>Ga0210401_10006477_pt1 | contig 11870 bp, 11 predicted proteins | sample IncBWH32MmetaG_FD_150866 | JGI IMG/M metagenome (GOLD analysis project Ga0210401, IMG submission 150866) | Forest soil microbial communities from Barre Woods Harvard Forest LTER site, Petersham, Massachusetts, United States - Inc-BW-H-32-M | ecosystem: Environmental > Terrestrial > Soil >... | reverse complement strand
AACACTAACGATCGCCTCGAATGCCGGAACGTTCCCGATCCCTCTCACTGGCAAGGGCGTATAGCGGGGAAAATCAATGCGAACCATGACAGGTGGTTAGCTCCTGAAGACTCGCGTGGCCACTTCGTGCCAATACCCCGGGCGCTCCAAGAATTGCTCAACCTGAGCGGTGACCTGACCACACGAGACGGACGCTGGGCTCAAAGTTATGAGCCCATTCGAGGCGCCCACAGCCTTAGATCCATCGCGCTGAATCTGGAGATCGGCTATTGGCCTGGGCTACTCCGGACTTAGCAAGGCCCCTCACCTAGTCGTACTCCCAGGATTGGGTCAAAGTAGGGATTCTTTACGGGTGGATAAGGATCAGTTCTCCTTCATGAGATCGATTAGGACTCAGCCGCCAAGGGGCTCGGGGCTCTCGACCTGAGCGAAGTGTTAACAATTTTAGATTCGTGTCTGCGCCGCATTGCTTGGATTCTCACCCCAATCGGCGCCGACTCCGCAACTTTGGAAGCGATGGAGACCCTCAGCACACCTCACAGAGATCGCGACCAGATGGGACGCTGTCGGTATCGACCCGATTCTTCGCTTCGATCTTTTTCCCCTCGTCGCAGTTCTGGTTGTCGTGATAGACCGGCTTCGGCTCGTCAGAGGTCGTGTAGTAGTACTTCGCCATCGCTGCGTACTCCTCCTAGCTGGGATCGCCGTCGAAGGGTGATAACGAACACTAGTTCGCCGAACAACCGTTTGTAAAGTGGCAGAGCCTGATTCACCTTGTCGGGCGTCGAGCACACCTAAGCCCTTTCTCATGTCTCGAGTCAAGATCGGCTTGTCTTCGCTTTCTCGAGCCTGGTCGAGCTGTGACATCGAGATGGCAGGGTGGCGTCGAATGCAAATCGGAGTGGCTTCCACGAGCGATTTGGTCGCTATCAGCGCGATCACCGTGCCGGCGGCGGCCGCACTGTCCGGTGTATGGATTAAAGGCAATCTGGATCGCCGCGCCGAACACCGTTCGGCTCGGCGCGTGGCATACGCCGATTTCATAGCGTCTTCTCGGGTACTCGCAGCTCGAAGTTTCCGGTATCGCTTCGATCAAACGTTTCGCGGAATCTTGGCTTCGTCAGTCAGGGATTCTGGCCCGCTTCTCCTCGGAGTACTCGTCCTGAGACTTAGGGCTTTGCGCCGTTCTCTATCCGAGACGGAACGGGCTGGATTGTTGGGGCTGTTAGGGAAGAGCGCCCTGTCGTTGAATTCCGAGAACGAATCTCGTCTCTATGACGGGCTTGAAGATTTACTCCGGGCGAACGCGTCTTTGAGGATCGTAGGGAGCGAATCCATCATCGAAGCATCAGATGATGTACTTGATGTGTCTCGTCGTATGGTTGACTCCTCGGCTAGTGCCCCGACATTCGTAACCAAGAAAATTCGTGCCGAACTTCTCAAGCTCAAGGCGGAGTTTGACGCGGCTCATAACAATCTGCTTTCGATCGCGCGCAAAGAGATACCAGGTTTGTGATGCGGCGGCCGCAAGAAGCCAGTGACTGTTAATTAGAGGCTTATCGGGGGATTCGAGATGAGCTTTGCTCGGGAAACTCGGGCGCACTGCTCGGACGGTTCAATCCACTTTGAGAGAGCGGGTAAGACTGTCTACACCGTCCTGTGAAATCCCATTCGCCTGGCTGGAAAGGTGTGGCGATCTGTTAGGTCTGGCGAGGCGCTCCAATTCCAACTAGATAGTTGGGCAATTTGGTGGGCAAGACCGGTGGACCCGAAGGAACGACAAGATCCGATTTTCGACGTAAGCCAGAAGTCCATCTCTCACAGGGCTCGGAAGGCCAAGATGCTCAGCGTTTAACGCAGTCGCAGATCTGGCGCCGCTTGCCCGGCCCGGAAGGAGCCATCTGATATGCGAAGTCAGCCAAGTCATCCAGCAACCAGCATTCACGCGCATACCCGTCCACCACCGTGGCAAGGTAATAGCCGATTCTGTTTGCTGTAACGCGTCCGCCCGCCGTGCCCGATCGTTGCAGCTGTGGTCTGAGCCCGCCCGACGACAGCACCTTATTCAGATCCGAGCTAGCTCGATCGCTTCGGTGAGCCAGCGTGTGACGCAACTTGATCGTTAGGTCAAGGCTTGTTCGCGCGTAGCTTGTTAGGGAGATGACAGGCGCGACACGGTTTGAAGAAAGAAGACCTCGAGCTCGACGTCTGTAGTCGGCGTACGACCGCATCGAAAGCGCTGACTCGTTCGGTGCTATGAGAATGCCGGCATCTTTAAGAGTCAGGCGCCGGGTACTCGACGTTTCTACAGTGATTGAGGGAGAGAATACCCTGGAGGAGCGTTGTGGAAGATCCGGGGTAGTGCCCGCGCTGAACCGGGCAACGGCGTCCGCTTCGATCGCGCGGATTACTCGGTTTCGAATTGTGGATGCATCATCGGCCAACGAACGAATCATCCAATCCGTCAAAAACCCTTCAACGGCGATCGCAATACGCAGAAACGCGTCCTCGTAAATGCGTTCTCGGTCTGTCTTTTGGAGGCCACGAGCGCTTACATACGTCGCGTGCGCGCTCTTCATGGAATCCAACAAGTGGCCCTCTGAGAGCAACCATCTGTTGTGACCAAGTCCTTCGTCCGCTACCTGAGGTCGGAGACATATAAGACGAAACCACAAGCTGCCGCCCGATGCGAGTGCGTGCTCCTGGCGCCACATGCGCTTAGCCGGGTTCTCCGAGGGCTCACGCTTGGTCCAATTCGTTGATGGCATGCTGACGCCGAACGGATTCCGTGGGCTATCGGGCCATCCGTGCACGGAGCCTTTCTAAGGAATGGCACAACAGCGCTACGCTTTCGTGCCCCAGACCGGGGGTAAATGCACGGTGGTAGACGAGGTGCCCAATGTCCAACGGAGATAGGGACCAAATAGATCTCAGAGAGGCCATCAATGCCATCTCTGACGTGATCCAAAATCGGCCGCGTCCCCTCCGCCGTTTCGATCAGATCTACATGAAAGCCGCCGATATGGTGCTTCAGAGCGAGTTCGTCGCGGATTGGTCGCGGGATCGTCGCCTGGTGTTCGTGGGCGACGGAGATTCGATCAGCGTCTGCGTTGCCTACCTGAAGCACAGGGGCATTCTCACTTATGGGCCGTCGGAGATCGTCGTTCTGGACTTCGATGAGAGGATCGTCAGCTCAATTGAGCGGTTTGCGGCTGGCGAGGAGATTACGAATCTCACAGCACGCCTTTACAACTGCCTTGATCCGATTCCAGAGGGATTGGCCAAGTTCGATTACTTCTATTCCAACCCACCCTGGGGAGCTAGCAACGGTGGGCAAAGCGTGAATGTCTTCGCTCAGCGTGGCATGGAGTTACTTGAGTTCGATGGAAGCGGGCTGCTCGTAATTGCTGACCGGCAGGAAGGAATGGCGTGGACTGAAGAGGTCCTCAGCAACGTTCAACGATTTGCTGCCGAAAGCGGATTCTACGTCAGCCAATTCATTCCTCGATTGCATTCGTACCACCTTGATGACAACCCGGAACTGCGGTCATGCAATCTGGTCATCCAATCACAGCCGGGAAACTGCGGGACCAAGGAAACGAGTCGAATAGTCGATCCGGCGCGTCTTGCGAATTTCTACGGCGACGGAATGGAGCCGACCGTGAGGTACGTACGCGAAAGGAAGCGCGTCGACTACGGCCGAGCGCATGATGACGAGTACATGCTCGAGAACTTGGAGGATTCGAAGTGACGAGCGGATTCTTGCACCCGGGAGATCCGGTGCTGTTCATGAAGGTGGGAATGCATGCTCAAGAGGATCTGTCGAGCATCATCTCTCGGAAGCAGAAAGAAATCGCTGACGCTGGCTATGCCATGTGGGGGTATGGAGGAAATACTTGCTATCCCAACGCGGTCAGAACCTTCGCCGAGGCAGCCACGGCATCTGGTCGAGTCGTGCGACTTTGCATGGAACGCATCAACTCCAACCATGCACGGGAGCAGATCCGGGCAGCGCAATTCTCAGTAGACGATTCAAGTTGGCACGACATTCCAAGTGCTATCGACGTTTTGGGATCGCGTTTCGCCCTGTGCATCGACCAACTTGAGCAGCTTGATTTTGAGGAAGAACTTCCACTTGATGCGACCGAGGTCGCAGTTGGCAGAAGCAAAGGGCGCGTGGGCAGCGAGTACATCCGTGGTCGGGTTGACAAAGCCTGTCTAACGGTAGTTGGCGACGCGAGCGAACCTAAACAGATCAAAAAAATCAGTCTCGTTGCTAACGTCATAGAGCCTTACGCTGTCTTCTTGCGTTAGCTCATTGGGTCAACCGATAACAGCAATGGAGCAGCTGCACGGAGTGCGCGAATGTAGCTGTCGAGGCCGGCGGTATCGAAGTTAGAACCAGCGCCAGCACTACAACTGAAACAAATAGAGGCTGTCTTATCAACTTCCGGTTCGGCGCAGACGCGTCTCCTCGCCTCGTCGGCGCCTACATATTCAAGAAAAACGACGAGCAGCTGTTCAAAGCAAACGAGCCTATTCTGAAGAACTCCGACCTCGAGCTCCGATTCATGCAACAACACTTCAAGCGATTGGATTGCCCTCTTGTCTCCGGTCACGATGCGGTTCAGACCGCGGTGGATTGCAATCGCAAAGAGCAAGCTTTCCCCACCATCGAGCTGTAGTCGATTTCTAAGCGCAAAATCTTCCATTGCTGTGGCAAGGCCGACTTCGTCCTCACTAGGGTATAGCTCTTCAACTTGTCGTAGGATCCTGGACCAGCGAAGGCGTGCTTGCTCCGCGTCGTTGATTCCAATTGCCTTAAGGAGACGGTCTCCGACGACGTACTTGGCAGAATCCAGCACGCCAATACCGGTGCCATAGAGCGTAAGTAGCTCCTCATCGAACGCGTAGCAGGACGTCTTGATCAGCACATCGTTGTCAACGGCAGTTGGTGACGTCACTGAACATCCGTGAGAGCCAATACTTTTCTCAGGTATTCTTGAGACTCAAACGACAGATCGGACCACCGGAGCTGTGTATCAGCTAGCTGATTGAGTCGGCTACCGATGTCCTGCTCTCCTGGAGGTAGCACCTTCTGCGCACCGATCGCCTGGCGCCAGCGGCCAGTTGCATGACCTAAGCACAGCGCCAACACACCGGGGTCGATTCTTCTGTCCACGGATGCGGCGAACGCTGCTGCGGCCAACTGGGTTGCGGTGAACGATGCCGTATCTGACTCCACCTCAATATCCGGGTGACCGGTAAGCAGCTCGAGCGCAAAGCGGTCTGCGGCCAACTCTTCCTCGTCTGGCGAGTCGACTCGCAGGGGATCCTCCATTTCGAGAAGCGCTGTTGCTGTCTGTAAGTGCCCCAGAACGAGATGGCCAATCTCGTGGGCAACGACGTAAGCGATCTGAGCTTGAAACCTTGATTCACGCCCTACGAGAATTGCGGCCCGATCCCTTACGCGGACCGTGGTCGCCTCCATGCGCTTCTGAGATAGAGGGAAGAGTCGCATCTGGACGACCGGAATCCCGATTGACCATGCAAATGTCAGCAACGCGTCAAGCGCGACAACTTGGAAACTCTCAAGCAAGATTTCGCGCAGCCTCAGAGCTGATAATGGTTCTGGCGCAATCGCCGGACGAGAGGGCGTGGCGGTAACTAGGTAGCCCCCGACAGCCACCGCAAAGGACGACAAAACGACGGCTTCGTCTTCGGTAGCCGTTCCTAAGTTCTTGAACTTTGCCTCGTCCCGCCAGACAAACCGCGGCGCGTCTTCAAATAGCGATTGCGGCGATAGTCCGAGGCGTCGGGCGACCGTGAACCGCAACTCAGAAACTGCCGACACAGAGGCCTCCGCCTCCGCGCTCCACCACTGTGGCCAAACGGCATCGATCGCCCTGCGAGTGATTCCGGCACCCTGCAACTGCTTGCGGAGCTTCTGGGCTTCAGAGGTGGCCATCGTCTGCCCAGCCTTCCTCCCTGGTCAAGGTACATCCCGGCACAAGAAGCGAACACCTGTTCGTAATAGTAGCAGCATGCGAAGTCGGCGTGGATCCCCCACCCAGTTCTGAGATTCCCATAGATTCACGGGCGCTGTGAGCGGCATGCGAGTGCGATGATCGCGCGTTGACCGTGGCGAACGTTCCAACTTTTTTCTGTTGGTCGAAATTCGGAGACGAGGCCGGCGAGTCGGTTCCAGGGATTCTCGCTCGCAAGGAGGCGGAGCGGGACAACAACGACGGCGTCTTCCTCTGGGGGATCGGTTCGAGTATCGCACCCTCGCTGCGAGAACTCTTGCGGCATGAGCCCAATCCGAAGGTCTTATTCACCCCGATGTTGTCTCCTCCGGCGCAGCGCGACGTCAAACCACGCGCAGTTGCGGTCTGGCATTCTGCCAAAACGATGGAAGGCTTGAATTACCTCGTACCACAACATTCCCTAGTTACCAGTCGCGCCGAACCAGAGCGAACTCCCAGGCGTCACTACGCCCTCGTCTGTAGAAGCGACCGACCGATAACCCGGGACGAGGTCGGGCCGTGGTTTGATGACGCGGACGTCCGAAATCTGCGGACTGGGGCGCTGGTCGGTGCGTCGCAAGTAACCTCTGTAGTGCGACTTATGGATGAAGGCCGTCGTGGTCACAAGCGATACAGGGTCGCTTTTACCGCTGAGTTAGATCCGCCGTACTTTGTTACTCTCTCGAACTGCACTGTACTAACGGAGTCTGTCGAGCCGCATGCGTCCACTGCGTAATGCCTTATCGCACTACGTCATCGAAATCACGATTGTCCTCTTGGGTGCGCTCATTGCGACATTGGAGGCGGTCTTTGCTAATCGCGATGTTGGATTAGTCGTCGGCTTCCTATCCTTCTTGCTCGCTCTCTCCGTGGTCGCGATTCGGCAAGAGCTCGCCACTCAGGTAGCGGACGCGATCGAGGAGCGGAAACTACTCCGCTCTATCCCGGAAACTCGCTGGCGGCTGGACGCGCAGCTTGAACTTGAAGAGGCATACGTTCGGTACATTTCGTGGGCTGGAGGAACCCGGAGAATCGAGCGAGACGAGTCCCTAGCCTACGAGGTAAGGGCGTTGGCTAATGCTGCAGTATCAGTCCGAGCTATCCACCTTGCCGCCGATGTTGAATCTTTCCGGATGTGGATCGAACCCCACAAGAAGTTCCATGCCATGGTTGATGCATACCGTCGGTTGCCAGAGGCTGTTCAATGTCGACGGATTCTCGTACTTAACGAAGCGGACGAAGGCATCTCCGCACTACATGACGGCCAGCGTGTCATTCGCGACCCCATGGCCCTTGCATTTTGCAAGCTACAGCGAAGCGAGCGACCGGATGGCCTGGGAGTCACTCTTCGGGTTCTATGGAAGCCTGAAAGTGATCGAGCTGTGGGGGACTTGCTTATTATCGATGGACGCGAGACCTGCTCGATCGAGAGCTACGGGCACGGTCGCTTTAGTGATCTTGAAGCTTGCGTTACGTCAGCATTGGTGCAAAGACAAATCCTTTTATTCGAGGACCTGTGGACTTCGGCGATTCCGATTGAATCGTGTATTGAAAACGGTTCGCAGCTACCCCAATAGACAACCTCAACGGCCCAGTGAGACCAGGATGCACGGGTTATGAGACCCATGTTTGCCGTCCACCAGGCAATCCTCAGAACAACGATGTGCCACAGAATTGGACTCTCAGAAGGGGTGTTGTGCCTATTGGCCGGCTGACCTGAGCAGTGAGTGGTGACACGAAATATCGAATCCGTGGGATTTCCGTCGGATTGCCCAGGTGGAAATCATGGCTTCACAGGGATGGTGGAAGCTCCGATCGGATTGCGGACCGCGAACACGTGCCTTGACCCTCAAGCCATATGGTCGAGATCTCGACTCGTCGATAGGCGGCTACTACGACGGGGGCGCGGGCCAGGAGGCTGCTAACACGGTCTGTTGTCCGTGCTCATTGCTCACATTACTCCTCCCCGGCCTTTCTGACTTTGGGGAGCGACTCTGGTACCGCGCAACTTTGAGTGTGAGCGCTGCAGCGACGGGTACGACTTCGGTAAGCGTACTAAACGGACAAACTTGAGTCGCACTTGCCTTGACCTGAAGGAGCAAGTCGAACGTTGAGAGCCGAGCGAGCCACGGGTAAGTCGACTAGAGCTGGTCTCGCTCGGCGATTATGTCCATCGGTCGATCACTCCCCCAGAGGTACTCACCGCGGTACCAAATGGACTCCCCCTGAAAGACCGCCTGGATCGCGCGCAACTCATTGGCGACGACGGGTGCTGCAATGGCCAGATGGCGGAGCGTCGGCATTCGTGCCACCTCGACAAGCGAGCCGTCGCGCGGTACTGCATTGCGCAGGCCGAGAACCTCCAGGGAGGGCCAGCCGCAGAGTGGGGCGAGGGTGCGCAGATTCGGGGCGTTGTCCAGCGACAAGTGCCTGACGTTGGGCCGGCCGAGGGGGGCGAGGTCTTCGATCTTTGGTGCGTCGTTGAGTGCCAGCATGTCCAAAGTGCTCCCAGACAGTGGCGCGAGGTCGTCGCTCGTTAGTCCGCGGATCCGAGCGACCCACAGTCGGCGCAGGCGCGGCATTTCCCCCAGGGGTCCCAAGTCGGTCGTGCTGGCGTAAAGGATCTCGAGTCGTTCAAGGGAGGGGTGTCCGGCCAGGAAGCTCAGTGACTTCGCTTTCAGGTTCTCGAGCCTAAGCTCTACGAGGCGTTGGAGAGCACCGAGCGCGTCGAGGCCCTTGTTCTTGCCCTGCAGCCAGACCCGCTCGATCTTCGGGCAGTTAACAAGGAAGGCCATCGAGGGTTTGGTCGAACGCGTGGCGCCGATGCCGAGTCGGCGCAACTCGCCGAAGCCGGCCAAGACGTCGAAAGCCGTCGCTTCGAAAACGTCGATAAGCAGGTTATGAACGTGCTCGAAGCCCGCCAAGACTTCGAGGTTCCCCCCAAAGGCGTTCCCATAGACATGAAGCTCCTTGTCCGGGTATTGCCGCGAGGCCGCTTTGAGAGCATCGAGGTACTCGGGTGGCAAAGGCCCCCCTATCTGGATCCTCGGCTGATCGCGCACACGTTTGAGCGCCTTGTCGGGGTTCCAGAAGTCTGGGTCAGCAGTGATCACCGGGCGCACCGTAGCGCCGCTCGTCGTTTCCGCCACGTAGCTAGGGGATTTCAATGCCAGGCACAGGAGGCCCTTCAGGCGCCTCGACACCGGGAGACCCTTCTTCCCCAGGCACAATGTCGGGCTCGGGCGCGCTTACGGCTCCGCCTGCTTCAGGCACGTCGAACGTCTCGTCAGTGATCAGTTGTTGGAAGTGATCCTCAGCTAATCCTGCGTTGCCTTCGTTAATCGCCAAGTCTGCCTTGGTGGAATGCAGGAGGATATCGGCGCCCTGTTGAATCGTCTCGTTGTAAGCAGGGTTCTTCGGCGAGATAGCGTTGATCCGATTGGTGAGGTTTGCTCCGAGCTGTCGGAGTCGGGTGATTGCGATCTGCTCGACACCCTTGGCCTCTTGCGTTGTGAGGTCTCCCGTGTCGAGCTCTTCGAACTGGTCGCCCGCCTTTGCGTCGTACTTCCCCGTACGTGCGTGCTCTGCCTTTCTGCGAGTGGGATCGTTCGACCGTCCCACGTAGCGCACCTTACCGTCGCGTTTGATGATGTACACCTTGTCAAGGCCCAAAGGATCAGTGGAGTTGAGAGGATCATCTCCCGTGAATGCGTACGGCTGGCCCGTCTGCGCGACATCCGGGTCGACGCTCAGGAATTGGTCCGAGCTCGGGTCGTAGTAGCGGTTGATCAGGTAGATGAAGCCGCTGGGATCGGTGTAAGACCCTTGGAACCCGAACGGGCTGACGTCGGACCCTGCCTGGATCGTCTGTTGGCCATAGAGAGAGTACGTCGCCTGTTCAAGTAGGCTGGTGCTAGACGGTACGGTGACGGTGATGTCGACGGCTCCCGCCGTACCGGCTGGTGCGACAGCGGTGATGGACGTGGAGCTGTTCACGGTATAACTGGCTGCGGCGATCCCCCCGAAGCGCACTGCAATCGCCCCAGTGAAGCCGCTCCCGTTAAGAGACACCGACGTGCCGCCACTAATCGATCCCGAAGAGGGCGAAATGCTCGTCACCACCGGACCAGCCGGCCCGCCAACCGTGGCCTTGAGCAAGGCCCCGACCGTGTCGGAGTTACCGGACGGCGATTGTGTCGCCGTCGGCGATACCGCCGAATACACACTGGTGTCGGAGATGAACGAGTTGTTGGCCGCGGTTGCGTCATAAGTGAATCCGCTGGTCGTGCCTGCTCCCGCAATGTTGGCGACGTAGCCGTAGCCGACATAGGCCTCGCCGCTCGCGCTCGGAGTAAGGGAGGGGTACGTCACGGTCGTCGACGAGGTGACGTTGTGCGAGTTGCCCGCGACGTCAGTGGACCAGGCGGTCGAGGCTCCGGTTCCGTTTGTGTATTCCTGCGCGCTCAGTTCGGTGGAGATCGAAGAAACGCTCCCCGAGTACGACACCGTGATGGTCGAGCTGCCGGTTCCTGTCACGGTGCCAAGCCAGAGCTCGTCATCGGTCCCTACAGTCGAATCGACTGTGCTGGTCATCTTCTGCCAGGTGGCATTTCCGCCACTGACCGAACTGACCGTCGGAGACGATCCCGTAGAGACGCGTACAGCGAGCACGATGGCGTCACCGACATTCTGCGGGGACACCGACAGTGTGCTCACGCCGTTTCCATGCTGGGAGACCAGGGAACCCACGGCGGTGATTCCGACCGTGGCCCTGAGCAAGGCCCCGACCGTGTCCGAGTATCCAGCCGGCGATTGTGTCGACGTCGGCGACACCGCCGAGGACACTTTGGTGTTGTAGATGAATGGATTGAGCCACGAGGTCGTGTCATACGTGAATCCGCTAGTCGATCCCCCTCCCGTATCATTGGATTCGATGGCGTAGCCGACATACATCTCGCTGCTCGTGCTCGGAGTAAGGGAGGGGTACGTCACGGTCGTCGACGAGGTGCTCGTGTTGTGCGAGTTACCCGCGACGTCGTCGGACCAGGTGGTCGAGGCTCCGGTTCCGTTGGTGTACTCCTGGGCGCTCAGTTCGATGACGTTTGAAGCGACACTGCCCGAGTACGACACCGTGATGCTCGAGCTGCCCGTCGCCGTCACCGTGCCGAGCCAAAGCTCAGTATCGGTCTCTCCAGTCGAATCGACCGTGCTGGTTATCTTCTGCCAGGTGGCATTGCCGCCACTGACTGAGGTGACGGTGGGACTCGATCCCTGAGCGACACCCACCGCGAGCACGATGGCGTCGCCGACGTTCTGCGGGGACACCGACAGTGTGCTGAGACCGGTCCCGTGCTGCGAGGCCAAGGAGCCCACGGCGGAGATCGAGCCATAGGTGAACTTGTCAGCCGCAGACGTTGCACTTGTCTGTGAGCCGCCTTGCGAAAAGACCGCTTGCACGCCTGACGGTGTCGAGGCCAAGAACGAGGAGGCCGGGTTTGCGCCACCCGAGATCTGCTCGACTGGTGCGGTGCCACCGAAGAGCAGTGGCCCATAGACGTAGTCATTAGTGCCGTCCGAGAGGTCCAGAGGTGTCGAGCCGCCGCCCACCACGTCCCAGGTGAAGGGCGTGGTGGAGGAGCCCGTGGTGGCGCTGACACGCAATCCGTTGCCGGCATAGCCGTAGGTCGTGGCGCCGCTCGGGGCCGAACCGCACGCTTCAGAGCTTGAGGTCGTCGGAGCGGTCCAGCACATCTGGCCGAATGCATTCCACCCGTTCGAGCGACTGCTCGAGCCGGTCGTCGCGCCGTTGCGCTGGCCGTTGGCGTCGTAGGAGTAGGCAGTGGC
>Ga0210401_10006476_pt1 | contig 11870 bp, 13 predicted proteins | sample IncBWH32MmetaG_FD_150866 | JGI IMG/M metagenome (GOLD analysis project Ga0210401, IMG submission 150866) | Forest soil microbial communities from Barre Woods Harvard Forest LTER site, Petersham, Massachusetts, United States - Inc-BW-H-32-M | ecosystem: Environmental > Terrestrial > Soil >... | reverse complement strand
TTGTGCTGGAAGGCGGCTACGGCCACGTGCTGGCGGAGCGTGCGCGCGTGTGGATGAAGGCTGCCGGCATCGTGCCACTGGGCGAATAGACACGCTTTAGAATCGCAAACCACCACTGATGCGGCTGCAGAAAGACCGAGGGCCAAGACGATGCCGATGACCAGAGAAGCGCGCGGGGGACGAGGAGTGGATGTGCGGACGCCGGAAATGCTCGGCACCTTGGCGACACACGCGCCGCTGATCGAAGAATTTCAGTTTGTGAAATTCCGCGTGGAGGGCGAGGTAGCCCATCTGCGCCTGGATCGCCCCGACCAGAATCTGCTGAACGAGCGGATGCTGATGGAAATCGCGGCGGGCATCAATTCCGTCAGCGAAAAGCGCCAGGTGAAGCTGGTGCTGCTGGATTCGGCGGGCAAGACCTTTTCCGGCGGAATCGAGCTGGGCGAATATACGCAGCGGCGCGTGTTCCAGTTGCTGGACGCTTTTCACAGCGCGTTTGCGGCAATGATGGACACGTCGAAACCGGTGATCGTGGTGGTGAACGGACCCGCGTATGGTGGCGGCGCGGAGCTGGCGGCGCTTGGCGACCTGGTGATCGCGACGCCCAACGCGCGTTTTGCGCAGCCGGAGATTAAATTGGGAGCGTTTCCGCCACTCGCCGCGGCCGTGCTGCCCTACATTCTGGGCCCGAAGATGGCGATGGAGTTGGTGCTAACCGGCGAGGCGATGACCGCGGAACGCGCGCGCGAAGTGGGCCTGGTGAATTTCCTGGTGCCGGAAGACAAACTGGTGGACAAGGTGGACGAGGTTATCGGGCGCGTGACGGCGCAGTCCGGTCCGGTGCTGACCATGGCGAAGAAAGCTATTCTGGGCAGCCTGGGATTGCCGCTGCGCGAGGGCGTGCGCAATTCGATGAAAGTTTTTCTGAATGAGCTGGCCGACCTGGAAGATTCGCAGGAAGGTTTGCGTGCGCTGGTGGAAAAACGCGCGCCGAAGTGGAAGAACCGGTAGCAGCGCGTCAATTGTTTTCCGCCGCCGCGTTTTTGCAGCGTGCGGCAGCGTAGCAGCAAATCCCGCCGAGTATCTGCGCCGCGACTTTTGCAGCGAGAGATGTTGCCATGCGAGAAATCGAGTTTGCCGTGCCGCGCGACGCCGATCTGACGCAAGCCGCGAAATTGATTGAAGAGATTTGCGCGCAGCACGAGCTGATTCTGACGATGAAAGGCTCGCTCGAAGCTAATCCCGGTTGCATTCACTGGCATTACAAGCGGGAAAAGCAGAAGGCCACGCTGGAACTCACCCTGTTCGCGCGCGACCGGCGTGTTTGGGCGAAGGTGCAAGACGGACGAAAAGCGCCGTGGATCGACGAAGAACTCCCCGCGCTGCAATGGGCCGTCGAGCGCGCGTTGCAGGCGGCCGCCTCGTGAGTTTTCGCTCTACCTTTCCCATTTTATTGACAGCAAAAGCGCGGGCGCATACACTCGCCGAGGACAACTTAGCTGGCTCGGGGTAGCCTTGCGGGCGCGATCGGCGCGCTTGCAGGTAAAAATTGAAATCGTTGTAGACGGTTTTCAATTTTTAGGGAAGGCCGTGAAAATCGGCCACGGTCCCGCCACTGTAATCGGCTGTCGCTGGGTGCGCGCTTCTGGTTTTGGTGGCGCGACCAGCGGACGAGCCCTGCGAATCCACTGCGGCGGATTCGAAGGGTAAACCGAAAGTCAGGGAACCTACCCGAACTGGTCGAAGCTGACACTCTCCGCGCGAGAGAGTGTGGCGAGACGCCTCGCTCTATTCGCGAGGCTTTTTTATTGTGCGGGAGAATATTTTGGCACCGAGCAACACAAGAAGACAGTTTATTGCGATCGCGCTCACGTTGGCTTGTGCCGTCTTCGCATGCGTCGTTCGTGACGTTCGCGCCGCCGAAGCGCACTCGCAGCAAAGCGCGACCGCACCGGCACCGGCGGATCCTGCGGCGCAAACCGCGGCGAACAAACGGGCGACGAAATTGGTGACGGACGAAACCGGCCGGCGCATGGCGATTCCACTGAATGTGCAGCGCGTGGTGAGTCTGGCGCCGAACCTGACGGAAACAATTTACGCGCTAGGCCTGGACGGCAAGCTTGCGGGCGACACGACGTATTGCGACATACCACCGGCGGCGAAAGAAAAACCGCACGTTGGTTCTACGCAGGATCCCAGCCTGGAAGCAATTGTCGCGCTGCACCCTGACCTGGTGCTGGCGACCACGTCCATCAATCGGGCTCAGACAGCGGACGCGCTGCTGAAGATCGGCGTGCCGGTCTACACCAGCGATCCGCACACCATGGCCGGCGTGCTGGGCGCGACCGCTATGATGGCGGATTTGCTGGGCGCAAGCGAACAGGGCGCGACGCTGGTGGCGCAACTGCAGAAACGTCTCGACGCACTGCACGCGGCGCTGCAAGACCGGCCCATGGCGCACGTGCTATTCGTCGTGTGGGAAGATCCGCTGATTTCGATCGGGCAAAATACCTTTATCGCCGACGCGCTGCGCTGGGCGGGCGCGGAATCCATTATCGTGGCCAGTCAAAATTGGCCGCATGTGAGCATGGAAGAAGTAGTGCGCTTGCAGCCGGACTATATCGTGCTGACCGCCGACCATCTGGCCGCCGAGACGCACGAGCACGTGAACAATCTGCACGACCGGCCCACGTGGCGCGAGCTGCGCGCGGTGGAACTGGGACACGTGGTGATGGCCAGCGACGAATTCACGCGGCCTTCGCCTGGGCTGGTGGATGCAATCGAAGCGCTCGCGCATGAATTGCATCCGGAGGCTTTTGGCACTTCCGCCGCGGCGCTCGCGCCCAATGATGCTCATCGGACCGTAGGGGCGGGCCCCGCGCCCGCGGGACCCGTCTCTACAACTGCAAATGCGCCCGCGTTTCCGCAATTCGCATCGGTACAGTTGCGCATGGAGGCTCCCACATGCGCCCGCTGACGCCGCGACGGATCCTCGCAATCTGCGGGATGCTGGCGGCGATCCTCTTCGTCGTGGTGGTGATTTCGCTGCGCGTGGGCGCCTATCCCATCAGCATGCGGGAGATCGTTATCACGCTGTACAACGGCGCCGTCGGCAATGGAGACAGCTCGGAATTCAGCCAGGTGATATTCGGTTTGCGGCTGCCACGAATCGCTTTGGGAATCCTTGTGGGCGCGGCGCTATCCACTTCCGGAGCCGGATTTCAGGCGCTACTGCGCAATCCGCTCGCCGATCCCTACGTGCTGGGAGTTTCCAGCGGCGCGGCGCTGGGCGCGATGCTCAGCCTGATCATCGCGCCGCACACGGTGGGCGCGATTCAAGTGGCCGCGTTCATTGGAGCGGCCGCAACCATCGCGGCGGTTTATTTTCTGGGCCGGCGCGGCGGACAACTGGACAGCGCGACACTATTGCTAGCGGGCATCGTGGCGGCATCGTTCCTCTCAGCGATCATTATTTTTCTGCTGACGCTTGTGAATGGCCCGGGCCTGCGCAGCATGACGTTCTGGCTGATGGGCGATTTGACAGCGCCTCCGCCAACGCAAAATGTAGTCGGCTGGTTCGGTTTTCTCTATTTTGTTTTTGTGGTGGCGGCCGGAGCGATGTACACGACTTCCTCCGACCTGAATCTGATTCTCACCGGCGAGCAGGAAGCGGGGCATCTGGGCGTGAACGTGACGCGCGTGAAGCTGGTGGTGTACGTGGCCGCTTCGGTGCTCACTGGCCTGGCGGTTTCGGTGAGCGGCACGATTGGATACGTGGGCCTGCTCGTCCCGCACGTAATGCGCATGCTTTTCGGCACGGATTACCGGTTGCTGATTCCCACGTCGGCAATTGGCGGCGCGATTGTGATCGTGCTGGCGGATACGCTGGGACGCACGATCGTCGCGCCAACGGAATTGCCAGTAGGCGCGATGACGGCACTGGCCGGTGCACCGTTTTTCATTTACTTGATGCGTAGGAGAATTCGATGAGCGGCGGCGCGGAAAACGGAACTTCGGTGGCGCACCAGCCGGTGCCGTTCGCGCCGCCGAAACACGTGCGCCTGAAAGTTGAGCAGGCCAGCTACGCCTATTCCGCGACGGACCGCTCGGCGCCGAAATTCACGCTGGGGCCGGTGAGCTTCGAAGCGCAGCAGCGCGAGCTGGTGGCGATTCTGGGGCCGAACGCCAGCGGCAAATCCACATTGCTGAAATTGCTGGCGGGATTGATTAAGCCGTTGTCGGGGCGCGTGGAAGTGGATGGAACGGAAGTGAGTGAGCTGGAATTGCGCACGCGCGCGCAGCAGATTGCGCTGGTGTCGCAGGAAAGCGAGCTGCTTTTTCCGCTGCGCGTGTGGGAATACGTGCTGCAAGGGCGCTATCCGTATGGCAAAAGATTGCGGTTTGAATCCGACGAAGACTGTTTGATGGCGGGAAATGCGCTGGCGCAGGTGGGCGCGGACGCATTACGCGATCGCTGGATGGAACAACTTTCCGGCGGCGAAAAACAGCGCGTGATTCTGGCGCGGGCGCTGGCGCAGCAGCCTTCTCTGCTGCTGCTCGATGAACCCACGCAACATCTGGATATCGGCGGCAAAGTGGAATTGCTGCGCCGGCTGCGCAGGCTCGCGGATGAAAATCGTTACACCGTAGTGGTGGTGACCCACGAATTGAATTTAGCCGCGGAATTTTCCGACCGCATCGCCTTGCTGCACAAGGGCAAATGCCTGCGCATCGGAGAACCCGCGGACGTGTATCAACAGGATGTGCTGGAAGAAGTATTCGAAGCGCCGCTCGAAGTGGAGATGCGCTCCAGCGGCCGTCCGCGCGTGATTCTGCGCGGGAGCCACTAGCTTCATAGCAACAAGCGGCGTGCGTGGAATTTTCACGGCGCTGTCCACAATCACCAGAGACTCCGCGCACGGGAAGACGGTGAAAAACCGTCGCCGCCGCGCGACTGTAAGGCGGAATTTTTCAGCGCGCACCACTGTCTGAAGCGAAGAATCGCGCAAGACTGGCGATTCCAAGCGGAAGATGGGAAGGCCGCGCTGCTGCCGGGATTTCATCTTCGTGCACTGCGATGAAATCGCTGCAAGCCGCCAAGCCAGGAGACCGGCGGAGTCTCAATCCGGATGCGCAAGCGCCTGAGGAGGCGCGCGCGTTGTTTGGACAACCTTCAACTCCCGCGCGAGAGGGAGAGGAGGAAAAATGAGACTACGCTCCGCCGTTTTGTATTTCGCTTCCTTATTTTTGCTTTTGGCCTGCAGCGCCCGCGCACAAACTCCCAATACTTCCGCAGAGGGTTCCACGATCGCGCCCGGCTCCACGCATGACCAGCGGGACGCCGCAATTTCCGGCACGGTTTTCGATCCTGGCGGGCAAGTCGTGCCCGGAGCCCGCGTCACTGTTCTCTACGCGATGGCCCAACTGGAAACGCGAGAAACGAATGCGCAAGGCCAATACAGCTTCGCGGGTTTGCGCGCGGGAAAATACCAAATCCTGGCCACGATTTCGGGCTTCGATCAATTGCCGGTGGATGTTGACTTGCAGGCCGGCGAAAAGCGTATCAGCGATCTCCATTTGAAATTGAGCGCGCAACGAGATCTCGTGGTCGTCTCCGCTGCGCCGGGCGGTGCGCTAACTTCGCAAATTGCGTCCTCGGTAAGCGTGGTCTCCGAGCAGGAAATTGACGACCGCGCGGCGCAATCCGCACTCGATGTATTGCGCGGATTGCCCGGAACGGAAATCAATCAATCCGGCGGACGCGGCACGATCACCAGCGCCTTCATCCGCGGCGGCAATTCAAATTACAACCTGGTGATGATTGACGGAATTGAACTGAACGATTTCGGCGGCGGGTTCGATCTGTCGCCGCTGCCGGCCGAAGGCGTCCAGCAAATAGAAGTGATTCGCGGCCCGGAGAGCGCGCTATACGGATCAAACGCGGTCTCGGGCGTGATCAACATCGAAACGATTCAAGGCGATGGTCCGCCGCATTTTTCATTTTTAAGCGAAGCCGGTAGCTTGTACACCTGGCGGGTGGCAACTACCGGAGCCGGATTGAACAAGGGATTTAGTTGGGCCTACAGCCTGTCGCGATTGCAAACCAGAGGACAAATTCAGAACGACGGTTACCGCGATCAGAGCTCCGCGGTGAGCCTGGGCTATTCGCGCTCGCCGCGCCGCAAATTCAACGCAAATTTCTTCGGCTACAACGGCGTGGTGGGGCTTCCGGGCCCCTGGGGCTCGGACCCGGACGGATTATTTCCCGGGCGCGACCCGGCGACTCACCAGAACCAGAATCTTTTCGGCTACCAGGCACAGGAAGTCGAACAGTTCTCCTCGCGCTTCCAGCAGGTCAGCACGGTGAGCGTTTCCACGGACCGCATCACCATCTTTTCGCCGTCGGAAGGCAATTCGTTCACCGACAATCTGCGCGTGGTGGCCAATACCAGGAGCGAGATCGCGGTATCTTCCAGGGATACGCTGGTAGCGGGATTCGAATACGACCGCGACCAGTTTAAGAATCTCTTTGTGGAAGGGTCCAACGACTTGCCGTTTCTGCTGGGACGCAACAGTTACGCGTTCTTCGCGGAAAACCGCTGGAATCCCTCCGATCGTTGGTTCATCAACGTGGGAGTGCGCGTGGACGACATTCAAACCGATTCCGTTCCGGTGAACAACGGTACAGGCCAGCCCGGGATTCCCGCCAATACCATCGCCAAAGTCACCCCGCGGATTTCAGCCGCGTATGTGGCGCGGCAGGGAGATGGCGACGGCTTTTTCGGCGGCACGCGCCTGCACGCCAGTTTTGGGACCGGCTTCCGCGCGCCGGATGGATTCGAGCTCGCGTTTACGAATAATCCGGCGCTGAAGCCCGAGGAAAGCATCAGCTACGATGCGGGCATCGAGCAACGGATGGCGCACGACCGCGCGATTCTGGACGTCACCTACTTCTATAACAAATTCACGGATCAAATCGTGACCACCGGCGACTTACCCACCAATTTCGATTCAGAGAACATTGGAAAGTCGCGAGCCTGGGGCGTGGAAACGAGCGTTCGGATCCATCCCTTTCGATCGTTCGAGTTTTCAGGTTCGTACACCTGGATGAATACCGCGATCCTGGCGCTGGACGGCTTTACAGAACCCATAGATCCCTTCTCGGTCGGAGAACCACTGCTTCGCCGCCCGCGCAACGCTGCTGGATTCAACGCGACTTGGACGAAGAAGCGGTTGATGCTCAACATGAACGGAACGATTCGCGGCGCGGTGCTGGACGTCGAGCCGAATGATGGGACGTTTGCTTGCGAGTTGATAAACCCTATAACCGGCAAGCCTTTTCAGTGCCTCTTCCGCAACCACGGCTACGAGCTGCTGAATGCCGGCTTCGCCTACCAGCTGCCCAAAGGCATCGAAATCTACGGGCGGCTCAATAACTTCCTGAACCAGAGATACGAGGAGGCCCTTGGCTTTCCTTCCTTGCGCTTGAATTTCATGGCCGGATTCAAGGTGGACCTGCCTTCGGGTGGCCGACACGCGGAATAAATAGCAAATCGCAAGGATTCGACTGGCCAGGCGCGTCGCGTTCACGCGCGACTTGCCTAGCTGCTCGCGCCTGCTTCTCGCCATCGCCCGGCGTGCTTCTCAACATTCGCTGATGCGGATGCTATAATTCTAGGTTCGCAGCGCGTCCGGCACCGCACCGTGAGCCGTCTAATATGACCCAACACACTCAGGCAGCAAATCGCGTGACACCCGAAATCATGGCCAAGTACGAAGCTGTGATCGGGCTCGAGGTGCACGCGCAGCTGAAGACGCGTACGAAAGCGTTCTGCGGCTGCTCCACACGCTATGGCGACCCGCCGAATTCCAATACTTGCCCGGTGTGCCTCGGATTGCCCGGGGCTTTGCCGGTGTTGAATCGCCGCGCGCGGGAGCTGGCGATCCGCGCGGCGCTGGCGCTGGAATGTAAGATTCAGGAGCGCTCCGTCTTCGCGCGCAAGAATTATTTCTATCCCGACCTGCCGAAGGGCTACCAAATTTCACAGTACGAGCTGCCGCTCGCGCTCGCTGGTTCGCTTGCGATCGAAGCTGACGGCGCGGCCAAGCGCATCGGCATCACGCGCGTGCACCTGGAAGAAGACGCGGCCAAGAACCTGCACGAAGGCTTCGCCGATTCCGACCGCTGGAGCTACATTGATTACAATCGCTGCGGCACCCCGCTGATAGAAATTGTTTCCGAGCCTGATATTCGCACGGCCGCCGAAGCGTATTCATATTTGACGACCTTGAAGCAGGTGCTGGAGTACACGGAAGTGAGCGATTGCAACATGGAAGAAGGGTCGCTGCGCTGTGACGCGAATGTGAGCGTCCGGCTGCGCGGCGCACTAAAATTCGGAACGAAAGTGGAGGCCAAGAACTTGAACTCGTTCCGCTATCTAGCGCACGCGCTGGAATACGAAATCGAGCGGCAAATCGGCGTGATTGAGTCGGGCGGCACGGTGACGCAAGAAACGCGGCTATGGAATGTGGCGGCGGGACGCACCGAGGCGATGCGTTCGAAGGAATTTGCGCACGACTATCGCTATTTTCCCGACCCGGATTTGCTGCCGCTGACGGCTTCGGCGGCGCTGGTGGCGCAGGCCCGAAGGGAAATGCCGGAATTGCCGGCTGCCAAGCTCGCACGATTCGTCAGCGAATATGGCATTGCGGCTTACGATGCGGGCGTGCTGACGGCCACACGAGCGCTGGCCGATTATTTCGAAGCAGTGACGCGTGCGGGCGCTCCGGCCCGCGCTGCGGCGAGCTGGATTTCGGTGGAATTGCTGCGGCGATTAAAAGATGCCGGCAAGGAAATTGAGGATTGTCCGGTAGCACCGGCGGCGCTGGCGGAATTGCTGGCGATTGTAGAGCGCGGCGAAATCACCGCTGCGAGCGGCAAGAAAGTATTCGCCACGATGTTCGATACCGGCAAGAAGGCCGCAGAAATCATCGCGGCTGAAGGCATGGCGCAAATCTCCGATACGGGCTCGATTGAAAAGATCGCGCGCGCCGTGATTGCGAAAAGCCCGGACAACCTGGCGAAGTATCGCGCAGGAAGCGAAGGCGTGTTCAAGTTTTTCGTGGGCCAGGTGATGAAGGAAACGCGCGGGCAAGCCAACCCGCAGATCGTCAACGAAATTCTGAAGCGCGTGCTGGCCGAGGCTTAACGGCCACGCGCTGGCGTGACGAAGCAGCGATTGGCAGGGACGGAAGGAGAAACATCGTGCTGAAGGAAGGCGATCAGGCACCGCATTTTGAAGTGCTGGCGGACGACGGGCGAAAAGTATCGCTCTCCGACTACCGCGGCAAGCATCTCATTCTGTACTTTTATCCGAAGGCGAATACGCCGGGGTGCATCCACGAGGCGAACGGCTTCCGCAACATGTTCGCGGATTTCCAAGCGCAGAATGCGGAGATCGCCGGAGTGAGCGCGGACGCCGTGGAGGCGCAAGCGAAATTCAGCAAGAAGCTAAACCTAAATTTTCCGCTGTTGGCCGACACGGAATTCGAAGTGATCGAAGCGTACGGCGCGCGGCGCATGAAAACTTTTCTGGGCAAGACGTTCATGGGAATCGTGCGCACCACTTTCTGGATTGGCCCGGACGGCAAGATAGTGAAGATCTGGAACGGCGTGGTGCCGAGAGGTCATGCGGCCGAAGTGCTGACAGCACTGCAAGGCGGCCAGCCGGCCGGCGACGCTGCATCGGCTGCCGCGCCGTCACGCAATTCGTAAACGAAATTCTGCAGCGCCCGCTGGCGGAGTCCTGGCCCGCACACGGCGCGGAGAATCCAAATGCTCAAAGTGGGCGACAAAGCTCCGGACTTCACGGTGACCGACGACAGCGGTGCTTCCGTTTCGCTGCAGGATTATCGCGGCAAGAATCTGGTCCTCTATTTTTATCCGAAAGCGAACACTCCAGGTTGAATCAACGAAGCGTCCGAGTTTCGCGACGCTCTCAAGAAATTCGAAGCACTGAGCACCGCCATCGTAGGCTGCAGTGGCGATTCCGCGGAATCACAGAAAAAATTCAAGCGGAAGCACAAACTCACGTTTCCGCTGCTGGCCGACACGGAATTCGAAGTGATCGAGCCGTATGGCGCGCGCCGCATGAAGAGTTTCCTGGGCAAATCGTTTATGGGAATCGTGCGCATGACGTACTGGATCGGCCCCGACGGAAAAATCCGCGCCATCTGGGACAAGGTCACGCCCAAAGGCCACGCTACGGAAGTGCTCGCAGCCATGACGGGCCAATCGTAGAGCGTTTATCGCGCACTCGTAGTTGCGCCTTAGACGGAAACTTTGAAGTTTTCGCCGTTTGGTTCGATCAGCGCATTATCAATCAGGCGCGTCTCTCCCACTTTCGCAGCGAGCAACACGTAGCCAGTCCCGCGCAGGCTCGCAACGGGCTCGAGCGTTTCATTATCTACAATTTCCGCGTAGTCGAGTATTACGCGCGGTTCTAGCGCTAGCACCCGCCGAAGAGCGGCAAGCAAGCGGCTGGTGTCGCGTTCACCTTTGGCGATTTCGTCGCGCACTGCCGCGAGCGAGCGCGAGAGCGCCGTGGCCGCGCGGCGGTCTTCGCCTTTCAGATATACATTCCGCGAAGAAAGCGCCAGGCCATCCGCTTCGCGCACGATTGGGCACACCACCACGCCGGTATCGAGATTCAGGTCCGCGGACATCTGGCGGATCAGGCGCGCCTGCTGGGCATCTTTGCGGCCGAAATAAGCAAAGCGCGGCTGCACGATTTCGAAAAGCTTCAACACCACGGTGGTAACGCCGCGAAAATGTCCGGGGCGGGAGCGGCCTTCGAGGCGATCGCTCAAGCCTTCCACCACGACCGCGGTGCGAAAACCCGTCGGATACATATCCTGCGGCGATGGCGCGAAGAGATAATCCACGCCCAAAGCTTCCAGCGCCGCTTTGTCTTGTTCCGGCGTGCGAGGATATTTGCTGAAATCCTCCGCCGGGCCGAATTGCTTGGGATTGACGAAAAGCGACACGACCACCGGCGCAGATTCCCGCTGCGCGCCACGAATCAGCGAAAAATGGCCTTCGTGCAACGCGCCCATGGTCGGCACCAGTCCGAGAATTCGTTCGTGCGCGCGGGCTTCGTGCGCAATTTGCTTCATCCATTCGATGGTGTGGATGGTTTCCATGGGAGGCGACGGATGCGCAAGCTCAAGCGAAACGCAAACGAGATTTCCGCACGCAGCCGTAACTCGAGTGCATCATGCTTTGGCGGCCGCCTGCGCGGCGCGTTCGCGATGAAACGTAATCAGATCCGTGCCAGTAGCTTTCGCGCCCAATTGACGAAGCAGGGTGGTCACCTGGCCGCGATGATAAGTGCCATGGTTCGCCAGGTGCTGCAGCATTTGCCAGAGCGGCTGCGCTTGCGGCACGCCGGCCGTAGTCTTGTGATGGACTACGCGCTGCACTTCCTCGGGCGTCAGTGAAGCAATGTAATCCAGCAAATCGCTGTCAATTTCCGCCCAGCGCGCGCGCACCGCGTCGAGATCTGGAAATTCCGAACTAGGAGCGAACGAATTCGGCGAACGGCCGCGCCAGCGCTCCAGCCAAAGCCACTCCACCAGCATGACGTGCACCAACGTGTCGTGCACGGAGCGAAAGCTGGAGCCCATATCGCGCGTGAATTGCTCTGCGTTAAGTTGCGAGCAAGTATCGAGCGTGCGATGGTTGGCCCAGGAGTTGTAATCGTACAGCAGGCGAAAATCCTCCGCGTTCATGGGAAGCCCTCCCGAAGAAATGATTTGGCGCCGGACGGCACGCGTCAGGTTCGCTGGCGCGTCAGCAGCTGCTCGCGCAA
>Ga0210401_10006474_pt1 | contig 11873 bp, 9 predicted proteins | sample IncBWH32MmetaG_FD_150866 | JGI IMG/M metagenome (GOLD analysis project Ga0210401, IMG submission 150866) | Forest soil microbial communities from Barre Woods Harvard Forest LTER site, Petersham, Massachusetts, United States - Inc-BW-H-32-M | ecosystem: Environmental > Terrestrial > Soil >... | reverse complement strand
CGTTAAAAACACAAATCCAGAAAGCAATTATGTCCGCCGCCAACACCAACTTTGGGTTCAGTCCACCACCAAAGATGAGGTCTGGGTCAATAACGATACTCCATCGCCTAAGGAAACCGAATTTTTCTTTCCCCTCTTCGTGCCAAATCCCAGACAAGAAACTGCGACCCATAAAGAGAAGCACGACGACACAAATTGCTGTGGGAACCAAAATGTCTTGTTCGACCATCACCCCTCCCAGAGACCTGCCAATTCTACTGGTATGCCAGTGTCAGTGCCAGCGTCACGACTTTTGTCACCCTGACAGCCTGTAAAGTTATCCTTACTCCGAACTAGTCATACTTACCAAGCCGATTCCGCCTTTCTAAGTATCACTATTCAAACAAAAGAAGAGCCCCCACCCAACATCGGGTAGGGGCTCAAAGGTCTGACCCCAACGGGATTTGAACCCGTGTTACCGCCGTGAAAGGGCGGTGTCCTAGGCCACTGGACGATGGGGTCGCGTTGTAACTGTTGTTGCCTTGCCTATCTGCCCGTTCCATCGGGTTGACCGGGACGGGCGGTGCACAAGCCGCTTAACGGACCGGCCTTGCATGGGCCGGTCCTACGGCTTGTGCGAGGCCGCCGAGTGGAACACGGCGGCCTCAGTCCTAGGCCACCCGGCGATGAATACAGGTCCGACAGGGCGGGGGCAAAGGAGCGATATTTTACGGGTTGGGAGGGCCGGCGCAAGCCGTTTTTAGGCCTTTTTCAGGGCCACAATTTCGCGGTACAGCTTTTCGTACTCGGCGGCGCTGGCGCCCCAGCTGTGGTCTTCGGCCATGCCGGCCTTCTGCAGTTTCAGCCAGGCGGCCTTTTCCTTGTGGACCTCCAGGGCCCGCTGCACGGCGTTGAACAGGGCCATGGAGTTGAACTCGCTGAACACGAAGCCGTTGCCCTTGCCCGTGCGCGGCTCGTAGTCCTTGACCGTGTCGGCCAGGCCGCCCACGGCGCGGACGACCGGGACCGTGCCGTAGCGCAGGGAGATCAGCTGGTTGAGGCCGCAGGGTTCGAAGCGGCTGGGCATGAGGAAGACGTCCGCGGCGCCTTCGATGCGGTGGGCCAGGCCGTTGTCGAAGCGCAGGTTCACGCTGGCCTTCTCAGGGTAGGTCTTGGCCAGGCGGCCGAAGCTTTCGTGGTAGCGCGGGTCGCCCGTGCCCAGCAGAACGAACTGCATGTCCAGGTGCATGAAATAGTCGGTGATCTCCTCGACCAGGCTCAGGCCCTTCTGGTGGTCCAGGCGCGTGACCATGGCCACGATGGGCACGTCCTCCTCGGGCAGGCCCAGCTCCAGGCGCAGGGCCTTCTTCAGCTCGGCCTTCCTGGCCAGGCTGTCCGCCCCGTAGTTCACGGAGAGGTGGCCGTCGGTCTTGGGGTCCCATTCCTGGGCGTCCAGGCCGTTGATGATGCCCGTGAGGTCCGCGCCGCGGCCCTTCAGCACGCCTTCCAGCCCGCAGCCGTACTCCTGCCCGCGGATCTCCTCGGCGTAGCGCGGGCTCACCGTGTTGACCTTGTCGGCGTAGAGCAGCGCGCCCTTCATGATGTTCATCTGGCCGTAGAACTCCAGGCCGTCGGAAGTGTAGAGGCTCCAGTCCAGGCCGGTGCGTCCGAACTGCCAGTCCGGGAACAGGCCCTGGTAGGCCAGGTTGTGCACGGTGAACAGCGTGCCCGTCTTCTTGAAGAAGGGGTCCTCGGCGAAGAGGGTCTTCAGGTAGACCGGGACCAGGCCGGTGTGCCAGTCGTTCAGGTGCACCACGTCCGGAACGAAGTTGCGGGCGCGGGCCGCGGCCAGCACGGCCCGGCTGAAGAACGAATAGCGGTCCCCGTTGTCGCGGTAATCGCCGGCCTCGTCGCCGTAGAGCTTCTCGCGGTCGAAGTAGGCGGGCTGGTCCACGAAATAGATGGGCACCTGGCTCTTGGGCAGGCGGCCCTCGCGCAGGGTGAAGGCGGCCGGCATGTCGTCAGGCAGGCCTTCCTCGGTGAGGGGCACGGGCGCGCCGATCACCGGGGCCTGCACCCCGGCCAGTACCATGGATTGGTACCAAGGCATGATCACGCGGACATCGTGGCCGCGCTCCACCAACGCCTTGGGCAAGGCCCCAGCCACGTCAGCCAGGCCGCCGGTCTTGGCGAACGGGGCCACTTCAGCCGACACGAACAGGATTTTTAGGGGCGTACTCAAGGAAGTTCCGTAGGGAAAAGGCTTTAAGGGTGAGGGTTTTGCCGGGCCACCCAGCGCGGCAAGCTCTCCATTTTTAAACGAATTTCCGCTGTAAAAAAGTAAAAAGTCAAAAATCTATCTAAAGGGCCAGCAGCGCCGCCAGGAGCAGTCCCAGCCCGCAGGCCAGGACAAACCACTCGCCCCAGCGGGCGTAGGGCGTGGGCCGGCCGGGCCCCAGGTCCTGCACGATCCATCCTGCCGAGTCCAGGCCCAGCCGGGGGCCCAGTCCGCCGTCCGGCCCGGCGAAGAGCGACACGCCCGTGGCCGCGGCCCTGGCCACCCAGCATCCGTTCTCCACCGCGCGCAGGGCCGCCTGGCCGGCGTGGTAGATGGGGCAGGAGCTGCGCCCGTACCAGGTGTCCACGGTGATGATGGAGACCAGGTCCGGGGGCCCGTCCTGGTGCGCCAGCTCGGGGAACACGCTTTCAAAGCAGATCATGGGCTGCACGGCCAGGCCCTGCGCCTGGAACTTGGCCGTGCCAGCGCCGGGCTGGAAAAAGGCCACGCCCATGTCGCCGAGGGCCCGGCGCAGGCCCGGCACCCAGTCCGCCAGGGGCAGGTATTCGCCGAAGGGCACCAGGTGGCGCTTGGCGTAGCTGCGGGTGTTGCCGTCCGGGTCCAGGCACACGGCCGCGTTCTGGTATCCCCCGGGCGTGCTCAGCACCGAACCAAAGACCAGGCTCACCCGCCTGCGCTTGGCGAAGGCCCTCAGCGCCCCGGCTTCGGGCGGGTCCTCATTGAAGAAGCCGGGGAAGGCGCTCTCCGGCCACACGATCAGCTTGGCGCCGGCCGCCGCGGCCTCTTCGCTGTAGCCCAGGTACAGGGCCAGCACCTTGGCCCGGAAGGCCTGGGTGTAGACCTGGTCCAGGTCCAGCCCGCCCTGCACCACGGCCACCCGCACCTTTGGCGCAGCGGCGTGGGACGCGGTCCAATCCGACTGCGCCCGGCCCTGCCAGGCGGCGCCCAGGGCCAGGGCCAGCACCATGGCCAGGGCCGGCAGGCACTGGCCCCAGCGGCACAGCTGTTTGGGTTTGAAGAGCAGGGTGAAAGCCAGCACGTTGCCCAGGGCCACGGCGTAGTGCAGGCCCGGGCTGCCGGTGAGCGCGGCCAGCGGGCGCAACGCGGGGTTGGCGAACTGGGAGCCGCCCAGGCTCATCCAGGGGAAACCCGTGAGCAGTCCTTGGCGCAGCCATTCCACCAGGGTCCAGGCCGCCGGCAGCCACAGCAGGGGCTGGGGCCAGCCGCGGCGCTGGCCTTCGCCCGCCAGGGCCCCGAATAGGGCCGGAAACAAGGCGCACCAGGCCGCCAAGGCCAGCCAGGCCGGCCAGGCGCCCGCGCCCAGGGGCTGCACCTTGGTCAGCCAGTGCAGCCCGGGCACAAAAAAAGCCAGGCCCGCCCAGAGGCCCAGCTTGAATCCCTGCCCGCGGCCCTGGCCGTCCAGGGCCCCCAGGAGCGGCAGCAGCGCCAGCCAGGCCACGCGGCCGGGCCAGGCCTCAAAGCCCATGGCGAAGACGCTGGGGAAGCTCAGATAGAGCAGCAGGCCGGACAGGAGCGCCAGGCCGCGCCGGGCCGCCAGGGTCACTTCCAGCCTTCCACGGGGTAGTGCGCCCCCCCCGGGACCCGGTGCCAGGACTGGGCCGCCGTGTCGAAGGCGATCTCCCCGCTTTCGGCCAAGGCCCGGTCCACCCCGGCCAGGCGGTGCAGCGGGATGGAGCGCCAGCGGTGGTGCATCCACAGCCAGTGCTCCGGATGCTCGCGGATGGCGGCCTCCAGCAGGGCGTTGTAGCGCGCCAGGGTCCAGGCCGTGCCCTGGACCTCCGTCAGCCCTTCCGGCGGCGGCGGAATCATCTCCACCTTCAGGTGGTGGCGGCGGGGGCCGAGGCGCACGGGCACGCCAAAGGCCAGGGCCGAGCCCGAGCGCCGCGCCAGCAGCTCGCCGATGCTGTGGGTGCTGGCCTGCGCGCCGAAGAAGGGCGCGAAGGTGCCCCACTTGTCGCCGTCCTGGTCGCCCAGCAGGGCCACCAGGCCGCCGGCCTTGAGCACCTTGAGGCCGCCGCGGATGTCGTGGATGCGCACGAACTGGATGCCCACCTTGCCGCGGTAGCGGTTGAACAGCTCGTCCACCCAGGGGTTGGACTGGGTGCCGATGAGGTAGCACACCTTGAAGCCGCGGCGGATCAGGGCGGCGCCCATCCACTCCCAGTTGCCGTAGTGGGCGCTCATGCACACGATGCCCCTGCCCGCGTCCTTGGCGGCCTGCATCTGCTCCAGCCCGTCGAAGGTGAACATGCTGTCCAGTTCAACCGGGTCCAGGGCCGGCATCCAGGCCAGCTCGCCCATGGTCTGGCCGAAGTTGGCGTAGGCGGCCGAGGCCACCCGCCGCCGCTCGGCCCCGCCCAGGCCCAGGAAACGGGACAGGTTTTCGTTGGCCGCCGCCCGCGCCACGCCCAAGGCCCAGGCGGCCCGGCCGGCCCCGCGGCCGGCGGCCTGGGCCACGCCCAAGGGCAGGGCCTGCAGCAGCCGGGCCGCGGCCTGCACCGAGGCGTACTCGAGGCGGTAACGCAGCTTCTTGAAGGTCTTCATGGGTGCTTCCTTTTCCGGGGTCGGGCCCCGAGCGCGCGGTCCACCATGGCCCAGAAGGGCCGTTCCGGAGTCACGCGCGCCCGCAGCTCCAGGATCCAGACCGGCCGCCGCGGGATCCATCCCAAAGGCAGGCGGGCGGCGTCCTTGGCCGTGGTGACCACCAGCGCCGCGTCCTGGGGCGGCCGCTCCAGCTCCCGCAGGCTGAAGCGGTGGTGGTCCTTGAAGCGCCAGGGGATGGGCCGGGCCCCCAGCGCCATCAGGCTGTCCTCAAAGGACTGGGGCCGGCCCAGGCCGCTCAGGGCGAGCACGGTGCGCTTGCGCAGCCGGGACAAGGGCAGGCGGCGGCCCGAGGGCCATTCCCGGAGCCCGGCCGGCAGCCGCTGCAGCCGGAAGAGCGGCAGCCCGGCCCAGGCCGCGGGCAGCGCCGCGGAGAGCTTGGCCGGGCCCAGTTCCGGCGGGGCGTTGGAAAGCAGCAGGGCCCCCGCCTGGGCGGCCTGGCTCCAGGGCTCGCGCCAGGGCCCGGCCGGCAGCAGTTGCTCGCCCAGCTGCAGGTCCCGCCAGTCGGCCAGCAGCAGGTCCAGGTTGCGGGCCAGCTGGCCGCGGCGCTGGAAACCGTCGTCCAAGACCAGGCAGGCGGCGCCGTGGGCCAGGGCGGCCCGGCCGGCGGCCACGCGGTCCTTGCCGATCCACACCTGCAGGCCCGGCATGGCCGCGTGCTCCTGGGCTTCGTCCCCGCTGGCGCGGACGCCGGCCCGGGGCCCCTTCCCCAGGGCCACGGCCAGCGGGCGCGGGCCCGCCGCGGCGCCGTAGCCCCTCAAAAGGACCGCCGGCTGGAGGCCCGCCGCCTTGGCGCGGGCGGCCAGGAGCCGCACCACCGGGCTCTTGCCCGTGCCGCCCACGCTGAGGTTGCCCACGCTCAGCACCGGCGCGCCCAGGCTTTCCGGGGCGCCGCGCGGCCGCAGCCGCCAGCCCAGCCAGTAGAGCCAGCTCAAGGGCTTCAGGCAGAACAGCCAAAGCGGGCCCCGCTTGCGCCAGCGCTCAGCCCAGTCCATCCCCATCCCCGTGCGTGGTGCCGAACTCGCGCGCCGCGGCCGGCCCGGGCTTTTCACCCGGGTCCCAGCCGTGGGCCTCGCCGGCCGAGCCGAACTCGGTGACCTTGCGGAACTGCTCCTGCCCTTCGCCCCGCCAGGCCTGGCCGTCGCGGTGCATGCGGGCCACCAGCAGCAGCTTCAGGGCCAGCTCGGCGCCGCGCCGCCCGGCCCCGGCCCGGCTGCGCACGCAGGCCTCGCCGGCCTCGGCCGCGGCGCGGCGGGCCTTGTGGTCCTTCAGCAGGGCCAGCGTGGACTCGGCCAGCTCCGCCTCGCCGACCTGCCTCGCGGCGCCGCAGTCCAGCAGGGCCTGGGCCACGTCCGGGAAATGGCGCATGGACGGCCCGAAGAACACCGGCACGCCCAGGGCCGCCGCCTCCAACGGGTTCTGGCCGCCGAAATCGCGGAAGCTGCCGCCGATCCAGGCCGCCCCGCCGTCGAAGGCCAGGCCATAGAAGGCCCGCAGCTCGCCCAAGGTGTCCAGCAGCAGCACGTCCGCGTCCCTGGCCGTGGCCTGTTCGCTGCGCCGCACCCATTGCCAGCGCTGCTTCTTCAGCAGCGCCTCCACCTCGGCCCGGCGCTCCAGGTGCCGCGGGGCCAGGACCAGGCGGGCGGTGGGCAGCTGCTTCTGCACCTTGGCAAAGGCCTGCAGCAGGCCGGCTTCCTCGCCCGGCCGGGTGGAGCCGGCCACCAGCACCGGGGCGCCGGCCGTCCAGCCCAGCGTGCGGCGCAATTGGGCGGCGTCGATGCGGGCGGCTTCGGGGTCCAGGCCCAGGTCAAACTTGGTGTTGCCCGCCACGCTCACCCGCGCCGCGCGGGCCCCCAGGGCAAGGATGCGCTCCGCGTCCGCTTCGGCCTGCATGGCGAAAAGGTCGATGGATTCCAGCAGCGCGGCGAAGGTGGAGCCCAGGCGGCGGTAGCGGCGGAAGCTGCGTTCGGTGAGGCGGCCGTTGACCACCAGGACCCGGGCCCCGTGGGACTTCATCTGCAGCAGCAGGTTGGGCCACAGCTCGGTCTCAGCCAGCACCAGCAGCCGCGGCTTGAAGCGCCGTATCCAAGGGGCCAGCAGCCAGGGCAGGTCGATGGGCAGCAGGAGGCAGGCCGAGGCCTGGGGGAAAAGGCGCTTGGCCTGCTGGCAGCCCGCCTGGGTGGTGCAGGTGATCACCAGGGCCTGGCGCGGCAGCTTGGGCATCAGCTCGCGCAACACCGGGGCCACCGCGTTCACCTCGCCCAGGCTGGCGGCGTGGACCCACACGCAGCCTTCGCTGAGCCAGGCCTGCTCGCGCACGGCCTTGGGCAGCATGCCCAGCCGCATGCCCAGGCCCCAGCGGGTGCGGGGGATGAACAGCAGCAGGGGCAGCAGGGGGGCCAGGGCCAGGCAGACCAGGGTGAGCAGGAAGGTGTAGAGGCTCAGCAGGATCATGGTTCCTTTTCGTCGGAGGCGTCGTCCGGGAACGCCGGGGGGCTGGGGAACATTTCATAGCTCAGGCGCAGCATCCAGCGCCGGTCCTGGCGGGCCGGGTCCAGGCGCAGGCCCAGGTCCAGGCTCACGTCGCCGGGAAAATTGAAGGCAAGCTGCGGGGTGACCACGGCGGGGGCGGGGTCCTCCCAGTCCGCCTCCACGCCCGCGCGCAGGGTGTAGAGAAGGTAGGGGGTCATCAAGGCGGCCCTCCGGCCGGTGGAGTAACCCGCCCCAATCTCGGAATTGAGCACCAGGCTCCAATCCCAGGGGGTCCATTCCAGGGCCGCGCCCGCCCTCCAGGCCCAGCGCCCGCCGCTCCATGGGGCCCGCGCAAATAGGCTGACGCCGGGGCTGCATCCAAGCCAGGCGCCGGGAGCGTTCCCGTCGCGCCATTTGAGGCCCACTTCGGCGCTGTCCTGCCCGCCAGGCAAGGCCGGCAGCCAAAAGCCGTCCGCCTGCAGCGTGTCCCAGAGGCCGGTGCTCAGGCGCCCCCCCAGCGCTGGATGCCCGTCGCCAAAGGCGCTGAGCAGCTGCGCGTCGACTTCCTTCTGCGGCGTGCTGTCCCAGCCGCGCGTGCCGTCCATCCACAACGCCGGGCTGCCGCTGTCCGCGGCCAGGGGCGCCGCCAGGGCCAAGGCCAGGGCCAGGGCCAGGCCCCATGGACGCTGCACGGAATCAGGCTGCACGGCGTTCCTTGGCCAGGGCCACCAGCTCGGCGGCCACGCGGCGGGCCACGCCGGGCTTGCCCAAGGAGCGCAAGCCCGGGGCCAGGCCAAGGCGCTGGGCCCGGCGGGCCTTGGGGTCGCCGCACAGCCTCTCCAGCTCCGCGGCGATGGCGGCGGGATCCAGGCCTTCCTGCAGGAATTCCGGCACCACGCGCCGGCCGGCCACCACGTTGGCCAGGCCGATGGAATGGATCTTCACCAGGCGCTTGCCGATGGCGTAGGACACGGGGTGCACCCGGTACAGGATCAGGAAGGGCACGCCCAGCAGCGCCGTCTCCAGGGTGGCGGTGCCCGAGGCCACCAAGGCCGCCTCGCAGGCCGCGCGGGCCGCGTAGGCCTGGGCCTGGCTGCGCCCCTCAAAGACCGTCACGCCCAGCCCGGCGGCCCGGGCCGCGTCCACGGGTGCATACCAGGCTTTGGGCGCGGACGCCGGTTTGAACACCACAAAACGGCGCCCCGGCCCGGCCACCTTTTGCGCGGCCTCCAGCATCACCGGCAACAGCCACCGGAGCTCCTGTTCCCGGCTGCCGGGCAGCAGGCCGATGACCTGGCCTTGGGCCTTCCAACCCAGGGACCTGCGCAGTCGGGCCTGGCGCGCCGCGGGCGGGTCGCCGGGGCCCTTCCAGAGAAGCGCGCCGGGGATGGCGTCCAGCAGGGGGTTGCCCACCTGGCTGCAGTCCAGGCCGGCCGCGTCGTAGATCTTCTTTTCGAACGGGAAGGTCACCAGCATCTTCCGCAGCAGCCGGGCCATCACCGGCACCCGGCCCTTCTTCCACGCCCAGACCTGGGGGCTGATGTAGTAGGCCACCGGGACGCCCAGGGCCTTGGCCCTGGCGGCCAGGCGCAGGTTGAAGCCGGGGTAGTCGACCAGCAGCAGCAGGTCCGGCCGCTCCTCGCGCAGCAGCTTTTCCGCCAGGGCGAAGGCCCGGCGGAAATAGTTGAAGTGCTTCAGCACCTCCACGAAGCCGATCACCGAGCGGCTGGCCAGGTCCAGGTCCAGGCGCAGCCCCGCCTCGGCCATGGCCGGCCCGCCCAGGCCGAAGCAAAAGGCCCGCTTTCCCAGCGCCTCCACCACGGCCGCGGCGTGGTGGTCCCCGGAGGGTTCCCCCGCCACGAACATGATCCTGGGCCTGGCCCGCTTCATCCCGGTCAGGCCCCCAGGATCAGTTTGCGGTGCTCGGCCATCTGGCGGCGTATCTCCAGGCCCAGGGCCAGGGCGTCCCGGCCGTCCTCGCCCGAGACCACCGGGCGGGTGCCGTGCTTGATGGCGCCCAGGAAGCTCTCCAGCTCCAGCTTGAGCTGCTCCTCGTCCTTGATCTTCAGGGTCTCCACGCTGACCATGCGCGACAGGCCGATGAGCGAGCCGGCCTGGCTGGGGTCGGCGCCTTCCTTCAGGGTGTAAAGCTTGGCCTGCTTGGCCAGGTAGTCCACGCTCAGGTAGCCCTTGCGGGTGAAGAGGCGGATCTTCCGCTGCTTGTCCATGGTCACCCGGCTGGCCGTCAGGTTGGCCACGCAGCCGCCCTCAAAAGTCAGGCGCACGTCGGCGATGTCCTCCGTGCGGGAAAGCACCGGGATGCCGATGGCCTCCACCTTGGCCACCTTGCGGCCCACCATGGCCAGCACGATGTCCAGGTCGTGGATCATCAGCTCCAGCACCACGTCGATGTCCGTGTTGCGGGGGCTGTAGGGCCCCAGCCGGTCGGCGCGGATGAAGAGCGGCTCGGCCTGGTGCTCCTTGATGGCCAGGATGGCCGGGTTGAAGCGCTCGATGTGGCCGATCTGCAGCACGGCCTTGCCCCGCTGGGCGGCCTCGATGAGCTCGTCGGCCTCCGCCAGGTCCACGGTGATGGGCTTCTCCACCAGGCAGTGCACGCCCGCGTCCAGGAACGGGCGGGCCACCGCCGTGTGCAGGGCGGTGGGCACCACCACGCTCACGGCGTCCACCTTGCCCATCAGGTCCTGCGGCTTGGTGAAGGCCTGGCATTTCAGCTTTTTGGCTATTTCCTTGGCGCGGGCTTCGTCCGAATCCACCACCCCCGCCAGGCTGCAGCCCGGAAGCTGGGTGTAGACGCGGGCGTGGTGCTGCCCCAAATTGCCGACCCCTAAGACTCCCACGCGGATCATTTCAACGGCCTCCTTTGGTCCCCTTCACCCGGTAGGGCTCCAGGGCTTTCATCTCCTTACTCAAGATTGCCTCCAGCAGCAGGCCCTTTTCGGTCCATTCCTGCTTCAAGATCCTCAGTTCCGCGAAATGCCTGGACAGCTTCCCCAGGGCGTCGTGCGGGATGAGGTAGCGCCCCCGGGGCAGGCCCTTTTCCAGGCGGGCCCGCAGGCTTTGGCGCAGCGCCTCCAGCCCGTCCTGGTTCAGGGCCGACACGCAATGGGCGCCGGGATGGGCGGCCTTGAGCGCCTTCAGCTTGGCCGGGGAAAGCTGGTCGCACTTGTTGAAGACCAGCCAGGGCTCCGGCTCGGGGCGGTCGTGCAGGTAGCGCTTGTAGACCTGCCCCAGCACGTCGTCCACGGCCGCCAGGTGGCCGGGCCAGGCCGGGTCGGCCGCGTCCACCACCTTGAGCACCACGTCGGCGTCCGCCACCTCCTCCAGGGTCGCCCGGAAGGCGGCCACCAGGGCGTGGGGCAGCTTGCGCACGAACCCCACCGTGTCGACCAGCAGCAGCTGCATGGGGGCGGACTGCTCCATCTCCATGGCGCGCACCGTCGGGTCCAGGGTGGCGAAGAGGCGGTCCTCCACGTAGACCTTGGCCGAGGTCAGGCTGTTGAACAGCGAGCTCTTCCCCGCGTTGGTGTAGCCGGCCAGCGCGGCCACCTTGGCGTTGCCCTTGCGGCGGCGCTGGCGCTGCAGTTCGCGCGTCCGGGACACCTGGGCGATCTCGCCCGCCAGCAGCGAAATGCGGTCGCGCAGGCGGCGGCGGTCGGCCTCCAGCTTGGTCTCGCCCGGGCCGCGGGTGCCGATGCCGCCCCCCAGCCGGGACAGGGCCGCGCCCATGCCCACCAGGCGCGGAAGCAGGTAGCTCAATTGGGCCAGCTCCACCTGCAGGCGGCCCTCGTTGCTGCTGGCGCGGCCGGCGAACACGTCCAGGATCAGCTGGGTGCGGTCCAGGACCTTGACCCCCAGGGCCTCCTCCAGGTTGCGCTGCTGGCTGGGCTTAAGCTCGTCGTCGAAGATGACCACGTCGGCCTTCTCCGCTTCGGCCCGCTCCTTCAGCTGGCGCGCCTTGCCCTCGCCGATGTAGGTGGCCGGATCCGGGCCCCGGCGGGCCTGCAGCACGCGCCCCAGCACCTCGGCGCCGGCGCTGCCGGCCAGGCGCTCCAGCTCCAGCAGGGAGGCTTCGGCTTCGCCGGGCGCCTGGCTGGACAGGGCCACGCCGACCAAGAGGGCCCGCTCAGCCACGCCGTTCCTTGTAGCCCCACCACAGGTAGGCCGCGGCCAGCACCAGCTGGATGCCGTTGATCCAGGGGTCGGTCAGCATCTGGGCCAGCCCGGCCCCGCCGCCGCCCGCCCAGGAGGCGGCCCCGGAGGAGGACTGGGCCAGCGCGATGGCCGCCGCGTCGCCCAAGCCGCCGCCGCTGCCTGCCGCGCCCACCGCGTCCGGTCCGGCCGGGGAGCTGAAGAGGCCCCACAGGATCCCGCCCAGGCTCATCAGCAGCGTGGCGGCGGCGATGAGCATCTTCTTGGGGGTGGGCCGTATCCATTTTTCCAGGGTGGACGGCTTGCGGTCCCCTTCCAGGTTCAGTTT
>Ga0210401_10006472_pt1 | contig 11874 bp, 10 predicted proteins | sample IncBWH32MmetaG_FD_150866 | JGI IMG/M metagenome (GOLD analysis project Ga0210401, IMG submission 150866) | Forest soil microbial communities from Barre Woods Harvard Forest LTER site, Petersham, Massachusetts, United States - Inc-BW-H-32-M | ecosystem: Environmental > Terrestrial > Soil >... | reverse complement strand
AGATATCGCTCTCCGACATCGTTCTGCCAGTCGGCGGAATCAAGGAAAAAGTGCTGGGAGCGAAACGCGCCGGAATCCGCGAGGTGATTTTACCCGCGGAAAACGAGCCCAACGTGAAAGAGGACCTGCAGCCGCACATGCTCGAGGGAATGCAAATTCATTTCGTGCACACGGTGGACGAGGCCATCGACATCGCGCTCACTAAGCCCGTACCGGTGACGGCAGCTCTAAAGAAAGGCCAGTTGCCCCCGGTAAAACCCGCGCCGGTCGTGCCTCCGATACACTAACCAAAACTTGAAAGAGCGAGAAAAAGCCCGGCTCTGCAAACGAGAGCCGGGCTTTGTTTTCTTGGTAGCGCGGGCTTCAGCCTGTGGGGGTTAGTCCATGCAAGGACAAAAATCCACAGGCTGAAGCCCGCGCTACTTCTTGCCGGCACGTATTGCCCTCGCATCAGGTCTGCAATCAATAATCCACTGTGGAATTGTCTGCTGCTAAGATTCGGCCATGCCTCGCGCGCGTAAACTGTTCCCAATCTACGGGAGCTCGCTTGCAAATAACATGCTCTCAGCGATCGTTCACGATCGCGTGGTCGGCCACTTTGTAGCCGATTATGTCGCAGAGCACGACCGCCGCGGAATTCTGGGCGGGCCCGCGCGCGACCGGGAACTGGCGGAAACAGTGGGGCGCGAAATTTTGCTGGCCATGATTGTGGAAGTGCACGAGGCGTTGCCATCTTTTTTCGGCAAGAAACCAAAGAGCAAACTAAAGGCCGAAGAGGCGGAGGCGATTGACACTTTTTTTCGCGAACTGCTGGCCGCCCTGGCCCGTGCGCAAAATTGGAATGGTGAAGATCGCAGGCAATTCCGTCGCGATCTCGCGTTGTACTCGGATTTCAGGGCGCGGCGCCAGAAGGCGGCAAATTCTCGCAAGAAGGGCACGCTGCCCGATGAAGAGGCTCCATTTATCGCGCGCGTTGCCTTGCTCCTCGATCCTTCCATGCTGGAACAAGCGCGCCGCTCCGCCCGGAAATTTTATGGAAACATCGGACAGATGGCGCGCCAGCACTTGCGGAAGACGCTTGGGTAGGGCGGGTTCAGCCTGCCTTCTTTTGACTTCTGCGAGTCTTGCCGAGATCAAAACAAGACGGGCTGAAGCCCGTCCTACTTACGAAATCCGCTCCACCTGTACGGCGGTGCCGTAGGCGAGAACTTCCGTCACGCCCTGCATGACTTCCGTTGCGTCATAGCGCATCGCGATCACAGCGTTGGCGCCATGCTCGGCGGCGTGCTGCATCATCAGTTCGTATGCTTCTTCACGTGTGTTCTCGCACAGTTCCGTCAGTATGGTGATGTTTCCCCCGAGGATCGTCTGCAGCCCCGCTCCGATGGAGCCGAGCAAGCTGCGCGAGCGGACAATGATGCCGCGCACGATGCCGAAATTCCGCACGATGCGGTACCCGGGCAATTCCTGGGATGTAGTCACCATCATACTCTCAACGCGCGTGGGCATGGCTGTTGCTCCTTGTGTACGCATTCGCTTCCTAGCGATAGTAACTGGCTAATCCGTAAGATACGCGGCGAAATTTATCTGATATGCTCCGGCCTGCGACTTTCGATCAAGGCCGGTTCCGAGGCAAGCGATGCTCACACTGTTCTACCTGCTCGTCCTCGAACAGATTTTGCAGGGCCTGTACAATCTTTGGGATGGCGTGGGCTGGCTGCGAATGGCGCAGCGGCGCGCCGCCTCCCATTCAGGATTCTTCACGCCGCGCGTAGCGCTATTTTGCCCGGTAAAGGGCGCCGAGCAGGGCCTCGAGCAAAACATTTCGGCGCTCGTCTCTCTTGATTATCCCGACTACGAAATTTTCTTCACCATGGCCAACCCGGTCGACCCCGCGCGCAAAATTATTGAACGAGTGGCGGCTGGCAGCAAACGCAAGGTGAATATCGTGATCGCCGGCCGGCCGAACGAATGCGGAGAGAAAGTGAACAATCTGCAAGCCGCCATTCTGAAGGCCGCGGATGGCTTCGATGTTTACGTATTTGCGGATTCCGACGGGCGTCCCGGCCGCAACTGGCTCTCGCGATTGGTGGCTCCGCTTGCGGATTCCAATATTGGAGCAGTGACAACGTTTCGCTGGTTTTTCCCGCAGACCGGCGGATTATGGAGCGCGATGGCCTCCGCCTGGAATGCGCCCGCGGCGACCTATCTTGGCGAACATCAGAGAAATTTCTGCTGGGGAGGCGGCACCGCGATTCGCCGGGGAATCTTTGAGCAATGTAACGCGTTTGAATTCTGGAAAGGCTCCGTGAGCGACGATTTTTCGTTGACGCACGCGCTGCGGCAAGGCGGACTTCCCATCCTGTTTGCGCCGGAATGCATGGTCCCTACAATGTTCGATTGCGACGCCGCGGGACTTCTCGAATTCACAAACCGGCAAATCATCATTACCCGCGTGTACGAATCGAGGCTCTGGGTTCGAGGCGGCTTTGCCCATGCGTTATATTGCGGAACAATCCTCTTGGGCCTGGGATTGTTTTTCAGCAATCTGGTTACGGGCGCTACCGCCCTTCACCTGCTGTTGCCGACACTCGTGCCGCCCGTGCTCTCCATGGCGCGTGGAGTGCTCCGGTTGGCAGCGATCCTGGAAGTTCTTCCTGAATGGAAGTCGAAGTTGCTGGCCGACGCATGGATCTGGACATTCCTGGCGGCGGTAGTTCCGTTCCTGGCACTGTGGAACACACTGGTGGCCATGTTCAGCCGGCAAATCCGCTGGCGCGGCATCCGCTACCTGCTTCTTTCCTCGGGACAAACTCGCATCCTCACGTGGTGACTTCTCGGCGCCCCAAGCTCACGGAGAGGCGAGAGGGGCGCTCGTAAAGTTTCTTCGTAAGGTTCTCACCCGCCTGACAAGAACGGGAAGTGCGCCGAAGCCGCCATGAAAAAAATCATGGGAAAGCTTAGCCAGAAATTGATTTGCATCGTGAGCGTAGCTAGCCGTGCAAGATTCGCCGCCTCCGGTGGCATGGGCGTTCCTTGCTCCGATGCCGCGCGTGTCCATACAATCAACCGCTTCTGGCAGCGCCACGCTATGCCCCACACATTTAGGAAGAGGATCGTTCCCAGCCCGCCGCCGATAGCGATGCAGAGCGTTCGGTTGCTCGCTCCCGGTTGCGCCAAAAGCGAAACGACAACCCAGGCGACGGCCGCCATTACAAAAAATATCAAGGCTCCCGCCACGAAGGGATTGCCCAGCGGGCCGCTTACCCGTAGCAGCGCCATCTCGATGGCAAACGCCGCGAGCCAACATGCCAGCCAAATTCCGATCCATGCTCCCCAGGCATGAGGCCGGCCCGCGTTAACGGCGTCGGTCTTAGTTAGGATCATGAAGTAGCGGAATCCGGCTAGCCATCCGGCCAGAGCGCTCCACCGCAGCCACCACAGCCCGCGGGAAGCGATTTCTGGAAATACTTTTGCGCGGGTCGCGGGATCGAGCGTTTTCAGAGTGGGAGTAACTGCTAGGACAAAAAAGTAGAGAAAACCGAGCCAAAGAAATCCTGCCACAATGTGCATCCAGCGCAAGGAGATTTGTTCAATGCTTGCTGGGCTGGCGGCGAATGCCACATCCAGCTTCCAGAGAGCGGATGAGAACGACCAGGCGGCCGATTCGAGTAAGAAAGTCATGGTCTCCCCGGCTCTTTCAATCGGGTCCGACTGGGCATTGTATGCTAGGTAATTCGAAAAAGGAGATTTATGTAAAATATGAAAAATTTGCTGGTACGTGGAAATCTCTACCGACAGTCGGGCGAACACTGTATTGAAAAGCTGGTCAAGTCCTTGCGATTGTGTGCCAAGGGAATTTAGTTCCGGTTGGTAAGCGGCTTGCACAGGGAAGGTGTCATTTTGAAACTTATGCAAGCGTTGGTGGGGCATGCCCTTGGGCATGGCTTGCTTATTCCGAAACGAAACCGGGGACGTAGATTAGCCCCTGAGTTCGACTCCCGCCCAGCTCCTCTGGTAGTTTTACTTGGAAGGTGTGGACAGGTTTCGTAGAATACCCGAGCTTAATCGAATTGAATTAACAAAAATAAAAATTGGTCCCTCTCCCCGGCGTGGACTGAAAACTGTGAGGCTAACCCTGATACACAGAAAAAGGCAGTCCGTCGAAATGCAAGATCAACATTCACCGTACCAACCACAATCTTTCGTTTTTTGCGACCGTTCCTCGGGTGCGGCTCGTTTCCGGGTTGATGCTGACCCCGATGGCGGCGTACCCGTAGAAAAAATAGCTGGCTTGCTCGCGGTGCACTGCCTCGTAAGGGGCCAGGCGCCCGAGGATTATGAACTAATGATCGTTCCCCGAGGTTCACTCCTGGACGCCGTCTCCGAGAGGGCTCAGGAACTTCTGGCCGCGGGTCGTGCCCTCGGCGCGGGAGTAAAGGTGAGCCGGCGCGAGCAGGAGGTTCTCGAGTGTGTCTTACAGGGCCGTTCGAACAAGGAAATTGCCTCGAAGCTCAACGTAGCGGAACGCACCGTTAAATTCCACGTTTCTTCCTTGCTGGCAAAATTTGGGGTCGCGGATCGCGTGGCCCTTAGCCGCGAAGCTTCGCTCGGCCGTATGTCCCCCCTTACCTTGTCCGGACAGTTTGCCACCGAAAGTCTATTCGGCTTTCCGGTTCGCGAGACGCCGATTGTGCCGAAAGACTCGCTGGGTCCCGCTTTGACGGATGGGACTTCCGCTTCGACTCGAGATGCCGCCCGCAATCGCAATCGCGTCTTGCCGCTATTACGTGAGCGTTACGCCACTTAAGCGAGATGCGACTCCTGAGAAATGCAAGCGGCCCATCCGAAGGAAAGTTCGGATGGGCCGCTGATTTTTTGAGCGCAATGAAACTTGCGCCGCCTCAAGATGCCGCGCAATGCACCCAAGGGATTTCCTTTTAGAGCAACTATCTCGATGCCGAGTAGTGGCTCGCGACTTCATCCCAGTTGACGACATTCCACCACGCCTCGATGTAATCCGGGCGGCGGTTTTGATATTTCAGGTAGTAAGCGTGTTCCCAGACGTCCAGGCCCAGGATCGCTTTTCCGCCGGCCATCAACGGATTGTCTTGATTGGGCGTGGACTCAATCGCCAGCTTGCCGTCTTTGACCACCAGCCAGGCCCAGCCTGAGCCGAAGCGGCCCACTCCGGCCGCGGCGAATTTCGTCCTGAAATCGGCAAACGAGCCGAAGGCAGACTTGATCGCGTCACCCACTGCGCCTGAGGGTTCGGCGCCTCCGCCTTTCTTCATCAGTTTCCAGAACATCGAGTGATTCCAGTGGCCGCCTCCATTATTCCTGACGGCTGCACGGATATTTTCGGGGACTCGATCAAGGCTCTTGAGAAGCTGGTCGATTGACAGTGCCTGTAAATCGGCGTTTCCTTCGAGGGCTTTATTTAGGTTCGTGACATACGCGTTGTGGTGTTTGTCGTGATGGATTTCCATCGTCATCTTATCGATGTAGGGCTCCAGCGCATCGCTGGGGTACGGGAGCGGTGGAAGAACGTGGGCCAAAGGACCCTCCTTATGTGGTGTGGCAGCCTGCTGTGACATGGATACCTCCTCGCTAGAGTTGGATGATAGCTCAGTGTCACTGGGCAAATGCATTCTAACTCCGACCCTCGGGCAGCACAACCGGGCCAAGTAGGACAGCCACTTTTGGATGTCTGGTTTTTGCGATTCTCCTTGGAAAGGATAGTCGCGCACCGCTCACAAGACCGCACAGCCAAGGGTTGCCTTGCTAGTCGACGCTTCGAGTAGCCTGTGGAACCTCGCCAGAAAATCCGATCCGCCGAAGAGCCCATTGCGCATGCTCCGCAATGTTTGCATCTTCGGAGGCCGCCAATTGCGCAAGGCCCGCGCAAACTTCCGCGTAGCGCGGCTCGCCCGGACGCAGTCCGGAATTTCCAATTGCAACGCAAGCGTTGCGCACCAGGCCGCGCCATTTCGTGCGCTTCACAGGGCTTCCGCGGAACAGTGCGCGGAATTCTACTTCCGTGAGCGACAGCAGCCATTCCAGTTCCGGCGAAAAAAGCGAGCGCCCTTCGCGCCGGCGAGGCTGGAAATTCGACGGCGCCGATACCGGCGCGCGGCGATTCCACGGGCAAACGTCCTGGCAGATGTCGCAGCCAAAAACATGCCGCCCAATCGGCTCGCGCAATTCGACGGGAATCGCCCCGCGCAGCTCGATTGTCAAATAGGAAATACAGCGCCGCGCGTCAAGGACGTACGGCTCGACAAGTGCGCTCGTCGGGCATGCGTCGATGCACAGGCTGCAATTCCCGCACAAATCCGCCGCGGGTGTTTCCGCGGCACCCAATGACGGCGCGAGATCGAGCGTCGTCACGATCACGCCGAGAAATAACCACGAACCCACCTCCTCATTTATGAGGCAAGTGTTTTTCGCCAGCCATCCCAGCCCAGCATATTTTGCGGCGACGCGTTCGACAATCGGCCCAGTATCCACGTAAGCGCGCGCCTCAAAGGGTTCCGCGAATTCACGGCGCAATTGTTGGATCAACGCCTTAAGTTTTTTCTCAAGGACATCATGATAATCGTCCCCCCAAGCATAGCGGGAGATCCAGCTGCGAGGACCGCGGCCTCCTTCCAGTGGTTCCTGGGCCAAATTGGAAGAGGGAAGCGGCGTGTTGTAGTTGAGCGCGCACACGATCACGCTGCGCGCGCCCGGCATCGCCTGCGCAGGGGAATGGCGTCGGGCGTCATGCAGGTAGCGCATTTCACCCGCGTAGCCGCGGTCGAGCCACTCATCCAGATGAGCAAGTTCGGGAAACTCCGCGGCGGGAGCGATGCCGCAAAGATCAAATCCCTCCGCGCGTGCGAACTCAATGGTCCGCGCCGCGGGATTAGAGTTTGTCATGGATCGATTTTAGTAGGACGGGCTTCAGCCTGTCTTCTTTTGAATTTTACCGCGATGATGGAAGTCAAAAGAAGACAGGCTGAAGAGTCTGTGTGAGAACACAGAATCGGCACAGTTTTGTAGCGCCCGCCTTTTAAGCGGGCATTCTTCGTATCGCCACGGCCCCCAGTGCCCGTTTGAAAGGCGGGCGCTACAAAATTGTGCCAGTTTTAAGTTCTCACACAGACTCTAAAGCCCGTCCTACTCGCGACTCGTGTACCATGATCTCCCGGAACGTCATCCAAGACGGGGAAAGAATCCCAAATGAAAGGGTCATGATGAAGAAACGCAACCTGGGCAAGACAGGCCTGGAGATCTCGCCGCTGGTTTTCGGCGGAAATATCTTCGGTTGGACGGTCGATCAAGCCACATCTTTCAAGCTGCTGGATGCATTTGTAGCGGCCGGATTCAATGCCGTCGATACAGCAGACATGTACTCCAATTGGGTGCCCGGCCACACAGGCGGCGAATCGGAGGCGATTCTCGGTGAATGGATGAAGCGCAGCGGAAATCGAAACAAGATCATCGTCGCCACCAAAGTTGGATTGGACATGGGCGATGGGAAAAAGGGTCTTTCGAGATCCCACATCCTGCGCTCCGCGGAAGACTCGCTGCGCCGTCTCCAAACAGACTATATCGATCTATACCAGTCGCACATCGACGACGCGGACACGCCTCTGGAGGAAACTCTGGGCGCATACGCGGAACTCATGAAGCAAGGCAAAGTGCGAGCCATCGGCGCTTCCAACCACAAGGCCGAAAGACTCGCATCGGCCCTCGAGGTCAGCAAAAAGACCGGCCTGCCGGCCTATCAAACTCTTCAACCCAACTACAGCCTGATTGAACGCGCGGAGTACGAAAATAACCTGGAAGCTCTTTGCACACGAGAAGGCCTCGGAGTCATCAATTACTTTCCCCTAGCCGGCGGGTTTCTTACGGGCAAATACCGTTCGGAAAGCGATGCCGCGGGAAAAGCTCGTGCGCGCAACGTAACAAAATATCTCAACGAACGCGGCTTCAAGATTCTCGGTGCGCTGGATCAGGTCGCAAGGAAATACAACGCCTCTCCTGCTAGGGTTTCTCTCGCATGGCTGCTCGCGCGCCCATCCATCACGGCGCCTATCGTAAGCGCGACGAACCTCGAACAACTGAAAGATTTGATTTCTTCCGTTGACCTCACCGTGGACCGCGAGTCCATCGAGTCTCTCAATCAAGCGAGCGCGTAGCCGTCTTTCACGATGGGGGATTAAGCCGGTGGTATCCGCTCAACGTTTCAGGCGGCAGGAATACGAGCCATGGGTAGTACGCTTATTCTCACTTCTGCGAGTAGGTATGGCTCCACGCGCGTGCGGCTGTTACAATATCGCCTAGTGAGCGATTGGAGACAAATTCAGGCGCGCATTCGCAAGGCGCGAACCAGCGCGGATCCTCCCGGCCAGCTAGGCGCATTGTATGAACGCACACACGATGCCATGGTGGCGTTCGAGCTTGCCCAGCTTCACGAGAAAGCAGGCACGACCTCGGAAGCCATACGTTGGTTCACAACAGCCGCCGAACGTTTCCGCCGCCCGCAATGGAAAATAAAAGCTGAAGAAGGACTCGTCCGCTTGGGCGCGCCCGTCCCGGTGGCGCCGCCCGCAATCGCGGGAGTCGCCGTCAGCGAAACCACTGCAGAGCCAGTGGCCGGATCGGAGCCGATCATCGCGGAATTTTCTGAAGAACAACCCAGCGAAACCGGGGAAGAAGTGAACGACGGCGAGCAGGAAACCGTATTCGAACAGCCACAGGCAGTCGTGGAGTCACCATCCGCCGCAGCGCAGCCCTCCGAAGCTGGTCCGGACCACCGCCGCAGGCGTCGCGGGCGCCGCGGCGGGCGTGGGCGTCACAAGGGAGTGCGCGCGCCTGCCCCCGCTTCCGCTGCGCCGGCAGCGCCGCCCGCTCCACCGTCGATGTTCGACAGGGTCGGTGAACCGCGCGCATTTCCGGCCGCTCGTCCTGCGCCATCGGCGGAAGTTGCCGCGCCTCGAATGCGTGAGCAGGAACCTTCGCGCAGTTTCGAGACAGCCTCCTCCGTCTCCACATTAACATCGGCGCGTGTTCGCTCTGGCGATCCCGCGCTTTCCTCACGAATGACGCAACTCGAGTCTCAGCTCCGCCGCCTCCTGGCTTGCTCCATCTATTCGCTCGAGCAGGCTGACGAAGCGCCCGCCGGCCCAGGCGTTTTTCTCATCACGGACACGGATCAGACCACCTACTACTACGCTGAAGCGTGCCAGACGCTGCGTGTGGGCATCGGAAATATGCTTCGCAGCGGCCGCGGAAGCCGCGAAGGCTCGAATTTGAAAGAAAAACTCGCCGAACATCTTGGCATCAACGAAGCGCGCGTCGGAAAATATCTGAAAGACCATTGCGGCGTGCGCTGGCTACAGCTTGACGAAGGCGCTTCGCTCCTGGCGCACTTTGCCGTAGCCGTCCTCCGCCCTATCTCGAACGAATAATCTTCCCTCTGTGGTTTTCTCTGTGCTCTCTTTGCCCTCTGTTTCAGGAGGGCCGGGCTTCAGCCCGGCCGAACCGAAAGATTCTTGAAGTCGGCTTCAGCCGCTGAAGCTAGGTTTGGTTGCGGCTACGCCGCGCTATAGTGAACAGCCTTTGTTTTGCTTTTGCCTGCCCCTGTGTCTAAACTTCATGATGCCTTTTGCACTTCAAGAGCCGCGAAAGGGAAAAACCGTTGCGCACGCAAATCGGCATTGTTGGCGCGGGTCCCGCAGGGTTGGTGCTCGCGCACCTGCTCCACTTGCAGGGAATCGAATCCGTCGTGATCGAAACGCGCAGCAGAAAATACATCGAGGAGCGTGTCCGCGCAGGGCTCCTGGAACAAGGCACGGTCGATTTGCTGATCGAAACGGGCGTTGGCGAGCGCCTGCAGCGCGAATGCCTCACTCATCACGGCATCGCCCTGCGATTCAACCGCCGGAGCCACCGCATCGATTTTAACGATCTCACCGGCGGCAAGACGGTTACGATCTACGCCCAACAAGAAGTGATCAAAGACTTAGTCGCGGCGCGGCTCGAAGCGGACCTCCCGATTATCTTTGAGGCCGACGAAGTCAGCGTGCACGGGTTTGATTCCGCAAACCCGTCGATCCGTTTTCAAGCGGCGGGCAAGGCGGAGAAATTGCACTGCGACTACATCGCAGGCTGCGACGGCTTTCATGGAATCTGCCGCCCGAGCATCCCCGCAGGCGTGCTCACCGAATTCGATCGCGAATATCCATTTGGTTGGCTAGGAATTCTGGCATACGCGCCACCCTCCTCCGATGAACTGGTTTATTGCTATCACGAACGGGGCTTTGCCTTGTTGACCATGCGGACCCGCGAGGTCAGCCGCCTCTATCTCCAGGTGCCGCACGATGAAGACATTGACAACTGGTCCGACGACCGCATTTGGAGCGAGCTACGAATCAGGACCGCAGCCGATGGCGATTGGAAACTCAATGAAGGCGCGATCTTTCAAAAGAATATCGCCGGAATGAGAAGCTACGTCGTCGAGCCCATGCGCTACGGCAAAATGTTTCTAGCCGGCGACGCCGCGCACATCGTTCCGCCGACGGGCGCCAAAGGCCTAAACCTCGCCGTAGCCGACGTGCGCATCATGGCCCAAGGATTCGCGGAATTTTACGCCACCGGGAAGACTCGCCTGCTCGATCGATATTCCGAAATATGCCTCCGCCGAGTCTGGAAAGCGCAGCGCTTCTCCTGGTGGATGACGTCCATGCTCCACCGCTTCGACACCAACAATGCATTCGACGAGCGCCGTCAGATCGCGGAACTAGACTACGTAACAAGCTCGCGCGCCGCCATGACCAGCCTGGCGGAAAATTACGTAGGCCTGCCGTGGGATTGAGTAGGACGGGCTTCACAGCCTGCGGAAAAACTCAAATTTTTGTCATTCCGAGGCACGCTGCGTGCCGAGGAATCTCTCATTCTGTTGAACTTAAAACCCGGAGAGATTCCTCGCTTCGCTCGGAATGACAAAATAATCTACTTTTTCCGCAGCCTGTGAAGCCCGTCCTACTCAATGCGCATCTTCAGCAGCTTTTCCGCGTTGCCGTGATGCACGGCTTCGAGATCCGCCTTTTCCATTTCCATTCCCGCGACCCCCTCGCAGGTAGTGGCCAGGGGACCGAGCGGCGCATCGCTGGCAAACACGACATGGCTCACGCCAAAGAATTCCAGCCCGCAGGCCAGCCCGCGCGACGCGCCAAACAGCGCTGTATCCGCGTAGAACATGTGGAAATATTCGATCAGCGGGCGCTTCAGCGCAGGCAGAATGCCGGAGTAATCCTCGGTCTGCGTGCGCGTCCCGAGCAGCGCCATGCCGTCTTCGATACGCTTGTCGAAGTAGGGAATCATTCCGCCCATATGGTGCGTAATGATTTTGAGTTTTGGGTGACGGTCGAACACCCCGGAGAGCGCGAGGCGCGACATGGCCACCGACGTTTCGTACGGCCAGCCGAAACACCACCACATTTCCAGCCTCGATAGCTTCTCCGAGGAATAATCCGGCATGGACGCGGTGCGCGCGGGATGCAGCCAAATGGGAAGATCGTACTTTTCCATTGCGGCGAAAATCGGCTCGAATTGCGCGTCGTCCAGTGGCCGGCCTTTTACGTTGGTATAGATTTGAATTCCTCGCGCGCCCAGTGTTTCCACGGCGCGCTTCATTTCCATCACGGCGGATTCCACGTCATGGAAGGGAAGCGCGGCGACGAAACCCGGGAGCCGGTCGGGATGGCGCGCGACCATTTCGGCCATCGAGTCATTCGCCAGGCGCGCCAGATTGCGTCCCTGCTCTGGAGTCGTGACCATCTCCAGCGGAGGATTGGGCAGCGAAATAATCTGGCGATAATCGCC
>Ga0210401_10006471_pt1 | contig 11875 bp, 8 predicted proteins | sample IncBWH32MmetaG_FD_150866 | JGI IMG/M metagenome (GOLD analysis project Ga0210401, IMG submission 150866) | Forest soil microbial communities from Barre Woods Harvard Forest LTER site, Petersham, Massachusetts, United States - Inc-BW-H-32-M | ecosystem: Environmental > Terrestrial > Soil >... | reverse complement strand
GAGCCAGATCAGCGGCTTAACGTGCCAGCGGAAGAGCATGCCCCAGTCATTGCGCAGTGCCCGCTGGGAAGGAGCGTTACTGTCGAGTTTCATTCCCGCAACTTCCGGATGTCTTTGCCAGAAGACACGGTTGGTCAAGTCGTTGGCGTCGTTCTCGCCATTTGTGAGTATTGCCGCGAGGAACTCAGCGGGTAATTGTCCCAAGCGGCAGTCTGCGATTCCTTTCAGCGACATGTCGGTCGTCGCTTCGGCCAGCACCGAAACATCGGATTCGGCAGGAATGGCTTCCGACTCTCCCGGTTTTCCACTTCCCGAGGGTCGCGGCGCTGCGCTTTGCGCTACAAAATTGGCTACATCCGCTTTCATCTTCTTCAGCCCGGTCTGTGGGAGATACACCATATGTCCCGCTTCATAGGTGGCGAAGGAGATATTCCGGCGGTACTGCGCGGGAAGTTCCAGATGGTCGATTGTGTAGTTCGCCGCCGAGAACGGTGTGGCCAGATCGTAGTAGCCCTCCAGGACAAGTACTTTCAAGTACGGGTTCTTCAGGATGGCCTCGTGAATGGCGGTAGCTGTGTCCGGGAAACCCTCGATCGCCGATCCCCAGTTCCAAGCGCTCGAGTCCGCATCTTGCGCCCGCGTGTAGTAGGGCAGATCAGTTTTGAAGCCGAGTTCGGTCCGCAAATAGTTATTGAAGACCGAAGTGAATGGCGGGTGCGTTGCCGCCTCCGTCGGATCGTAGAAGTGCGTGTCCAGCAAGCCGCCGGGGTCGGTGCCGGTGAATCGGCCATCGAACCGTCCAACGCGCAGCTTTTTGTCGAGCAGCAGATAACGCGTGAATTTACTGACGTCGATTCTGAGGTTGGCCTGATCGATCACCTCTTTGCTGAGCCCCGTGAAACGCGCCATCTGGTCGATGATCTCCTGGCGTTCCGCGGGAGTGAGGGAATCTCCTTTGGCAAGCGCTTCGGCGTAATCCGTCGTGGCCCACTTCTCCGCTTCTTGCCGGGCACGATTGACATCCTTGTCGAGATCCGGTGGCAGCCGGTGATGGTAGCCAGCGATCATCGTGAACGTCGGTGTCAGGAAAATGTAGGGCTGATCGTTGGTTTTTGTAGCCTCCAGAGTCTGATAGTTCAGAACTGTGGAAAGCAGTGCGATGCCGTTGAAGGAAATTCCCTTGCCCGAGAGATAGCCGGCGATACCCGCTGCGCGCAGAGTGCCGTAGCTTTCTCCAAACAGGAACAGTGGGGAGCCCCAACGCTCCGTCCGCGTGATAAAGAGCCGAATGAACTCACTGAAGGCTTCGATGTCCCCGGTGACGCCCCAGAATTTCTCGAACGTCGCAAGGTTGGCGGCACGGCTGAAGCCGGTGCCAATGGCGTCAATGAAAACCAGATCACTTTTGTCTAACAGCGTGTACGGATTGTTTTCTATCCGATAGGGCGCCGGCGGCAAGAAGCCATCGGGTTGCAGTACGACCTTGCGAGGTCCCAACGCACCCATATGCAGCCACAACGAGGCGGAACCCGGTCCGCCGTTGAACGCGAAGGTTAACGGACGCTTCGCCGCTTCCTGGCCATCCAGGGTGTAGGCCACATAGAACATCTCCGCTTCAATCTGTCCCGCAGGACTCTTGATAGGTAGGCGGCCGGCCGTAGCCGTGTACTTGAGCGGCACGCCATCCACCTTGATTTCGTGCCGCGTCACGACCGGCGGAAGTTCCGTCATGTCGAAGTAATCGTTGTTGTCGGCGAAGGATGCGCCTTCGGTCGCGGACTCCGCGGATTCGTCCGGCGTCGACGCGAACAGGTCGTCCTTCGCGGACGACGACTGATTGATTGTAACGACGGTCGGTGGAGGCTGCGTGGCCAAGCGCAGTAACACAATGTCATTCAGAACGCGTCCGAAGGAGTCCGTGAGTTGCCGAGCGTATCTGTCTTCGCTCTCGTGGGGAGATGCGCCGGTATCCACCACCTGGACATACTGACCCGGCACGGTGCTCTCAGCTATAAATCCCTCGGCATGAAGGCGATCGAGGGTCATCGCGCCGGACGATGCGACGACCGACAGGTGTGCCGAAGGGCCTTCGAAGCGCCGTACCATGATGTCGCCAGAGCGCACGTCGTCCTTCATTGGCTGGTTCGGCAGAGCAACTACTTCAAAATTTTGCGCTAGGGCTTTGCCGAGAGTTGAGTTCGGGACACGTACAAACGAATCGAAGATCTGCGCGGCGCTGGGCAAATTTCCCGAAGGATCGGCCCTCAATTCATTCAGAACGTCGCTGCGCTCGAACATCTGATGGAGCAGGTTCACGGACGCCTGCGAGCCCTGCATTTCAGAGACGATCTGGTCAGCCAGTTCAACCCAAGCCGGTCGTACTGTTTGCGCCGGCCCTTGAGGGAGGGTTGGCTGCGATTGTTTACCCGGATCGGGCGGAGCCAGTGGCGGCACAAACAGTGCCTCAAAATCATTCTTCATTGCGGCACCTTCACTGCGATGGTTGGTATTGCTGCAGCAAATCGACTGTGTGGTCTCAGCTTCCGTGGCTAACTCGCCTGCGCTGGAAACGTCAATCGTCGCGCCGGGATGAAGACTCTCGATCTCAACCCCGGGTTTGCCCTTGAGGCGGATCTTTGACGTTGGCCCATCAAACAGGTTCAGATCTCCCGATTCCACCAATTCCATGAACGAAGGCCCGCGCGTCTTTGTTGACGAAATCTGCAGCGCCTTTGAATTCGCCGCAAACTGCTTCGCCGTGCTGCTCTTTTCGGCCGCCTGCTTTTTCAGTTCGGCTGCCTGAGCGGGATCTGCCGCGGCTGCGGCAGCATCCTCCAGGTCTTGCGCGGCCTGATTGAGTTTGTCGGCTGTTTTCTGCTGATAGTCGCTGATGCGAAGGTTCCGATCGATGCGTTCCTTGACAAACATGCGAAGCGAGTCAAATTCCGATATTTCCTTACCGTTGACGGTTTGACCCGCGATGCCACCCAGTTTGCCGGCCATGGATTTGGAAACTTGGTCGGCGCCGCCTTGAATCGTCGTGTCGTAAAAAATCGCGTGGCCCAGCGCGCTTTTCACGTTGTATTTGGCCGCCCGGTTCTTTGCTGGTTGCCAGTATTGCCGCGCGAATTCCTCATCCTGGGCCTGATCCATCTCGGGTTCGGCGGCGGCGGATCTCAAGAGAGCAATGAACTCCGATTCCTCCCGCAATGTGGCGTCGCGCTGTTTGACGCGATCCAAGTAGGCGGCCACCTTCTTCGACGTCGCACTGCTGGACAGCTCCGTGAATCTCTTCAAGATTCCGTAAAGCGTGCCGGAATGCAGGGTCGCCTGATGCTTTCCATAGCTGATGATTCCCAGATCGTACAAATTCAGCGTCCCGGTCTTCCCTCCTTCGAAGGCGCTCGTGATATCGCTAGCGATGCGATGAAAGGTGTTCTGGTAAGGGGTCGCTTCGACGTCTTCGAACTCCGCATCGGCACGCCCCTCCATAAATACCGCTGCCGCGTCGGTTTCAGTCTGCACTGCTTCTTGCGCAAAGCCCTCGGCTTCCTTGCTCTTCGCCGCGGTCGCCGGCGCCACGAACGTGGTTTGCTTAAAATTCAGATTGGTCGGCCGAACGTTCCGCGCAGCTTCGACGGCCGCCTCAATATCCAGAAAACCGATCCCAATGCGCTCGGGAATCTCCTCGGGCACGGACACTTTACGCGCCGTCTGCAGCAACAGGTTGTGCGTCTCTTCGATCCGCAATCGGCGAGGAGCCACTTGAAACATGAGCGCTATGGTTCCGGTGACATGCGGCGCCGCCATGCTGGTTCCTGACATCCGCGTGAGCAGCGGCGGTGGCTCTTGCGGATCGCGCGGAGAGGACCGCGCCGCCAGCACGGAGACTCCCGGAGCGCACAGGTCCGGTTTGAGCCGCCCGTCCCGCGTCGGTCCAACGCTGCTGAAGTGTGCGATCCGGGTTTCGGGATCGTGTTTGTTGTAAGCTCCCACCGCCATCGTGCGCTTGCCATTGCAAATGGTCCCGGTGGTGGAATGTGGGTCTGCGTCATCGGGCCGCAATCGCGATTGGCAACTGGGGCAGGAAACATCGCGCTCGATCCACGCGTGGTATCTGCCATCGATTACATCTTCACCCGTGATGGTGATTTCCCATTCGCCCGCCGGCGCATCCTTATACAGATAGATCGTGATGTGGTTGTCCAGATTGTTGGGTTCCTGCCCACGGTGGTAGACGTTGCCGACTTCTTTTCCCCCCACGAGGAATTTCGAGCGGTCGCCGACTCCCACTCTCGCGTTAATCGAGCCGTCCGGCGATTTCACCGTCACAACAAATCTGTCTTGCCACGAATACCAGAACTCGATCTGGTTGTTCGTTTGTTTGTTCTCTACGATCTCCCAGACGATAGTGCGCTCCTGGGTGGGGCGCAATTGCCCGGCGGCGTGGATGCGCTTGTCAAAATAATTTCCCGTGCTCAGACACACGGCGCGGCCGGCTGCCGATCGGATCGCCGCATCCAGCCCCTGCTCGATCAGCGTCGTTCCATCGTGCTGCTCTCCATGGCGTCCCATACTCAGGTTGATTACCCACGGACGATCGCCCGCCGTGCGTGAGATGAAGTCGATTCCTTCCAGGAGTGTTACCGAGTCGCCCAGCCTTCCGGTGTTCAACTCGTCCCACGGAGCGTTGTGTACGCACACCAGATCCGCATCCGGGGCGATGCCTACCGGGCGATCTTCGCCGCCGCTGCCCGCGGCGATGCTCAAGACATGCGTTGCGTGACAACCGAAGCCGGGATCGGCATCCGCCGGGTGGTATCCCAATGCGGCGTAGGGATCCTTTTCCTTGAGCGCGCGGTTGATGGCGTCGCGGTCATGCACCACGCCATACCCAAACGGCTGCGGTGAGTTGGGGCGCTTGCTGCCACGCTGATCCCACAACGCCAGGATCCGCGTGCTCCTGTCCTTGTTGCGAAAATCCGGGTGAGCAAAGTCGAATCCCCAATCCACGACACCAATCACGATGCCATGGCCTGTGGCCTTCATGTCCGGGGGCCTTCGTTCATCCGTGGGCAGGATTGTTTCCGAGGCGATTTCCGCGGAATCCGAGGTTGAGATTTCCACGTCGGGGCCCAGGTAGGTGTTGCCCGCGGCGATGTCCACGACCTCGGGCGCGCCGCTGATGCTGAGAATGTTCGCCCGCGTCGTGCGCACGGTCACGATCTCGCCAAATTGCGTGACCAACCGCACGCCCTTCGGCAAAGACGCATAGTGCCCCAAGCGGATGATCGCTGCTACTTCGTCATCCGCTCCGCCGTCTTCGAAAAGTTCCCAAACGTCTGGTCCCATCGACGAATACACCCTGAACGCAGCGCGATTCGGACGCGACAAAGCGGCATTTCAACATTAGCAGGGTCGCGACTACGTCCGAAACATTGCAAATAGATTTTTTCGGAACAATCGTCCTATAGATCGATTTCTTTGGAGTTGCTGGATACACCTTTGACCATGACGACGACGGCCACATTCGAACTAGCTGCGGCCTTTGGTAGATCGTTCATTGGTATGGTAATTAGGTCATCCTTTAATTTGGCACCGTGTCTTGCAAGTGGCATCGTTTCCGTCGTCATTTGCGGCGACCCGACTGGCCAGCTGAATTTCACCGTTACGGCATTCATGCGGCGGCCAAAGTTCTCGCCAGTAATGTGAAGTTCTTTACCTACTAAACTTAAACTGGTGATATTGGGAGCATGAGTTGGCGTTGTTGTTGTCGATCCCGATGTCGTTGTTCCGCCGCTACGCGTATTGCTACCACCGGTTCCGCTGGTCGCCGGCGCCGTGGTAGTCGTGCCTGATGGAGAGGAGCCCAAGGCTGATTTCCCCAAGAGCAGCGCGAACACCAGACCCGTCATGGGGCGAAGGGTGGAGGCGAACAATGCAATGGGCAGAGCTTTCTGTAGCGGCACGCCTGCTGCTTTCTCCGCTACAGCCGACAACACTAACGTAGTCGTATTAATAGGCATCTCGTTTGTCCTTCCACGGAATTAGTGGCCCTTAACGCCCAACGCCAGCACGAGCGCGAGCATCATCATCGCGTTATTGTCGAAACCGCCTGAGCCCGTGCTGTCGGTGCCGAACCCAAGTCCTGAGCCTGCAACCGCTAGAAGCGGAAGCAGCAGGTTCAGCGTGTTGGAATCTGGCGAAACGTCGACCGAGCTTCCGATCGCGGCTGCCGGCTGACCCGACGGTAAATATTGAAGAGGCACAGCGGTAGTCCCAATGGTAGCAGCACCAGCACCTGTCAAAGTCGCATTAGCCGGGATCTGAACAGCAGGGATCGTGTAGGTAGGCTGGGTCAGTGACGGCAAAATCGCCAGTAGCATCAGCTTTGAATTCAAGTCCTTGCTGGTGTTGTCGACGGTCTTCTTGCGCTCATCGATCTCTTTTTTGGTCGCGCTGGTTAGCGAACCAATCCGTGAACTCAACGTGGAAACGCCGTCCGCGACGGTCTTAATTTTACCGTCGACGCGCGACAGCGCAGCCTCGAGCTGTGCCTGCGTCACGCCGCTTGGTGTCCCGGCAGCCGGGCGCGGCTTGAACGAAGACTGACTCGATGGTCTCTTTGGCGCCCTTTCCGAAAGATCGGCTTCCGAGTCGAGTTCTGATAGATCCAGTTCAAAGTCAGCCATGGTTCTTCCCCTCTTCTTTCAAGATTTTGGCCTTACAAACTCGATCACGCATTCGCTGTCCGGGCTTGCACTTGCTGCGAAAATACCGGGTTCTTCGCCTTTTGTGCCCGCAGCGTCCGAACCGCCGGTAGCACAAACTCTTCAAATAGGGACTCGTCCGGGATGCAGAATCCCGGCCCGCCTCGGCCGCGGCAACTCCGGCAGTCGATGCTTTGCCCCCAACACAGGCAGCAGGCGCCCACGGCGGCAGCGAGCGAGTCGTTGCGATGACGAAGCAGTTCGAGTTCCGTCAGCAGCGCGCTCGTCTTTTCCCGCAGTTCGTCGAGTTCTCTGGATCGCGCATCCATGGCCGCGGCCGCCGCAGCTTCTTCCACTTCCGCTGTCGTTGGCGTCGCTTCCATATCAATCACGCGCGATTCATCAATGGCAGCGCGAGCCGCCTTTTGCGCCGCGAATTGCTTGGCAAGCATCGCTGCCATCGGGTTTGTCGCGGCTTGTTGTGCCAGGAGCTCCTCCACGTTTGGGCAGCCCCCCGGGCCCGTGGAGTTCATCCGCGCGAGCAGATCCGCCACCATGGGATTCGCCGCGCCGCCACGCGCCGCAAGCATTTGCATCAGAAGCTGGTTCATCATTTGGCCCTACGCTTCCTCGGACTCGTAGATTTCCGCGAGTTCCATTTCGTCGTACTCCGCCTGCATCGCTTCCATATCAAGCTCCGCCGCGTCTGCTTCGGCGGCATCGGCTTCCGCGGCATCCAGTTCGCTCGGCCGCGGTGGAGCTGCTTGCAACAACTGATACAGAGCAGCAGCGCGATTCAGCGGGACCGCCGGATCGGCCACGGGCTGCCCGGAAAAATCTTTCATGTACGACGGAGTGCCATCGCCTTCCGCAGCCGATAGTGCTTCGGAGTACTCCAGCTCCGCTTGCCCGATCAGCGCCTTCAAGAGTGTGCCGAATGCGCCCACGGGAACAGAGGCGCCTCCCACCTGAACATTGGGCTTTCCCAGAGCGCCCATGGCCATCGAGCCCAGCGCTTGCATCGTCTCTGGTTTGGTGATGGTCTGAAGTAACTGACTTGCGGCCGAGCCCCCGCCGCCTCCAGCGCCTCCGAGAAGACTTCCGGCGACGCCACTAAGGATTCCACCTATTCCCCCGCCACCGCCACCCGCAGCCGCCGGCTGTCCGGTCGCGGAGCCCACCGCTTTGCCGGCCAACGAACCAAGCGCGCCGCCCAACTGTGCCCCAACGGGCCCGCCAAAGGCGGTACCCACAACTGTTCCTGCGATTGGGAGGATGGACGGCGCTGCACTCAGGACGGCCTGACCCGCAGTGGATGCGAAGCTCTTCAGTGAATCGAAAAAACCCTCCATCGCCTCGGCATCCATACCGTTCCGCGCGAGGAGGGCTTCCAGCTGGGCGTCGCTCAAATGCGCAAAGTTGGAAGACAAGTTGTCTCGAAGATTGTCGTATTCGGTTTCCATCACGGCCATACAAGCTCCTGACCCATCCGCCCGAATTAAAAGCTCGACGTGTACCCCTCTTTGATAGACAATCTGTGCACTAAACGGCCTGCATACTGCCCAAGGTGCGGTCGAGAATGTCACGCTAGATGAGAGTTGTCTGTACGGTACCGCACAGACTTGAAGCCCACTGAAGAGCAAAAGGGAACGCACCGGCAGTTGACGGAGCTTTATGTCCCCCAACGTTCTCACGCTCAAACGGCCCACGAATCTATTGTTGTCGAGTCTTGTGCCCGAAGATTATGCGAAACTCGCTCCGCATCTTCAGACAGTGAAGTTGGATTCCGGCACCATCCTTGGGGGTGATGCCGAGTGCCGCTTTGCTTATTTCCCAATCACGTGTGTGGTCTCATTGATTTGCGAGATGGAGGATGGCGCCACCGCGGAAGTGGCATTGACCGGCAACGAGGGCGTTCTGGGGACGTCGCTCTTCCTGGGGGGGCACACCGCTACCAACCGGGCGATCGTGGGAATCGCCGGCGAAGCGCAACGCATGAACGCGCAAATCCTGAGGGGACAGTTCATGCGCTGCGAGGCCTTCCAGCGGGTCTTGCTGAAATACACCGATGCCCTCATCTCGCAGATTTCCAACACGGCTGCGTGCAACCGTAGGCACACGCTCGAGAAGCGTCTATGCCGCTGGCTCTTGCTGCTGCATGACCGCGCTTCCTCCAATGAGTTCGTCATGACCCAGGAATTCATCGCCAACATGCTGGGTGGACGGCGGGAAACCGTTACCGTCGCCGCCGGACATCTTCAGGACGCCGGCCTGATCCATTACACGCGAGGCCGTTTGCGGATTGTGGACCGGCAGGGCCTGGAGAACTATGTTTGCGAGTGCTATCGAAATGTGCGAAGTGAGCACGTGCGGCCGATGCCGCAACCGGTGGAGGTTCGTCAAGGTTTGGCCAAGACCCGGACCAACAGCGCTCTAAGTTGATCGAAGTTGTCCGGCGCAGTGACGAAAATGTTGCCGCCGATTTCGTCTTCCAGGCCCTCAGGGAAATTTGTGACCGAGAAAATCACGATTGGCGTATTCTCCGTCAAGCCGCCCTGCTGGCGAATCCTTCGCGCCGTGCTCACGATGTGTTCCGTCGTTCCGGAGGGAGAAATCAAAATCAAATCAGGTGAGCTCAGGTGAATCCTCTCCACCGCTTCTGCTTCGTCCCGCGCCGACTTCACCCAATAGCCGTCGCGCTGCAAGAGCGCCCCCATGGAGTCGCGCATATCCTGCGCGTCCACCACAATCAGGATGCTGATAGTGCGCGCGTTCATTGCAATCATGAGTTTCTTTTAGAAGGGAGCTACCTGTGGAAAGATGACACCCGCAGAGGCCGTTTTCAGTGCGGCGGACCACATTTGGAGGCACTTCTGTAAATTCTAATCCGCACTCGGGGAGTCCCCTGTTGGAACAAAACGTTCGGCGAAGGCGGCTCGGAACGTGTTCTCGCTGGTGTGCTCTTCGGCGTAGGCACGGCCATCGCCGCCGTCAACTTCCTGGCTTTGCTCTTTCCGTGAGACGGACTTTCGGAGAACGGCCATGTCCAATCTTCGGCGAATCAATCAAGTTCAGCGGTCACTCTCGCGGCCCGTCACCGTCCTCGGCGCAGAGCGGAAACTGTTCTTCTTCGCCATGTGACTTGGAGCGGCCACCTTCAACCTGCTCCGAAGTCTCGCGGGAGGCGTTCTCATGTTTCTCCTCTTGTACTTTGTCGCGCGGTGGGCAACCGCGACCGACCCACAGATTCTCCGACTGCTCTTCCACACCGCAAATATCAAGCGGCAATACGATCCCGCAAAGTTGACTCCAATTTCCGTCGTCCGAGGTGCGCCGTGTTGAACCTCAAGCGCGTTTTCAAGAACTACGAGGAAACCGGGTCGCTCAACACGATGATCAATCTTTTCGGTTTTATCGGGCCGAAGGTCTTTCTGACGAAGTCCGGGGACGCCGGCATTGTTCTGGAACTCGGAGGTGTGGACTACGAGTACAGGGACGCGCCCGAAATCGATGCGCTGACGAAGCGACTCGAGTCCGCTCTGCGGTTGTTCGACGAAAAGTATCGCGTTTATCAATTTCTCTTCAAGTTTGCCTCACGCCTTCTCGAGCGAGGAGCAGACATCATGACGGTAAAGGAACTGTTGGGGCACTCGACGGTGACTGTTACGATGCTCTACACGCAAACGAATCTCACTTCAAAGGTGGTTGCCGTGGGAAAACTGGCTGGCGCTGCTACACGCTGCACCACAATGCAGCGGTCCAACCTGGTAGCGCAGCAAGATGTCCGCTAACTCGTGAAATACGCTAAAATCAAAAACGGAGGAGTGGGTGAGCGGTTGAAACCGGCGGTCTTGAAAACCGTTAGGCTCGAAAGGGCCTCGGGGGTTCGAATCCCTCCTCCTCCGCCAGATGCGCCGATTGGATGCGCCGAGTTTTCGGGCATTGCTTGGGTAATCATTACGCTATGACACGGCGAGGCCCTTCCTCCCTGCCTTCGCTTTCGCCCGTAAAATAGAGAGTCAGCAAAACCATGTCCGATGCGAGCAGAATTGCCCGGCTGGTGGCGGCTTGGGCCGTCTTCCTCGGTGTGTACGCCGGGGTCTCTTTGTATTTGAAGCCGGGCGCATCGCTGAGCGCGTTCGGCGACATTGTGCAGTGCTTCGTGCCGCTGATCGCGAACGCCGGGCTGCTGATCAATGCGGGGACGCCACACTGGCGGCGGAATATTTTCTGGATGCTGCTGGCGCTGAGCTGCTCGATGTGGATGATGGGGCAGTTCGAGTGGACGTACTATGAAATTTACCTGCACCGTGAAGTTCCCGACCCATTCGCAGGCGACATCATCTTTTTCTTGCGCGGGATTCCGTTGATTGCCGCGCTTGCGCTGCGCCCCCATCTGAAGCGCGAAGAACTCCGCATGGGGCTGGGATACCTGGATTTCGCGCTGCTGCTGACGTGGTGGACGTTTGTTTACGCGTTTTTTGTGCTGCCGTGGATGTATGTCAGCTATTCGGGAGCGGTTTACAATTACGCGTACAATGTGCTGAACACGGTGCAGCAATTAGTGGTGATCGTGGGATTCGGAATCTTCTGGCTGCGAACGCGAAATGCGTGGCGAACCGTCTACGCGTATCTTTTTATCGCCTCGGCGTTGTACATGCTTAGTTCGTTGACCAGCAATGTGGCGATTTCCCGGCACGATTATTACACCGGCAGCCTCTATGACCTGCCGTTGATAAGCGTGTTTTTTCTTTACGGGCTAGGCGGGTTTGCAGCTTTTGAACGCAGGGCGCAACTGGATTTGCCATCGGACGGCAGCGTCACCGGGGGAACGGAAAACTCCGCACCGGGGAACGTGTGGGCCACGCGGCTGGCGATGGGGGCGGTGCTGTCGCTACCCCTGTTCGCGTTGTACGCGATGCATCTGGAACGCGACACGCAGGCGATCCGGGATTTTCGTTTGACGGTGACGCTGGTTGCGGCGGTACCGCTGGTGCTGCTGGTATTCCTGCGCACGCACCTCGCCGAAAACGACCGCGCGCTGCTGCTGGCCAAGTCCGAATCTTCGATCGAAAATCTGCAACGGCTGCAGGCACAACTGGTGCAATCCGAAAAGCTCATTTCGCTGGGCCAGCTGGCGGCCGGAGCGGCGCATGAAATCAATA
>Ga0210401_10006469_pt1 | contig 11876 bp, 4 predicted proteins | sample IncBWH32MmetaG_FD_150866 | JGI IMG/M metagenome (GOLD analysis project Ga0210401, IMG submission 150866) | Forest soil microbial communities from Barre Woods Harvard Forest LTER site, Petersham, Massachusetts, United States - Inc-BW-H-32-M | ecosystem: Environmental > Terrestrial > Soil >... | reverse complement strand
CGGGCATTAATCAACAACAAAACGTACAAACAACCAATTTAGTTTTATTAAACGAGCAATCACTTTCGTTACGTGTATCAAACTTAAAAGATGGTGATGCGCGTGCGGTGTATAAAAACATAACCAGTTTAGATGCTCGTTCGTACAAAAACATAAGAATGTTTTTGCATGCTGAAAAACTGAACAACCAGCCTCTAAATGATGGCGATGTACATATGTTTATGCGTATAGGAAGCGATTTTACAAACAATTATTATATATATGAAGTTCCGGTAAAACTAACCGCCCCGGGCAATTATGATAATGGTAACGATAATGATAAATCTAAAGTTTGGCCTACTGCCAACGAAGTGGTTATTAATTTAGATGAAATAACGGGCGAAAAATTAAAAAGAAATATAGGAACGGCAGGAACAACAGGCACTCAAACAGACCTAACAACTTCGCAAACAGGTACACCACATCTTATTGGTGTGGTAGGAGAACCCAATATGGGGGCTATAACCAATATTATGATTGGGATTGTAAACCCGCTTACACCTACAAACCCAAGATCTATGACGGCTGAAATTTGGGTAGATGAACTCCGAGTCACAGATTTTAACCAACATGGAGGGCAAGCGGCCATAAGTAAAGTAACCGCTAAATTGGCTGATTTTGGACAGGTGTCCTTATCGGGACAAGTGGCTACACCCTTTTTTGGAAGTATAGATTCTAAACCGAGCGATAGAAGTAGGCAATCGGTTAAACAGTATGCTATGAACGGAACCTTTCAGTTGGGTAAATTTTTGCCAAAAGATTGGAAGATAAACCTGCCTATATATATAAGTCAATCAGAAATTTTTAACACCCCTCAATATGACCCCACTAATGGAGATGTGTTGATGAGTAATGTAACTACAGCTAACCATTATACGGGCGATGAGGTTAGCAATATTAAAAACCGTGCGGTTGATTACACCCGACAGCGAGGTATAAACTTTACCAATGTTAGTAAGCAACGAAGTAAAAATAAAACCAAAATGTATCCTTGGGATATAGAAAATCTATCGCTTACTTATGCCTTTACCGAACAATATAAACGTAATGTAACTACAGCGTGGAGTTTTAATCGAAATTACAATGGTTTGCTTAATTATAATTATCAAGCACCTATAAAGAGTTTCGAGCCATTTAAAAACTCTAAAGCAACTATATTGCAAAGTCCGTGGTTAGCTCTTATAAAGGATATAAATATAAAACCTTTACCCGGGCAATTTAACTTTAGTAATAGTGTAACACGAACGTATATAGAAATGCGTGCCAGAGACATTACGTCTGAACAAAGTGGGCAGCCAGATTATACTCAAACACAGTATAACAAAACATTTAATGTAACTCGTAATTATTCTACTCGGTGGGATTTAACCAAAAATATTAAGCTAGACTTAACTGCTACAAATTTAGGACGTGTGCTTGAGGATCCTAATAACCCGGGCACTAACATAACACATGATGATAAACAACGTGTAGAAACAAATTTGCTTGTTAAAGGTGGTACAAACACAAGCTATAACCAAACTACTAACGTAAATGTATTGTTGCCGCTTAATAAAATACCGGCATTAGATTTTATAACTCAGGCATCAGGTAAATATACCGCTAACTATCAATGGATTCGTCGTCCGTTTGCAGTAGATACTATTGGTAACACCATTCAAAATGCGCAAACGCAAGCTTATACTACCCAGCTTAATATGGTAAATCTTTACAACAAAATACCATATTTAAAACGCTTAAATCAAAATTTACCTAAACCTAAAAAAGACAAGAAAAAAGAAGATGATAAGAAAAAGAAAGATGGAAAACCGGATCCTAACGCTCCGCCACCTGATAAAAATAAACCAGTAGTTGCCGGTACTAATACTGTAACAGCAAAGCCCGATACTTCTAAAAAGAAAGACTCAAATCCTTTAGAGATATTTGACCACATTGCTCGTATTTTAATGACAGTTAAACAAATTTCGGGTAATTATAATGTTACCCAAGGAACAACCTTGCCTGGTTTTGCTCCCGAATCCAGCATTTTAGGCATGTCTAATAACGGAACTAATAATCAGCTTGGTGCACCCGGTTTAGGCTTTGTATTTGGTGGTAACCAAGGTAAAATGGCAACCAGTAGTGCTGAGATACAACCCGGAGGTGCAACGGGAATAGTTAAAGACGCAGAAAGCAAAAACTGGTTGGTACACCGGCAAAACTTTTCTACCCAATATTTACATACAAAAACACAAACATTTAATTACTCTGCAAACATAGAACCAATTAAAAGTTTAAAAATTACGCTTACCGGTAATATGACACACGGGCAAACCGAAAGTTATTTTATAGGCCATCATGATACAGATGCCGTAACACGTAAATATGACCCGGGTTATGATCACTTCACTCCGGTTTTTGGTGGAAACTATAGCATTTCTACTATTACATTAAATAAATATTCATTTTTAAAAGATGATCAGGCGGGTACACATAACAGTACCATATTTGATAATTATATGAATATGAGATCAGATTATTCAAACTTATTGGCACAGGGTAATAAAAATTCGCAAGGCAGGAACGCAGTAACCGGATTTCATGATGGGTATGATGGCAATCAACAGGAGGTTGTAATTGGGGCGTTTATTTCGGCTTACACGGGGCATAAAACAGCATCTAGTCAAAACACCGGAAATAACATGTTTAAAAAAATTCCTTTACCTGGTTGGAATTTAACGTACGATGGTTTGGGTAAAATGCCTTCCGTAAAAAAATATTTTAAATCGGTAGTGCTTACACATGGTTATCGCTCAACACTTAGTTATGGTTCTTATACCAATAACCAAGCATATGGTGTTAATCATAATGCGCGCGTAAGTCAAGATTCTATTTCAGGGCCCACATCTAATTTTGTTTCGCAATATGTAATGAACACGGTTACCGTTTCAGAATCATTCTCGCCTTTAATTAAAGTTAATTTTATGTTTGTTGATAAAGGAAAAATTAAAGGTCTGGGGGCTAATTTCGAAATTAAGCGAGACCATATTTCAACGCTTTCATCAAACGTGCCACAAGTTATGGATTTACATAGTAGTGAATATAACATTGGCGCCACCTATACTTTGCCGCAGGTAGAAATTAAACGTTTAAAAATAAGAGGTAAGCCGCTTAAGAGCGATTTATTATCAACTGTAACTTTATCTTTCAGACAAACTCAAACAGCATTAAGAAAAGTAATTTCTGATGAACAAGGAGGGGATATTCAGGCAAGTCAAATAAGTGCCGGGCAAAACATAACCACCATAAAAGTATCGCTTACTTACTCGCTTACACAAAATGTAAACCTGCGCATTTATTATGATAGAACCATTAACAAACCGGTTATATCAACTTCGTTCCCAACGCAAACAACTAATGCGGGTCTTAGTTTGCGATTTGTTATACAGTAAAAAAATCATGTATATTTGTGAGCATAAAATTTAATCTATGAACTTTCCTGAAAATTTAAAGTACACCAAAGACCATGAGTGGGTTAAGGTAGAAGGCAACACAGCATTTATTGGAATTACCGATTTTGCGCAAAAAGAATTGGGTGATATTGTTTATGTTGATATAACAACCTTAAACGAAACAGTTGAAAAAGAAATAGTGTTTGGTACAGTTGAGGCTGTTAAAACAGTATCGGATTTGTTTATGCCAATTACCGGTAAAGTACTTGAAATAAACAGTAAAATAGATGCCAACCCCGAGCTTGTAAATAACGACCCATATGGTGATGGTTGGATGATAAAATGCAGCGTTGATAAAACAGATGAACTTAGTGGTTTACTAAGTGTTGCTGATTATAAAAAATTAGTTGGCGCGTAAAAAGTCAATTAATTTTTAAGGAACCTGATACTTTTCGTCTTCTTTAGCGTAATTTCTTTTCTTAAAGCCTTTATAAGCTCCTGAAAAGAAAAGTTCTATTTTAATTCCGGCTAAACTTTGTTTTGCATTAACATCAAAAAAAGTGCTTACACCAACGCCGTAGTCAAATTTAAATTTATAAAAAGCCTGTAAGGCAATATAACCTCCAACACTATTCATTTTAACTTTAACGGTATCGTTTTGTAAATAGTACCCGTCAGAAAAAGATACACCACCATAAGCTGCCAACATATAATTACACCGTTCTAAGCGATAGCCCCATCCGGCATGTAGTTGTATACAGTTGTTATTCCATAATGCCGGACCAACTAAGTTACCGCCTATTTGAAAATAATTTTTACGAGCATGAAAATTAAAATCGAATGAGGTGCAAAGTTCCACTTGTTGCCAACCGCTGTTATAACATTGGCCAACACCGGCTGAAAGGTAATTGTTATAAATGTGATAGCGTTTGTTTTGAAGTATAATTTCTTTTTTTCTATCAAACGTATCTTTATAAAGCGTTATCAGTTCTTTATTATCTCGTTTAAAATTAGGCTTTTGCCTTGGGTCTTTTAGTTTTTTATACTTTTTAGGTTTTACGGTTACCGGTGTTAATGTTTGTGTTGGGGTAGATTGTACAGACGTGGTTTGTGTAGCTGATGTATTTACTCGTGTAGTATCTGTTGATGTGGGTTGTACGGTTTGTGTTATGGTTGGTTCGGCTGTTTGTGTAGTTGTTTTTACCGTATCTGCAAGAGTTTGCGCTTTTATACTACATACCGAAACAAAAAGAAGAATATAAAGAATCCATTTAAACATGAAGACAACTAAGGTACTAAAAAGAAAAATTAAAGAACCATTTCAAGTACTTCACTATCTATAATTAATTTGCCTGCAGTTGCATTTTTAATTTGCTCGGTGCTTATACCGGGAGCGCGTTCTAACAAACGGAAACCACCTTCTTTAGCAATTTCAAAAACACCAAACTCGGTAACAATTTTCTTTACGCATTTTACACCCGTTAAAGGCAACGAACATTTTGGTAGTAGTTTAGACTCTCCGGCTTTGTTTACATGCTGCATAGCCACAATAATATTGTTGGCAGATGCCACTAAATCCATAGCGCCACCCATGCCTTTTACCATTTTACCCGGAATTTTCCAGTTAGCAATATCGCCATGTTCACTTACTTCCATAGCGCCTAAAATAGTAAGGTTTACTTTTTGTGCGCGTATCATTCCAAAACTCATAGCACTATCAAATATACTGGCACCTTTAAGCAGAGTAACGGTTTGTTTACCAGCGTTAATTAAATCAGCATCTTCTTCACCCTCAAACGGAAAAGGCCCCATGCCTAAAATGCCATTTTCGCTTTGCATTTCAACACTCATTCCTGCCGGAATATAGTTGGCTACCAAAGTAGGAATGCCAATTCCAAGGTTAACGAACATTCCGTCTTTTACTTCAAGGGCTATGCGTTTTGCTATTCCGTTTTTATCAAGCATGGTAATTTTTTTATACGGTGTAAAAATAGCAAACCTTATGGCTTTATTAAAATTTTAATGAAACAGTTTTGGAAAGATTGAGATGGTCTTCATTAACAAAAAACATTAACGCATAATAACCATTTTGCCCAGGCCTTTTTTAAAGTACTCGTCGGCAGATGTGTTCATGTGCTCCATTTCGCTACCGTTAAGGCGGGTTACTATGTGGTAAAAATAAACACCGTTGGCAAGTTTGCCGCCATACTGGTCGGTGCCATCCCAGGCGTACTCGGTAATGTTGCGCCCAATGTGTATGTAGCCCAATTCTTCGCGCGTTATTTCTTTTACCACTTTACCCGTAATGGTCATTATTTGTATTTTAAATGTTTGCGGCACTTCGTTACCCGTTATGGTAAATACAAACCTGGTTGATGTGCTAAAAGGGTTTGGGTAATTAAGCACTTCGGTAATCATAGGTTTGTTTATAACCTCGTACTGTATTTTGTAGTCGCTTTGCCCGCTAAGATTACTGCTGCGGTCGGTTGCCTTAACATCAAGCGTATATAAACCATCTTGTGCAAGGGTGGGTTTGTAATTTATTTTGCACGAGTTGTTGGGTAGCACGGCGGGTATAAATTGTAATTGTGGGTTATTAAAATAAATGCGCTGTAGGGTTGATGAGTTGGCGGGTGTAGTATAAACGGCAAAATTACCCGTATCGTTTAGGGCTAAAAATTTATTTTCATCTTTTAGCGTAACTAAAATATCGGGCTTAGATGAAACAATATCGCCATTAAGTATATGGGTGCCATCAAAGGTTACATCTAATATGGGGTTTATTTTATCTTTATTTACCGTAAAAGGAATTTGTGCCATGTTATTAAAATGATACTCTTCTAACTGATGTTTTTTATTGTTCAGCGGGTTTACATCTATCCATAAAATATTGTTACCGGCAAAACTAACATTGTTTATAGGGGTGGTGTTTACGGTAATGGTATCGTACATAACAGAATCGGGTTGAAAAGGTTTGCGTTTCATTTTAAATGGTAATTGATGCATGTTGCGGCTGGCATCTTCTATAGAGTAGCTTATTAAAAGACTATCGGTAAAAGCAAAATTGCTTATGTTTTTAATGGGTATACGCGCCTTAAATAGTTGCCCTTCGCTAACCGGGTTTGCTGCTACCGTAAAACCACCCGAAGGATATAAAGCGGCTTCGGGCACAGGGTCAAACATTACCTGCCAGCGTTTTAGTTGCGGCGGGGTGTGGTTGGTGTTATCGGCCTGGTAGGCTATTAGTTGCAAGTAGGGGTATTTTTTACCGCTAATGCCACCACCATGATTATATAAGTTAGGCACATCTTGCAATGTATCAGTAAAGTTTGCCAAAGTGGTTTTTACTCCGGCACTATCAATGCCAATTACCTGTATTACTATGCTATCGGTTGATGGTGTTTCTAAACTTTTATAACGCCAGTGTAACGATTTCCAGGCGGTATCGCTGTGTTGTGCCGGCCCTATAATTTCGGAGGCTATATAACCACTTTTAAAATGCTGGTCAAGCGTGTCAACTAAACTTAATAGTTGGTACCTATTAGTTGATAACACTTCGTGAGCAGCACCGGGAGAAGGACTTGCTGTTTTCTTCCCGAAAATAATCATCGAAGTAGTATCGTTAAGATTAGCAATTTGACTTGACCCTATATAAGAGAAAGCAGTTATTAAAGCAGTAGCTGGCTGGGTGCCATCTGTAAGCGAAAACGTATGAAAATAGGCGTCGTAATCTGCTTTGGTGGTATAAGCTATAACAGGTGTGCCTGGTTGTAAAGCATTTAAAAAAGCAGTTAAGTTAGGTCGCCAATCTGCTGCTGCTGATATATCAGGAGGATAATTGGAAGGGCATTGATTTTCTGTACCAAAATTATACATATAATGGGTAACAGCATAATTATCGCAAATGCAACTTCCATGTTGACCATGCCACCAGCCCGCACCATTGCCACCTGTTACCGAATCATTTGGCATTAAATTGCCCGAAACAGGATTAAAAACACCAACATTCCATCCATCTAAACCACAGCTAAATAATTGAACCTGTAAATTATTAAGAAAAAATTGTATATCGGTAAATGTATGAGAACCCGGTGGTGGGTTATTAGTACTGGGAATTATTGTGGTGTTTACAAATACGGTGTTTACATTGTTTGCAAAATCAAAACTCCAATGGGCAGAATCCCATTTTACATATTGATACCCATCGCCCCTAAACTGATAAAAATGCGCCTGCTCCCAACCATATTTGCCTGTTATAACCTGAAACGAGCTTTGTTTCCAGTTAGGCACAGTACTGTCTTTTGCCACACGCCAAAAATAAACCGTGCTATCTACACCTAATAAACTAACATTGGGTAAAGAAACCACACCACCCGTTGCATTAACAATGGTGTTTACAAGCGGACTGGTAAAAAATGCACTGGTATCTAACTGAAAGCGATAACTGTGTGTGGGAGCAAAAGGGTCGGCGGTTGATGCCTGTAGTGTTACCGTGTTAGTGTTTGGTATAATAGCAAATTCGTAAGGCCAAACAGGCTCTATATCGGCACCCTGTATAAACAAAGGAATGTTGCCCGTTACATTATTAGCGTAGTCGTTATTATTCTCAGCAATTTGGTGAGCAACATTTATGTAAACCGAAAAATTATTTATACCCACGGCTTTAGTATAATTTTCGAACATAAAAAAGCTCAGCGTATCTTTATACAAAGGGGCTTTTACGGTTTTATATACCGTAGTAGTATCGCCATTAGGAAACGCACGCATTACCCGTACATTATAATTAGTGTGTATGGCTTTACCATTGTTGGTCATTACTATTTTTAAACCAATAGAATCGGTTGGATAGGTTTTTGTATCAAAAATTACATCGGCATTTGTTATTTCATAATCGGGTTTTGTACTGGTGTTTGCTTTTATGGCGGGGTCGCCATGCAGGGTCATTTCCTGACAGGTTTCCATAAGCAGAGAATCGGAGTAGGAACCCGAGGTGCCACCCGCCTGAGGCGGAGTCATTAAATTTTTAATACTGTTTTTAAGGCAATAACCATAAGGCTGCCCATAATTTTTATAACCAAATTGATTATAAAGTTCTTGCGAATATTCGTACAACTGAAGTGCCACACCTTCGGCAGTGGTGGCTATAAAACCAATAGAGCCTTTGTTGCCGGGGGCAAGCACCCATTCCTCGCTGCTGGTAACGTCGTTTACGCTAAAAATATCGCCGGTAAGACAAGAGTTTGCTATAATAAATGGAATTCGTGGGGCATTGTTATATGCACTTGGCACATCAATATTTTGATCGAAGCCGGTTGCCGAGCCGTGGCCGAAAAAAGTCATTAAAGAAACACCTTGATTAATTAGTTGAGTTACAGAATCGTTTGTGTTGATGCTAATAGGCGCTGTTGAGGTTTTATAAAAAGAAAAAACATTGCCTCCTACAAGGGTATCCTGATAAGTATGCTTTAAAAGATTCATATAACCACTAAAAGCAGTTTGGTCGCTGGGAGTAGTACCACCAATAAAATGTATGGCACGTTTGCGCCACAAAGAATCGGGCGACTGTTGTTCGTAAAGCTGTACCTTATCTAAATAATTAACCACATCCTGATTGCTTTGTGCGGCAAGCCTGCCTGTTGGTATAGCAGGTTCAGGATAAAAAGTTGAACCGGGCAAACCAACCGTTAGCATATTATCTGAAGATGGGTTACCAAAAGAAGGCACTAAACAGGTAGCAAATGTAGAGGCCGATGATACTCCATCTTGATACACAGCTTCCCAGGCATGAACCCCTTTACCAATTAAAAATAAATTAGAAGGGGGCCTTATGTGAGTTATATTTGCATTGTTAATCAGGTACCCGCAAAAGTTTTTAATGGCCATTGGGTTAAGCTCCACACCATATGCAAACTGGTCATAAAGGTCGGCTATACTGGCTAAAACAACATTATAATTACCGCCTGCATTACTATTTCTATATGTTTTATAAGCGTCTACACCCGAGTTACCCCCATTGCCAATTAGTTTTGGATGAGAAACAATTAAGTAAACAGAGTCTAAATTAGATTGAGTGAGATAATCTACAAAACTTCCGTTGCCATTTACGGGTTTAATGTTTAACGTGCTATCTACCTGCGACCAAGATGATAAAAAACAAAACTTAGGATTGCCTGTATTAGTATTAGGTACCAATACTGTATCAGTTGACGTTGCCGACAAAAAAGAAATCATACGGTTGCTGGTATCTATTAAAATACCTCGTGTACCGCTATTATTAAAATTAGTAATGTTTAAACGCGATTTGAGCTGACCTGTAGCATCATCGGGGATGTACATTTTTTCCTGTGTTTGCCCCTGCAAATCAAACGTTTGCGGATACACTACTCTAATGTAGTTTACATCAATAATATTATCAATAGTAGTACCTGTTAATGTATTGGTGGCGGCAGGGTTTGTTAAGGATGTTACATTAATAGTGGTGCTGCCACCTGAGTTAAACAAACTTAGGTTAAGATTATAAGTAAGCCTTCTAGAGCTGTATCCATCAACAGAATAAGTGCCTAATGTAAATCCGCCGTTACCTTGGTAATCTATTTGTATAATGTGATCCGGAGAGGTATATGCTATATCATTTGCACCTGAAAAACAAACAGTGGCATATGGTGCAGGACCCCCTGTGTAAGTTGTTGCAGTAAAAGGAAACGAAAAAACACTCGGTGCCGGAGGGCCATTGCCATATAAATCAGTAGACGTGTTGCCTTGTTGATATAAGTCGGAGTGGCTGACAAAGCCCTCGCCGGTTAAATAACGCGGGTCGTTTTGGTTTACAATATTATAAGGGCCAAACGTATAATCGGTTTGATTAGAAAAAATATCGCGCATATAATAAGGAGCAGGATTAGGATAAGAACTGTAAGTGGTATCTTTATTTAAAGCCAGGCGTTTATTGTTGGTAGACGAATTCCAGGTAAAAAACACAGCCGATGTATCGTTAATTACACTGTAATACGGATTGGTTAAGTAAGGAGCGTTTGGATATAAAGAAAACAAAAGAGAGTCGTCTTTACCGTTATTTTTTTCGACATAAAATAAAATATAATCGCGAGTGTTCAACACACTATCCGCCTCACCGGCTATGTAGGGATAAAGCTCTTTTCCTTTTTGAAAAAGCTGTATATGGTGCGGGTCAATAGTGTTTATTGGTACCCCGGCAGCAGCTAACGAAGCCGAGTCTAATTTATATAAACCATCAACGGCAACTTTTATTTTGTAATATTTTTGCCCAAAATTAATCCAGCTATTATTAAAACCGGGTGTTTGCGAAAAAACGGATAACGCCACAAATACAAACAAAACTGCGTATGTAATGCGTGTTTTAATCATTTATGCTTTTGGCTTAGGAAGATGCAAGTTATTGATATCTATTTTTAATGAGAAAATATTGCTGTATAAACCTATACCATTATTTCCGCCGCCAAAATAAGTAAGTGCGTAATCTAATTGAAAAATTTTATACTTGATTCCGACACCAACACTTGGCGAAACCACTGTTTGTGATTTACCGGACACATCAGTCATTTTTTGTATATTATTTACACCTGCGCGTAAATAAATCATGCGCAAATAACCAATTTCTAAGCCCATAACCGGGTCGGTACTAAAAGCCCTGGTAGCAAGCAACACATTACGCTTACCATCAAACGTGGTTATTAAATTAACTTCGGGCATAATGGTTAATTTGTTTTTCATTAAGGTAAAGGTGCGCGATGCACCCAAAATTAACCTGGGCAAAGTTACCTCTAATGAGTTTGAAGGAATAACGTTACCTGTAGCTGCAAACACTTGCTTTTGCGCATCGGTTAGTGTATAGGTGTAAGCATTAAATGTACCCGTAATATCGCGCCCTACGGCTGCAAAGTTCCATTTTTTATACGAGTAGGATGCGCCTATATCAAAACCAAAACCCCACGAACCACCAAACGGACCTAATTTATTACGCACAATTTTTGCCGTAGCACCCACATTAACCCCTTTTAGTTTAGGGATTTTACGCGCGTAAGAAAGTAAGGCTGCAAAGTTGGTTACCGAAAAGCTGCTTATTTGGTTGTAGTTTACATTTCCGTTATTATCTATTAAATTTAGCGTGTTTGGAATGTTATCGGTGCCAAAACGAATAACGCTTACCGAGGCTGTACTATTACTATCTATACGGGTTGAAAAAGCACCATAATCGTATTTAGAAATGCCGGCATAGTATTCGGCATGCATTAAAGCTAATTGAAACTTGGGTTTAATTTTTAACAAGTTTGCGGGGTTAAAATATCCTGCCGACACATCGTTTGTACTTACAATGCACGCACCGCCCATAGCCAAAGCACGGGCGCTAACACCAATGGCTAAAAACTC
>Ga0210401_10006468_pt1 | contig 11877 bp, 13 predicted proteins | sample IncBWH32MmetaG_FD_150866 | JGI IMG/M metagenome (GOLD analysis project Ga0210401, IMG submission 150866) | Forest soil microbial communities from Barre Woods Harvard Forest LTER site, Petersham, Massachusetts, United States - Inc-BW-H-32-M | ecosystem: Environmental > Terrestrial > Soil >... | reverse complement strand
CACGGAAGACCCAAAACGCAATAGAATAGGCGCAGGCGGACCGCCATGTACTACCGGACTACTATCGTATTGGCTGCGGCGCTGACGCTGGCGCTCTTGGCCGATACTGCTGACGTGAACCGCTACCGCACTCCGGTGCTGCCGGGCTCGCCGACCTTGGGTTCAGTGCCTGATCCCGGCCCGCTGCCCGAAATTTTTGTTTCCGTCGTGCAGCAAACTTCCGGCAAGCAGGCTCCGCTGCAACCGCAATCCCGCCTGGAAATTGTCCGCTATGTGTCGGGCGAATTCGCCAAGGTTCTGAAGCCCATTCCGGCGGGAAAGAAGGGCTTCAAGGTTGAAGTGGGCAAGAAGCTCGACGAGCACGAACTGAAAAGCGCGCTTCGCTCGCAAGGTCAAGCGGCGAACCCTGGCGATACCGTGCAGGTCACCGGCATCGAATTTCGCAACAAGGAAATCGTGGTGGAGATCAATGGCGGCGGCCGGAGCAGCTTCAACCTTCGCGACCATATTCAAGTTGGCGTCGGCCAGCAAATGCAGACTCCTCTGGAACAGCCCGGGTCGCACAGGAATAACGGCGGCACGCTGGTACTCGATTTCGGACGCTCCGTCCCGGATATGAGCGCGGACGATCTGATGACCGATCTCCAGGTTTTTCTCGACTTCACGAAGGAACATTCCGGCGCCGTCAATTGGCTGGACACTCTGCCACCACAATTCAAGGAAGCGATCCAGGATCACCAGGCGCTGGAAGGCATGAATCACGAAATGGTTTTAGCGGCACTCGGCCGGCCCGGACACAAAGTGCGCGAGCGCGATCCGGACGGCAGCGAAACCGAGGACTGGATCTACGGTACGCCGCCGGCGCGCACTACTTTCGTTACGTTCGTCGGTGACAAAGTAGTTCGCGTGAAGGAATTCGATTGATGGCGCGTTGACTTTTCTCTCGCCAACCCCTAGCATTTCTCGACTGATTAGAACGCTTTAGTAATGCTGTGCGCGATGGCGCGCAGCCCAATCCCCGGAGGATTCATGGCGATTAAAGTAGGCATCAATGGTTTCGGACGCATCGGCCGCAACATTTTTCGCGCGGCCTTGGGCGATCCCGCCATCGAAATCGTGGCCGTCAACGACATCACCGATTCAAAAACGCTGGCGTACCTGCTGAAGTACGATTCGATCCTTGGCAATCTGCCGAACAAGGTTACCCACAGCGACGATTCCATCGCCGTGGACGGCAAGAGCTTCAAAGTATTTCGCGTGAAAGATCCCGGCGAACTTGACTGGTCTTCGGTAGGCGCGACGATCGTCGTGGAATCCACCGGGTTATTTACCGATGGCCCGAGCGCCCGCAAACATATTCGCGGCACGGTGAAGAAAGTGATTATCTCCGCGCCCGCCACCGATCCGGATACCACCCTGGTTCTGGGTGTGAACGATAAGACCTACGACCTAGCCAAACATCACGTGATTTCCAACGCGTCCTGCACCACGAATTGCCTGGCGCCCGTCGCCAAAGTGCTCTCCGACACTTTCGGCATCACTGCCGGCACCATGACCACCATTCATTCCTACACAAATGATCAGAAATTGCTGGATCTGCCGCACAAGGATTTGCGCCGCGCGCGCGCCGCGGCGCTTTCGATGATTCCCACGTCCACCGGAGCGGCCAAAGCACTGCAACTGGTGATCCCGGAGCTGAAAGGCAAGCTCGACGGTTACGCCATGCGCGTGCCGACGCCGAACGTGAGCGTGGTGGACCTCACCGTGTTCACTGAAAAGCCCGCGACAGTGCAGGCGGTGAACGCCGCTCTGAAAGCGGCCGCGGAAGGGCCCATGAAAGGCATCCTGGAATACTCGACTGAGGAACTTGTTTCCGTGGATTTTCGCGGCAACCCGCATTCTTCGATTCTGGATGCAGGGTACACGCGCGTCGTCGGCAACAACTGCGTGCAGATCCTGGCCTGGTACGACAACGAGTGGGGCTATTCCTCGCGCTGCCGCGATTTGATTAAATTCCTGGCGAAGTAGCGGGTAAGGCGATTTCACGAAAGCCAGCGCGTAGTCTGCAAATAGTGGTGTGGCTGGTGTCGCGCTGCCGCACAAGCATGTTGTCCGGCGGATTCTTTTCGATAGGTGCATTCCGAACCCCATGAACAAACTCTCCATCCGCGACCTGCAGCTGAAGGGCCAGCGCGTCTTCATCCGCGTCGATTTTAACGTGCCCACGTCCGGCGGCTCTGTGGGCGATGACACGCGCATCCGCGAGACGCTGCCGACTTTGCGTCTGGCGGCAGATCGCGGAGCGCGTCTGGTCCTCGCATCGCATCTCGGCCGGCCGAAAGGCAACGTTGATCCGAGATACTCGCTCACTCCGGTGGCCGCGCGCCTGCAGGAATTGCTCGGTGGCAAACCCGTTGCATTCGCAGCAGACTGCATCGGGCCCGAAGCGGAAGCGAAAAGCAAAGCTCTGCGTGATGGGGAAGTGCTGCTGCTCGAAAACGTCCGCTACCATCCCGAAGAGGAAGCCAACGACCCGGAATTTTCGCACAAGCTCGCGGCGCTCTGCGACGGCCTTTTCGTCTGCGACGCATTCGGCTCCGCGCATCGCGCGCACGCATCCGTCGTCGGCATTACGAAATTCGTGCGCCAGTCCGCCGCCGGCCTGCTGATGGAAAAAGAGCTGGCCTATCTCGGCAAGGCCATTTCGCATCCCGATCGCCCGTTCGTCTCGGTGCTGGGCGGCGCAAAGGTTTCCGACAAAATCGAAGTGGTACAGAATCTGATGAAGCTGGCCGACGCGATGCTCATCGGCGGCGCCATGGCCTACACATTCTTGAAATCCCAGGGCCTGCCGATAGGGAAGTCGCTGGTGGAAAATGACAAGCTCGACCTCGCGCGTGAACTTCTGGCCGAAGCCGAGCGCCGCAGGTTCCGTCTCCTGCTGCCCGTGGACCACGTTATCGCCGAATCCATAGACTCCACAGCGACGCGCGTCACTGACATCGCGCAAACTCCCGAAGGTTGGATGGGCCTCGACGTCGGTCCTAAGACAATTGAATTATTCAGCCGGGAAATTTCCAGTGCGCGCACCATCGTATGGAATGGCCCGCTCGGTATGTTCGAAAAGCCCGCGTTCGCGCAAGGCACGCTGGCCATCGCCCGCGCAGTAGCAGCCGCTTCCAGCCAGGGCGCTACATCTATTGTGGGGGGTGGCGATTCCGTCGCGGCTGTGGAACAATCCGGCTTGGCTTCACAGATTTCGCACATCTCAACGGGCGGCGGCGCTTCTCTCGAATTTCTCGCCGGTGAAAAACTTCCGGGCGTCGAAGCGCTCACCAACAAGCCATGAGGCGCATGATCACGACAGCCGATACGCCAGCCAATCCATTCGTGGACAGGAGAATCCCTTGCGCCGTCCAGTAATCGCCGGAAATTGGAAGATGTACAAGACGCAGGAGGAAACTCGCGCGTTCTTCGCTGCGTTCAAGCCGCTGGTGCCCGCGACTCCAGACTGTGACATCATCGTCGCGCCGCCATTCACGTCACTAGTAGCCGCTGCGGCAGCTGCGCACGGCAGCCCCATCACCATTGCCGCGCAGAACGCCTACTGGGAGCGCGAGGGCGCCTTCACCGGCGAAATTTCCATGCGCATGATCACCGACGCCGGCGGCAAAGCCGTGCTGATTGGCCATTCCGAACGCCGCCAATTTTTCGGCGAGACCGATGAGTCCGTGAATCGCAAAGTAAAAGCCGCGCTCGAAGCCAAGCTCACGCCCATCGTGTGCGTCGGCGAAAGCCTCGCGCAGCGCGAATCGCACTTGACGCATTCCATCCTGAAACGCCAATTTGAAAGCGGCCTGGACGCGTTGACCGAGCACGAGTTCTCGCGTATTCTCCTAGCGTACGAGCCGGTTTGGGCGATCGGCACCGGCAAGACCGCCACACCCGAAATGGCTGCGGATGCTCACCGCCACCTCAGGGAGCTCGCCGCCACGGTTTTTTCGCCCGCGCAGGCCAACGGAATTCGCATCCTCTACGGCGGCAGCGTCAAACCCGACAATATTAAGGGTCTGATGGCGCAAGTGGAAATTGATGGCGCGCTGGTGGGCGGAGCGAGCCTGGACGCGAAATCGTTCGCGGCGATCGTGAATTTCTGAACTTTGATTTTGGATTTAGCAGGGATCTTATAGCCGCGGGTGCGCCTGGAAATTGCAGCTCGCACACAGGGAGTAAGCAATGCCGTCGTGGGCAAAATGGGGTTTGGCGCTACTGGTAGCCGTTGGACTGATCGCTGTCGGCTGGCGCGTGTTGTTCGTTCTGGTGACGCTGCACGTTTTGGTGTGCTTCGTGTTGATTATCGTCATCATGCTGCAGAGCGGTTCGGCCGCTGACCTGGCCGGAGCGTTTGGCGGCGCAGGCAGCCAGACGGCGTTCGGTCCGCGCGGCGCTGCGACCTTTCTTTCGCATGCCACTACCTGGTGCGCCATTGTTTTCATGATGACTTCGTTGACGCTTTCCGTGAAGCGCGCGCCCAGCGATGTGTCCAGCAGCACCGGCTCGGTCCTTGAACAGACCCAGAAGTCCGGCACGGCTCCCACGAAGCCGGCGCAGACTGCGCCAATTCAGATTCCGATTCAGCCGACGCAACAGCCGGCTCAACAGCAACCGGCGCCGAGCCAGCAACCCGCGCAGAACCCCGCTCCTAAGAAATAGGGGCTTCTGCTATACTTCGGTTTCGTCCTCGTCAGAATGCGGTCGTGGCGGAATTGGCAGACGCACCAGCTTGAGGGGCTGGCGGTAGCAATACCGTGGTGGTTCGAATCCACTCGACCGCACCAAAATCCATGCCCGGGCACCGCCGCTTCGGGCGATGTTCATACCTTCCGCAAGAATTTCTTATCTCCCACCAATTTTGTACTCCGCACCATGATGGGTCAGTTTCCGATTACACGAGTTCTCAGGGGTCAGAACGCGAGGCGTCAGCCACCGGCGATGGCACCGACGATTAGGAGGGGTTCCGCTCCCGAGACAACCGCCTCGGGCAGTGGGGTGTCCGGCTGTTCATGCGATAGGTCCTCGCCACAGGCGAAGAAGCGCAGGAACGGCCGGCGCTTTTGCGTGACATGGTCGCGGATCGTACCGCTCAGCATCGGGTACCGGCTCTCGAGCGCGTCAACGACGGAGCGCTGCGTGACGGGTGCAGGAAGGTCGAGCTGTACTTCGCCGCTGATGCGCGCGAGGCCGCGGAGGTGCGGCGGGAGAACGACGCGAATCATGGCAGCGTCTGGACCTCAACCGAAAGCACAGCTGGAAGATCACGCACAATGGGCGACCAGGTGTCTCCGGCATCGGCGGATGCGTACACTTGACCACCGGTGGTGCCGAAGTAGACGCCGCATTTATCGAGTGAGTCCACGGCCATGGCATCGCGGAGTACGTTGACGTAGCAGTTGGCTTGCGGCAGACCCTTGGTGAGCGGTTCCCACTCGTTTCCGCCACTGCGACTGCGGTAGACGCGCAGCTTGCCATCTGGAACGAAGTGCTCGCCGTCGCTCTTGATCGGCACGACGTAAATGGTGTCGGGCTCGTGTGCGTGAACATCGATCGCGAAGCCAAAGTCGCTGGGCAGATTTCCGCTGACTTCCTGCCAGGAATCCCCGGCGTTTTCGCTGCGCATGACGTCCCAATGTTTCTGCATGAACAAGACGCCTGGACGAGCGGGGTGCATGGCGATATGGTGAACGCAGTGGCCGATCTCGGCATTCGGGTCAGGAATGTACGGGGAGCGCAGGCCACGATTGATCGGCCGCCACGTCGCGCCGCCATCGTCCGTACGGAACGCACCTGCAGCCGAGATGGCGATGAACATCCGCTTCGGGTCCTTCGGATCCAAAATAATCGTGTGCAAACACAAACCGCCGGCGCCGGGTTGCCACATCGGCCCTGTGCCGTGGCCGCGGAGTCCTGCAACTTCGTGCCAGGTGTGAGCGCCATCGGTGGTGCGGAACAATGCGGCGTCTTCAACTCCGGCATAGACTTCGTCCGGATCGGCGAGCGAGGGTTCGAGGTGCCAGACGCGGTTGAACTCCCAGGGATGCTGTGTGCCGTCGTACCACTGGTGAGTGGTGAGTGGCTTACCAGTGGCAGGAGAAGTGTCATACACGAACTTGTTGCTCTTGCCTGCGGGTGGGGCATCCGGCTTCGGCATCACCTCCCCGCCGGGGGTTTCCCAAGTCTTGCCGCCGTCGCTTGAGCGCTGGATCACTTGTCCGAACCAGCCGCTCGACTGCGACGCATACAGGCGATTTGGGTCAACAGGCGATCCCTTGAGGTGGTAAATTTCCCAGCCGGCAAAATGTGGGCCACTGACATCCCAGCGTTCGCGCTTCCGAGGTAAGGATGAACGCACCCTTCCGTGTACCCACAAGTACCCTCACGTTGCTCATCGGTCCCTCTCGCTTGGGTTTTCTGCGATGCTTGTTCTCGAACATCGCTCGTGCAGTGACATTATCTTCCCATACTCGCGGCGCGCAGCGGAATCCAAAATGCTCGATGAATGCCGTAGCTGGACACCGACCGAGTACCCACAATCCTCCTTGATATTCATGCCGCGTTGTATATGATGTGCTGTTTTGATTTTGCAATCGGCCCTGCGGTCCTATCGAACGCTTTGTTGCCAACGCAGCCAGGAGAGCAAGAGCGATGCGGATCAGGAAGCGCAATAGTGGTTCTGCGGCAACCCCGGCCCTGCTGTCATTAATCCTCGTAGTACTCGTGGCAATCACAGTTTACGTTTTCGCATCGAATTTGCCCTGGGCAGTGCGGCCGGCCCCCATCACCTCCGTTGGCGCCGAGATTGATCATCAATATGATCTGACTCTCGCCGTCACTGGCACGGTTTTCATCCTCTCGCAACTCGGCCTGGCCTTCGCTGTCTTCAAATTTCGCGACCACGGCCAAAAAGCGCATTTCACGCGCGGCAGCAACACTCTGGAAGCTATCTGGACCACCGCCACCATCGTCCTTTTTCTCGGACTCGGACTGATGGGCCACAAAGCCTGGGCGGAAGTCCGCTTCACGCCCGCGGCACCCGACGCGATTCAAGTGGAAGTCACCGCCAATCAATTCGTTTTCAATTTCCGGTATCCCGGGCCCGATGGAAAATTCGGCAGGCTCGACCCCAAACAGATCAGCGCCTCCACCGGAAATCCGCTGGGCATTGACGCGAATGATGCATCGGGCAAAGACGACATCGTAGTTCCCACGCTCACAGTTCCGGTAAACCACGAAATCAACCTGCTGATCCGCTCGCAAGACGTGATTCACAATTTTTATGTGCGCGAATTGCGCATCCAGCAGGACGCCATGCCCGGCATGGTGATTCCGCTCCACTTCACCGCGAATGCGATTGGGCAATACGAAGTCGTCTGCACGCAACTCTGCGGTCTGGGCCACTCGCGCATGCACAGTTATCTGAACGTGGTGTCCGACGCGGACTACGATACCTTCCTCAAGCAGCAGGCGGCCGGCCAGTGATTCAACCCATGATTCGCTCCAGGAAACACCCAGCAAGCCCGAACCGATTCCCAGGAGGCCACGCATGAGTTCGCACGCGCACGCCGGTGGATCCACTGTGCACGCTCCGATGGCAGAGCCCAGCGGTTTCATCCGGAAATATATTTTCAGCGTGGACCACAAAGTCATCGGCATCCAGTATTTCCTACTGGCGCTGACGGCGGTGGTCGTCGGTATCGTGCTCTCGCTGCTGATGCGTTTCCATCTGGTGTGGCCCAACGCCGCGCTGCCGTTTGTCAGCGGCGGGCAAATGTCGCAGGAACAATACCTGGCGCTGGTGACCATGCACGGCACCATCATGGTTTTCTTCGTGCTCACCACCGCGCCGCAGGGAGGCTTCGGCAATTATTTTCTGCCCATTCAAATCGGCGCACCGGATATGGCCTTCCCGCGCTTGAACATGCTTTCTTTCTGGGTCACGTTTCTGGCCTTCGTCTGCATCATCGCCGCGTTCGCCGTTCCCGGCGGCGCGCCCATCAGCGGCTGGACCGGTTACACGCCACTCAGCGGCCTCGGCGAAATTACTGGACCCGGTGAAGGTTGGGGCCAGACGATGTGGATCGTCAGCATCTCGCTGTTTTGTCTCGCGTCGTTGCTCGGCGCGCTGAATTTCATCGCTACCACGATTGACCTGCGCGCTCCGGGCATGAGCCTGATGCGCATGCCGCTCACCGTGTGGGGCTGGTTCGTCACTGCGATTCTGGGTTTGCTGGCGTTCGGCGTGTTGCTCGCCGGAGGAATTTTGCTGTTGCTGGATCGTTCTGCGGGCACGAGCTTCTTCATTCCCGCGGGTCTGGTGGTAAACGACCAACTGCAAGCGCACAGCGGCGGTTCACCTCTATTGTGGCAACACCTCTTCTGGTTCTTCGGGCACCCCGAGGTTTACATCGCGATTCTTCCGGGCATGGGAGTCGCCTCTCACGTGCTTTCCACATTCGCGCGCAAGCCGGTTTACGGTTATCGCGCGATGGCCTACGCGATCTGCGCCATCGGCTTCCTGGGATTCATGGTCTGGGGCCATCACATGTTCGTCAGCGGCATGAGCCCCTATTCCGGCTTCGCGTTTTCGGTGCTGACGATGTCCATCGGGGTGCCCTCGGCCATTAAGACGTTCAATTGGCTCGGCACTCTGTGGGGCGGCAAGATTCAGTTCAAGACGCCGATGCTGTTCGCGCTCGGCTTCGTTTCGCTGTTCGTTTCTGGTGGCCTCTCCGGGCTGTTTCTCGCCCAGCCTGCGGTGGACAACATGCTGCACGCCACCTATTACGTGGTCGCGCACTTCCACCTGGTGATGGGCGTCGCGGCCATCTTCGGAATTTTCGCCGCCACCTATTTCTGGTTCCCCAAAATGTTCGGGCGCATGATGAGCGAGCCGCTGGGCAAAATTCATTTCTGGTTCACGTTCGTCGGCGCGTACTGCATCTTCATGCCCATGCATTTCATCGGCATTGCCGGCGGCATCCGCCGTTACGCGGACGCCTCCGCCGTAGGCTTCCTCGCGCACTTGCAGCCCGTACACGAATTCATGACCATCGCCGCGTTCATCACCGGCGCCGCGCAGCTATTTTTCTTGTTCAACTTTTTCTACAGTTTGAAATTCGGGCCGAAGGCTTCCAAGAATCCCTGGAACGCCACGACTCTGGAATGGGACACGGATTCGCCGCCGCCGATTGATAATTTCGGCGGCCACTATCCCAGCGTTTATCGCGGTCCGTATGAATTCAGCGTTCCCGGCGCGGTGGACGATTTCATCCCGCAATGGCTGGAGCCGTCGCAGGTGGCGCGCGTAAAATAATGCGGTAGGCGTCCTGGTGCGCATGCCAGGATTTGCCACGGACTGAGCAAGCTTTGGAGTAACGCAATGCCAAGCACAATCGTCACCGAAGAAATGGAGCTGCTTCGCGTGGACAAAGGCCCCGGCGGCGGAGGTTTCTCTGGCGGTGGGGGCGATAGCGGAGACAGCGGCGATTCGTCCGGTGCAACCAGGGTCCCTCAGCGCGCTTATATCACCGGGATGTTCATAGCGCTGGCGGGCATTCTGATGTTCTTCATGGCGTTCGTCAGCGCCTACATCGTCCGGAAGGACATGCCCAATAGCGCCTGGATCCCGCTGCCGGTTCCGCGCATCCTGTGGCTCAACACTCTGATTCTGATCGCTAGCAGCTTCACCCTCGCGCGCGCGCACAGCCGCTTCACCGCGAAAGACGAGGACGGATTCCGCCACTGGTGGGCCACCACCACGGTTCTCGGCATTCTTTTCGTCGCTGGACAGATCATCGCTTGGCGCCAACTCGCCGCCCAGGGAATTTTCCTGGCGACCAATCCCAGCAGCAGCTTCTTTTACGTTTTCACCGGTGCGCACGGTGTGCACTTGCTCGGCGGAATTCTCGCGCTGCTCTACGTGCAATTCCGCGCCACGCGAAAAGTCGCGCGCGGCACGGCGGTCGAAGTTGTTTCGATGTACTGGCATTTCATGGATGGGCTATGGCTCTTCTTGTTTCTACTCCTCTACCTGGGAAGGTGAAGCGTGAGTGATACGGAATTCGAAGGCATAGTCGAATCACCGTGGTCCGGCGGCGCGTCGCCCTTCGCCATCAATTCGAAGAAGTTGGGGATGTGGCTGTTCATCATTTCGGATTCACTCACGTTTTCGGCCCTGCTCATCAGTTACGCGTACGTTCGCCTGGAGACCCCGAATTGGCCGCGGCCTTTTGAAATTTGGCCGGCCATCGCCAAGTCGTCGTTGATGACATTCGTCCTGCTCTCCAGCAGCTTGACGATGGTTTTGGGCGTGAATGCCGCATTCAATGGCGACCGCAAAAAAACCGTGCGGTACCTGATCGCGACCATTGTTTGTGGCATTGCTTTCGTCGCGATTCACGCCACGGAGTGGGTCACGCTCCTCGGCGAAGGCGTCACGCCGTGGTCGAACCCCTTCAATCCGGCTGCCCCGCTCTTCGGCGGCACGTTTTTCGGTCTTACTGGCCTGCACATGCTGCACGTCACCATCGGTGTGGTTTATCTGGCGATTATCGCCTGGGGCTTCGGCAAAGGGAAGTACACCGCCGAGCATGTGGAAGTCAGCGGCCTGTACTGGCACTTCGTGGACCTGGTCTGGATGTTTATTTTTCCGATGGTGTATTTGCTGAGCGTGAACCCGAAGTAACAACGACAACAAGGAGCGAGCGAACCGATGAGCGCACACGGACACACCGCCGAGCTCACGCACGAGCACGCCGTAGGCACCACCAAACTATTTGCCACGGTTTGGGTCTGGCTGCTGCTGCTCACGATCGTGGAAGTATTCCTGGCTTACCTGCGACTGGAAGTGCATCTGATGATCACGATATTGGTTGGTCTGTCAATCATCAAGGCGGCTCTGATCATCTCGTACTTCATGCACATGCGTTTTGAGCGGCTGGGACTATTCCTGTTGCTGATCCCGGCCATGGTGTTCTGCATTTGCATGATGCTGATCATGTTCTTTCCGGATAGCATTCGTCTGATGCACCTCCGACCGCATTGACGCCGCTTCTGGCGCCGCCGGCGAGGCGTGCGGGCGATTCAGTGATGGCTTTGCGTGGTAGATTTAAGGAACGCGGGAGCATGAATTGAGGAAGGACATTTTAATTCGTGTGGCCCTGATTCTGAGCAGTTGCGCGGCTCTGATTGCGCTGCCAATCCCACACGTTTTCGCGCAGAGCTGTGCGATGTGCTATCAAGGCGCGGCCGCTTCCGGCGCGCAAGGCGGCGCCGCGCTGCGCCACGGCATTTTGATCTTGTTCGTACCCGCCATTAGCCTGTTTGTGGGTATCTTCGCTCTGATTTACCACCGTCGCAACGTCGCGCGCTAATCCCGCACGATCCAGCGCGACGGGCTACAGCGGCGGATGCCAGGCCTACTTGGCATCCGCGCCGCAATAGCCGCCGTACTTCTCTCGACTAGCCTTTAGGCTTGTGCAAATCGGTGCAGATAGCCACAGCGTCGTTCGGATTTACCGCGCCGTCCCCCTGCTCCACGTGCTGAATTTTTCCTTCCTTGTCCACGACGATCGTAGTTCGCTGCGCCCACTCGTACTTGTCCCCTTGCACGTCGTACGGTTTCAAAATTCCATACGCGGTGAGGACTTTACGGTTCATGTCGCTGAGCAGAGGAAAAGTGACGGCGATCTGTTTTGCAAATGCGGCGTTGGCTGCGGGGCTGTCTATGCTGATTCCCAGTACTACGGTGTCGCTTGCTTCCAGCTTGGCCATATCAGCCTGATAGGCCTGCAATTCCTTCGTTCAACCACCTGTAAACGC
>Ga0210401_10006467_pt1 | contig 11878 bp, 10 predicted proteins | sample IncBWH32MmetaG_FD_150866 | JGI IMG/M metagenome (GOLD analysis project Ga0210401, IMG submission 150866) | Forest soil microbial communities from Barre Woods Harvard Forest LTER site, Petersham, Massachusetts, United States - Inc-BW-H-32-M | ecosystem: Environmental > Terrestrial > Soil >... | reverse complement strand
GCCGTTATTCATCTGCGATAAGAGCCGCATGCGCTAATGAGCGCTCGTGCGGATCCGCGCGGGGGGCGATCAGCGATGGTCGTCCCTACCGCGACCGCCAGGCAATCTGTGAACGGTGCTAAACTGCTCCGCACTTCAATACTGTCAGTGGGAGAAAACCCATGGCGTGGGTCTACTTGGCGATTGCGGGACTGTTAGAGATTGGCTGGCCGCTCGGGCTCAAGATCGCGGAGAACCCTGAAACCCGGATTCGTGGCGTAGCCACAGCTGTACTTTTTATGGCCGCCAGCGGATTCTTATTGTGGCTGGCGCAACGGGACATTCCAATGGGCACGGCATATGCCGTGTGGACCGGCATTGGCACTGTCGGGACACTCATTGTGGGAATTTTCCTGTACGGTGAGCCCAGCAGCGTGATGCGTCTCGGTTCGGCGTCGCTGATCGTGATCGGCATTATCGGGCTGAAACTGGCCCACTGACGAGAAGGGGTGCACGCTGAAGCATTCTCCGTTTCACGGGCTCAGTCGCCCAATATTTATCGCGTTCGCAATAGCCTCAACGTTTATCGGCTTGGCAGTGCAATTGTTGAGTGGTAACCCATTCTGGGCAGTGCTGTTGGTGGCGGTGAGCTTACTCTACCTTTTGTTCGAAGCCAATTTCAATGCATGGTCAATACAACATATCCCGGGAATGTTCCGATTGCTGTTCACTGTCTTCGTCGGTAGTGCGCTGCTTGATGTCTACTTGCTACCGATCCTTAAGCGCTTTCGAGTGGGGCCATAGGCAGTCTCTGCAATCCGTACTGTTTTAATCAGGCGTTCTCGCAACTTTGCGCTTTTTGTTCGCCAAAAACCGCGTCAACGAGTGCTATGGGGGATATGACAGTCAGCGAAATGCCACTCACGGATCACGCCGACTTCTTTTCGCAACGTCTGAGTCCAGAGTAGAACCCGCAGTCGGACTCGGCTCGCATGTCCTCGTCCGAATGGACCCCGTAGAGAAGCACGTAAGCCGCAGAGGAACGTCAACATCCATTCGAGAGGGGACTGGCTTCCTGTTCTTCAAGGCAGGCGCAAACCGCCACTTCTGAACGGCTAAGACAGTTCTTTCATCCAGCCCCCACCCTAAGGGTTTTTGAACTTTTACGTCGTAAGCGCGGCCGTCAACTCCTACGAGGACCGACACTCCGACGGTTCCCTCTACTTCGGCTTGCCACGCCGATATGGTGTATTCAGGTTCTGGCGAAGACAACACTTCAGCAGGCTGGTTCACTGAATGCCTAGCTCTTACTGCATTACATTCAGCCAAGTTCATGGCCGGAACAACGGTGGGATTTGAGTCAAATGGAACGAAACTGTGAGGGTCTTTGGAGACAGAGGCGGTGCCAATGAAACGGTGCATGCCGTCTGGCATTTTAAATTCGAGCCACGCTCCGTGAACCTGGGTCACTTCGACCTTCTGACCACAACTGATTTCGCCAACAGGCTCCTTTATGCAGGGGTGCTCGAATGTGAGAACGGACGAAGACCTGGTGTTGGGAAGACAGTCGATGTAGCCTACGCTGTCAGCGCCTGCCCAGGTCGAGGGAGCGAGGGCCGTTGCCACCAAACCCACAATTATCCGCAGCATCCGTTGGGTCTTCATTTTGGCGGCAGCCCCAATTGAGTGATTCTAATGTTAGAACGCTTGTGGAGAGTGATCTTGCTCTTTAGGGAGCGCAAACCGAGTTCTCGTGTGAGCCATAGCTGTTGTAACCACGATTACGCTCAGAACCCCTCAATGAGTGATATCGGGATTTTCACCAGTTACACCGGCGATTCGCAAGACGCGGCTCGGACGGCTATGATTTTGCGGTATGAAACTTGAATTTCTCGCCTCAGGCTCTCCTGACTGTCCGCTGATCCGCCTATATGACTTTGACAACGCCGCCGTCGTGCTGCTCAGAGAAGTATTTCGCCGTCTTTCCGACGCCTCAGTATCCAATACGCCACTGCATGAGCAAAAGGCAATTGAAGCCGTCGATGGATGCCGTCTTGACCTTCGCTTGGGAAGTCGTGATAGCGGCATTGTACAAACAGGTCCATTGCGCTTTGAGTGCATCCTGACAACAGAAGGATGGTCAGAAGTAGTCGATCTGATGGAACCGTTCTGCGAGTCCGAGAACATGAAGGGATACCAGTGGCTCAACGAGGATGGCGAGGTATCGCTGTTATTGTCGCCAGGCGGATTGTGGTGAGGCTCAAATTGCCAACTTCCGGAAACAGGCCATTTCACTCATGAATCGGGACGGCAGACAGCGAGTCCGACTCGTGGATTAATTTTCGCTCGATCGTTCACATCATTTCACTCCCGATATCCCACAGGAACCGCAAGACGCCAAGAGCAGTCTGAACCCCGCTGGACGTCTAGATGCACCGCTGAGGCAACGCAAGGGGGCGCGCTGAGGGGATTTTGGATGGGAGTATCCGTTGCCAGATTACGGGATTCCCGCAAATAGCTTCTCTGGTCGTACGCCTAGGGCGTGAGCAAGTTTTTCGATATTGTCGATTGAAATGTTCTGTTCACCCCGCTCTACGTTCCCTACGTAGTTGCGATGCAGATTGGCATTCTCCGCAAGTCGTTCCTGCGACCATCCCCGTTTTTCCCGGAGCTCGCGCACGTTCTTGCCAAACAGCCTCCGCCCTCTGAGGTTCTGCACGCCCTGATGATCTGGGGCTTGATTTTCGTAGTCTACACACGTTAAATGGGCACATGTTAGATGGCGCTACGGCTCCTAGGCATGGCAAAGGGGGCTTGGTCGCGACTCCGAGAGACGCTGGAGTTGAGGGAGAGACTGAATCATGCTGCCCCACCAGAAGCGACGATTTTGAGGAACCTCGAACCCGAAGGGAGACCACAATGAAGATCGTCTACTTCGTTGTGATTACAGCTGCACTGATTTGGGGAGTTGGCTCCATCGTGCACATTGTGTCCGTCGATGCGCCAAGATACAACCCCTCTGGACCCACATCCGAGCATCGCAGAACACCGCTTCGAGTATACAAGGCTTCCGAAATCCCCAACTACTTTGCAGATAACGAGATGACCGCCGAGCATCAATTCAAGGATGCCGTTGGGATTACTGGCCGTATCGAATCCATCGAGACGGACGCCATTACTGGAGGCTTGCGCGTAACGCTTGGGATGACAATCAAGGAAATTGAGGCGAGGGTGAAAGCGAACGCGGGCACACATCTTCATACTGCCTCCCCCGAAATCGTTTGTAATGTCTCCAAAGACAGTCGGGCGGAGTTTGAGGGGCTTCACTCCGGAGAAAACATCGAGATTAATGCATGGAATGGGGAGAGAACGGCTGGTGTGTTCGTTACCTTCGACTGCACGTGGCCTCGTTTTGTGAATTAAGAGCGAGGGCCCGGGATCAATTTTCTGTGCACGATCCTTGTCGCAGCGCCTCACGGTGAATGCAAGGGGGTAGAAAAAAATGCATTGCGCTTGCCTTCTTTCCCCGTTCTCCTACTTTCGGCTCTTGCTTCTCCCAAAACTTGTTTTTTCTCTGCCAGATGCCAATCGTTGCCTCATGCAGCCGGGAGACTGAGGAAGTGTTTTTTCTTGTCTCGTAACCCTTGATAAATCATTTCGAGTCACCACAAAGAAATGAAGAAATGCGTCGACTGGAAATTCGTCAATATCTCGATGCTGGACGTTTGCCCGTCTAGACTGGTACTTACCCCTATGACCGTGTCAGACGCCCTGCTGAAGCAATGCTAGGGGGCGCGCCGAAGGGATTGTCATCTGGCTTCGACGCCTGATTCGGGGATTCACTTGGAGGTCACGAATTTTGCGGTACGCTTGTCGGGAAACCTCGCGTTGGCCTACTGAGTTTTAGTCGCTGGTACGAAAGCGGTGTTGGTGGTCCGGACTTATGCGCGGGGCTTCAGTGGCGGGACAGGGAGGTGGGGTGCGGGTGAATATTGAAAGGATTTCTGCCGTGACACTTAAGGTGGCTAGTATGACAAACTCTGTGCGGTTCTACCGAGATGTGCTCGGCATGGTGGTGATCTAAGGTGGAGAAGATTCCTGTTTTTCTTCCTTCCGCACAAAGCATGGAGAGGGTCCGATCCTCAATTTGGAACAGGGTCGTTCGCTGACTGGCTGGGGGCGGATGATCTTCTACGCTACGGACGTGGATGCGATCTGGACATATCTGCGGGAAAAAGGATTTCATCCGGAGAGTCCGCGGGATGCTTCTTGGGGCGAGCGATATTTTCATACGCCCGATCCGGACGGGTATGAACTGTCATTTGCGCATCCATTGCGACACGAAACATGAATGTCGAGGAACGCGCAAAACCAGACGAAGCAATGAACTGGCTCGTAAGTTCAATAACTGTCACGACGAAGGCTGTGGGATCAGGTGTGGTCCCGGAGTAAAGGGGGTGGCGGATTCGTTCATTCTGGTGCCGGAATGGCCGCAGAGAATCTGCTGCACGATTTGGCGAAGGATGCTTGTCCCGGTTGGTCCCGTCGAAACCATTGAGATCAGAGGAAACAATGTGGCTGACAGCGGAGCAAGAAATTCGGAGTTTTCCAGACTCGGGGCTGGGATTTCAGGAAAACGATCTCGACTCTTGCGGTGCGACGGTGCAATCCGTAGGGGCTTGGGGTTCGGAGAATTCCAGGTGATGCGGCAACCGAGGTGGGATTTCCGATTTCAACGAAAATTGGGGCCAACTAGAGCTTACCGAACGGCGGTACAGCGAACCCCGAAGAATCTCAGCCGCGTAAAGATCAGGAGATCGTTGCCCCTACTTGTCCTCATTTAACTCGTAACCAAACGGTTACAAGTGTAATCGCCTGCTTACAACAGCTACTTCCGAATGATCGATTATCCAGCCACGATCACGAGAGGCCCTAGTCCGTAGCGATGGAAGGCAGTTCTACCTTGGTAGCCTTTGAGGGGGAGTCCTGGGAAATCGCAGAAGGGCGGAGCTCAAAAGTTTTCCGCAATCCAAGCATTACTATTGATAGTTGGCGCTGGAATTGTCACGTATTTTCCATTGCGCGAGGGAACGGCCCAGCTAGGCCAAACGCTGTTCACTTGCCAGAGTTGATGTGCATTGCCCGATAGATCTACGTACAGCAAGCTTTGCCGCGAGCCCGCCGGGTTACTCGTCACAAAAAGCCCTTTGGAATCGGCCGCCCAATCTACCGAACGAAAACCGTACCAGTGTTTCACTACAAGCTCGCGGCTGGGTTGACCAGAGAGCGAGAGCAGCCGGATCCGGTTATCAGTAGCGCCGAAGGTGACTGCCGCAATTGAAGTTCCGTCCGGGGAAAGCCCCCAATTCCAGTCGAACGTTTGCTCTTGAAGCATAGCTACTTCATGCGGTTGGCCGATGACCGGATCAAAGACCGAAAACACGAACTCTTTCGGCTTCAGCTGGCTGAAGACGCAGATGGTCGCCGGTGCACGCGAACACTGATGGTTAACGATCGCCGGCGCCTCAAGCACGATCTGGGGCGGACCTCCACTCATAGGCGCTCGCATCACCCGCGTCGGCTGCGAATTGTCACTTGGATTCGTGGGTACCAGATACAGAAGCTGAGTTCCGTCTGGATTCAACCGGCAAACCGATTTTTCTTCCGGACCAAAGACCAGCATTTCTGCCGACGTTTCATACATTCGTTGGCGAAATATGTTCGTGGTACCGGTTCTATTCGAGATGAACAGCACGGCCTTGTTGTCGACCGTCCAGTCGAAAGGAAGGTCGTCAGCCTCGTCGAAGGTAAGCCGGCGCGGTTCGCTGAGTCGCGGTCCTTTGGCGGAAAACTCGGAGATGTAGACATCCACCTGTGGCTTGGCCCGGTTAAATGCCAGACGCTTGCCATCGGCGGTGACGCTGGGCTTCACTGCAAAGCCATCGCCACTGGTGATTCTCGTTGCTGTTCCGACGAAACGGCCGGTGCTCAAGTTTATGCTGGCTGCCCAAAAGTTCGAACTGTTCTGACTAGGCGGCGGTTCATCCATGGCATACAACAAACGTCCATCCGGCAACCAGAGGAACCCCCAACCATCCAGACGTGGCTCCGATAGAACAACCCGTTTGGTCCCCTGCTCCAGATTAAAGAGCTCGATCCAATGTTCCTCATTGTTGGGCCCAGGCTTGAATTTCATATATGCGATCCAGCGCCCATCGGGCGACCAAACCGGCGAGGCGAACCCTCCCTCCGCAGATGACATCAGCTTTCGCTGATCGGCCCCATCAGCCCGCATCAACCAGACTTCCTGCCCCGCTTCCCCGAATGCTGCCCCTTTGAGAAATACAATTTGCGAGCCGTCCGGCGAAACCGAAGCCGACCAGCCTTCATCGCTCATTAGCCGAGGGTTGCCACCCAGGATGGATAGAGACCACAGACGCCTGTTTACCAGCGGGGGGGCGGCCCATGACGCCAACAACTGCGAACTGTCGGGGAACCACCCCAAGAACGTGACATCAGAAGCCTTCGGCAGAAGGGGGTGCAGCTCTCCCGTAGAGAGCAGACGCAAGTACGCTCCGGTTTTGTCGGAATATGCCAGGTACTTACCATCAGGAGATATCGCAGCCGTGAAGACTCGGTTCTGGGTGGCATTCGTCGTCAAACGTTGCACTGTTACCGCGGGTCGCGACAATTTAGATCGCGACGCCTGTCGCCTAATGAACCACCCAGCTACCATGCTAACCACAGCGACAATGGCCAGCATGGCCCCACCGAACTGCCACTTCCGTGACCATGAGCCAGAGGCACTTATCGGCGACACCTTCGTTGAGAATCGGTTGGCTTCCGTATCCAGATTCAGACCCGCCACGTCGGAAAGGGCTGAGTGGGTCAGGGTCTCAACATTGCCAATGAAACGATATCCCCGTCGAGCGACAGTCTCAACAAAGATGGGTCTCTCCGCTGATTCGCCGAGAGCATCGCGCAATCTCTTGATGGCTGCATTGAGACTATGATCGAAGTCGACGAACGTATCCGCGGCCCAGAGCTTAGAGCGCAACTCCTCGCGAGTAACCAGTTCTCCCGGCCGCTCAAGCAGAGCCGCCAGCAATTTAAGTGGCTGTTCCTGGAGCCTTATCTTCTGTCCTCGCTGGCGCAGCTCCCCGGTGTGTAGATTGACCTCGAACGTGCTGAACCGGATGATTCGGGAAGAGGAAATGGCTGCCACAGGAACCTTCTCGTGGCGGAAGTTTACACCCTGTGGGTACGACTTCGAGTTGAGATCGCCTAGCGAGACTGTCGTCTCAAGTGGCGAAATATCTCGATAACGCTCATTGAACGGTTGCTTCTAAACCGCGAACTCCGAGCCCTGAACGCCGAATACCAAAAACCGAACACCGAACCCCGAACCCGAACCCGGCCACCGACACTACGGCAGTGCGAACGCAAACAGCGCCGACCCGCAGGGAATCACGACATACTGTTTGCCTTCGACTTCAAAAGTAATCGCAGCGGAGTAGACGGCCGCTCCCAGTTGCACGTGCCACAGGTCGTGGCCCGTTTTCGCGTCGAGTGCGATGAAGTTTCCGTCGGAGTCGCCGCCGAACACCACGCTTCCGCTGGTCGAGAGCGCTCCACCGTTCGGATTGCTGAAATACGGGAACGACCACTTCTCGTCGCCAGTCAACGCGTCGAGCGCCTTCAGTGCTCCCGTCGGACGTTCTACGGGATCCGGCACGTACACGCTCCCCAGAAAATCGTGCCCGGCACGATACTTCTGCGGCGCGCTCGTAAAAATGTCGCACTCGGTCGACGTCGCTACATAAAGAAGACCGGTGTCGGGGTTGTACGACGGCGAGTACCAGTTTGTCATCCCGAGCGCTCCGGGACAGACTCGCGTGCCTTCCGGTTTCGCTGGAAGGCTCGTGTTGACGATCGGCTTGCCGTCTTTGCCGATGCTGCTCGCCCACGTTACCGTGCCGAACGCCTTGGCAAAAAGGAATTTTCCGTCCGTGCGATCGAGCACATAAAAGAAGCCATTCCGGTTCGCCTGGATCATCAACTTCCGCGCACGCCCCTCCCATTCCGCATCGATCAGGACCGGGACCTGCGTTGCGTCGTAGTCGTACAGATCATGGGGCGTGAACTGGTAAAACCACTTCAGCTTTCCCGTGTCCGCGTCGAGCGCCAGCATCGAGTTGCTGTACAGATTGTCGCCTCCGCGCTCGCCACCGTAATTGCTCGGAGAAGGGTTGCCGGTCGGCCAATAAATCAAATTGAGGTCGGGATCGTACGTCCCTGTGATCCACGCGGGCGCGCCGCCCGTCTTCCACGAGTCGCCGGTCCAAGTCTCGTGCCCGGGCTTGCCCGGTCCGGGCACAGTTTCGAACCGCCATAACCGGCGGCCAGTCGCGGCATCGTACGCATCGACGAAGCCGCGAACGCCGTACTCGCCTCCGGAAACTCCGACGATTACTTCGTTCTTCACCGCGAGTGGCGCGACCGTAAACGTGTAGGCCTTGTGATAATCCGCCGCGCTCACATCCCATAGAAGATTGCCCGTCTTTGTGTCGAGCGCGATCAAGTGTGCATCGAGCGTCGCCATGAACAGGCGGTCACCCAGAATCGCGAAGCCGCGATTCACCATGCCGCAGCAGGGCTGCAACTTGTCGGGGAGGTTTCGCTGATACCGCCAGATCGCCCGGCCCGTGCGCGCATCGAGCGCAAACGCGCGATCGTTCTGTCCGGTTCCATACAGCACACCGTCCACCACGATGGGGGTGGTCTCGAACTGACCAAGATCACCCACCTGGAACGCCCATTCCATCGTCAGGTGCGACGCATTGCTGGTGTTGATCTGATTCAGCGTGCTGTAGCGCCAGCCCGAGTAACGGCCGGAGTAAGTCAGCCAGTTCTTGGGTTCCTGGGCTGCACCGAGCAACCGTTCATAACTGACCTGCGACTGCGAGTGCGTCCCGGCCAATAAAAAGAACGACCCAAGAAGCCAAATCACCAGACGATTGATCTTCATCGGCCTTCCTTGGCGTCGCTGTTCGCCGACCCGCGCAGTGTTTCAAGATACGCCACCAGATCCCGCAGCTGCGCCGGACCCAACGCCTCTTCTGAATAGGCCGGCATCAGCGACTTATGCTCGTGAATCACTTCCTTCACTTCTTTCTTCTGGAAGAAGCGTAGCGACTGTTCTTCGGTCATCATCTGGATTGTGTAGGTATCCTCATTGAGCGCGACCCCCTGAACTCTCTCGCCATCCGCGGTCACCACCGTCACCGTGCCGTACGACAGCGGCACGCTGTAGTGATTGTTCGGATCCAGCATGAGCGTGCTGAGTTCCTTGTCTGGCTCGCGGATCGACTCGATCATGTAAGCGGCGGAGCGAGCGGCGCCCACGCGCGATAAGTCCGGCCCCAGTCGCCCACCATTGCCATTCACCATGTGGCACTTCGAGCAGCCGGCACTCTCAAAGAGTTGTTTTCCTTTTCCCGCATCTCCCGCCACGGCCGCTTGTTTCTGCGGGGCGAGCGATCGCAAGTACGCGATGATCGCCCAGATTTCGGAGTCTTCGAATCCGTTGGCGGGCATGTCTGTGCCAGGCACGCCTTGCGAGATCGTGCGAAAGATCTGCGCGTCGCTCGATCCGTGCGTCCATCGTCCCGAAGTGAGATCCGGCCCGCGTCCGCCACCCCGCGCGTTCAACCCGTGACACGGCGAGCAGTTGCCGCGAAACAGGGAAGCGCCTTCCTTGACAATCGACGCTTTTGTGCTTAAGGACGGTGGTGCAGCATTTTTCTCTTGCGCGGTGACGAACGACACTGAGAGAACCGCGCCCGCCAATATTGACAGTGTTGCCAACCGCGCAAAGCTAACGTGCTCTGAGCGTGATCGTGCCGCCGGAACAATTTCGAATGACATGTGTGATCCGATGAGAGATGGATGAGCCACTCACGATGGCCGCCCATCATATCGCATACGCATTTGCCAATCGCAGGTACGGGTGCCCCAGGCTCGCGTCCATGCTTTCTGGACGCTAACCCTGGGACTGGATGTGCCGGCCAACCCGTCCGTGGAGTTTGCAGTTTCGTTCCACGAGGCGAAAGCTTGTGATAAACGCAAATTTTGGGGAATCTGCAAGGCGGCGCCTAACTCTCACAGCGCGAGTTATTTGCCGCCTGTTCTATATCTATAAGCTAATACGGAGCGACATAAAAGAGCGAAAGTGTTCCACGTGGAACATTACATCGATTTGCTCACACGACCTTCACAAGCAGGCAGGTCACGTCATCGTGTTGCGGGGTGTTGCCGACGAACACGTCGAGGTCGGTCATGATGCGCTCCATCATCTGCCCGGGCGAGCCCACGGAGCTGGTCGCGATCGCCGCCAGCAGGCGCGGCTCGCCGTACTCGTCGCCGCGTGTGTTCATCGCTTCAACCACTCCGTCGGTGAAGATCACGAGCCAGTCGCCGGGCGCGAGCACTACGCTGCCCGATTGATACGACGCTTCCGCGCGGATCCCGATCGGCAATCCGCCTTCATCGAGGCGCTCGAGCGCGCCCGACTTGCGGCAGAGCATCGGCTGGTTGTGGCCGGCGTTGATGTAGGTGAGCGTTCGTGTCGCGGGATCGAGCTCAGCAAGAAATGCTGTCGTGAAGCGCAGACCACCCTGGCTGTTCGTGCATGCGTAACGGTTGATGCTGCCCACCAGCTCGGGAAGGGAAGACTCCGTGACTGAAAGCGTGCGCAGGCTTGCCTGGAACGTCGCCATCAGCATCGCCGCGGGAATGCTCTTGCCCGCGACGTCGGCTACAGCCATCAGCACGTGGTTCTCGTTGGGCGCGCCCTTCGGGCGGACGAACACGTCATAGTAGTCACCCGCGACCGTGTTCGCGGGGCGCGTCTGGAACGCAACTTCAATACCGGGAACGTTGGGCGGTTCGTTGGGCAGCAGCCACGTCTGGATCTCTCGCGCGATCTCCAGATCGCGCTTCATCACGACACGATCACCAACCTCGAGAATCAGAATGAGGAGCAGGAGCAGCCCGCCGTAGAGGCGGAAGTCGAAGCTGACGATGTGCATGTTGCCAGACTGGTCGTGCCAGTCGACCTGCGGGTTGAAGATCAGGAACACCAGCGCGATCAGCAGCAGGAGGCGCCGCGCGGGCGTGAGCTTCTCGAGCACCGCCCAGAAGAATTGTTGCGCGACGTGGATGAACCTGCGGCCGGGTCGTTCGATTTCGTCTTGTTTCGCTTCCAGATCTTTCGCGTAAAGGCGGTAGCTGGCGCGCGCGTCTTTTTCGAACTGCGACCAGAGCTGGTTGAGCGCAAGCCCCTCCGTCACGCGCAGCCAGAAGCGATTGATCTTCTCGCGGAAAGTGAGCCGCGGAGCGACGCGACTCGTTGCCGTGGGTGGATAGACCGGAGTCATAAGGACGAGTGTTGATTATAGAGAATCGAGGAGGACAGGCCGAAGTTTCGAGTTTCAAGTTTCGGGTTTCGAGTGAGTGATAGCTACATCAGCGGTCCGATTTGTGGTCGAAGACGTGAGAGAGAAGCAAGCAGGCACGTCGCTGCGTCGGCCTGACAACGAATCTGCAAAAAACACTGACCGTAACGGGGAAGAACACCCGTCGGCGGCGCGGGAAGTGCGATCAAGCAAGGGGTCCTTCGACTGCTGGCGCCTTGCTTCGCTCAGGATGACAGGGATTTGATACTGCAAGGTGCGAAGTCAAAGACTCTGACACCTGACATCCGAAACCTGGAGCCTGAAACCTGGAGCCTGAAACCTGAAACCTGAAACCTGAAACCTGAAACCTGAAACCTGAAACCTGAAACCTGAAACCTGAAACCTATACCACGGCTCGCAGGATCACCAGCGTCATGTCGTCG
>Ga0210401_10006464_pt1 | contig 11881 bp, 8 predicted proteins | sample IncBWH32MmetaG_FD_150866 | JGI IMG/M metagenome (GOLD analysis project Ga0210401, IMG submission 150866) | Forest soil microbial communities from Barre Woods Harvard Forest LTER site, Petersham, Massachusetts, United States - Inc-BW-H-32-M | ecosystem: Environmental > Terrestrial > Soil >... | reverse complement strand
TTTTTTGACATCGCGACAATCCTTACTTCATCCGACGAGCTGCGTGACCGACAGCAGCGCGGTCATGACCGAGACGATCAACCCACCGACGACGGCGCTGATGGCGACGATGGCGAGCGGCCCGATGATACCTACGATACGGTCGAGGCTGCGCTGCAGTTTCGCTTCATAGAATTCAGCGACCCGGCCTGCCAGCACCGGCAGCTGTCCGGTTTCCTCCCCAAGCCGCAGCATCCGCACCGCCATCGGCGGCAGGCTGCTCGACGCCGAGAGCGCGTCCGACAATTTGCCGCCATGGCGCACGCGATCGGCTGCCGCCGTCCAGACATCGACATTGCCGGTAACCGCCATGATGTCGACCAGGATGCGCAAGGTGGCCGTCAGGCTGACACCACTGCCGAGAAGAACGCCGAGATTGCGGGAGAACAGGCTGATCCGGTAAAATTGAAAGATGCCGGCAACGCCGGGTATCTGCGCGATCGTGCCGACGATGGCTGCTCTCGTATCCCGCCGCCGCAGCAGCATCCAGATCGAGGCGATCAGGATTGCGCCCGCGAACGACAACGCAGTGCCGTTGGCACGCATGAATTCGGAGAGGCGAATGAAAACGCTGAGCGCGGAATCCGACTTGGTACCGAAATCCTGCAGCACCGACGAAAACTGCGGCAGCACGAACAGCATAAAGAACAACATCACGCAGACCGCCGCGATCAGCACGAACAGCGGATATTGCATCGCATCCGTCACCTTGCGGCGCATCTGTTCGGAACGCGCCCGCTCCGCACCCAGCATCTCCAGCACCTGGTCAAGCGTGCCGGACACCTCGCCCACCCGCACCAGCGCCACATACATCGGCGGAAACAGCGCCGGATGCGCACCCAGAGCTTCGGCAAGACTCTCGCCGCTCAGAAGCGCTGCGCGCAACTTGCCAACCACCGGGCGCAATCGGCCGACATCGGCATCGCTCGCGAGCAGTTCGAGCGCGTCGTCGAGGCGCGCGCCGGCCTTTAACAGCAAAGCGAGGTCGCGGGTGAACGTCGTGACTTCCGACGGGCCCGGACGGCTGAAGAGACCCAGGCCGCCGGAGGCGGACGTAGTCCGCTTCTCCTCCACGGTCTCGATCGGCAGCAGGCGCAGATATTCGATGCGGGCCGCAACTTCGGTCGCCGTCGGCGCCGATAGCGTGCCGTGCACGACCTCGCCGTTCTGCGTCAGCGCCCGGTATCGAAAACTCGGCACGATTCACCTCACCGTGCGGTTGTGACGCGGAGGATCTCCGCGGGCGAGGTCAATCCGGCGCGGCACTTGGCGATACCGTCGTCGAGCATCGTGGTCATGCCGCCGCGGATGGCGGCCTGATCGACCTTCAGCCCGTCGGTTTTTTCTCCGATCAATTCGCGCATCTCGTCATCGAGTTCGAGCACCTCGAACACGCCGATCCGGCCGCGATAGCCTGTGCCGCCGCAACGTTCGCATCCGGATGGCCGGTGAACGGTCTGCCCGACCCGAAAGCCGAGCGTGGCAAGCCGCGGGTCTTCGGTGAAATCCGCCGCGGTCAATTCCTTCGGCGACTTGCAGCGCTCGCAAAGCTGCCGTACCAGGCGTTGGCCGATCACCGCGCGCAGCGTCGAGCGCAGCAGATAGCCCTCGATGCCGAGATCGAGCAGGCGCGGCAAAGCGGCTGCCGCGGTCTCGGTGTGCAGCGTGGTAAGCACCAGGTGTCCGGTCAGCGCCGCGTGAACTGCGACATGTGCCGTCTCCGAATCGCGCACCTCGCCGACCATGATGACGTCCGGATCCTGGCGCACGAACGAGCGCAGTGCGCTCGCAAATGTCAGCCCGATCGCCGGCTTGATCTGCGACTGGTTGATGCCGGGGATTTCGTATTCGACCGGGTCCTCGACCGTGAGAATCTTGCGGATCGGCTCGTTCAGGACCGACAAGACCGTCGCAAGCGTGGTCGTCTTGCCGCTGCCGGTCGGCCCGGTGACGACGATCATGCCATGAGGCAGCTTCAAAAGACGCCGCAGCTTGACTTCGTCGGCCGCCGCGAAGCCGAGCCTGTCCACCACAAGCATCCCGCGATCCTTGGGCAGAATACGGATCACGGCAGACTCGCCGTGCTGGGTTGGCATGATGGCGACGCGGATATCGATATCGGCGCGACCGACGCGCAGCCGCGCGGCGCCGTCCTGCGGCAGCCGGCGTTCGGCAATGTTGAGGCTGGCGATGATCTTGATGCGCGAGATAACGGCCTGCGGCAGCACACCGGTGGGGGTTGGCACCGCCCGCAACATTCCGTCGATCCTCATGCGGACCACGAGGCCGGTGAGAAACGGTTCGATGTGGATATCGCTTGCTCGCAGCTCAATCGCCTTTTCCAGGAGATCGTTGACCGCGCGCACCACGGGCGCACCGCTGGCAAGATCGCGCAGACTTTCGATGTCGTCCTCGCGCAACCGCTGAAACCCGTCTGTATCACCGCGTCCGTCAGGGTTGTCATTGACAAGACGCTGATCCAGCGCGACGGTCAGATCGTCGAACGCGGCCACCTTGATTGCGATATTCGGCCCGAGCACGATTTCGGCGGCACGCCTCGCCGCAAGATCGGTCGGATCCGCAATTGCGAGCACGACATCGTGATCCGCGGTCTGATAGGGAAATACGAGCGTCTCGCGGAGAAAGCGCTGCGAGAAGGATGCGACCAGCGACGTGGCCGACAGCATGTCTTCCAGCGTGACGCGTTCATAGTCGTAGAAGCGAGCCGCCTCATCGGCAAATTCGCTGGCCGACAGGTCGGTGGCCTCCCAAATCTTGACCTGTGAAGCGGATTGTGGATTGCGCTGAGCATCGCCTTGCGGCTGATCGGCAGGCCTGGGGTCCTCCACCTGGCCCGTTTCGGCCGACGTCAGGTGCCGGGCCTGTCGAAGATGCTCTATGAACTGCAACGACTTCTGGCCGGTCATACGTCTTCCAGTCGCTTGGTGGGCGGAGAATACGGCGACGGCTGTGCCATCGCTGCCACAGGCCATCGTTCGCCGCAGACAGGGTTATTGACCTGGACTGTGACACCTGTACGATGCGGCCGAAGCTTGCGTGGCAGGATACATCGGCGTCATCTAGCCGTCAAAGCGCGGCGTTAAGCACCGCCGTCATGTGTTTCTGCTGCGCATGCGAAACTTCTGCGTGATCCGCGACGTAACCGTCTAAAGTTGGATCGGCGATAGGGCGATAGTATGGTGCGCATCGGCAATCAGGTCCGGTCCCGGACGGCCGTGCGTAGCGCTTTTGCAATTGCGATGGCCCTATCCGCTGCCAATCTTCTGACATCCTGCAATACTGCAACACTTGGAACAACAACCGCGCCGGCCGATATCGACGTGCTTGATAAAGTGCGCTCTTTGGACATTCTGCCCCGACAGGCCCAGAGCGTGAACGCCGCGTCGTCCAATGCGGGCGAGCGAGGCCGTGCCGCCGAATTCCAGGGAACCGAAATAACCGAAATTCCGGAGGCGCGGGTAGAACGAACGGCTACCGGCAACGGCTACGACCTGAATTTTGAAAATACGCCGGTGGCAACCGTTGCCAAGGTCGTGCTCGGCGACATCCTGAACACGGGTTACGCCATCGATCCGCGCGTGCAGGGCACGGTCAGCCTGGTATCGGTCCGGCCGGTGCCGAAGTCCGACATCATTTTCGTGCTCGAGAACGCGTTACGGCTCAGCGGCGTGGTGCTGGTCCGCGACAGCGCCGGCTATCGGCTGACGCCGCTTGGCGATGCGGTCGGCACCGGCCGGGTCGATTCCGCCGCGGCTAACCCCGAGCCCGGCTACGGCGTTTCCGTGGTACCCCTGCAATATGTGTCCGCGCAGACCGTCTTGAAGCTGATGGACTCGTTCGCCACTAAGCCGGGCAGCATTCGCGCCGACTCCACACGCAATCTCCTGCTCATCCAGGGTACCGGCGCCGAACGCCTCGCCGCCGTCGAAACCGTGATGAGCTTCGATGTCGACTGGATGCGCGGCCAGTCGGTCGGAATCTACCCGGTCTCCAACAGCGCCCCCGAGCCAATCATCTCCGAACTGGAAAAAATCATGGATTCCGGCGAGAGCGGTCTCAGCCAGAGCGTGGTCAAGTTCCAGCCGATGAGCCGGCTTAACGCCATTCTGGTGGTCAGTCGCAAGCCGGCGCTGCTGCACACCGCCGCGAGCTGGATCAGGCGGCTCGACCACGCCGACACAGCACGCAACAGCGTCCACGTCTACCGGGTGAAATATGGCGAGGCTCGCCAGATCGCGCGGGTCCTTACGGAAATGTTCGTTGGAGGATCAGCGGCTTCGCTCGATAACGCGGACAATCAGTTGGCGCCCGGATCCGGTTCATCCTCGACATCGAGCGCTGATCGCCTGTCGTTGAATTCAAACTCCTCGTCGCCGACAAGCGGCTTCGGGCCGCGCGCGCAATCCGGAACGAACCCCGGCGGCTTGCCAGGATTTGGCCAGTCCCAACCGGCGAGTGGAAATCTGTACACGGGCGGCGCGGCCGGCGCGGCCGACGCGCGAGGCGCGGGCGGCGGCCTGGGCGGGGGTGGGGGTGGGGGCGGTGGCGGCACCGGTCAGCCGCTCTTGCAAGGGGTGCGCATTACACCCGATGTCGTCAATAATACGCTGCTGATCTATGCGGATCAGGGAAACTACCGAATCATCGAAGCGACCCTGCAGCAGGTCGACAAACCGCAGCTGCAGGTGGCGATCGACGCAACGATCGCGGAAGTCACGCTCACCAATGAGTTGAGCTATGGCGTGCAAGCCTTTCTGCAGAGCAAGGGCTTCGGACTGCCCCCCGACAAGGGCTCCATCCTCAACACGCAGTCGGTAACGGGGCCCGGCACCGCGAACGTCGCGGCCACCACGACCACGACGAACGGCGCCGCGGCGGCAGCCGCAACCGTGACCAGCGCCTTCATCAACCGCGCCTTTCCCGGTTTCAATTTCCTGATTGGATCGGAGGCGCAACCAGCCGCCATTCTTGATGCCTTGCATACCTTCACCAGCGTCAAAGTGCTGTCAAATCCGTCGCTGGTGGTAATCAATAATCAAGTGGCGACGCTCCAGGTCGGTGACGTCGTGCCGGTGTCGACGGGCAGCGCAACCGTGCTCACCACCAGCAATACCGTCGTCAACACCATTGATTATCGCAACACCGGCATCATCCTGCGCGTATCGCCCCGCATCAACGTCAACGGCAATGTCAGGCTCGACGTTGAACAGGAAATCAGCAATGTCTCTCCGACGACAGCCGCCAGCCTTACGCCGACGGTTTCCGAGCGCCGGGTGAAAAGTTCAATTTCGGTGGCCACCGGACAGACGGTCCTGCTCGCCGGATTGATCAGCGAGCAGCAAAACGGAACGCGCAACGGGATTCCGCTGCTCGATGAAATCCCGGGACTAGGCGACGCCTTTGGGCACCAGGACAAGAAGGGAACCCGCACCGAATTGATTATCTTCATCCGTCCCCAGATCATCCGCGACGGCACCGATGCTAGCCACGTCGCGGAAGAACTGCGATCGAAACTGCGTGGCAGCGTAGGAGCGAGCACCGATGATCTGCGGGTTCACACGACGCGCTGATCCAGTCGACAAGGGGGTGTGCGAATCGGACGTGAGGACGGTTCGGCCCATGATGTTGCGGATCGTTGCTGCCAGCCTGGTGCTTTTCACATTTTGTTCCGCCCAGTTGCGCCCCGCCCAGGCCAGCGCCATGACGCGCGCCACCGCAGCGTATGCGAGAGGCGACTTTATCGCGGCGGTCAACGTGCTAACGCCGCTCGCGTTGCGAGGAGATGCCAGCGCGCAGGCTTTTCTCGGCTTCATGTACGAAAACGGATTTGGCGCTCCCCAAGCATACGATGCCGCCTCCGACCTCTACATCCAGGCAGCGATCAGGGGCAATCCGTTCGGCCAAGCCATGCTCGGCCTGATGTATGACAAGGGTCACGGCGTGCCGCAGGATTTCATACTGGCTTACAAGTGGTTGAACCTCGGGGCGGCGCACGCGCCGAAGCGCCAACGCGAGTATTATTTGCGTCTTCGCAACGCTGTGGCGTCCAAGATGTCACCTGCTCAGATTGCCGTGGGACAGCGGCTCGCCCTGCTCTGGGCGCCCGGGCAGCCATAAACGCCCAGAGATCAACGGCACCGAAGACTGCATCCAAGATTAACCATCAGCTGCAGCCTCAGTATATGAGGTCGCGCCGCGACGGCGTCGTTCGGCGCGACGTCACGACGATCGGTGTTCCGCGCATCCCGCGTGCCCTTTGAGCACCGCGTTCCAACAATTCATGCGCAATGCCGTCCAAGCTTCATGTTGGTGTCAACCAGCCGCAACAACCGGCGGGTTAGATACCGGACGTCGGCGAAGCATGTCCCGATCGATTCACTCAATTTTCAATGGCGCCGACTCAGGGAGATAGGACGATGAAACTATTGAAGGCTGCTGTTGGCGCATCGGCGCTTGGCATTGTACTGCTTGGCGGCGCGATCCAGTCTGCATCCGCGGGATGTCAGTTGAATTCCCCCGGTGGACAGATCAAGCGGGTCGTCTACATTATCTTCGACAACGTGCATCTGCGGCGTGACAATCCAAACGTTCCGTCTGACCTCGAGCAAGTGCCGAACCTCCTGAATTTCCTGCAAGGAAAGGGCATCATCAGCGGCAATCACTTTACCCCGCTGATCTCGCACACGGCCGATGATATCCTCACGGGGTTGACAGGTGTCTATGGCGATCGTCACGGCAGCCCGGTCTCGAACAGCTTCGGAATTTTCAAGCAAGACAATTCCTCAGCCGTTTTCCAGACATCCTTTGTCTATTGGACGACAACCACGGCGCAGAGCCATCCTGAAGCCGGTGAGAACCTGCCCGTCCTTGTGAATGAGAACGGCAAGAACGCGCCGGCTCCGTGGCCCGTTTACACCCGTGCCGGCTGCGACGTGGCCGCCTTCTCCCTGAATGGGCTTGCAATCGAGAACAAGACGGACATTGCAAACATCTTTGGTTCGTCCGTCGCTGCTGCCGCCGCAACTCAAGATTACGAAGGCATTGCGATTCACTGCGCTCAGGGCAGCCCACTGTGCAGCAACTCTTTTGCGAAGCCAGATCTTCTCCCCGATGAGCCCGGCGGTTATAGCGGCTTCTCGGCTCTCTACGGCAACATCAACGTGCAGCCCGTGATCTCGCCGAGCGGTCCTGTGACGGACCTCGATGGCGTGGTGATCACCGATCCGTTCTCGAACAAGCCGGGTTTCCCCACCAACTTCGATCCTTCGGCAACCGCCTCGCTCGGCTATGCCGCAAGAATGCTCGAAGCCGGCGTTCAGGTCGTCTATACGTATATTGCTGATGCGCACGATCCGCAGCGTCTGGACATCCCGAATGCTCCTCCCACCCCGAACAGCGGCCATGCCTATGGCCCGGGCGAGGCCGGTTATGTTGCGGCGCTGAAGACTTACGATCAGGCCTTTGGCAAATTCTTCGCCCGTCTCAAGGCCGATGGCATCGACGAGACCAACACGCTGTTCGTCGTCGTACCGGACGAGAACGACCATTTTGTCGGCGGCCCACCAAGCCCGGCGAATTGCGACGGCGTAACCACGCCTTGCACCTACAAGAATGTCGGCGAGATCGAGCTGTCGATCGACAAGGTCCTGCTTACGGAACGCATGAACAGCACGCGGTTCTCGGTTCACAGCGACGATGCTCCGAACATGTACATCAACACCAATCCGGGGGCGACCGACGCGCTCACGCGGACTATGGAGCATGACGTCGACGCGCTGACCGCCACCAACCCGATCACCGGCAATACCGACAAATTGTCGAAGCTGCTGGCTGACCGGGCCGAGATGAAGCTGCTGCACATGGTCACCTTCAGCCCACAGCGCACGCCAACGTTCACGATCTTCGGCGACGACGACTACTTCTTTGAGGCGGGTAACAACAACGGCTGCGCAACCCCGACCGACCCCGTGTGCGAGGCTCCCGGCTTTGCTTGGAACCACGGCGACTTCCAGAAGCAGATCACGCAGACCTGGGCGGCGATGGTGGGACCCGGCGTGCAGCACCTCGGCCGCTACGACGAGGTGTTCACCGATCATGCCGACGTGCGGCCGACGACCATGGCCCTGCTCGGCCTGAAGGACGACTACGTCCATGAGGGCCGGGTGGTCGCCGAATGGATACAGAGGAACGCGCTGCCGGATGGCCTCGAGGACCGCCAGGAGGACTTCATTGAGCTCGCCAAGATCTACAAGCAGCTCAACGCGCCGAAGGGTCTGCTCGGCCGCGCCAGCCTGGTCTGGGCCAACCGTTCCATCACCAGCCCCGACAAGATCTATGCCAGTTATTTGAAAAAGATCGGCGACATCACCGCAGAACGCGACGATCTCGCCGGCCAGATCAAGATGGTGTTGAACAATGCCGCGTTCCACGGCCAGCCGGTCAGCGAAGGCAACGAAGACGGGCTCGGTCGCCGCGCCAAGGAACTGATCGACAGGGTCCAAAATCTCGCCGATCATGATCAGGATCACGCGGAGAGATAAGTCTTCGAAGGCTGATTGAGAGGCGAAACCCGCCGGTTCCAGCCGGCGGGTTTCTGCGCTGCATGATCGCTCTGATCAGCGCGTAAATATCATGCGCTCGGCGCCCAAATGCTGCTGCCAATCGTGGCGCTCGAGTTCGGGATCGAGGTGCTCCTCTACGGGCCGGCCAATACAGAGATAGGCAATCAGCGTCCAGCTTTCGGGCACCTCGAGGATTCGGCACAGGCGCTCCGGCTCGAGGATCGACACCCAACCAAGCCCAAGTCCCTCAGCACGAGCCGCAAGCCACAGGGTCTGGATGGCTGCGACAACCGAATATTGCAGGGTCTGGGGCATGGTCTGACGGCCGAGGCCGCCGCCCGCCTCTGTTGCCTCATCAGCGAAGACCGCAAGATGCACCGGAGCATCTTCCAGCCCCTCAAGCTTCAGTCTCGCATATTGCGCGCGCTGCTCTCCGTCATAGCTTTCGAGCGCTTTCGTGTTGGCCCGGGCAAAACTGGACCTCACCGCCTCCCGGCATTCGCCGGATTCGACAAGCACGAATCTCCAAGGTTGGCAGTGTCCAACTGAGGGCGCGTGGCTGGCAAGTTCGAGCAGTGACTGAATCAAGGCCGGATCGATGGGATCGCGGCGAAAGCGGCGGACGTCGCGGCGCCAGAGCACGAGATCGCGAAACGCCTGCCGAAAGGCGGCATCAAACTCCTGCGAAGATGGATCTGGGGTTTCGCTCATGGCGCCACTCGGTCGATAACATGGAAAAACGTGCCCGTTGTCGAGCCCTTGCGCGCACCCTGTTCAGGCACCTCGGCGCCAGTGGCATCCCGGCAATCGACCAGCGGATCGCCACTTGCCAAAACCGTGCGCGCATAGTGGAACTCGTGGCCGAGCACTTCCGTTCCCTCCGCCCCTAAGGAACAGGCCGCGCGAAGCCGCGCGCGACGATAGCCCAAATGCAGCCTGGCTTTGGCGAAGGAAGTTTCGAGCGCCAGCAGACCGGTCATTTCGTGCTTGTTCCCCGCGGCATCCTCAAGCCCGTGCCCCAACACCATATAGCCGCCGCACTCGCCGTGGATCGGAATCGAGCGGCGAGCAAGTTTCTGAAGAGCGCTCCGGAAACCGTGGGCTGAGGCGAGCGCGCCGGCGTGGAGCTCCGGATAACCGCCCGGCAACCAGACGGCGTCGGCGGCGGCATCGGGAGCCTCATTGGCCAGCGGCGAGAACGGAATGATTTCCGCGCCCGCGAGCCGCCACTGCCGAAGCAGATGAGGATAGAAGAAGGAAAATGCCTGGTCCTGCGCGAGCGCGATGCGCTGTCCAGGCGGCTGCAAGTGTGATCGTGCGCGGCCAGATTGCTCGTCGCGGATCCCGAGCGCCGCGTGCGCTGGCCGCGCCGATTGCCTGATCGCCTCCAGGTCGACGGCAGCACCAATGACATCCGCAAGGGCTTCCAGGCGTTCATCGATTGCGGCTATCTCCCGGGCATGGACGAGACCGAGATGCCTTTCGGGCAGCGCGAGACGATCCTCGCGCAAGATCGCACCGAACACCCGCATCTTGATCCGATCGAACGCCGGCGTCACAAGGGCGAAGTGCCGCTCGCTTGCGACGCGGTTGAGTATCACGCCTGCGATATCGACGTCGTCCCGGTATCGAGCACAGCCGAGTGCCACCGCGGCAGCCGTCTCGGTCTGGCCGGCGACGTCGAGCACGAGTACCACCGGCCATCCGAGAAGCGCAGCCAGATCGGCGGTCGCGCCGGACCCGCATTGTCCCCGCGCCGCGGCGCCGTCGAACAGTCCCATGACGCCTTCGGCAATGCAGATATCCGCGCCGGCTGACACGCCGCTGGCAAGAGCGGCGATCATCCCCTCCCCCATCGCCCAGCTGTCGAGACTGAAACTCGGCCGGCCCGCTGCGATCTCGTGGAAGGCCGGATCGATGTAGTCCGGACCGCACTTGAAGGGCTGCACCGAAAAACCCCGGCGTCGAAGCGCCCGCAACAACCCGAGAGTCACCGTCGTTTTCCCGGCCCCCGAGCGTGGTGCCGCGATGATAAGGCCTGGCGGAGCGAGACTATCGATGGGCCGCTTCATGGGAAAATCGTGATAAGTCTTGGCGCGCACCATTGGAACTGAATGTGAGCGACGCCGAAGGCACGAATGAGAAAGGACCGGGTCAGCCGCTCAAGCGCGGCTGGACCACGGGCACCTGCGCGACGGCCGCAACGCGCGCGGCGTATGAAGCGCTGGTGACGGGCGAATGCCCTGATCCCGTCGAAGTGCAGCTTCCAAATCGCGCGCACGTCAGCTTCGCGGTTGCTGTTTTCGAATCCTTCGACGGCGGCGCAACGGCGGGAATCGTAAAGGACGCCGGCGACGATCCCGACGTCACGCATGGCGCGCTGGTCAAGGCGACCGTCAGAGCGGGAGCGCCGGGTTCCGGCGTCAGCTTTGTTGCGGGTGAAGGCGTGGGAACGGTTACAAAACCCGGCCTCCCCGTCTCGCCCGGCGAGCCCGCCATCAATCCCGTGCCCCGCGAGATGATACGAACGGCGGTTCGCGAAGTGGCGCAACGTTTCGGGGCATCCGGCGACGTGATTGTCGAGCTCTCTATTCCCGGCGGAGCAGCGCTCGCCGCCAAAACGCTCAACGCGCGTCTCGGCATCCTTGGCGGACTTTCGATCCTCGGAACGACCGGGGTAGTCATTCCCTATTCCTGTGCGGCATGGATCCATTCGATTCATCGTGGGATCGACGTGGCGCGCGCGAGCGGCCTCAAGCATATCGCGGGATCGACGGGATCGACTTCCGAGATGGCCGTTCAGAAACTGCATGGTCTTTCCGAGACCGCGCTCATCGACATGGGCGACTTCGCAGGCGGCATGCTGAAATATGCCAAACGGCACCCCGTCCCGCGCCTCACTATCGCCGGCGGCTTTGCCAAGATGACAAAACTCGGACAAGGGCTGCTCGATCTTCATTCCAAATCGGGCAGCGTCGACCGTATCTGGCTTTCCGAACTGCTGCGGGAAGCGGAAGCGCCGGCCGAACTCATCGAACTCTGCCGCCGCGCCAATACGGCGTCGCTGGTGCTGCAGGAGGCGGAAAAGCGCGGCATACCGATCGGTCAATTCGTCGCCAAGGCTGCGTGGAAGACGGCAGCGCGGGTGCTCGATGGATCGCGGATCGCCCTCGACGTCGCAGTGTTCGACCGCGACGGCCAGGTCGTCGGGCGCTGGGGATAGCGACAGGATCATGCGCTGCCTCCGCGGAACCGCCGAC
>Ga0210401_10006461_pt1 | contig 11882 bp, 8 predicted proteins | sample IncBWH32MmetaG_FD_150866 | JGI IMG/M metagenome (GOLD analysis project Ga0210401, IMG submission 150866) | Forest soil microbial communities from Barre Woods Harvard Forest LTER site, Petersham, Massachusetts, United States - Inc-BW-H-32-M | ecosystem: Environmental > Terrestrial > Soil >... | reverse complement strand
CTGGGCGACGAGGATTACCAGATCGGCCGGACCGTCCGGGTGCCTGCGTCCCGGCTGGTGCAACATTCGGTGAATGTCGGTCAGGTGATCGAGCTCTTCGAGCAGCGCCCGGTCGGCGCCGTCGAGGCCCCGGCGGACCAGCCAGGTGTTCCCGGCGGAGGCGGTCATGACGTCCAGGTGACGGGTCGCGGTAGCGTTCGACGCCGCGCACACGATCCTGGCCCGCGGGTCGATGGCCCTGGTGGACGCCCGCACGAGTTCCAGGCACGCCCGCACTTCCTCGTCGGGGGCACGATCGCGGCGCGTGCCGTCAGCCAGGCCGCGAGAGACGTCATCGGCGTTGGTGAGCTGGAGCACGCGCGGCCGGGCGGGAAGTCCGTCCGGCAGTTCCGGCGGGTACGGCAGGAGCATCGGCTGGGCCAGCACGTCGGCCGGGGGGCTGAGCAGACGCATCGCCTGGGACGGGCGTCCGTGTCCGGGGCGGATGGGGCGGGCAGGCCCCGGCCCGTGCTGGCCTGTCATCACGCGGCCTGGTCGTAGGAGTCGTCGTCGTAGGAGTCGTCGGCGTAGCGCGGCTCGTCGTCGTTGGAGACGACCCGCAGCCAGTAACCCCGGGAGCCAGCGCCGTTGAGGCGGCGGACCCCGCGGTCCATCCGGCTGTCGCTCTCCTTGGTCAGGCTTCCGCGGCGCTCTTCGCGGTGGATGCCCAGGCAGATCACGATGAGGACTCCGGTGACGATACCGGCGATCACGAGTACTGCTGCTGCGGTCAGGTAGATTCCGGCCACGATGTCCCTCTTCTCACCAGCGGTGGGCTGTCGCTTTGTACACGCGACCGAGGGTCTGGTGATTAGCGCCGCGAAGGCGAGCCTGTCAGCTCGAAAGCCCGTTTGGCAGCGAAGCCTGCGAGCTCATAGCCGGAGCCGGTACCAGCGCAAACCGTCTCACACCTGTCTCAGCTGTCCCAGGCGTAAGCCGCCGGAATGATGGTGGACCGTTACGGTCGCTATACCGGCCGTAACGGTCCACGGTCTTCATAGGTCCGCCCGCGGCCGGAACCCTAGCTGGCCGAGTGGTGCCATACGACGTGTTCGGCATCCTGCTCGTCCAGCCGCTGGCGGCGAGGCGGTAGCGGCACATCGCTGAACCCGAGCGCGAGTACGCCCGCCAGGTCGCCAGCGATGCCGAGCGCGGCGCGGATGTCGTCCTCGGCGATGACGACGTCGCCCATGAACGCGACCCGGACGCCGAGCGCCTCGGCGGCCAGCCACATGTTCTCGATCGCGGTCCCGATGCCGATCATCTCCAGGCCGAAGCCCACCAGCGAGCCGGCCAGCGCCGGGCGGGTCGCGGCGATGAGCCCGGCGCGGCCGTTGCTGAACAGGCCGCGGTTCTCCATGAAGATCGCCGCCGCCACCTCCCGGAGCACCTGCGCCGATTCACGCACGGTCGAGGCGTAGGCCGGCCGCGGCCGGCCCGTGGCCGGATCGTGCGGTACGTACTCGTCCACGCCCTGGGCGTGCTCGACCGCGTCGGCCAGCACGCCGAGCGTCGCGCGGTCGGCGACGACGTGCATCCGCCACGGCTGGGCGTTCTTGGACGACGGCGCGGCCAGCCCGCACCGAACGATCGCGCGCAGCACCGACCCTGGGATAGGCCGATCGTCGAACCCTTCCCTGATGCTGCGGCGGGCCAGCATGGCGGCGATGACCTGAAGCCGCGCTTCGTCATCGGGCGGAGGGTCCGGCCGCGGCATGGACCATCCTTCCAGCGCTACCCGTGGACAAAATCCAGCGCACGATCTTCCATGTTAGTTAACGCACGTTCGGACCGAGGCCTAATGTCAACGACATGTCAACGACGTTGAGTGCGGCGCAGCGGCTGAAGTTCCAGCTGCTGGCCGAGGGAATCGAGATTTCGCCGCTGGCCCGCAAGGCCCTGCGCGAGGCCACCAGCCAGAGCGATCTCACCCCGGCCGACTACGCCTCGACCACCGGCCTGATCCTCGAGCTCGACGACGATGTGTGGGTCAACGCGCCGATCAACGACCACAACCCGAACTTCGTGTCCGGCTCGCGGTATGTCCTGGACTACGGCGTGGACGGCTTGTGCGTGCACGGCGCCGGGCTGGTCAGCACAGTCCGGTTCTGGCCGCCGCCGCGTTATCACGGGCAATCCGAACGGTTCGGTCCGCTCAACCACTTCGTCGTGACCCACGGCGACCGCGCGCGCTTGTCACCGGTGCGAAGTTGCGCCATGACCTGCACCTTCTGCAATATCCCGTATGACGACCCGCTCGACGTGTACGGTACCAAGCCGATCGACGCGCTGCTCGAGGCGGCCCGAATCGCGATCGGTGACGAGCGCCAGCCCGCGTACCACGTGCTGATCTCCGGCGGCACGCCGAAGCGGCCGGACTTCGGCTTCATGCAGGAGCTCTACCGGCGTGTCCTCCAGAAGTTCCCGCCGAAGACCGTCGACATCATGATGGTGCCGCTGCCCGGCCTGCTCGACCTGCCGCAGCTGGACAAGCTGGGCGTAAACGAGATCTCGATCAACATCGAGGTGTTCAGCGAAACGAGCGCCAAACAGGTCATGCGTAACAAGTACAACCAAGGCTTGCGCTTCTACCTGGACTTCATCGAGCACGCGGCCGAGGTGCTGGGCCCGGGCCGCGTCCGCTCGATGCTGATGGTCGGCCTGGAACCGATGGAGATGACGCTGGCCGGGGTGGCGGCCATCGCCGAGCGGGGCGGGGTCCCGGTGCTGAGCCCCTTCCGTCCCGACCCGTCCACACCGCTGCGGGACCGCAAGCCCGCCGGTGCCGCGGAGCTCGAGCAGACCTACCTGCGCGCAGTGGACGTCGCGGCCAGCCACGGGGCCGCGCTGGGCCCGGACTGCCCGCCGTGCACGCACAACACGCTGAGCTTCGTCGCCCCGGGCTCGCCCTATCGCTACCCGCGCCCGGTGATGGTCTGACGCCCGCGCCGAACCGGGTGATCGTAGGCGTCGACGATCTGGGCACCGAGGAGATCCGGCGTATCCTGTCGCGCGCGACCGGCCTGCGGGCCGGCGTGGCCAGCCACCTGACCCGGCCGCCGCTCGTCGGCCTGCTGTTCCTGGAGACGTCCCTGCGGACCCGGGTGGGCTTCGCCGCGGCGGTGGCCCGGCTGGGCGGGCAGTTCGTCGACGTCGCCGAGCGCCGCGGGGACGCGGTCGCGGTGCCCGAGGGCTGGGCCGACACCCTGCGCGTGGTGAGCGGCAACGTCGATCTGGTCGTCGCCCGGCCCGGCCGCGCACTCGACGCCTCGCAGCTGTACCCGCTGCTGGTCAGCAGCTTCCTGAACGGCGGTGACGCGGGCCGCCGGGGTGAGCATCCGTCCCAGGCGCTTATCGACCTGTACGCGATCGAACAGGCCCGCGGGCCGGTCTCCCAGCTGACGGTGGCCATCTGCGGCGACCTGCGGATGCGCGCGGTGCGCAGCCTGGTACGCCTGCTCGCCCGCTTCCCGCCCCGGCGACTGGTGGCGATCTCCGACCCTCGGCTGAATGACGAAATCGGGCCCGCCGAGCATCGCGTGCCGTGGGACGTCGGCGACGTGGACGTGCTGTACGTGGCTGGCATCCCGCACGGTGCGCTGGACGAACCGGGGCGGGCGCGCCTGCGGGTCGACCGCAAGGCGCTGGCCGCGCTGCCGCCCGAGGCGGTCGTGCTGTCGCCGATGCCGGTCATCGACGAGATCGCCAGCACCGCGCGCTCGGACCCCCGCATCGGGATGTTCCGGCAGAGCGACGACGCGCTGTTCGTCCGGATGGCGCTGATCGAGGCGCTAGTGGCCCCGCAGCTGGTCTAGCTCCACCATGGCCGGCTCCCGGCGGTACGCCATCAGCCGGGCCTGGTGCACGATGTCGCCGCGATCGGCGATGCCGTGCTCGGCGAAGTCGGCCTTCGGGCCAGCGTCGGCGCTGTCCTCGATGTTGACCGCTCCGTACCGGGTGCAGTTTTCCAGCGTGACCCGGTAGCGACTGCTCTCGCTGACGTTCAGCAGCTGCCATACCACGCTGTTGTCGAAGTGTGCCGTCCCGGTCAGCCCTTCGTCGAACCACGTGTTGGCCATCACCGAACCCTTGACCGTGAGGTCGATCTCGCCGTGTTCCTCCGGGGTGGCGATCTGGCGGCTGATCGACAGCCCGCGGATCGAGCTGCCGAAGATCTGGATCTTGGCGGGTCCCTGCTCGGTGATGTCGAGCGACGATCCGGCGATGTGCCGCAGGGCGAGCTCGCCGCCGTCCCGGAACCGCCCGCTGCGGACCATCAGCGAACTCAGCCGGCCGCCGTACATGGTCAGGCCACCTCGCTGCGCCGCCCAGTCGAGCAGTTTGGTGCGGCCGCCCAGTTTGTTCGTCACCGGGATGCCCGAGGTGACCGAGTAGACCGCGCCGGAGAAGTCCTCTTCGCGGTAGTGGCTGAGCGCGACCCGGGTCGACGCGTCGAGTCCGGTAAGCCGGAACGACGGCATGCCCTCCTGGTCGTACACGGCCGCCGACGCGCTGACCACCGGCCCAATGATGTCGCAGTCGCCGAATGTCGCCCCGTCCAGCAGGCAGTTGACGAACACCGTGCCCTCGAACGAGCAGTTCTCGAAGCGGGTACCCCGGAAGTCGCAGTTGGCGAACACGATGTGCCGGAACCGTGCCGTGACTCGGCAGTTGCGCCAGCGCAGGTTGACGATGGTCCGGTCCTGGCCCGCACCGTCGAACTGCGGCCAGTACTCCTCGGGGTCGTCGCGGACCCAGTCGAACACGTCGCCCTGAGCGCCGGTCAGCAGCGCCAGAGCCGCCGCCGGCCCGTTCCACTCCGAATCGGCCCAGTTCTCCAGGGCCTCGCCGAATCCGTCGTGGATCAGCGAGAGCATGGTGCAGTCCACCGCCGGGGACGTCGGCCTGATCAGCGAGGAGGTGGTGAGCCACTCCAGCGCGAACGCGAAGCGCCGCAGTTCCTCGATGATGACCTCGGGCGCCGGGTAACCGAACATCGGGCCGGCCGACAAGCCCTCCGGATCGGCCTCCCACGGCGACACCACCATCCCCAGCTCGGCCAGCGGCGAGTTCTGCACCGTGTCAACCGGCGTGCGCAGGAGGGCCCCGGCCGCGACCTCCGTGCGCGGCACGCTGAGCAGATCGACGGTACCCGCGGCGGCCTGGGCAACGGTGATACCCAGGCCGTAGATAATCCGGAAGGCGCGCTCGGCGGCGTCCGGCTTGATCTCGCTGAGGACCCGCAGCTCACGCTCGAGCGCGAGCTCGGCCAGGTCCCACGCCTCGCGGTCCAGCTTGAATCCGCCGCTGGACAGGTGCGCCGCCGTCCGCCGGACCGCCTCGCGGGTGCCCGCGATGAGGAACTCATCCAGGCTGCCCGCCGGGTCCTCGTCGAGGCAGGCCTCCTCGCACAGGTCGAGCTTGCGAGCCACCGACTCGATCAGGCCCAGGGTAAAGATGTCCCGGTTCCGCTCGACGGCGGTCGCGATCATCTGCCGGACGTGCTCGGCCCGGATGGCGGTCCCGCCCGGCTTGGCCCGGGCGTGCAGCGCGTACAGCGCGCCCTGCAGATGCAGCAGCCCGACGTCCGCGGACCCGAACTCGGTTTCCTGGATCGTGTTCCATTCGCCCAGCAACAGCTCGATCGCCTCGAGGGTGATGGCCAGGGCCGCCGGGTCGGGGATCGCGTCTTCGGTGCCCAGCGAGGCGGTGCTGCCGAAGTGACCGGGGTTACCGCTGGCCATGACGTCGCGGATGTGCTCGGCCGCGGTCAGCGCCTCCAGCTCGAAGGTCGACATCGAGAACGGCCGGATCTGCGCGTTGAGCGCCTTGAGCCGGTGCACGTACTCCGAGCGCAGCGAGATGACGACGTGGATGTCGTACCTGCTGTTGAGCTCGACCACCCACTCCAGGGCGCGCTTGAAGAACAGCCGCTGGTGCCGGATGAGCTCTTCGAACTGGTCGAGCACCAGCACCGCCAGCTCGCCGTAGTTCGCGTTGAGCTGCTCCACCATCGATTGCGGCGCGGCGTCGCCGACGTTGATGCCCAGGGACCGCAGCTCGGTGGCGACCTTGGCCGCGACGAAATCCTCGGGCCGGTCCGGGCTGCCCGCCTCCCTGGCCCAGTTGCGGCACACGATCGGCTGGAAGCCGCGCTCGGTGAGGTCACGGACGAGGCCGACGTTGAGCAGGGACGATTTCCCCACCCCAGACTCTCCGTGCAGGATCACCAGCTGATGCGTCAGCACCTCGTGCGCGAAACGATCGCGGTCGTCCTGCCGGCCGACCAGCAGGTCGTCGTCGCCCGGCTCCATCGGCTTGGGACCGCGCCACGGGCAGGTGTCCTTGTCGAGGAAGTTTTTCTTCCACTGCTCCAGGGTGATCACGTGAGCTCACATCTCTTGCGCGCGGCGGGCCGGTGGGTCGTGCTCTGCAGGTGCCGCAGATAGTGCTGGAGGTCAACCTGGAAGTTCTCGCAGCGGTCGGTCACGACATCGAAGTTGTACCAGCCGAGCAGGTCGCGCACGGTGTCGTCGGTGCGCCAGTTGACCACCAGCCCGGCGCGGCTCGGGGTCGGGGCCTTCTTAACCGATTCGCCGTCGATGCTGGTGGGCACCGTCATCTGCGAGGCGAACCGGTAGCGGATGCTGCTGTCGCTGACCTGGACCCCCATCATCATCCAGAACCTGGCGAAAGCTGAGCCCCGGGTCCCGAACAGCGCGCCGGGCAATCCCTGGCGGACCCGCTCGTTGCTCCGGTCGGGCTGGTAGACCAGGAACTCCGACGCCGCGTGCTGCATGGCCGAGTACTCATCGAGCAGGGCCACGTGCGCCATCCGCAGTTCGGGCTCGTTGAGGTCGGGCGGCTCGCTCGGCAGTTCGATGTGGTAGTCCTTCAGCAGCCGCCGGCACAGGTCGTTCCAGTCGCTGCCGTCTTCGGTCCACAAGCGCGGCGCCCGCATCAGGGGCGATCCGCTGAGCCGCACCACCACCGGGTAGTTGCCGTAGGTCAGTTCGTACGCCGTGTCGCCGTTGAGTAGGAACCAGTCCGCCTCGGCGGGGGTGCGCAGCCTTTCCAGCTGCTCGGAGTGGGTCAGGTCGTGGTCGGGCCGGATCAGGCAGCCCAGCCAGCACACCGAGGCCAGGCACGTGGCGGGTTCGGCCACGTCTTGCAGCAGGTTCATCGGCACGGCGACCACGAACGGCTCGGTGCTGGAGCGCCACATGGCCATCTCCAGTTCCAGGTCGAACGACGTGACGAAGGCCGAGGCGATGGGCGGCTGCAGCGGCGAAGACTGCAGGAAACCTTCGCGCAGGGCGGCCTGCTGGCGCAGCACCGCCGCCACCGTCGCGTAGAACCGTTCCCGGTCGGTCTGGTCGTCGTCCTCCAGCTGCGCCCAGGACAGCCGCGTCGTGGCCGCGTAACGCTGTTCCACGAACTGGCACGCGGCGTCGATGTCGTCGAATGCGGGCCGGGGCAGCCACCGGTCGAACAGCGCGGGGGAGCTCCGGGTGCTCAGGTGCAGCAGCAGGTCGTTCCAGCCCGGGTAAACGGAGGTGCCCTGGGTCAGCGAATACCAGCACAGCTCGGTCAGCAGCTGGATGTCGGCCACCCGCAGCGACGGCTGGTGGCCCCGCGGGCTGAGCGAGCTGTCGATCGTGGCCAGCGCCTGGTGGAGCACCGCATCCTCGGAGTCGTGCCCGTTCTCCTCGGCCGAGCTGATCAGCTCCTCGAGCAGGACGAGGACCGGCTGGAGGGCGTCGGTCTCGAGCTCGGCCGATCCGGCCCGGCCGATCGGCAGGCTGACCCGGTCGTGACCGGTGCGGCTGAGCGCGTCCGGGGCCGCCGCGCTGGCCAGGTGGTACAGGCGGGTCAGCAGGGCGGCGCAGAGCAGGAGCTTGGCCGTCTTCAGGTCGGTGGTGGTGTCGAACGAGTCGCCGGCCTGTGGGCGGGGATCGCCTGGCTCGGCCGCCGCCTCGCTGTCGTCGCCGCTGCCCCGTGACGCCGACGGTCCCAGCCGGTCGGCGATGAGCGAGGCCGCGAACGCGCCCGCCAGCTTGGCGGCGTTCGTCCCGTCGGGCAGCGGGTCGACGTCGGCCAGCAGTCGTTGCACGATGGCCGGCACGTCGCGGACCCGGGTGCCGCTGATGTCGTGTCCGGCTTCCAGGCAGCCGCTGCCCAGGACCAGGGTGATCCAGGGGTATCCGCTGCGTTTGTAGAGGGGGCCGAGCGGCGTGTGGATCTCCTCCAGCGCGTTGCAGAACCGCCGCGGTTCCACCCACGGCACGACCTTGGCCGCGAGGTACTCGTCCCGCCCGTGCTCGAAGAACGTCTTGGTTCCCGAACGTGGCTCTCGCCGGGCTTTGAACTGCCTCATCTAGCCCCCCAAGGATCCTGGCGTCATCACTTGCTCCGCACGCTGCGGGGGCCCGGCCGCGACCGTGGCCGTGGCCGCGCCGGCCTTCCAGGTCGAAACTACCCCGGCCCATGGTTGGGTCAGTTCGAACCCGGTCCGCGTCACCGACTCCCGGCAGACAATGCGAGCGACGGCGGCGCCCCGCTCGGTGAGCAGCGCCGGCCGGGTCTGGACCTCGGCCCGGATGGACCGCCCGGTCGCCATGGCCAGCCGCACCAGCGGCGAGGGATCCAGCCGCTCCGCCTGGTCGCCGACCCAGTGGACAACGAAGTGCGCCAGCGCGGGCGCCTCTGCGGCGAGTTCGGCGACCGGGCGCTGCGGCGGTGCGGACATGCCCATGATGGCCGCGAGGTGCTCGAGCATCAGGCAGCTCTCGCCCGCGTCGATGGCGAGCTTGCAGGACGCGTGGGTCGAGCCCTGAAAGCGCGGATTGACCTCGGTGAACAGCGGCACCCCGTCGTGCACAAGGAAGTCCACGCCGAACGTGCCGCGGTAACCGTAGCCGCGCAGCCAGTTTCCGACGGTGATCGTGGCCGTTTCGATCTGGTCGAGGATGTCGCGGCCAAGGTCCTTGACCCGCCCGTAGTCGTTGCCGCAGTAGCCGAACGGACGCGTCACGCAGTCGGGTATCCCGATCAGCTGGACCGACGGGTAGTGCACCGTCACTCCGTCGTGCCAGGCGGTGGCGCCCACGTTAACCGGCACACCGCCGGACAGGAACGGCGCCACGCTGACGAACGCCTCGGCCACCCGCGGCCACTGGAGCCTGGCCTGCCCCGCGTCGTCCACCCGGACGATGCCCTCACCGCCGGAGGTCCGGCTGCGGCGCAGGATCAGCGGTCCGCGCCGCAGCATGTCGTCGGTCCGCAGCTGCTCCTCGTCGGCCACGTAGGTCCACGGGATGGTGCGGACGCCGAGGTCGGACAGCGACGTCTCGACCCACGGCTTGTGCTCGAACGCGGCCTGGTGCCCGCCGAACAGGCCGAGGTTCAGGCAGCGGTCCCGCCGGGCGAAGTAAATCGCGGACAGGAAACTGGACGGGCGGTAGGGCAGCAGCGCGCTGGGCGCCGACAGCGCCTGCAGCATCACCCGGCGGAACCTGGCCGTCTGCGGCGCGTCGAGGTGATCATCGATGTCCCACGTCTCCAGGTCCACCCGGACGCCGGTTAGGTCCTCGTAGGCGTGGCCGTCGACCGACAGCCTCCGGGAGTAGGCGTTGATGATCGTGTACGCGCCCTCGAACTGCGGGAGATCGGCCAGCGGCTCGGCGTCGTCGCCCCTGATCCCGGCCCACACCAGACGCCGGTGGCGAAGTTCGGCCGACACGTCCCGCAGCAGCGCGACCCGATTCACGTGCCGACCCGCTCGATGTGCCCGTCGGTGCTCAGCAGGATCTCGGCCGGCGCCTGGGCGGCGGACAGTGGCCGGACGACCACCACCTCGTCGGCCGCGACGCCAGGCTGGGCCACCAGCGAGCCGGCCGGGCCGGTCGCGGCGACGACGGACCGTCCGTCCTCGTCCCGGCCGGCCAGCGCGTAGACCGCGCGCCCGCCCGAGCGGGCCACGTCGAACGAGCTGACCTCCGCGATGCCGTACCGGTCCTGGTTCACGTCCCAGCCGCGCACCCGCCCGCCGGAGTCCACCGTGCGGATCCGGCCGGCCAGGATCGTCGCGTAGCGCGTCGGCTCCTCGAACAGCGGGGTCACCAGCGGCCGGGCCTTGGGCGCCACGTCAACCCGGTAGGTGGCCTGATCGGTGCTCAGTACGCATACCACCTCGTCACCGTAGTCCACGGCCACCGCGAGCAGACGTATTTCCTGTGCGTCCAAGGCGAGCTCGAACGATTGCGGCCACCGGTCGAGCCGTGGCCGTACGCGGTCCACCCAGGCCAGGGCGAGCCGGTCCCGGTTGACCTGGGCCACCACCCGGGCGTCGCCGCTGAGCGCCAGCGAGGCGTGCACCAGGCGCAGGTGGCTGATGTCGGCCTTGGTGGCGTCCTCCACCCGCCGCAGCTCGGGGCCCGCCTCGCCCGGGATGACCTGCCAGTATCCCTGGGCGCCGCCTATCATCGCCCAGCGCCGGACGCCGTCACCGGGCCGCCGCTGGGCCACCGCCAGCGCCGGCTGCACGGCGGCCGGCATCGGCTCGAGGAACCGGCCGCTGCTGGCCCGGCTGTAGAGCACGACGTAGCCCCAGCCGGGCAGCGACTCGTCCAGGCCGATCCGGCCTCTGGCCACCGCCTCGTCGACGGTGCTGCCGTTCAGCAGCCACTGGCGAAGTCCTTGGCGTCCCGGTCCCGCACCGCGTCCCGTATGGCGATCACCACCGGCACGATGCCGGTCAGCGACTGCGCGATGCCGGGCCCGTCGCCGGCGGCCGCCTGGTCGGTGTAGCACGCGTTGACGAACGCCAGCGACGTGCCGGCCCGGTGCAGCTGCTTGGCCAGCTCGTCGCCCCGGTAATGCTCGCTGCCGGTGTCCTGGTCGCGGTAGAGCACCAACGCCCCGGCTTGGCCGTCGCGGGGCGCCCGGCCGTGCCCGGTGAAGTGGAAGATGTCGAGCGGGTCCTCGCTGTCGGCCACCTGGTCGATGAGCTCGTCGATGGTTCTGCGGGTCGGATGGGTCAGGTCGAGCCGCAGCAGCGGCGCGGCGTGCGCCAGCTGCTCGGGAAAGTCGGGCTCCAGCTCCTGCTCGTCCAGCACCTTGGTGGCGTCGACGGTGAGGATGACCAGCTTGCGCCGCTCCTTAGGCTGGTCCACCGGCCGGTGGTCGATGACCGTCCGGACCAGGGACAAACGCTCGTCCCGGAACAGGTACCTGGACCGGGCCTTGGACGGCGCCGCGACGCGCACGAGCTCCCACGGCCAGCGCGCCATCTCCGTATCCACGCACAGCAGACGGACCCGGATCCCGGTGCCGTCGTCGATCCCGCGCAGCGTCTCGGTGAAGGCGGCCAGCACCCGCGGCGGGAACATGCACTGGCCCAGTTCCTCGCCCAGATCGATCCGCTGCTCGGCACTTGCCGCGGGCATCAGCCTGGTGACCGAGGAAGTGAGGGGCTGAGCGTCAGTGGGGCCGACCCGGCCACCGTCCGGCTTCTCGCACTCGACCGTCACCCGGTGGCCGTGCCTGCCCTCACGCCCGCGACGGATCTCTACTTTGAACTCGGCGTAGATGTACAAGGGATATCCGATCGGAACCGAAGCCAGCTCAATCGTAAGCCACAGCGGCTTTCCGGTGGACGATCCGGGCTGGCGTACCGCCGGCGGCTACGAAGGAACCGGCGGGTCGGTGATCCGGACGCGCACTCGTTGCGGCCGGGCCCCCTCCTCGGGCGCCTCGGCGTCGATCTCGGCCAGGTCGTTCTCGAAGACAGCCGTGTGCTGGGTGATCTGCCGGCCCGTCCAGCCGATCCAGACCGTCGCGTG
>Ga0210401_10006459_pt1 | contig 11885 bp, 10 predicted proteins | sample IncBWH32MmetaG_FD_150866 | JGI IMG/M metagenome (GOLD analysis project Ga0210401, IMG submission 150866) | Forest soil microbial communities from Barre Woods Harvard Forest LTER site, Petersham, Massachusetts, United States - Inc-BW-H-32-M | ecosystem: Environmental > Terrestrial > Soil >... | reverse complement strand
ATCAGAACGAAGCGTGCAGTTTCTGCCATACGCCGGAGACGGGATTCACCGGGCCGATTGAATCTTTGAATGAGACTACCGTGTCGTACCCGGGATCTGTGAGAACGCGATTCAGCAACCGAAAGCCGCAGAGCTACATGTACGCGCCCTTCGCGCCGGTGCTCCACTACAACGCACTCCAGGGTGACTTTGTGGGTGGGAATTTCTGGGATATGCGCGCGAGCGGCTACCGCCTGCAGAGTCCAAGCGCCGAACAAGCGCAGGGACCGCCGACGAACCCCGTAGAAATGGGTTTGCCCGATTCGGCCTGTGTTGCGTACCGACTTTCCGAAACTCCGTATCGCAAGCTCTTTGAGACTGTGTGGGGGGCGGACTCGTTTACCATTCGATGGCCTTCCGATGTGGAAAGGGTTTGCGCGACTCCAGGGCCGCCACTTGAGAATGATCAGTTCCCGGTCCACTTGAGTCCCGTAGACCGAGCTCGCTCCGATCACGTCTATGACGGATTCGGGCTGGCGATTTCCGCATACGAGTTCTCGCCGGAGGTGAGTCCTTTTACGTCGAAGTACGACTACGTGCAGGCAGGAAAAGACCAATTCACGCAGCAGGAAAAATTGGGCTATGAGCTGTTCCGCGGCAAGGCGCGATGCAACGAGTGTCATCGCGATGGCGGGCCCGGGGAAGAGCCCCTGTTTACGGATTTTACGGCCAGTAATCTCGGCGTCCCCAGAAATTCGGGATTGCAATTCTTCTACGAGGGCCAGCCCGACCAACGCAGTTACAGTCCCAATCTCGCCGGAGGGGCGTACGTCGATACGGGAGTCGGATCCTTCCTGCGCAAGCGGAAAAGTTTGAGCGGTCAACTGAATCCTGATTCTGAGTGGATCAAACTCGCGCCGAAGTTCGACGGGAAACTCCAGGTACCCACATTGCGCAATGTGGACATGCGCCCGACGCCAAGCTTCGTGAAAGCCTACATGCACAATGGCTATTTCAAAAGCCTGAAAGAGGTGGTGCATTTTTACAACACGCGCGACCTCTTACCCAAGTGCAAGCCAGGCGATTCCGGCGAAAAGGCCACCTGCTGGCCGGAGGCAGAGGACTCAACCAACCTCAATAAACGACAACTCGGCAACCTGAAATTAACCGACCAGGAAGAAGAGGCCCTCGTCGCTTTCTTGACGACCCTGACCGACGGCTACAAAGTGCCTAACCCACGAGCGCCGAAGTAGGTTTAGATACCACTGTCCGCAGGTAGAGAGCGACTTCGTCTTCCTGCCCGAAATTCCCCGCTAAGAGCGCAATCGGCAAGGCTTGTGAGCGCCAATAAGTCCCCCGGAAAGGTGACCCCGTGGAAGTGTCCAGCGCGTTTGAGTCAGGCGGTCTGATCAGGCGAAGATCCTAACCAACAAGGGCGGACGACTGAGGAAATATCGGACAGCCTGGGCACGGAGAAGCGGAAATGCCGAGCGCCAGCGACAATATAGAGAACGGAAGTTCCTTGTAGTCTCAGAGATGACGAAAACCCCGTCACAGCTAGCTGAAAGATAAGGGCTTGTAGACGCACAAATCGCGGTCTGGCACCCTAGCCCCATCTTCTGAAGATCGTCGCTCATATTGGCTTTCCCGCATTGTGGGGGCGGAATCCCCCCCGCACCGAAACGGACTCGAGAATAATCACCTCTCAGTGTGCTTCCCGAGGTAATGCTTTACGAACTTGTCGTCCGCATGTTGCTCGAAATATTTCCGGATTTGGTCTTCGTCATTAGGGTTCAGGCCAAGCCTACGCATAGCAGCCCGGATCTCAAAAAGATCCTCTCCTTCTTTGAAAAACCATTCAAAGAAACGGTAAGCTCCCAACATCCATCCAATCGGCATCACTCGTCTCCCAGTTTTAGTAAGGTTGGAACAATTCAGGAAGGCGTTCACCGGATTTGCCGAGGAACACTTGATGGAAGGCGACTGTATTGGCGGGCTCCTCCAGACCGAGATAGTAGGCTCTTGCTTCATTCTGTCGGGCGAGTCGGACAAAGCTTGCGGCAGGCTCGACCACCCCGCTGCTTCCCACTGTTAGAAACACGGTGCATTGGCGCAGAGCATCCAACACCGCCTCTATGTGGAACGGGGTTTCGCCAAACCAGCAGATATCGGGTCGAATGAGTGCCCCACACTTCATGCACTTTGCAATGTCTGACTTCTTTTCGTAAATCCGCTTGTCTTCGAAGGGCTTGGTCGGACAATTCCCATCAGTGAAGATTGTCCACGTTCTGGGTACAGACGAACATCCGTTCGCCCAGTTTCTCTTCCAGCTTCGCTAGAGCGATATGACCTGGGTTTGGCTTGCAACCGGCAGCTACAGAACGGCGCATGGAATAGAAACGCCATACCAACTCCGGGTCTCGCGTAAAGGCCTGTGGGGTTGCTACGTCCTCAAGACGATGTCCTTCCCATAGGCCGTCCTGTCCACGAAAAGTCGGAATGCCGCTCTCGGCGCTGATTCCGGCCCCCGTTAACACGAACAGCCGATCTGATCTTCGAATTTCGATAGACACTCCCATAGCATATCCTCGCTTTCTCTCGGCGAACCGTCAGCAACGCGAAAAACAAAGATGGCCATGCAGGGCAGGACCTGCCCCCATGGGGTTAGTTGTTTGCTAGCTCAGCCTTCCCAGCAGGAGCGAGCTTAGGACGTGAGTGCTCCTGAGTTGTGTGCTCCTTGGCTCGTATTTTGTTGCGGCTCCAGATAAGCCATTAAAACAAGCACATCAGAGCCCTTTGGAGGGCCTCCGCAGCCTGAGCATCAGTAGTCCCGACATAAGCTAATGTGCTGTTGATCGAACGATGGCCCAACGCTTGCCGAATCAATGCGAGATTCGCGTTTCCGGCGACGAGGTGAGAAGCGAGCGAGTGCTTGAGGACATGCGGATGCCGTTTCTCGATAGCAAGGCCGGCGCCTTCCGCAGTTCTTTGGAAATTACGAAAGAACTGAATCCGGCTGAGCTTTCCTCCTTTCTGCGATGTGAACAAGTAGTCCGAGCCATCGTCTACTCGTTTGCGGAGCGCAATCACCCGTGCGACGCGGCCATATTGGGCGAGGAAAATTGTCTCGATATCGAAGGGTGACTCGCCAATCGTCGTCTCGGCGGCCGCTTCGCTTGATGAGTTCACAACCATAACAACGCCGCTCGTGAGAAATTTGTGACAGGCTGCCAGCTAAGGAGACTTGCCCAACCGGTCAGCCGTGCACGGACCGGGCAATGACCATACTCGCTGCAGTGCCAAGATATCGCGTGAGGGTTACTGCAGAGCGAGCGGCGCGGGGTCGTTTTTGCGAGGGGCCGATAACCCCCAATCGGCGGGTGCATCTAAATTACTAATACCACATATCAGCCCCACGTGCTCTTGGCGTGGGGCTCTCCTTCTGAGCTTGTGATCGTTGTACGGCATGGCGTCTCAATAGTGGCCCAATGGTCCGTCTGGTAGAGGAAAACAGCCCCTACTTTCGTAATAGTGACTCGCGGGCTTGGTTCGCGACGCCGTCTCCGATTTAGAAGGTGGCTTCGGCATCATGCTGCACCTCTACGCCATCATTTTCAAACCAGCACCATCTTGTCAAAGATCAACCTTTTGGTGGATGACAGGCTATCGACATCGAAAAGTTCGTGCGACAGATCTCGCCTCCAAACGAACTTACAGCCGCCAAGTTTCTTGTCGAAGTGCAAATCAATAGATCAATAACTCTACTCCTACCTCACTCGGGGGAACTCAATTGACGACTTCCGCTCCTTTTGACGACTTACGCGATTGTAAGTCCTTCAATTTGCGTGAGGTTGGTAGGGGCGGCGGGGGTCGGAAGCAGTACTATGATTGAAGGCACGTAAGTTTATTGATTTTAGATTTTAGGAAGTACCAGAGCTAGGAAAATCAAGCGAACCAGCCGAAGTGGGCACGTGTAGGACACGTGGAAATTTGGCAGGCTCAGAGCGAAAAGTTCTAAGTAACCGACCCTTGAGCGACGGATTTCGGGATCGCAAGTTCTTCCCGTTCCCTCGGCCGCCAATTACTGACTTCGACTGGAAAGCTTGCAATCAAATCGTTGATTCCGAGAGCCCATTCCACCATCCGAAGGTACAAGACCGCCCCTGTTTTTGCACCTTCAACCAGTTCGGCGAGATCGCGTTCGTCTAGCCTCGCGCCTTTTAATGCGTTAATAATTTGGTCGCCGTGAGGTAACACCTCGTGGAAATGTATTTCGAGGAATCGAGTGTTCTGTTCGTTGAGAAACGGTGCCGAATTCAATAGCTCGCGTCCAAGTGTCCCAGCACCGGCTCCTAAATTCTCCAACACGCACGTGGCTCCTAAGCGCACGAAGGGACGATCGCGAACCACTTGATCGAAGTAGCACCACCAAAGCGCAACATCAAGCGGGCAAGGCAGTGGCTCGACACCCATCTGCCGAAGGTCCAACTCTGCAACGTAATAATGAGGTTCCTCTTCTAACCCAAAGTGAATTAGGAAATCTCGTAATTTCGGCTTGTTCGCAAGGCGCGGATGAGCGGCACACGCGAGAAAATGCTTCTGCACGCCATTCGTCAGGTGGTGCTGAAACGATAGATACCGAATGTAATCGTCTTTCGTCAGCCCGCCACGGATCGTGACGACCATCAGCCGTTTTCGAAAAGCTGCCTTTGCACTTTCAACGATTTCAAGAACCTTGTCCATACTCTCGTCCTACCATTTCGGTTGAACGCCTATAGCGTTCGAGGATACTTGCAAAAGGTGATTTCACAATTGCGAGGTGGTCAAGATCTTGGAGTTGCAGTTTCATCGGTTGTTGAACCGTGTTCGAATGTTCGTCAAAGAATTTCGCCCCGCTCTCGACGTAACCCAGCCGTCGAAAGAATGAGACAAGGGGCTCGGCCGCATGGCAAAGATTCATTTGAATGTCATGATCAAGTCCCCAACCGTACATCGCACACAGCAAAGAATGGATAACAGCGCGTTGCCCTCTGAAGTCTCTCGCGACTACCAATCGTGAGCATACTGTCACGTGTGGCTCAAGATTCGATTCCAATGACGCAAGCTGAAGAGAAACTCCGTCAACTTTTTTCACATCGGCTGCATAGTTACATCTCACACTTGCTACCACATGCTCTTGGGAGTCACTTACGTAGAGAAGTGTGGCTGTTGAATCTAGGGAATCCGTCAACAAGTGACGTTCGTGATCCGCCGCAGCAGGATACGGTTTACCCATTTCCTCAACATAAACTGCGTACCGGAGACGATAGATTTGCGCTCGTGTCTCGGGGTCATCTCCGATTTTGACGGCGTTCAATCGAGCCGACACGATTGGGGATCTCTGATCAATTATGTTCATGGGTCGGCCTTGATTCAGTCCCTGGACGCTCTGTCCGGCCCAATGATGGGTTGTCGCCATCGTATGGAAACTAACTTTCAGTGGCTTCCGTTCGCACACGTCGTGGCTCGGCGGAATGCGGCTCGCCAGAGCGGGATCGGGTAAACGGCACTGAAACATTCAAAGCCGTACTTGATCGATTCAATTGAATCGGGAAATGCTTGCGCAATTTTGGAAATGACGTGGTGAACAAGATTCGCGTGTTTAATGTCCTCAATTGAATGGAACTCTACATACTCAAGCGATTTACTCGTGAAGCCCTTCGCCCTAAGCTTGTCCTTCACTAAACTTGTGACTGTGGGCGTCAATCCTTCAAAGAGATAGAGGGCTCCCAGGTATGCGAACGGATCACGTTGGCGTGTGATCATCCACCAAACTGAGGAGACAGCGAAAGCCTCGGCACTCATCCGTTTGTTTCTAATCACAGTTTCTGATCCGCCAAGCCCAACGAAATCACGCAAGGCCATTTCTCCGTGATCGAATTCGTCTGCTTGATGCGCGAGCATGGCCTTTATGAGAATGGGCTTAACAGAACGCGGGAACTGAGCTATCGATGCAATTGCGGCTTCAATGGCATACGGTTGATAGCCCACGATTTCGGCATAGACCTCTTTCATCACATTTTTGACAAGCTGCGGGTCGGCGTCTCGGCACATGATCGCCGACCAAAACTCCTGACCTCGGATTTCCGTTAGCAGTTCAGTGGTCCGATGCTCCAGCCAATCGACGATGTAATGCTTCGTTTGCCCAGTCCTTGCCTGCTGAGCCTCGCTCACCATCGTATTCATACGTCCTGCCTTTCTCACATAAAGCTGACGACCAAGGCTTACATTCAAAGTTCATGCGATGGAAGAACTCAACTGAATTGAATTTGTCTCTAGATCGCCTAGCAATGCTCGCGAAAGGAGAGCCAACCGTCGTGAGGTGATCAATGTCGTGCATGACGAGCACCAGCGGCACTACCGTTCCGTATTCGGGGTGATCGATTGGTCCGACTGTTTGCCTATATCCGAGACGCTCGAAGAATGCGACAAGCGGAGGATTGCAATCTATGAAGTCAAAACACGTGCCCAAATCTAGACCTCGCGCATAGCAGACAGTTGCTAGGCTCAAAGCTAAACTGCTTCCACGAAAATGGGGCGAGATCATGAGCTTTGTTGTGATCGAGACCTTTTCAGGGAAAAATGGCGAGAACAATTGAAGGTGGTAAAGGTTGGTATAAATTCCAAAGTGTTGATCGACCCCGACATTAAAGCGAACTGTTCCTATCATCTGGTCATTAGAATCGCACGCGGTCAATAAGTGGCCGGATATGTCGAGAGGTTCGCAGACTTGCCTCTTAAGATGATCGGCATGCATCTGAAATCTTTTCATCTCTTGCACATAGATTCGGTATCGAAAGGAATACACGTCCTGCCGCGCTCTGTCTGTCACCGCTTCCGTGATTCTGAACCTTGAGTTCACTGCGTAGCTCTCATTGCCCGAATGAAACCGAAGCCAGGTGGGAAAACGGGCTTGGCGGGGAGACTATGCATTTCAAGCGAACACGTCATCACCCGAACGGGTGAAATTGACAAAATTTGTTTGACTGGATTTCGGTTCTAGAACACAATCTGCCAGCTTTCGCGGGACCCTCTGTTTCAGTTCGGAATAGTCCCTCACCCGAACCTCTCCAGTAGGTCTGGGAAAGCGACCCCGAGGGTAAGGCCCCACTCTAAATCGGCACTCTTCGGAGGCCAGTTTGCTACCCAGCAAGCAAGTATTGGCCGAGGTAAGTCCCTGGCAATCGTTTCCCAACCACTCTCGTGGGCTGAGAATGAGTAGCTGTGGCCTTCACCAGCAGAGGGCTTTCAGATGATTTCGGCGAAGGCGCTGTCCAACCTGCTCTATACCCTCTACTCAGCACCTCCAAGACCGGCAGCTTGGAACGATTTCCTTCGCGATCTCTGTACACAAGCGAATCTTTCCGGGGCTGCAATTCTTGAGCATGACGTTGAACGCGAGCATCACAACGTGCAGTATTCGTACGGAAGCGATTCAGAATGGGCGGGCCTTTACAAGGAATACTACGGACAAATTGATGAGTACAAGGAGCGCTTTCTCCGCACACAGGAGGGAGTATTCGCGCTCGGAGACGAGTTATGCCCTCCAAGCAAGATGAAAGTAACCGAGTTTTATAACGACTTTCTTCAGAAATACGATATTCGCCTCTATGGCGCAATCGCAACTGTAAACCGGCCGAACCATCTGGAGCACATCAGTTTATACAGTAGCTGGAAAAACAAGCGCCGTGGTGCGCACGCTAGGGAGCTTGGCGCACTTCTATTTCCGCACCTCAAGAACGCGCTAGACCTGCGGCGCAAATTTGTGGACATTGCGGCGGTAAATTCTTCTCTGATGGCTGGTTTGGACTTGCTCCCTCAGGGAATCATCCTAATTGGGCAGGCAGGAATAATCGCAGTAAACCGTGCGGCAGAGCAGATTTTAAGAGTCCATGACGGACTTCTCATTGTGGGCAACCACTTGGCCGCTGACATTCCTTCTGAGTCGCACCGATTACAGAACTTGATTGCAAAGGTCAATCAAACCGCGTGGTTGGATCTGTCGAGTCTATCGGAGGTAACGCTCGTTTCGAGGCGTAGCGCCGCACCGCTCCAAGTTCTCGTGGTGCCCGTGGTCGACTTTCCAGCCGATGCTGGACGACCAGGACGGGCAATCGTGCTGATCAACGATCCGCAAAAGCAGGTGCGTGCGCCGGCAAACGTGTTTAGAACCCTTTTTGGTCTCACTCCGGCCGAAAGTCGCGTGGCCATGCTCCTAGCGGACGGCTATGCGCCTGGCGAAATAGCGGAAACCGTTGGCGTGAGCCGGAACACCCTGAAGTCGCAGTTAGCAAGTATTTACCGAAAAACTGAAACGCGCCGACAATCTCAGTTGGTGCGGTTGCTTCTCCGAATGGCAGTCTTAACGGCTGGCCGGAGCTAGTGAGAGCATTCACTTAATCGAGGGCAAGCAATGGTGCCCAGCAAGCAAGTATTGCCCGATTTGATCGGCCGCATTTACGATGCGGCGGCCGACCCATCCCTCTGGGAACCATTCCTTGAGCAGGTCAGCAAGATTTCGCGTGGCACTTCGGCTGCGCTGGTAATGCACCACTTGGGCCACAAGATGCATACAATATCCGCATCTTGGAACATTGACCCCAAGGCATCGCTCCTCTATCAGCAGTACTACGGTTCAATCGACGTTTGGGCGATGCGTGCTCACGGTAAACCTGCTGGTTGCGTATGTTCGTCTGAATCCCTGTGTTCACCCCAAGAATTGCGAGGTACGGAATTCTTCAACGACTTCCTGGCCTGGAATAACGTTGCGCATGGCACATTCGGCCTTGTGGAAAAGAATGGCTCGCATTTGGCCAGCCTCAGTATTTATAGGGATTCGTCTTCGAAAGAATTCGAAGTTGCCGCCCTGGATACACTCAATTTCCTTATTCCACACATGCAGCGTGCCTTCAAACTGCATTTTCAGTTCTCCGAACTGAAGGCGCGAGCCGAGCGAACTGAGACCGCGCTCGACATGCTGTCAACAGGTGTGATCTTTTTAGGAGATAAGGGCGAAATCGTTCTGATGAACCGTAGCGCCGATGAGCTACTCCGGCGCAAGGATGGACTGCGGCTTGAGCATGGAAAGTTGATCACGAGCCTTTGTTCAGAATCAGCCGTTCTGCAATCCATGATCGCCGCGGCAGCCCAAACGGGCAGTGGCAAGGGATTGAGCGCGGGTGGGACAATGTTGATTACGGGGGCGGGCACTGAATGAGGCAGCCGCCGTTTGCGGTGTGACGCGCAACACAGCGAAATCACAACTGAGGAGCATCTTCTCGAAAACACAAGTTCGACGCCAAGGTGAACTGATCAAGGTGCTTCTAGCCGGCCACGGGCAAGTTGGCGTTCCTCGTTAGCCAACGATCCTATAATCCACTGTACATATTGATTATTACTGAGACGAGGAGGTAAGGGTGACAGCCCCGAGAACAGCCTTAGAGCTTATTCCAAAGATTTATGACGCGCTCGGGAACCACCAGGCGTGGGCCGCGGTTCTAGGTGAATTTGCACGGCTTCAAAAGGCACAAATGGCGGTGTTGGTATGGCACGATCCCGAGAACGAGCGGTACATAGGTCAGGTATCATACGAAATGCCGGACGAATATCGCACTCTATACCGAGACTATTACGGGCGGTGCGATGAATGGTTTAAGGGAGGCGCGGGAAAGATTACCCCCGGCTGGGTGGGAACGGGGCAGATGCTTTGCTCGGACGAGCTGCTGGTGAGAAGCGAGTTCTACTGCGATTACCTTCGTAAGTACGATGTGTTCTATCAATGCGGGGCGATCCTGTCTCAGACCAAAGCTGCAAGTTCGGCGATTTCATTGTTGCGTCCCAAACGACGAGGTGCGTTCAGAGACTCGAATGTAGCCACGCTTCGCCTCCTGTTACCTCATCTACAGCGAGCGGTGCAGATACAGCAAAAGGTCGCTGAATTGAATGCCCGCAGCGTTTCTCTGGAATCGGCAATTGACCATATGAATGTTGGAATCGTCTTTGTGGATTCGAAAGGTAAAGTGCTCCACTTCAACACCCGAGCAGAGGAACTACTACGACGCAATGATGGATTGTCGCTAACACAAAAGCACCTGCGCGCATCCTCGGCACGCGAGTCCTCAGAGTTGCAATCGATGACTGTAATGGCGGCGCAAACAAGTGGAGGCAGTGGTTTAAGTGCAGGTGGAACGATCTTCATTTCACGCAAATCTGGCCGACCTCTCTCGGTTACCGTGGCTCCGCTGAGAAACATAAGTTTCGGTTTTGCGCAACCGCCTTCGGCTGTGCTCTTCATTTCCGATCCCGACCAGAGGCTCGAAGTTCCAAAAGACGTGCTCCAACGCTGCTACGGACTCACGGGAGCAGAGGCGCGGCTCGCTATGCTTATGCTAGACGGTCGGTCCTTGAATGAAGCAGCAGACATATTCGGCGTAACGCACAATACCGCGAAGACGCACCTCAAGAACATTTTCGGCAAGACTCAGGTGCAGCGACAGGGAGAACTGATCCGCCTGTTGCTTCGAAGTTTTCCTCAATATAGCCCTGACTTCAGCAAGAAGCTATGAAAGGCGCCGGATCTAGGCAGCGAATACCGCCGACAATAGCGAACTGCCTGCCCGGGCTCAGGAAAGCCGAAAATATGTGCAGATCTGACACATATACACCCGGTGTCCTTGCAAACAAACAAAATGTTTCTTTGTGGTCCTCCAATGACTCTAGGTAGATCCCGAGAGCAGGGATTCTCGCCAGTGGGATTTTAGGCCGGAGCCCCAAGACATATCAGGACTCAACGATAGAATGGGCCGTCGTTCTGAATCCACTGGAAGCGCCTGCTGACCAATGTGAATTTGGAAATATCGATTTTTCGCATATCAATTGCGACGCTTTGGCCGCCTAAGTTTCCGCGGAACTCCAGGTGATCTGGATCGGGCCAAGAATACGTCAGAATGCTTTTCGGGACACGGCTGCTGCGGTCAGAATCCGCGCTGCGTTGCGAGCGACTGTCGGGATCAGCGTATTCTCCTGACGATGGTCATGGTGTTTTTGGCAGTGTCAACGTCAGCTCCGTAGTAATGCATCGAATCGTCCATTGAGAGGACTGTCATGTCGCTCTTGCCCTCGAAAATCACACGTCTCCAGTTCGGGTCATTCTGCGTCGCAGGTGTTCCGTTTTGCGTGAAAGCTTCAACCTGGTACAGACCATAGAATGGCGATTTGGGGCTTTTGCCACGTTCTCGTGGGCCGTCCAGGCCGGGACCTGCAAAGAAGTACAACGCGAAAACCACGACTGCCAGATGCAGTATCAGGCGAGGCCTTTTCATCCAGTCCTTGCGGATTGGGCCCTCTAGATTCGCTGCGGGCGTTGGCCGGTTCAGCACGAAGAAGTTCATGAGTCGAGTCAAGTCTGGCACTAGAAGGAAGATCGCCAACAGCAGGTACAGGCTGACGAGAACCTTCAATCCGACCCCATACGAGAAGTCGAGCGCCACCACGTTCGCCATCACGCCACAGATAATGATTGCGCCCAGAGTGGTTGTTCGGCGGAAAAGAAGCAGCACGCCTCCGATCACTTCGCCGGCGCCAGCGAAAATTGTGTACGGCTTGGAATAGCCCATAAATGTCCACATGAGCGCGAACGGAGAGTAATTGCCCAGAGGTTCGGCGAGCCTGCCAGGCCCAGGCAACGACGAATTGAATTGCAGTGCAAAAACCTTATCCATACCGTAACCCAGCATCGTGAACCCCAACGTGTAGCGCACATAAATGCGCAACCATTCGTGCAGCGTGCGGTAATCCGGGCGTTTGCGGTCGAGAAGCGTCCAGACAATCGTTGCCAACGTCGCCAGCACCAAAAAGGACAGCAATTC
>Ga0210401_10006458_pt1 | contig 11886 bp, 15 predicted proteins | sample IncBWH32MmetaG_FD_150866 | JGI IMG/M metagenome (GOLD analysis project Ga0210401, IMG submission 150866) | Forest soil microbial communities from Barre Woods Harvard Forest LTER site, Petersham, Massachusetts, United States - Inc-BW-H-32-M | ecosystem: Environmental > Terrestrial > Soil >... | reverse complement strand
GATCGTGGCGGCCAGCCCGTTGACGATGTCGTTCAGGCTGGCCATCAGTACAGTCCTGCGATACTGTGGCCCGACCCGGTGCCGCCGAGGATGCCGTGCTTCTCGTATTCCCACACGAGTGGCTCGACCAGCGGGTTGTCCTTCACGCGGATCATCGACTGGAAGCCGGAGAAGCCGAACACCCCCATCGGGGCATCCTTCATCTTGAAGTACTGGGCGCACAGCATCATCGTTGCCTGCTGCACGCCCGCTGGAACCTCCGGCCATCCCCACAGGGCATTGACCTTCACGTTCCCGTAGCGCCGGTAGGGCGTGATGGGGAACAGGTTGCCGCCGACCGCATGGATAGTCTCGACCGGCCACGGTTCGTTCGTGTCCTCATTCAGCCCGTTCAGCGGCAGGAGCTCGTAGTCCGTGGAAGCCCACACCGTGTCGAAGACGCCCGTGCCGGAGTTGTCCGTGGTTATCAGGAACGCGCTCGTCTGAACGAAGTCGTCCAGGTTCAGGTTCCAGATGTCCGTGTAGTCCGACTTGAAGTACCTGACAGATTCGGTAGCCGCCTGGTTGAACTGGCGGTCGCAGTACCGGTCGATCATGCGCGACGCGGCAGTCAGGATCTGCGTGATCAGGGCGTCGTACTTGGTGCCCTGCGCGGCAAGCGCCTTGTCGTCGTAGTACTGCTTGAACTCGTCAAGCGTCGCGTAAGAGTCACCAAGAGCCATGCTCGCAACTCCTTACTTCGTGAGGTGCGCGGCCACCGTGTAGGTGTTCGACGTCGCGTTGTTGTGTGTGACGCCGATCCGGAAGCGACCCGGAACCTGGCCTTGCACGGTCTGGATTGCAGGAGTGCCCGTAGCGGCTGCCGTCGGGTTTGCCGGGTGGATCCTGACCACGAGTGTCTGCGCTCCGCCGGCCGCTAGGAGCGGCGAGACCGTGGCGAGAGGCCAGGTCTTGCCGGACAGTTCGTCCACCCCCAGGATCGTCAAGGTGAGGGATGCGGCGGCGCCGATCGCGGTAACGTCGAACACGACCTCGATGCCGCCGAACGTGTCGGGGAACATGACGTACTCTTGCGTGTCCGGCGTGGCCGTGCGTGCCGCCGACGGGTAGACGTCGAGCGACCGGTCGGCGTACACCTGGTTGATGTCGTTGGCCATGCGGCTTACGCCTCCTTGACCGCTGCGTCAGCGGCCTTCGTCACTTCGGGTGCCGCCTTCGCCGCTTCCGCCGCAACCTTGGGGGCCTCGGCGGCCACGGCCTTCGACGCCTCGACCTCGGCGGCCTTCACGTCGTAGTCGAACTTGACCTTCAGGGCCTGGAAGAGGTCTTCGCGGTCCTTCGTGATCTCGTGGCCGGCGCGGACGAGATCACCCTTGACGACTTTCACGACACCTTCCGACGTCTTCACGAAGAAGGACTTCGTGGCGGTCAGTACACTGTAGTTAGCCATCCCTGGCTCCTTCCTTGAAGTTGCCGGCAGCACCGTCGCCCATGGCAGTGGGCGACGGTGCTGCGGATGACCGCTACTTGACCTGGAGGACGCGGAAGGCGTCGTCCACGAGGCGGCTCGAGCCGTTCATCCAGACGGCGTACACGCCGCGCTGGCCGGTCGGCCGGTTGTTGTTGGCGGCGTCGAAGATCTGCGGGACGAGCTCGACCTGCATGCCCAGACGGTCGGCGATCACGAAGTACTCGAAGTTGCCGAGGATCGCGATGTTGGTGCCGGAGGCCGCGCCGTGGCTCGAGGTCATGGCGCTGGAACGGTAAACCGGGTAGTCGACCAGGGTGTCGGGGCGACCCTCGCCGATCCGGGCCCACAGCTCGGAACCGCCGGCCGTGTCGACCTGACGGATGTCGTTGTACGTGCCCTTGTGGGCGAGCCAGGACGCGCCGGCCTCGAACCGGGGGTCGAGGGCGTTATCCGTCGCGTAGATGTCCGTGGTGGTGAAGACGCCCGTGGTCGCCGTCAGCACCGTGGTGGCGCTGGCAGTCTGGCCGAAGACGCCGCCGTTGGTCCAGCCGAGAACACCCTGGGGGGCGGTGCCGGTGCCGTTGCCGGTGACGAAGGAGACTTCCTCACGGGCCTTGGCGTCCACGAGCTGCTTGGTGATCTCCGAGGAGAGCGCACCCCAGCTCAGGTCCAGCTCGTAGGTGAACGGCACGAATGCCTGCACCCGGTTGGTGGTGATCGTCGGCTGAGCCAGCGTGAAGCTGGAGTCCGGCGCGGTCGAACCTTCGGCGCCACGGGTCGCCGAGGTACCGGCGGAGGTGACACCCTCCCACACCTTGCCCGTGATCTTCACCTGGCGCGCGATCTCGCGAATCGGGTTCACGACACCGGCGTTGGTCAGGATGACCGTCGGGTCCAGCTGGAACGGCACGGCGTAGCCGCCCTGCGAGTCGACGCCCAGCTCCATGGCGCGCTCGACAGCCTCGCGCTCCTCGCCCGTCATGCGGAACAGGGCGTTCTGCTGGTGCATGACGATCTTCTCGAACGCCCGGCGGTACGCCTCCGAGCCAGTCGCGAGGATCCGTTCGGCCAGGTACAGGTCGCCGTTCTTCGAGCCGGCACGGGCCGCCACGAGGTTCTGCAGCACCACGTCGCCGGACTGGTCGCCCGCGTAGTTCTTCGGCGCGGCCGAGAACTCGGCGTCGTCCACGGCTCGCTTCGCGTTGTCGACGAACAGCTGGCGCGTGCGCTCCAGGTTGCCAGCACCCTGCGAACGGATCGCATCGACGTCGAAGTAGTCGACCTTCGCGTGGAAGGCCGGGGTCCGCTTGTCGCGCTCCACGTTGGCCGCCTCTCCCGCGAGCTCGCGGAGCTTGTCCTTGCGGGCCTGGATGCGCTCCAGGGCCACCTTGTTGGCGTCGCGCTCGGCGACCAGGGCGTCGAACTCCTTCGCCTTCTCCGGGTCGAGGTCCGCGTCGCGGGTCTCCTCGTCGGCTTCGAACGCCGCCAGCAGCTCGAGGATTTCCTCGTTCCGCTCGACGATCTGCTCCTTCGTCTTGGGCATGTGAGCCACCTTTCGGGTGTCGTCTTCGTGGGACGAGGTGTCCGTGCGGACGGCGTCGTCAAGGGTTTCCGAGGTGCCCGTGGGGGCGGCGTCGGTCGTGCTGGTGGCCGGGATGGTCGGGGTGTCCTCGCGGACGGCGCCGACCGGCTCAGCCGAGTTCATGGACTGGGAAGCCGGGTGGCTCGCCCCAATCGTGATGCCGAACTTCGGGGCGGCCGCCTGGATCGCAGTGCGCACCTTCCCCAAGTTCGCACCCGAGTACTTGTTGGCGTTCTTCGGCATGTTGATGTACGCCCAAGCGGCCTTCACGTGCTCTGCGGAGTCCAGCGGGTAGCGGTGCTTCTTGTCCGCCTGGTAGCCGGGGTCCGCGTAGGTGACGTTGCCGTACGGCTTGCGCGGGTTCTTGGCCTTCGCGCTTCGCACATCGGCGTCGTAGTCGCTGTCGTCGACATCCGGCAGACCGTCATCCCGGATCGGGATAGCGGTGTCGAAGGCGTCGAAGTCGCCTTCGTCGTCGGTGTCGTCGAGCGGCGGACCGGAACGCTCCGTCGCGGCCGAACGCAGCTGCTCGTTCTCCTCGCGGAGACGCTTGAGCTCGTCGGCACCGTCGGAGGGAACCATGGTGCTGCGGTATTCAGCCATCAGCGCCTCCCTGTCAGGTTCGGTGAGTTCGTCGGCGGAGCGAACGCCCACCGAAGTTCCGACGTAAGCCGGATTGACCACGGGACCCATCTCGAAGAGCTGGAGCTCGCGGACGAGTCGGTTCAGCGGCAGCCGGTCGCTGTCGGCCGCACGCGTGGAGAACAGGAGCGTTTCCAGTTCGTCCGGGTCGACATTGGCGCCGCGCGCGTCCGTCCAGGAATCCCGGGTGGACTTGAAACGGAAGGACATGCCGTTGATCGCGCCGCCCTCGATCGCCTCGCGGATCGGTTCGACGACCGCGTTCTTGAACATCCGCGCCTCGACATGAAGGCCCTGAGGGTCCTCCTGAGCTCGGACTAACGCGGCGATCGGGACGGATCCCGTCCGAACATCCTTGCCGTGGTCGAATTGGATCAGCGGCTTGCGCTCGTTCAGGGTCTTCTTGAAAGCGCCCGGAGCGATCGTCTCGTTGAAAGTGCCCTCATACGGACTCGAGATCCTGGTCGGCTGGCCGAAAACGGCCGCATACCCGTCCAGGGTGTACCCGTCTCCGCCTTCCGCCGCGCGGAATTCCACACTGCGGATGACAGAAGTCGGGAGATGGTTCGGCATCGCTGCCTCCTTACTGTGTGTCGTCCGTCGGGGTGGGCGGCTGCTGGCTCTTGCCCTTGTCCGTCGAGTCCGGCGTGTTCGCGTCCTTGCCGTTAGGCGAAGGCGTGTTGGCGGTTCCCGTACCCGGACTGGCCGGATCGGCGCCCGGGGATGCCCCCGGAGCCTGCGGAGCTGTGAGAGTCCCCGGAGGTACCAGCTGCACCGAGTAGAACCCCGTGTGCTCGAGCAGGTTCCAGTCCTCCATGAGCATCGCCTCGACAACCGAGTCGGGTGTGAAACCCGCCTGAATGCCGGCGACCATGGTAGACATCTCAGTCTGCTTGATCGCCGCCACGTCGGCGCGGTCATCCCTGAGGAAGGGAATCCCGCGATCGTCGTACCAGAGCCTCGCATTCGTGAGCTCGGGAACCACCACGGACAGTGCGGCGGCCGCCGAAGCCCACAGGCCTCGCATGTGGCCGTCGATCAGCAGCGACTTCGACGTCTTGTAGTTGTCGGAGTTCAGCGCGGTGCCACGGATCATGACCTCGGCGACACCGATCAGGGTCGGATGGATGCCGGCGGCCATGGCGATCCGGGTCTCGCCGTGACCGGCGATCTTCGAGAAGTCCATCTGCTGCAGGTCCGAACCGACGACCTTGACATTCGCGCCGCCGCCCAGGTACATCGTCTTGTGGGCGTTAGCCACTCCGGCAGAGCCCTTGTTGACCCTTTCCATGAACGCCTCGAACTGCTTGTTCGTGACACGCTCGGACAGGGAGATCGCCAGGGCCGGCGTGGCGGCATTCTCGAAGAACTTCTGCTTGTGCGTGGCGATGGCCTTGTCCGACATCACCTCGACTAGAACCGACTGCAGCCAAGACATGCCACGGTACTGGGTCAGCGGATCCGGGATGGGTGCCCAGTGGACTACGGGACCGTTGGACCCATCGACCGGAAAATACTCCCACTTCTCCGGGTCCGGATCGTTGCCCGGCTTGTATACGTAACCGACGATGTCGCAGTCAAGCGACTCGTTCGGCGGCTTGTTGAGCAGGATCTCCACCCAGTCTGGCCGCATGCGGCGCAGTCGGAACGGCTTCTTCGCTGAGCCGGTGCCTTCGCGCACGGCGAAGAAGTTGCCGCCCATATCGACATCCTGCAGCATGCGGTTGAGCAGCTCCGGCGTCGTACCGGTCGCGCCCCAAGGATGCTCCAGCAATTCGAGCTCCGGCTTGCCGAAAAGCTTGCCGCCGCGACCGTTCCCCATCTTCTGGTACTGGAAGCGAGCCTGCGAGAACACTGCGGCGCGCACCATGACGCACGCGTAGACGACGCCCGACTTCTTGTAGGCGTTCTGGACGAAGTTCGCGAAGTCGGTGTCCGACTCCTTGTCCGACTGGCCGTCCAGGCCGTTCTGGATGATCGGGTACGAGTTGCCGGCGAAGTTGAACCACTGCAAAGCCCAATCATTTTGATTCATGCGAGCAGTCGTGTCGCTGCCATCCCTGCTGCGCACAAACGGCAGTGTCCTGATGAAGCTACTCAAGGTTCACCTCCTTCTCGACTATGCGCACCTCGGGATCCTTCTGATCCACGATCAGCGAGTACAGCAGTACCACGGAGCCCGGTGTCAAGAGGCCGATCCATCCGAACTTCCAGGTAAGCGCAGCGGTCACCAAAGTGATTCCGAGGAGGAGCAGCGCGAAAGCCTGTCGTTGTGTCATGTCGTCCTCTCTAGACGTAGGCGACCCACGGGTCGGCCGCCTGCTCAGAGTAGATGTGCTCCTTGTAACCCCAGGCCGCCAGTGTCGCGGCTTTCAAGGGCGTGATGTCGGCGCTCGAACTGTGCGTCGCCCAGGCGTACTGTTCGGCGAGTTTACGTTCGCCGACATTCGCCACCGCCGAATCCAGGCACGCCTGGCCGGTGTGGTAGATGATGCGCGGTTCGCCCTTCGCGGGCTTCACTCCGGACTTGTACTCGCCGCACGCGTTCGCGTACTCGCGGCTGTTCAAAGTCACCACGTTGATCCCGGCGTCCTCGAGCTGCTTGATGAGGCCGCCGGCCGGGTCTACTGTATCGATGACGACGACCGGCACTTCATGCCGGTCGCAGATCTCGATGACACGCGTGCCCAGGCCGTGCGTGCCGTTCCAGTAGTCGAGTCGATCTTCGCCGTCGCCGGTGATCTCGATGAGCACGGCTTCCTCATTGTCGATATGCTGTCCGGCGGCCGCGATGCAGGACCAGCTGCGGTCAGGGCTGATCGCGATGCCGATGCAGACGTCGCCGACCATCTCGGCTCGTTCGTCGGCAGCTCCCTGCCACGCATCTTTGGAGATGATCTTCCAGGCTTCGCCTTTCATCGGGTAATCCCCGACGCACAGGCATTCGCGCAGGAACTCGTCCCACGGGATCGCCCCGTCGTGCTCTTCCTGGAGGAAGCCGGTGTCGATGCGGATGTCCTGGCCGGGGTTGGCCTTCGCCCACGTCTCCGGCAGGTGCGGATTGTCGTGCTCTTCGCACTCGAACTCAGCCGAGTCCTGAGGACAGCTGGGACCGCACCAGTCGATCGACCATTCGGCGAAGAACATGCGCTTGCCTTTGCCCTTCTGGGCGTTCTCGCGCATCTCGGCCTGCACTTCGCAGTTCGAGTTCTTCTGATCGCCGGCCGAACCGGTCAGGTACGCCTGCGCGTTCGGCATCGCCGACAGCGTCGGGAAGATGTCGCCCATGAGCTGTCCCGACAGGTCCATGCACTCGTCGAGCGCCAGGAAGTCGCACGAGTAGCCTCGCGCTCCGCCCTTAGCCCTCGTGCGGAACTCGAGGGTCTGGCCGGTGCGCAGCGTAATCGCTTCGAGACCGTGGCTTTTGATGAAACTGCGGCCGTTCGGCTTCAACAGCTTGTTGAAGATCGTCGTGCGCTCCATCAGCTCCCTCATGCGCACGTAATGCTTCTGCGACGTGTCGAAACGGTGAGCTGAGTGGATCAGCGTCTTCTCGCCGAACAGGAACAGGCCGGCCAGTTCGCGTGCCTCCAGGAGACTCCCTTTGCCGTTCTGCCGGGCCACCGTGATACCGTTGCGCAGATACTGCCACTTGTACTCGGTCTTCCCGGTGAACTGATTCACATAGGAACGCCCCGGGTCCACCGAGCAGGCGTTCAGCATCAGCCATTGCTGCCAGTCGTCGAGTTCCAGGCCAGCCTTGTACGCCAGGTCGATCGCCATCTGGCCGTAGTCGCCGATGATCGGCTGCGGAGCATGCAGTATGCGCGGGCGCTGAGCTCCCGTCATGACACGCCGCGTATCTGCGCGACACTCGCGAGCCTGGGACGGTTCTGAATCACCGAAAGCGGATCATCCTCGTCCACCTGAGCCTTGATGCCGTCGATACGCTCGTTCAGGTCGGTCATGCGCAGCACGAGGGCCGCGATCTGACCTGTGTTCATCGTCGACATCTGACATTTACTGCAACGGTTGCCCTCCAGCTCGTGCGCGACCAGTCTGCGCAGCGCCAGGAGGATAGTGAGCTCGTCGCCGCCGTCCACGGCGTCCTGCAGCTCCTTCGGGCCGTCATCGAGAGCCCAGTCGAGCTCCGGAGGTGCAGCCATGCGGGTTCTCCAATCAGGCTACGAGGAGACGGACATCAGCGGTGACCACATCAGTCCTGTCAGGCTTCGAAATCACGTACGTACGGTTCGGCGCGGCGACGGTGACCGTGCGCTTCGGATTCGGGAAGTACGGGAGTGTGCCGCCGTCGATGCCGACACTCAGGTCGGCGCTGTTCAATGCCGCGAGGACGCTCGAAGCCTCCAAGCCGGCCATCAGGTCGGAACCGGACACTCCGGCCGCCGGCGCGACACCCGAATCGACGGAAACCTCAAGATCAGTGCTACTGACGGCAGCGCTTACGCTGCCGGCGTCGACGGCGGACTCAGTATCCGAACTCGACAATGCAGCGTTCACGCTGCCAGCATCAAGCGCCGACTCCAGGTCAGAACTCGACAGCGCGGCAGTAGGCGCCGTGCCGGTGTCCACGCCGGTGCTGATATCCGAACTCGACTTCGGCACCGAAACCAGCGCGCCTTCGACCGCAACCTCAAGGTCGCTGCTCGAGACGCCGATAACACCGACTTCGACCGCCGACTCAAGGTCGGTATTCGACAGGGTCGCCGCGATGCTCGACGATTCGACCGCCGACTCGAGATCCGCCGACGACAAAGTAGCCGGAGGAACCGCGCCGGCATCGATACCAGTGCTGATATCCGAGCTCGACTTGGCGACCGGCGGCGCGGCCTGGACCTTCGACAGACGGAAGTACGCTGATGCCGGCCGTGAACGTCCTATCCGAGCCATGTCACACCGCCTCCGCTAAGTCAGATGTCACTCCTCCCACACCACGTAGCAGGAGACGTTGATGACGTTCGCGCACTTGAAGCGCAACCGCAGGGCGGACGCCGCATTCACTTCGGGTTCGCGACCCAGCGGGAACTGCTGCTTGAACTCGCTGTTCCACTCGTTCTGGTAGGCGAGAAGCCGCGAGGCCGTTACGCTGCCCTCGGCCGACGCGTTGAAGCCGGAGGCCGAAACTCCGACGGAGGCGAGGGATGCGGCCCCCGTGTCGTCGTTGTAAGGCCGGATTCCTGAACCCAGAGTGGTCACCGTGGCGAACACGGTGCCTGTTTCCACGAGTTCGGCCGTGACGGCGGCCGTCGGAACGGTGTCGAAGTTGTAGCCCCACTCCACGATGCGTATCTTGCTCGCACCCGGCTTGATCTGCAGCACCGTCTTCAGCGTCGACGCGACCAGGGCGGTGGACGTCGGAGGGCCGGTCAGGGCTGAAGTGTCCTGATTCCAGGCGATATAGCAGGGAGCTGACATAGACCCTCCTCAGTAGATTGAAGCCCGCTTCAGGGCCTGGTTCATGTTCACGGACGGCTGCTTGTGGGCTACCGACGCGTTGTAGGCGGCGACCACGGAAGTCCAGTTCGTCGAGTCGCCGACCGTCCATGTGTGCGCATGCGAACCGCTGCTGATCAGATCGGCTGCGGCAGCCGCCCAGTAGCCGGAGCCGTTTGTGTTCACGAACTGCTGAGTCCCGGCGCCCGTATACGTGATCGTCTCAGGATTGAGACCCGTGGCATCCGTGAAGCCGCCGAAGAGCAGGATCCCGGAAGCGGAGTTGGTCGTAACCGCAGTGCTAGAAGCGCCAGTGCCGGTGTTCGTGGAAGCCGGTGCTCCAGGCTGCACGCCGCTGTACTCGATACCGCCCACCATGATCGTAGTCGATGTAGTGGTGGTAACCGTCACGGCGTACGATCCCGTCGCGGGCAGTGTGATCCCGTTGGCGCGGTACACGTAGCAGTTCGGGGCGCCCGTGTTGGACACGTCGGCCACGAATGTGCTCGGAGTCGTCCCGTTGTCTACGACCGATGTGATCGTCCCGTTGGTCTGCAAGAAGATGAGGATCGTGTTTCCGGCGGTCGGATTGGTGCTCCACGTAGCAGCCTGGGTCGTGCCGCTTCCGACAAGGCCAAGAGCACTGATCTGTCCTCTTACAATGCTCATGGCCTACCCTCCCTACGAGAGTTGGACGGTAGTGGTGAACACCCAGGAGGCGCCGGAAGCCTTCGTGCCCAGCGACGCGATCTTGTGGTTGATCAGGGCCGCGCCCGTGCCGACGCCTGAAAGCGTCGCGCCCGGGGTGATCGCGGCGGTCGTGAAGAACCAGCCCCACTCAGCCCAGGCGAAGTTGCCGTTCGCCGAGGCGAAAGTACACACACCCTGGATCGTGTCGTTCGTCTGCGACGTGGTTACGCGCGTCGGGTTCGAGTCGAAAGCCTGGTAGTAGGCTGAACCGCCGTCGGCGCCCAGGTGTGTGTCCGCAGCGGTCGCGGCAGTCGCGGTCGCGCCGACGCCGACACCAGAGCGAGTGCTGATCAGGGTCTGGCCGCCGCCGCCGATCGCCAGGTTCGTCAGGTTCGCGAGGCCGTTGATGCACAGCAGGTTGCCGAAGGCCTCCGCCTCGTCGTCCGGCTTGATGCTCAGCCGCGCGTAGTCGGCGGCCATCGGCTCGTACCCGAGGAAGTCCGTCAGCTCGCGCACCGTCTCCGGCGTGTACTTCGCGACGTGCCCGTAGGCCTTCCAGTTGATTCCGTCATGATCGCGCATTTTCGGCCCCTTCGGCTCAGGTGTTGTTGATGCTGACGTAGAAGGTGCGGTCATCCACGCGACCGTCAACGGTGGTGACACGGCACGTCACCGCGTAGATGTTGCCGACCACTCCGCCCGACACCCAGATCACACAGACCGTCGCGGTAGTGAGGGTCAACGACTTGGTGGCCGATATTCCAGCATCCGAGATGATCACGAAAGTCGAAACCGTGTCACCCGTCGGGAGCCAAGCCGTCCAGTCGACCGCGTAGTCCAGGTTCGCACTCGGGTCCTGGGTGAATTCGTTCGCTGACATTTCGCCTCCTCGGCGCGGCTAGACGGCCTACTGGACGACGCCCTGCACCGTGTAGGTGAAAGACGGCGTGGTGCCGCCTACCACGGAGCGCGTCCGGACGAGTTGCGGGCGCGGGAAGATCGCCTGGCCGGAGCCTGCGGCAGTGAAGTTCGCCGGCGTCCCCGCGCCAGAGCCGGAACCGTGCGAATAGCCGTCCGAACCGATCGTGCCGAGTTTGAACCAGGTCGCGCCGCCGTCCTGCGAACCTTCGACCACAACCGTGAGGGTGGGAGTGGTTCCGGAAGCGGCCGTCACGACCACATTCACGTAGAGCGAACCGCCGTCGCTGCCCGTATCGGTGAACTTGTGGGTCGTGGAGGCTGTTTCAGCACTCGAGACCTTGAAGTCGAATGCATTTCCGCGCTTTATGCCCGAACTTCCTGAATACGCCGGCATTAGCTCACTCCTTTACTAAGGTTGCAGCGACGATGAGCCAACTGCACGTTCGAGAAAGTGTCGTCACCACCTCGGGCGAGAGGCAACCTGTGGTCGATGTTGGGACCTTCCCGGTGCAACCCGGAAAGCGTTACATCAACCTCTTGGCCACAGATGCCGCAGGCGTTTCCATCTCGCTCGGCGACCAGGTTCAGCGAATACGGTTCACTTTCGATGCCTCGCAGTTTCGCTCGGCGTGCATGCGTCTTTGCCGAAATCCTGTCCCGTGCTGTCGGCCATCTTTTTGCGTTAGGCTGCCGATGCTTTTCGCACCTCGCCTGGTCGCGATTGTGCACCGGCGCCTCAAACTCACGTCCACACTCTACGCAAGGCCGAATTCGCTCAGCCTTTCGGCACTTTCTGCATTTCGGCGATTGCGCGGAAGTATTCTTTTTGTCCATTCTTGCACCACACGATGTGCACGGATGCGTTTTCCCGGACTTCTTCGCCGGCATACCCTCGGCACGTCGTTTAGCATAACTATTCCGCTTAGATAGTGACGCAGAGTGACGATTGGCCGCTTTCCGGCATGCCGTTACACAGTAGCGCGGAAAGCGACCTGCGTGAAGCGCCTCGTGGACAAATTCAGAGCCGCAAAATGCGCAGGTCAGAGCCACTTTTCGCACTTTTGGCCCTCCGTTTTACTCTCGTTTAAACAAATCCGGCACGCAGCACTGGGGAGATTTTGCCAAT
>Ga0210401_10006456_pt1 | contig 11887 bp, 6 predicted proteins | sample IncBWH32MmetaG_FD_150866 | JGI IMG/M metagenome (GOLD analysis project Ga0210401, IMG submission 150866) | Forest soil microbial communities from Barre Woods Harvard Forest LTER site, Petersham, Massachusetts, United States - Inc-BW-H-32-M | ecosystem: Environmental > Terrestrial > Soil >... | reverse complement strand
TTTTAGTTTCATGGCGCTTTGCTAGCAAGTTGCGCCGGCGATGGGAGCTGCGAGACATCCCAACCTCCGCCGAGCGCTTCGATTAATCCTCCACTGGCTGTCATTGGTTGTATTCGAAGATAGACCGCAGTTTCCCGGTTTGAGAGCAACGAGGTATGCCCTGTAATCACATTCAACTAAGGGTCGATTCCTAATCTGTAGCGATCGTCCGCGAGACCGATGCTTCTTCCCGATGATTTGACCGCAGCATCCTGATATTCAATTTCGTTCGACAAGATGCGCAGCGACCCCAGGTTGTCTTCCACCTGCTGAAACGCAGTCAACACCGCCTGCCGGTAGTTGGCCACCGCTTGATCGTACTGCGCGCGGAACTGCTCGACGGTGGCCCGGCGCAAGCCGGCATCAAAAATAATTTCCGAGGCTGCCGGACCAAGCGAGAAAAAGCGACTTGGCCATGCGAACCAGGTCGCGATCGAACTGCTCTCGAGTCCCGCGGCAGCGCTGAGCGTAACGGTCGGAAAGTAAGCGGCTCTGGCAACGCCAATCTGAGCGTTGGCTTGCCCGACCAGGCGCTCTGCAGCGGCAATGTCGGTACGCCGCTCGAGAAGCTGGGACGGAATTCCGAAGGGAATCGCTAGTGGATTTGACTTGAGCGGTTCGACCGGAATGGAAAAGGTCGAAGCCGGTTGGCCGGTTAGCATGGCGATGATGCAATACGGTCATTGAAAATTACTTCTTAACAAATTTCAATAATGCCTGGCCTGCTACTTCTGCTACGTAAACGGCCCCGCTGGAATCGACGGCCACCCAATGCGGGGCATTGAGGCCCTCAACCCGATCCAATATCTTGCCATCTTTCGTTCCGATCGATAGCCGGTTTTCGGGGGCGCCGGCAACCACATAAAGCATGTCGTCCTTGGTGATAAATATTGCGGCAGGCGCTCCAAACTGCGCCATTTGATCCAGATATTTCCCGTCCTGATCGAACACCTGGATGCGCTTGTTGGCACGGTCGGCTACGTAAATTCGCCCTTCCGAATCCATAGCAATGTTGTGGGGAACGTTCATCTCACCCGGCCCCGTACCCTTCGTGCCCCAGCACTTGATAAACTTGCCGTCTTTGGAAAACTTCACAACACGCGTATTGGTACTTTCGCCGTCTGAGACGAAGATGTCCCCGTTCTTGCCGATTACCACATCGCTCGGACCGTTCAATGCGTCCGTGGAGTCATTGTCGCCGGCGACGCCCTTCTTGCCGAGAGTCATCAAAAGTTCTCCATCAGGGCTGTACTTGAATACCTGATCCCCTGTTTTGTCGGTGATCCAGATAAAACCGTCGCGGAGAACACGAAGTCCGTGTGCCGACATAAAAGTGTGTTCACCCCATGACCTTAGAAACTTGCCATGCGGGTCTATAACCATGATCATCGACGACATTGCACCAGCCTTTTCTCCCGGCTCAGACCGCTTGAACGCATAGATCGTGCCGTGCGAATCGATGTCCACAGCGGACATCACGCCCCATTGCATGCCTGGCGGTAGTTGAGCCCAATTTTCAACGAGCTGATATTTCTCGTCTGCCGCTCGAACCTTCGAGGGGCGCACTGTTGCCACCGCCAAAATCGCTATGAGCACCATCGCCAAAGCTAGAACTTGTTTGTTTAATTCGCGCTGCATAAGAACCTCCTTGAATGTTCGTAATGCCAAGCCATCGCATTCGCCTTGAAAATGCAGTTGCCGAGCAAGAAATCAGAACCCGCCGGGTAACTTGTTGTCGGGGCCCTATGCCTGCGGACCATTGCGTTCCCGGAGTGCCATCTCCGCTGCGCTCAACACCTGCAACCGGTCAACAACTTCGTCAGCGCCCCGGTTGCATTCCGCAAGCCTTATAGGCTGCAGCAGCCTCTGGCGAAGAGAGATAACTTAAGAGCGCTTTGGCGGCCTCGGGTGATTTCGCATGCGCGGAAACGAAACCCACAAGTGATGTAGGGGTTGAAATATCTTTTGGTAGTTGCCCCACCACTTCCACTCCCGGGTCATTGATTTCGCTGGCAAAGCTCACCGCAAAATCAATGTCGCCGTTGGTAAGCAAATGCATCAAGCTGACGCCTTTGATGCGCTTGACCTTTGGTTTCATCTCCTCGAAGATGCCGAGCTTCGTTAGCGTCTGGTCGAAGCTGACCCCGGCAGCGCCTCCCATTCCGCCTGCCCCATCCGGATAAGAAATTGATTTCGCGGCCAGCAACAAATGTTTGACCGCATCAGGCGTCGAAATATCGGGCTTGGGGTCGCCCTTCCGCATCACGACGACAATGGGAACGGTGGCCAGCGGCGTCTCACTGCTGGTGACGACGTTGCCGGAGTCGATCACGTCCTGGTAGGGTGGCTGCACAATTGGCACATCGAAAGGCTCCCCGTGAACGACTTGCTGGTGCGTTGCTCCGCCGGAGCCGATCGTCACCTTGACTGGGTGACCGGTCTTGTGTTCGAAGTCTGGTGCCATCCGATCTGTTGCGCACCTCATGCCGCCGGGCGCCACAAGACTGACCTCTTGCGCGCGGGCGGGACTCGCATTGAATATAGCGAGGGCGATTACGGCGGACAAAATTAAATGTTTCACTGTTCTCTCCTTCAATTGGGCGGTTATCCGAGTTGATATAATCGATCCTGACTATACATCAAGCTTCGCAAGCACCATCGCACAAACTATTGCCACTTCGAAGAGGGCGGACACTCTCCCCTTCCCCGAGCAAGACTCGGGGAAGGGGAGAATGAAATCTTAGAAACTGAGCTTGAGCGCCAACTGAATCTGCCGGGAAGTTGTACTTGTACTGTCAATCAGACCGGCGCCGTTGACTGGATTTCCCACAACGTCAAAGATGACGTTATTGTCTACCGGGGGATTTAAGTTGATCCGATTGGTGCAATTGAAACACTCCATGCGGAACTGCAAGTTAGAAGCTTCTGAAAGCTTCTTGATGGGAATGTTTTTGAACAATGAAAAATCAAGAGAAACCAGTCCCGGACCAATGAGTGAATTCCGCCCCGCATCGCCGTATTGCGTGCTCGGGTTAGGAGGCGTGAAACAAGCTACATCGATGTATTGGTTGGCATTGCCGGGGTTCACGCCGGTCGCGCAGCCCGGCCCGGAAATCCGGTCAGGGTGCTGTTGAGTTTTCAAAGCATGCAGCGGATCTCCGTCCATGAGCACAGTGAACGGCCTGCCGTTTTCTATTGTCAGGATGCCCCCGGCCTGCCAGTTGCCCAGGACCGCTTTCAGGGGTGCCGCGAAGGATTTAGCTGTTGGGATGTTCCAGAGGTAATCCACCGTGATGTTGTTTCGCACATCGGTATCTGCCAACGAGCGCCTGCAGGCCTCGCAGAACCACAGCAGGCCTGTAACTGAATTCGTATACTGATCGGCAGCCACCGCGCCCGAGCCAATATCAATATTTTTGGCCCAGGTGTAATTGCCTTGAATCTGGAAGCCATGACTCATGGTCTTTCTAACCTGAACCTGCATGGCATGATACGAGTACCAGCCGTTCCATTGCGCATACGACAGCCGCCCTGTGTTGGGATCGGGTCGAGTCGTGCTACCGCCATTGCACACATTGATCGTACTGCCCTGAAAAGTAGCGGTCGGCGTAAAGCCCCCGGGACAAGGCCATTGCAGGGTGCCGGGCATCGGCAAAATAATATTGTCCGTTGACTGGACCCATAAATGTTCGCCACGTGAACCCACATAACCGATCGTGAACGTCGTGTTCGGAGTCAGCTGACGTTCGACGTTGAGATTCCATTGCAAGACCAACGGGCGCTTGGGATTAAAATCCATCAGGTAATATCCCGCTGTGTTGGTTACATTGGCGTTGGCTTCTTGGTTCGGAAACAAACCGCCGAGCTTAGTGGGGTCATCAATATTAAGTTTCTCGGCGAACGGTGACGAGGAGTCCAGTCCGGCCCCCATTTGAGCCGGCATGGGCAGCACGTCAAACATTCCAAAACCCGCACGAATCGACATCTTACCGTTCTTGAACGGATCCCACGCAAGACCGATCCGAGGCTCCCAATCTTTCTTCGTGGGATTTCTAAAATAAGGCGATCCCAGGAATGGGGCAGGGGGCGTGTTGGGCGTGCTCACCAGAGTGCGCAGGTTTGCCAATTTGCCGTCGACTTCGTAAGGCACTTCCCCAAATTCATAACGCAGGCCAACATTGAAAGTAAGGTTTGGCCTTAAGTGAATGTCATCCTGGATATAAGCCCCGGCAATTGCCATGCGCTCATAACGCGGAGACTCGGTGCCCAGCGCGTCGCTGCCAAAGGAAGAGGCCCGATTGGCCAGGAAATCCGGCAAATTGTCGAACACCCAGCCGCCGCCCGGGCTGTCCAGGCCAAAGAATTTCTGCTGGATTCGCTCGACGTTTCCGCCCAGCTTCAGAGAGTGAATTCCCTTGGTCACATAAAGGTTTTCGTAAATTTGATACGAATTCCAAATGAATTCAAATGGTGAAGACACGACCGTGCCCCCCGAAAATACGGTGTACGGGTCCACCTCCAGCGAGCCTACAGGGTAGCCAGGGTCAAAACCAAAACTAAGATCAGCTGCTGCCGGATTGGTGGCCGTCGCGCCGTCAGGCGATGCCGTATTGTCACGATTGAAACCCAACCGGAAGGAATTCAACCATTCCGGATTGAAAATGTGGTTCCATTCAAAGGCGACGGTCTGCCGCTTGCTATTGTTTTGGATGAGTTTGTTGTTCATCTCATCCGGTTCAGTCTGGTGAGAATTGTCGAACAGATAGGTACCGAAGATCCGGTCCTTCGTTGAGAACGTGTGATCCACTTTACCGATCACGAAGTTCTCTCCAGTAACTTGGTGACCTGCAAAGGAAAAAATCCCAGTCGGGCTGGCCGGCCAAAATGTTTTCAAATACAGAAGAGCGTTGGGGTCCGGTCCACTATTATCCGCGGGCTTAAGGGTTGGCAATGCTGCCGTCGCCGCCGCCACATCGGCCGGCGTAGGCACCGTAGCAACCAGAGTCGATCCCAGATTCTGTTTGACTCCTTCATAATCGACAAAGAAAAAAGTCTTATCTTTCTGAATTGGGCCTCCGATGGAACCTCCATACTGGTTCCTCTGAAAAGGAGGTTTCGGAATGCCGTTAAGATCATCAATATAGTTTGCCGCATCCAGCGATTTGTTGCGCAGGAACTCATACGCAGTTCCGTGGAACTGGTTGGTGCCCGATTTGGTGATCGCGCTGATGACCCCGCCCGATGTACGTCCGTACTCCGCAGAATAATTTGTGGTGAGCACGGAAAACTCTCCCACCGCATCGGTGCCCAGATTGCCGCCCAGCAAGCTCCCCGGCCCAGCATTGGTATAGTTATTTATATTGACGCCGTCCATGAGGTAATTGTTCTGTTGTGGGCGGCCGCCCGCAATGCTCAATTCCAATCCCATCCCGCGCTTCGTCCTGTCGGTGCTGCTGATGTTGGGCTGGTTCCCAACCGTATGAACGCCCGGCTCCAATATCGCCAAGTCGGACCATGAACGGCCGTTCAAAGGGAGCTCCTCGACTTTCGCCGCATTGACCAGTCCGCCCACGGTGGCGTTGGCCAGATCCACTGTCGGGGCCTCCGTAGTTACTTCGATTTGCGTGGCAGTGTTTCCAACTTGCAGAGTCAGATTCAGGACGAGTTCCTGGCCGACTGTCAACGTAATCGCCTTGCGAATCAGAGTCGAGAAGCCATCCGCGGAAACAGTAATGTCGTAGACCCCGGGCGAAATATTTGGCGCAGTGAAGATCCCGACCCCATTCGTGACCGCATTCGCGACGTTCCCGGTCGCCTCGTTCTCGAGAACAACTTTGACATTCGGAACCACACCACCAGTGGGATCCACAATGGTGCCCGAAACCGTTGCTCCAACCATCTGGGCGGAAACTCTTGCGGGGAGCAACAAACCAATTAGCGCTACAAAAGTTACCGCGAAACGGACACACGTATACCTAAACGCTGGTCGAGGCCTCATTCTTAAGACTCCTCTCTCGATTTAGGACGCCGACACGCAGGTTGACCAACGACTATGCGCGTCACCTGGAAGCTGTTTCTTACTGGTCCTGGTAGGTCCGAAGACTCACTCGTGCCACACTGGTACTCCATACTCAAATCGATGTCAAGATAAATCAACATTAGCCCTGTGAATTTGTCACAAATTGTGAATTTCATTAATGGATAGCGCTTCAAGATTCGTAAACAGAATCTAGAAGCGCCGCCACGATCGCAATAGGCGGCGCGCATCGAGAATCTTATTTGCTTCAGACGAGGTTGCCACAACTCTCCGATGAGGGCAGGGCCTGAATATCCTGAGGAGCGCTACGACTGCTCCCAAACGAGGTAAGAACTTTTAATTGATGTTATAGGGGGGCAGCAATTCCAAATTGTTTGATGGCACGAAGAAACCACTGACTTAGGGCAACATCGCTTGGAACATCCGCATGGTCCTTCTACCTGAACGACCTACACGTTTCCGCGTCCAAACGTCAATAGGATTCATGCGTCGCGCGCGGCGCGCTATTTTGTCAGGGTTACAGACGCCGACGAAACGTCCAGTGAGGCTAGATAGGCTGCAATCGACAGCATGTCGTCGGTCGTCAATTTGGAAACCACCGGCATCATCAGGCTCGCCCACTCCCCAGTTCGCTTGCCCTGCCGCATATCATAAAGCTGGCGAACGAGGTAGCTGGGAGAGCGGCCCGCGAGTCCCGGCACCGAGCCCGTACCCATCAAATCCGCGCCGTGACAGGTCGCGCACTGAATCGTCTTGCCCCCGCCACCGCCCACCACGAGCTCAGCGCCCTTCTTGACGCTACCCTCAGGCACGTACGCGATAAATCCGGATCGGTCATCACGAAGTACTTCCATGGCTTCCACATCTTCCGGCGTTTCCACGATGCGATTGCCGAGCGGTTCTTTCTCATCCCCTTTGACTCGGAGGAAGATGCCGTTTGCGATCTGCGTTTTCGGCACCATGTTTGCTTCAACCACCCTGATCCACGGCGTCCATTTCATGGAGCTGAAGTATCGAGCTGCATCCTTCTTCTCATCGTCAGTCATCGATTTGGCGAACAGAATCATCTGATTCGTATTGGCTTTTCTGGTGTCCGCGCTCATCCGGGCGCCAGTCCTGAATTCGTCCAACACCTGCAAGATATAAGTGTATGGGAGACCCGCGAGGTTCGTATTTACCGGACGGCCTTTGCCATTGGGGTAATGGCAGAAGGAGCAGGCGGTCACGTTGGGTTTGTGGCCGTGAGCCACGATATCAGGCATCGGCGGGTGGTCTTCGGGATACCAATCGGCCGGGCCGGAATTATCGCGGATCTGCGTGAGAGTAAATGAAAACTTGCTGCCAGGAAGATGTCGCGGGACTCCGTTATCCGGTCCCCCGCGCGCATCGGAATCGGGGCGGTCAGCGCGCCGTCCCTCCTTGGTGTTATCGAAGCCATAAGCCCATGCTGGCAGATCAGAGGGCAATTCCTCTTGTTGTTCAGGTGCGGCGCGCATTTGAACGGCTGAAGACGATGGCTTTGGCGCTGGCCCGGTGGAATCCTGAGCTGCCAGTGCTATCGGGAATATCGTTACACCTGTGAAAAGCACCAGACGAGCGATTCTTTGAATGAAACCCATCACCGGCCTCCCTGCTAGTTTATCTTGCGATAAGAACATTGTTTCTGTCATTCAAATTTCGTCGCCAAATGCCCGTAATGGCAAACTGAAGCTGCCACGAAGTGGTCGATATTGCATCAACTAGAAGGTCAGCTTGAGCCCCAACTGGATGACGCGGTTCGCGCCCGACCCCAGCACGGGGTCGCCCGCCGCTTGGTCGGCAGTCTCATTAGCCGCGCCAAACGTATTACTCCCCACCGACGGGTCGTTGTTCGCCAGGTGACCCGCATCCACAGAGCCGAAGACCGGATGGTTGAGCACGTTGAAGAACTCGGCTCGGAATTGTGCGGTCAGCCGCTCTTTGAATTTCCAGTTCTTGAGTACGGAGAAGTCCCAGGTGCGCAAAGGAGCCTCGTTGAAGAGATTTCGGGCCGCGGTTCCGAACGTGCCGGGTGCCGGAGGTACAAGAACGGAACTACCATTCATATAGCAACCGAATGCGTTCAGATCGGACACGTTGGCGTGGGCAAGACATTGACTCGGAAACGGGGCCCCTCCCGCCAGGACCCCGGCGAAAAAGGGAATTCCGTTTGGATTCGCCTGAAAGTCACGGGTATTGCCAAAGAAATTCCAAGTTTCACCATAAGTGACCGGGTTGTTCACCTCGCCGGTGCCGCTGAAGTCGTTTGACATGTCCTGAGGGCTCCAGGGCGTGCCAGTCTGCAAGGTCACGATGGAACCGATTTCCCAGCCCTCTAGGATTTGCCCGGGTGACTTCCTGGAAGGGAGGGCGTAGGTCAAGTCCAATGTGAAGTGATGCCGTATGTCGTAGTCGCTGTTTCCATATTGCAACCCGGGATTGGCGCTATCGAGGGGAACATTGGCGTCATTGGCGGACATGTCGTCGGTGGCGTGGCTATAAGTATAAGCCGCCGTGAAGGAAAGCCCGTGGGAAGTCCGCTGCGTCAGAACAACTTGCATCGCATTGTAGTGAGACCTGTACATGTTCGACATGTAGTTGATGTACGACAGGTATGGAAATTGGTTTATGAACGGCAGAGGCGAGCCCCCGCTACCCAAAGGTGGCGCGTTGAGGTCCTGCAGCCCCAACAGCTTCACCCCGTGGTTGCCAAGATAAGCCACTTCTAGAGAGAGGTTATTGGTGAGCATGCGTTGGACGTCGAGAGTCCAATTGACGAAATACGGGATTCGCAGATTCCGATCGAAGGCTGTGGTAGTGCACTGTGCGGCGTCACTGCACGTCAACTTACCGGCACCGGCGAAGATGGGTGTTGCGCCGTTGGTCTGCCACGCATTGCTCAAGGTTGACGTGTCCGGGCTGACGACACCGCTTGCGATGGTGCCACTCCCCTGCACGCAAGTTTCAACTGGCGGCGTTCCGACTTGTTGGCAAAGTTGCGCTCCCGTCGGTACATTACCGAGTTGATTCCTGATCTGATTGAGGGGCGGGAATTCATGCAGTATGCTGGCGCCTGCGCGTATAACAGTTTTCCCGTTGCCTCTCAAATCCCACGCGAGCCCGATGCGCGGGGAGAAATTGGTGTGATCACCGTTGTAGGCGGAATTCTCTCCGCTGCCGACCTGTACGAATCCGGTGGGAGAGGTCGGATCGAAGTTGCCCAGGAGGTTGTTTTCTTCCGTGAGGACCGTTTGCAGTTCGTAGCGCAGGCCGAGGTTCACGGTGAGTGTGGGCCGGACGCGATAGTCGTCTTGAATGAAAAGCGCGTAATCTTTGTCATGCATATTCCGCACGGGCTGTCCCACGAAAATGGAGGATCCTGACCCTACATTTCCTTGAAGGAAATTCTCTAGTGATGTTTCGGTGACGACGTCGTTTACGACGGTGTTCCTAAAATTGATGCGGCCCTTCGGGTCGTGCACAGTGGCCCCAGTGGACCCCACGAGCGTCACCTCACCACCGAATTTGAAAGCGTGTTTACCGCGCAGATAGGAAACGTGATCGAGAAACTCCGTATAAGCGCTCGGCCCCACGAACCGGGGCCAGTTTCCTCCTCCCAGGTTGGTGAAGCCTGAAATGAAGATGAGCGGCAGCCCGAAGAAAGTTGGATTGGTCACGCCCGTGTTGATTCCGTAGCCCGTCGGGAGTCCATTGGAAAGTCCCCACGGAGAGGCTGGGTTCGCACTGCGGTCAGCGGATAAATCAGGCGCATACACATGGGTGTAGCCAACCTTGACCTCGTTTACCCAAGTGGAATTCGGAGTCCAGGTCCACGCCCCGGAGCCGACGCGATTTTGGAAGGGAAGATCCGTCTCAGACCATGGCGCCGAAATTGCCCCTGGATTGTCATCCCACTGGCCGTACCCCTGGCCGATGAAAAACATGCCACTCAGACTGTTTTTCTCATTAGGATGATAGTCCACCTTTGCCAGGCCACTATACGTACTATTATTGTCAGACAGAGTGAACAAGCCGGTCGGAAAAACCTGCTGCGGAGAACCAGGGAACTGGGTGCCCGGGTTTATTGGGAAAAGATTTTCGAACGAAGCAGTGGCGGGTGAGGGTGTGCAACTGCCGGCCGGCAGGCCTGCTAATTGGGCGCTGAGTGCAGACACCTTGGTGCGACCTACCGCGTTGCAGGCGTCCACTATGCTCAGACTCGTATCACCTATGGGGGCGTCGACGGGGGAGCTCAACGCCGGTGTCACTCCCAGGTAAAGTTTCTGACCCTCGAAGCCCAGGAACCAGAAGATTTTGTCTTTCTTAAGGGGCCCACCGACGGTAGCGCCGAACTGCTCGATGGAGAGCGGGGGGGTTGCCGCGTCCGACGGCTGGAAAAAGTTCTTCGCGCTCCACGCGCCGTCGCGGCCATAAGCGTACGCCGAGCCGTGGAGGGTGTTCGTGCCCGACTTCAACCCCACGTTGACTTGCACGCCGGGCTTCCACCCAAATTCGGCCTTCGGAATTTGCTCGGTATTCATCTCCTGGATGGCGTCGAGGGGCAGGATCGTAGATGCATCTCCCGCCAGCGCGTAGCCGTTAATGACTTGCTGATTTGTGGCCCAATCGTAGTTGTTTACGCCGTCTACCAGGAAAAAGTTGTCATTTTCTCGCATGCCCATGGCGGTCTGTTTAGTGGCTCCCCCGCCAGGCGCGTTCACGAAACCCGGGCGCAGTGTGAGCAAGTTGATGTAGTTCCTGCCATTCAGCGGGATTTCACTGACCGTCCGGTTATCGATCGTGCCGGTTAGGGTAGCGGTGGTGGTTTCTATCAGTGGAAGCGCCTCGGTTACGGTAATCGCCTGGGTTTGCTCACCCGGCTGCAGAGTGACATCGGCGCGCGCATCCTGCCCCACGCCTAATTGCATGCCCTCACGAGTGAACGTCCTGAATCCTTTGGCCTCCACGCGAAGCGAGTACATATCGGGATCCAGATTTGGCGCCACGTACTCTCCCGCCGAGTCTGTAGTCAAAGTGCGCGAAACGTTTTTTTGCACATCGGTGACGGTCACCGTCGCGCCCGCTATCACGCCTCCGCTTTGATCCGCAACTGTGCCGAGCAAGCGCGCCTGATTGACCTGCGCGAGCAAGAAACTCGGTAGAAGGCACAGAGCGACAATGGCGCTCACGACTTCTGTCAGCCGCGTGAACCGGTCCTTAAATGACGCCTGCAAGTGTGTACACTTCATGGCGGCCTCCCTCAGGTGCGGATTTGATTTAATAATGCTGAGTCTTCTTCGCGATGGGTTGGAGCGATAGCATAGGGAAATTTGAATGTCAATTGGATTAAAAAGCGCCTTGTGGCCCCTAATCTATTTAGAAATTTCATCATTGGTTGACTCGGCGAAGGCGGACACTCCGGCGACACCAACAGTTTCAAAGGAAAGAAATACTTCTATTCAGTAATTAGAGAAGCAATTTCACGCACAAATTCAACCGCACATATCACGTGCCAGCGACTTCCAGAATCATTGCAGTTGACTCTTCAGGACGTTGGGCGTAAGGTCCGGAACAGAATAATTATATTTTCCGATAATCCTCGGGGCAAAGCACAGCACGTAGAAGTTTTTCCGCGCGCGACCTGACATGGGAGGCAAATCATGAGTCGTGTACTCAGCTTTCGGATGGGGCTCGTTTTACTGCTGGTGTTCCCACTTGCGGGATGGATCGCCCGCGTGGAAGCAAGGCAGGCGAGACAGGCTGGAAATGCAATTCAGATCAACTCGAGCGATA
>Ga0210401_10006455_pt1 | contig 11888 bp, 6 predicted proteins | sample IncBWH32MmetaG_FD_150866 | JGI IMG/M metagenome (GOLD analysis project Ga0210401, IMG submission 150866) | Forest soil microbial communities from Barre Woods Harvard Forest LTER site, Petersham, Massachusetts, United States - Inc-BW-H-32-M | ecosystem: Environmental > Terrestrial > Soil >... | reverse complement strand
CCGCGTACACCATCGCAAAACCTGCGCTGGCGTACAGAAAGCCCGCGAAACTGGGCGCTGGGCCGGATTTCTTTCTTGGGGGTGCTGGCGGAATTCCGTAATAGATACACAGCATCATCAGCGGCGTTATCATCGCCGCATTCCAAAACATCCATTCCCACGAGAGATGATCTCGGTACCAGCCGTAAAGCGTCGGTGCGATGTTCACGGCGCCGTCGACGAACGTCGCGTACAACGCGATGGTGAAGGGAAGGAACCTGAGAGGAATATTGCGCAACGCGAAAGTGAGGGTAAGCGGGTAGAAAGTGCCCGAGGTCAGCCCTGCCAAAGCGAGCCCGGTGATGAGCAAGCTGTAACTGTGGATTAGGGGAAGGAGCGCGCAAACGACGGTAAACGACGTCGCCGCAAAGAACAGAATTTTCCGCGGTCCCATTAGGCCGCCCAGGTACACGGTGAAAGGGCCGATGAACATCAGGCCAATGTTGTAGGCGCTGTTTATCCACGCGCCATCGTCGAAGCTGATGCCTGCGTGCCCCTTCAGATCTGCAAGGCCCAGCGAGAACATGCGGCCCGTGAGCGTGACAATCCCCGCGCCCAGGATGACGCCCAGGATGCCGAGCAGCGGGCTGTTCGAGAGGTTAAGCGGCGCTATTTTCGCGACGCCCTGCGCGAGTTGTGCCGGTGGAGGTAGACGTAAGACTGTGGTTGACGCCGCCATCGCGCGCTCCGATTAATGTCTCGTGCGGACGGTGGCAATGACCGATAGCCCCGGACGCAAGGTAGTCGCGATGCCGGAATCGTCGAATGCAATCTTGACTGGGATTCTCTGCACGACTTTTGTGTAATTGCCGGTTGCATTGTCGGGTGGCAGCAGCGCGAATTGCGAGCCGCTGGCCGGCGCGATCTCGAGGACCTTGCCGTGGAAGATTTTTCCCGGGTATTCGTCGATGCGGATCTCGGCTGCGTCGCCGACTTTCACGTTGGTGAGCTGTGTCTCGCGGTAATTCGCCTGCACCCATTTGATATTGCTGACGAACGCGATCACTTGTGTTCCGGGCGAAACCAACTGGCCGGGCCGCACCTGCCGCTCGCCTACCGTGCCATCGCCAGGGGCGGCGATTTTCGTGTAGCCGAGGTTCACCTTCGCGACCGTAAGGGCCGCTTCTTTGGCGTGGAGGTCCGCGACGAGCTGCATGTCTTGCGACTCCAAAACCGCCTTGGTCCTCCTCTCCGCCTCGGCCGCCAGGTCGTTGCTGCGCAGCCCCGTCTTTGCCTGTTCGAGGTCCGCTTTGCGGCTCGCCAACTGCGCGGCGAACCGCTGTTCGTCGGCAACCACCTGCTCAACCTTTTGCGGTGTGCTTGAATTTGTCTGCAACAGGGCCTCTTGTCGCTTGCGTTCCTTCTGTGTCCGAACGACATCCGCTTCTACCGCGTCTTGGCCGGCTTGCGCCGCGACGATTTGAGCGTTCGCCTGGTCGACACCCGCAAGAGCCCGGTTGATCTTTGAATCTTGAAGTTCGCGTTGGCGTCGATTGTTTTCGATTGCGGCCTTCGCAGCTTCCACCGCCGCATTGGCTTGAGCCACATTCGCAATGTAGTCGCTATCTTCAAGTTGGACGAGCAGGTCGCCCCTGTGGACCTGCTGATAGTCCGAAACCCTTACATCCGCAACGATCCCGGCGACCTTCGTGCTCAGCGGCGTCACGTCACCGCGCACGTAAGCGTCGTCGGTAACTTGGTCGATGTGGCCGCCTTCCCAGGCGTTCCAGTTCCTGGTGATCGTTGCTACCAAAGCAGCCGCAAGCAGGACGATCAGTACGGGGGCTCCGTATTTTCGCCATGCCGGCTTCTCCGGGGGTGCCGTAACGTGCTCGGGCTCAGCCGCAGGCGTCGGAGCCGTCGGCGTGATAGGCGTGCGAGCTACAGCCGTTGCTTTATCTGTCGACGTCATTGCGACTCCTCGTCAGGGTTGCGATTCCCCAGTAACGGCCCGAAATCTAAACACATAGATGGTCCGAACTTGGTCGCGGTTCAATTCATTGAGCATTTCGGGGCGTCCACCTCGTAAGATCTTGAAATGTGTCGCTGACACCACGCTTGAGTAGCGCTCGATGAGGGTGCGAACTCCTGTTTTATTCCGAAGTGTAACGTGTAGCGAATCTGCGACGTAGGGGCAACTCGTGTGCCAATGGCAAATTACTGAATCTACAAGACTTCGATTACGTCGATCGATGCCGATCTTCGGCAATTGCCGATTTTCGGCATCCCGCAGGCTTAGGCTTGCAAATGACAGGCAACGAACGAACCCGTCCGACCAGCGCCCAGCAGTGTACGTTGGCACGGCCGCGCTTGCCTTCCAGCGCTTTCTGGTGTAACCACACCGTTCCAGGCAATAGGTTCTGTGGACACACCCTTTAAACTTATGTTCTGATCGCTGAAGTTCAGGGCAATAAATGACTGCAAGAACTCGAGAGAGTTGGACAATCGAATTATATCCCCGGCTTGGTGCGCGTCTGTCTGAGATTTTTCTATGACCTCCAATATGATCGCCGCGTTGGCCGCTATTTTGGGATCGATTGTCGGTGCATTAGGTTCCGCCGTGGCCACCTCGATCACGCAGAGGCATCAGGACCGGCGGGACCTGCTCTCAAAAACAATTGTCCGCCGCGAGTCCCTGTACTCCGATTTCATTTCGGAGAGCGCGCGCCTGATCGTCGACGCAATGGAGCACAACGGCAGCGAACCTCAGAAACTTGTCCCAGTCTACGGGTTGCTGAGTCGTATTCGACTCAGTTCGTCCTCGCGCGTTTTGGAAACGGCTGAGGAGGTTGTAAGAACAATTCTCGCCAGCTATCGGCAGCCGAATCTAACGACTGAGCAGATCGAGTCTCGCGCCCTCAGTGCGCAAGACCCATTGAGAGTGTTCAGCGACACCTGCCGCATTGAGCTGGAATCGCTGCAAAGACAATTGTGAGAGAAGAGAGGTCGCGGCAGAACGACCCGTACGGTTCTCGACCTCATTTTCTCCGACCAGTTCAGACGTAAACGAACCAGGAGTTTTTGCTCCGTTTGCGTGATACGCTTCTGCGCCATCGCCGAATACGCAACCCGCATTTTGAAGGTGGAACATGTCCAATACCCTGAACGCACGTGCGGGAACTAGCGAAGCTACGATTTCGCCGCTCGCAGGCAAGCCGGCACCCAAGGAGATGTTGATAGACGTCGCTCGCCTGGAGAAAGACTATTTTGAGCGCCATCCCGACCTGCAGGATCCCAACCAACTCGTTAGCTTCGGCACCAGCGGACACCGCGGCTCCCCCCTCCACGGCACATTCACCGAAGCCCACATCCTGGCGATCACCCAGGCGATCTGCGACTACCGTCGCGAGCAGGGAACCGACGGGCCGCTGTACATGGGGAAAGACACCCACGCGCTCTCGGCACCTGCGCAACGCACTGCTCTCGAGGTGCTGGCGGCGAACAATATCGAAACGGTCATACAGCAAGGTGACGGAGTAACTCCGACCCCGGTCATCTCGCGAGCGATTCTGGTTTACAACCGCGGTCGCAAGGAACATCTCGCGGACGGCATCGTCGTCACGCCGTCGCACAACCCGCCCGAGGATGGCGGTTTCAAGTACAACCCGACTCACGGCGGCCCGGCCGATACCGACGTGACCCGCTGGGTCGAAGGCCGGGCGAACGAATTGTTGCGAGCCGGCAATGTCGACGTCAAGCGCGTGCCGTTCACCAAAGCCATCCAAGCCGCAAGCACGCATCAGGAAGACCTAATGATGCCGTACGTTCGCGACCTAAAAAACGTCGTCGACATGGACACCATTCGCGGCGCCAAGCTCAAACTCGGCGTCGATCCCCTCGGCGGAGCCGCGCGCCCATATTGGGAACCCATCAACTCGGTTTACGGCCTGGACGTCGTCGTCGTCAACCCGGTGATCGACCCGACTTTTTCGTTCATGACCGTCGATCACGACGGCAAGATCCGCATGGATTGTTCGAGTCCCTATGCGATGGCCGGGCTGGTAAAAATGAAAGACAAATACCAAGTGGCTTTCGCCAACGACCCAGACTCGGACCGGCACGGGATCGTCACCCCGAGTGCGGGATTGATGAACCCGAACCATTACCTCGCAGTTGCGATTCAATACTTGCTCAACCACCGCCCCTTGTGGCGGCGAGGAGTCACCGTTGGAAAGACCTTGGTCAGCAGCAGCATGATCGACAGGGTCGTGCAAAAGCTCGGTCGCGAGTTATCCGAGGTGCCCGTGGGCTTCAAGTGGTTTGTGCCGGGCCTCTTCGATGGTTCGTGCTGTTTCGGCGGGGAAGAGAGCGCCGGAGCTAGTTTTCTCCGGCTCGACGGCACCGTGTGGACGACGGACAAGGACGGACCAATCATGGACCTGCTGGCGGCCGAGATTACCGCCCGCACCGGCAAAGATCCTGGACAACATTATCGCGCATTAACGGAGGAGTTCGGCGCCCCGCTCTACACGCGCATCGACGCGCCTGCGACCCCCGAGCAAAAAGCAAAATTGCAGAAGCTCTCGCCGGACTCGGTAAAAGAGTCCAACTTGGCGGGCGAGCCGATCACCGCCAAACTGACTGCGGCGCCAGGGAATCACGCTCCGATCGGCGGCCTAAAGGTCGTTGCGGAAAGCGGCTGGTTTGCGGCCCGCCCCTCCGGCACGGAGAACATCTACAAAATTTACGCGGAGAGCTTCAAGAGCCAGACACATCTGAATGCAATCGTGAGTGAAGCCCGTGAGATGGTGAACAACGCACTGAGTTCCTCCGGAAGCGCTTCTCCTACCGGCGCGCGATAGTGATCCGTCCGCTGGGCGAATGAACGACCAGTACCTTGCCTCGTGCGTCGGAAGACATTTCGCTCGCCTAGCAGGCTGCGGGAAAAGTCTTTTCTTTAGGAGGTCGGTGCTTTAGCGCCGACGTAAACCGCTTGCTCTCAACGGGCTTCAGCCCCTGAAGAAAGCTTCTTCCCCGTTTTGTTGCATTTTTCCGCAGCCTGCCAGGAAATTAAACTTAACTTTAAGGCCGTTCAACTCATCAATGATCGGGAGAGGCATTGCCCGTGGCGTGCCTATCCTGAGGTTCAGCGACGCGATCACAATCGACACCGGCGATCCTGTCAGGAATGAGCGCCGCGTTTAATGGTCTCGTTTAACGCTCTCGTTTAACGCTCTATTGACGCCCTCTACTCGTTGCGAGGATATGGTGCAAAATGCTGAGCTCAAGGACCTGCCACCAAATGCTCAGCGGTTGACAGGCACAATGCGTTTCGAGGAGCCTTTCGTTGGATGGGAACAAGCCAACGAGGCGACATTGCCAGCCACGGGATTCATTCCGAATAACCAAAGCACGCGAAAGGACAACGAAAATGGCAGCACGCGCACAAGCAATTTCCAAGGGCCCAGCCCTCAAACGCCAAGCCTGGAAGGATCTCGGGATCCACTATAAAGAGATCCGGGAAGTACACCTGCGACAGCTCTTTGCGGAGGATCCCAAGCGCGGCGAGCATCTGACCGCCGAGGCCGCGGGTCTTTATCTCGATTATTCGAAGAATCGTATCACCCCTGAAACACTCAAGCTTCTGATCCAGCTCGCTCAAGGATCTGGCCTTCAAGAGCGCATCGACGCCATGTTTCGCGGCGAAAAAATCAACATCACCGAAAAGCGAGCGGTCTTGCACGTAGCCCTGCGAGCTCCGCGAGGCGCCTCCATCGTGGTAGATGGCGAGAACGTCGTTCCAAAGGTTCATGCCGTACTCGACCGCATGGCGGACTTCTCCAATCGCATAAGGAGCGGCGAGTGGAAGGGTTACACCGGCAAGCGCATTCGTAATGTCATCAACGTCGGCATCGGTGGTTCCGACCTTGGCCCGGTGATGGCCTACGAGGCTCTGAGGTATTACTCCGACAGGGCACTCACGTTTCGCTTTGTGTCCAACGTAGACGGCACCGATTTCGCGGAAGCCGTCCATGATCTCGATCCCGCGGAGACCCTCTTCATCATCTCCTCCAAAACATTCACGACGTTGGAGACGATGACCAATGCTCATACCGCCCGGGATTGGTCACTGGCCGGCCTGCAAGGTGACGAAAAGTCCGTCGCCAAACACTTTGTCGCCGTTTCCACGAATACCGCCGAGGTCCAGAAGTTCGGTATCGACACCGCCAACATGTTTGAGTTTTGGGATTGGGTCGGCGGCCGCTACTCCATGTCCTCCGCCATCGGCCTCTCGACCATGGTGGCCATCGGCCCGGATAATTTTCGCGCCATGCTCGGCGGCCTACACCAGATCGACGAGCACTTCCGTACCACTCCCTTCGAAAAAAACCTTCCCGTGCTCATGGGCCTTCTGTCGGTCTGGTATGACGATTTCTTCGGTGCCCAGACCCAAGCCGTCCTGCCTTACGAGCAGTACCTGAAGCGCTTCCCAGCATACCTCCAGCAACTGACGATGGAGAGCAATGGCAAGCACGTTACGCTTGACGGAAAGACCGTCACCCGCGAGACATCGGCGATCTACTGGGGCGAGCCAGGAACCAACGGTCAGCATTCCTTCTATCAACTAATTCACCAAGGCACCAAGCTCATCCCCTGCGACTTCATCGCCTTTACCGAGCCCCTCAATCCACTTGGCCGCCATCACGACGTGCTCATCGCCAACGTCCTCGCGCAAGCCGAGGCGCTGGCCTTCGGCAAGACTCCGGAGCAGGTCAAGGCCGAGGGCACCCCGGACTGGCTGGTTCCTCACCGCGTCTTCGAAGGCAATCGTCCATCGAATACCATCTTCGTTGACCGCCTCACACCCGAAACCCTGGGCAAGCTGGTGGCGCTGTACGAGCACTCCGTGTTCACCCAAGGCACCGTCTGGAACATCGATTCGTTCGACCAGTGGGGCGTGGAGCTGGGCAAAGTCCTGGCGCAGCGCATCATCCCCGAGCTTGAAAGCAAAACAGAACCGAAGCTCGCCCACGACAGTTCAACAAACACCCTGATCAGCTACTACCGAAAACATAAGAAAACCGCCTGACGAATCTCAGCTTGATAAACCCCCCTAACAAGCTGCGGGTTTCAGCGATAGGTTCGAAGAGGCACAGTGAACAATTCAATCGACGTTGCGTCCGCGGACGTCGTCCGTTCAGACGACCCAACTCAGCCAGCGGCCGCCGCAGTTAAAAAACGCCCATCGTGGGCCCAGACCGAAGGAACTCCATTGCCGCTTGGCGTCACCTGGATCGAACAGGAGCGCGCCTTCAACTTTGCCGTTCACTCGGAACATGCGGAGAGCGTCACCCTCTTGCTCTATTCCTCCGACGATTTGGTGACTCCCCTCCTGACATTCCGTTTCGATTTTCTACGCAACAAATCAGGCCGGATCTGGCACTGTAGAATCCCACTCACGGAGATGGGTGACGCGTGCTACTACGCATACTCAGTCTCCGGACGGGACGCTCCTCAACTTTACTGCTTTGACTCGCAGAAGGTCCTGCTCGATCCGTATGCGAAATGCATTTTCTTTCCACCCGGTTTCGATCGCGAATTCGCCAAGCGCGGAGGATCAAACGCAGGTCGGGCGCCCTTAGGAGTTCTGACCGATCACCGCTCGACGTTTGACTGGTCGAAAGATCGCTCACCGCATCACGAATCCGATGCCATCATCTACGAACTTCACGTCCGGGGCTTCACCAGGAACCCCAACTCTGGCGTTGACCCGTCTCGCGCGGGCACCTATGCCGGCCTGGTGGAAAAGATCCCGTATTTGAAAGAGCTCGGAGTAACCATCGTCGAGCTGATGCCGGTTTATCAGCGCGATCCACAAGATGACGACTACTGGGGCTACATGCCCTTGAACTTCTTCGCGCCCCATGCACAGTATGCGAGCAGCTGCGACCATCATGAACAACATCTCGAATTTAGAAACACGGTGAAGGCTTTTCATCAGGCTGATATTGGGATCATCCTCGACGTCGTGTACAACCACACCTGCGAGGGTGACGATCGGGGGCCAATCTATTGTTACAAAGGTTTCGACTGCGCAGGCTACTACATGCTCTCCTCCGACCCCGCTAACCCCTTCGCCAACTACTCTGGCACCGGCAATACCTTGAACTTCGGTCAACCACACGTGCGCAAGATGGTGATGGACAGCTTGCGTTATTGGAAAAAAGAGATGCACATCGACGGCTTCCGATTCGATCTGGCGTCGGTGTTTAGCCGTAACGCGGACGGCTCTCTAAACTGGGGAGACGCTCCGATTTTCAGCGAAATCGCCTCCGATCCGGACTTGGGTCGGTTACGTTTGATTGCTGAACCCTGGGACACCGCTGCTTATCAACTTGGGCGGGGATTCCCAGGCTCAACTTGGCTCCAGTGGAACGGACGCTTTCGCGACGATGTCCGCCGCTTCGTCAAGAGTGACGCTGGGATGGTTCCCGACCTGATGCGGCGCGTCTATGGCAGCGATGACCTCTTTCCCGACAGCCGCGCCGATGCGTATCACGCCTACCAGAGCATCAACTACATAACCAGCCATGACGGTTTCACTCTGTACGATCTTGTCTCTTACGACCGCAAGCGCAATTGGGTCAACGGTAACAACAATCAGGATGGCACGGACGACAACCTCAGCTGGAACTGCGGCCACGAAGGGGACGAGTCCGTGCCCGCGGAGGTGCTGGCACTTCGCCGGAAACAGGTTAAAAATTTTTGCTGCTTGCTCCTGTTATCCAACGGAATCCCGATGTTGCGCGCAGGCGACGAATTTCTGAACACGCAATACGGCAACAACAATCCCTACAACCAGGACAACGAAATCGGCTGGCTGGACTGGAGCCAACTTGCCGCGAACGCCGACATTTTTCGTTTCTTCAAGAACATGGTTGCATTTCGCAAAGCTCACCCTGCCATTGGCCGTAGCAGGTTCTGGCGAGAAGACGTCTCCTGGTACGGAACCGGTTCCACGGTCGATTTGTCCGCTCCTTCCCGCAGCCTGGCGTTCTGTCTGCATGGCGCTTCTCAAGCCGATGACGACACCTACGTGATGATCAATGCCTACTGGAAAGAATTAGTGTTCCATATCCAGGAAGGAACGCCACAGGAGTGGAAGAGAATTGTGGACACCTCTGTACCAAGTCCTGACGATTTCTCAGAACGCGCCTTGCCTCTAGTGACGCCGAACTACGGTGTGGCTCCCCGCTCCGTCGTCGTCTTACTTCGACCACGAAAGCACCACTAACCGTCTGAGCTCCGTTTCCGATTTGAAACCTACTATGGAACCGCGAGGCCTCTACCGTCATCTGTGTGTACAGGAATTTTCACGACAGCAAAGCGGGTGCCGCACCCTTGGGTTTTAAGGGTGCGGGTTTTGACGTTGCGTCGACTAGACCCCAAGCGTGGAAACCGAATTTCAAAATGGCTTTTTCGCAGCTCTACCTCTAATCTTACGACCTGCAAGTCATCAAGGATGGCTGTTGAGCAGGGAGGAACCAGTGAGGCAATCGCGGGTTTTCAAGGTTCTGCTGTTACTACTGCCGCTCGTCGCAATCGCTCTATTTTGGGCTCATGCCACACGTTCGGCGAGACGCGCCGACACCAACAGGCAATCAGAAACGGCCGCGAAATCCGCCGCCCCGCCTCAACAGCTCAGCCCCCAGGGTCAAGCCGCGTTGCAGGCCATAATCCAGGCGGGAAAACTCCCGGATCTGCGCTGGCCAGATTTTAGCGACTACGACAAGCATCTCCAGAAATTTTACGACTCCTACGCGTATTCCCTGCCGTGGGTCAGAGGCATGCAGCCAACCCCGCAAGCCCAGCAAGTCATCGCGATTCTGTCGCAAGCAGAGCAAAAAGGATTGTCCGCCGACGATTACGACGGGCCCCGCTGGGCCGACCGCCTGGCCAAACTCAAACCCGCCGCGTCGCAGCCTTCCGAAGTCGATGCCACGCAATTCGATGTCGCGCTCACCGTTTGCGCCATGAGATATATCTCCGACCTTCACATTGGCAAGGTGAACCCGAAGCACTTTGCCTTTGGCTTCGACATTGAAGCCAAGAAATATGACTTGCCCGAATTCCTGAAAACAAATGTTGTCGAAGCTTCCGACGTAGCCGGCGCACTGGCGCAAGTGGAACCCCCGTACCCCGGCTACAAGCGCACGATTCAAGCCCTGCACACCTACTTGCAGCTAGCCAAGGAATCCGATGGCCAACCGCTTCCCGCCGTAACAAAACCGGTCGCCCCCGGCGATTCCTATCCAGGCGTCCCCCAACTGACCGGCAGGTTGCGACTGGTAGGCGACCTCCCAGCCGACGCCAACGTTCCACCGGATGCGACGATCTATCAAGCTCCGTTGGTGGATGCTCTCAAAAGTTTTCAACGCCGCTTGGGACGCGAACCCGACGGACGAATTACCGCGCAAACACTAGCGGATCTGAACGTTCCACTCAGCAGCCGCGTGCGGCAGATGCAATTGACTTTGGAACGGTGGAGATGGCTGGCCGTGGCTCCTCACGCCGCTCCGCTCGTGGCGAACATTCCCGAATTTCGCCTCCGCGCCTATGACGAAAACTTTAAGGTCGCCTTGTCGATGAACGTGGTGGTAGGCAAAGCCTATGGCCACGACACCCCGGTCTTTGGAGACAGCATGGCTTACGTCGTCTTCCGACCTTATTGGAGTGTTCCTTATTCCATCGCCAGGGCGGAATTTCTTCCAAAGATCACTCGCGATCCCGACTACCTGGCTAAAAAGGGATTCGAGGTCGTGGACAGCAAGCAGAATGTCGTGACGTCCGGAACAGTAACGCCCGAAGTCCTCGAGCAACTCCGCTCAGGCAAGCTTTTCATCCGCCAAACGCCAGGCCCCAAGAACTCACTGGGACTCGTGAAATTTATCTTTCCCAACAACTACAACGTGTACATGCACGACACTCCCGAACAGGTCTTCTTTTCGAAGTCTCGCCGCGATTTCAGCCACGGTTGCATCCGTCTGGAAAAGCCCGCCGACGTGGCCGTCTGGGTCCTGCGCAATAATCCGGGCTGGGACATGGATCGCGTACGCGCCGCGATGAACGGAAACACGACGCAGCAGGTGAATCTCGCTCGTCCGATTCCGGTCTTGATTGTGTACGGCACTGCGATCGTGACCGAGGATGGCATCGTTCACTTCTACGACGACATCTACGGGCACGATGCCGCGCTCGAGAAAGTTCTTCAGAAGGGCTATCCGTATCCGGGTTAGTCGCCGCTGATCAGGCTTGCAGGGCAGTCAAAACACCACTGCCGGACGCGCCCGGTGTCGACGTGGATGAAGTCAGAGTGTGGATAGTAGCCGACGCCTCCGCGACGCAGAGCGAGGGCAGCTTGGCGCAGCTTGAGCGTGTCGATGCCGGGCATGCGCAAGTCGATCGCTTCCGCTTGAATGTGCAGGCTGTTCTTGGCGACTCCGGTGGTGTGCGCGCGGAGAGACTCGTTCGTTGTGGACGTGCGGTAGCCGCACACGATGTCGATCTCGCCGTCCGGATGCCCGATCGACGCCGTGAGATCGTAAAGAATATCGTAGAGCCGCGGATCAAAGTGGCGAACATCACCGGTCTGATGATCGCGCAGGAAATAGTCGAGCTTGGCGAGCGCGCCAGAAACGTACTGATCTCGGCGCCGGAAAGCAATTTCCATCCGCTCACCGGTGTGCGTGTTATAAAGCCGCAGGACATGATCGTGCCCGTCCTGACTGTGTGACTCCTCAGGCGCCGCCCCGCGCGATTGGGCCCATGCGCCACCCGGCGCACTCACCAGCAGCACTGCAACTAGAATCCCAAGACACTCAAAAATTTTTCCAGTCACGAGCCCACCG
>Ga0210401_10006452_pt1 | contig 11891 bp, 10 predicted proteins | sample IncBWH32MmetaG_FD_150866 | JGI IMG/M metagenome (GOLD analysis project Ga0210401, IMG submission 150866) | Forest soil microbial communities from Barre Woods Harvard Forest LTER site, Petersham, Massachusetts, United States - Inc-BW-H-32-M | ecosystem: Environmental > Terrestrial > Soil >... | reverse complement strand
GCCACCAGCTTGGCCTGGCCGGGCTGCTCCTGCGCGATGGCGGAAATGAGGCGGGCGTGAATTGAACCGATCACGCCGGCTCCGACGATGCCGAACCGCATCTGGCCTGACTCCCTTATCTTGGTTTACTTTGATTGTGCAAGCGCTTGCAGCTCCCCGGCCGTCGCGCGGGTCATGGCGACCACCTGGTCATCGGCGGCGCACTCGGCGTCGAGCTGGCGGAGGGCGCCCCGCACGCGATCGGCCGTCAGCGCGGTCGCGCCCGCGGTAGCCGAGCTCGCGGTGACGGCGGTGACCGCCAGCCAGGCGGCGACCGGGCGGACGGCGGCGGCGTCCAGCCGCCCGCTGGCCAGTTCCCGACGCAGCACCGGCAAGACCCGGACGGCCAGCTTAGCCAGCGGGTCCACGGCGACCTGGGTCACCAGGTGCTGTATTCGAGGATTCGCGAAACGGTCCGTTAGTTCCCGCCGGTAGGCCGCAATGCTTTCTGCGGGCAGCCCGACGTGCCTGGACGCCGCATCCCACCACTCCTCCGCCCACGTCCGGGCGAGCGGATCGGCGAACGCCTGCGCGATGGTGGCGTGCCCGCGCAGCAGCCCGGTGTAGGCCAGCAGCGTGTGCGCCCCGTTGAGCATCCAGAGCTTGCGCTGCTCGAAGGGCAGCGGATCGGCGGTCATCGTGACCCCGGCCGAGCGTAGGTCAGGCAGGCCGACGTGCAGGCCCGGTCCGGCGGGCAGGTCCTCGAGGACCCACTCGCTGGCCGGCTCGGTGATGACCGCCGCCTCGTCCCGGATTCCGGCGGTCGCCGCGATGACCGCGACGTCGCCGCTCGTCGTGGCCGGCGTGATCCGGTCGACGACGCTAGACGGGAAGGCGACGTTAGGCTCCATCCAGGTCGCCAGCCCGGGCGGGAGGCCGGCCGCGAACTCCAGCATCGCGGCTCGCAGCCGGGCCCCGTTGCCGGCGATGTTGTCGCAGCTGACGACGGCGACCGGCGGGCCGCCGTGGCTGTAGCGGTCGAGGAGGCCAAGCGCCAGCCGCCCGATCGCCGTGGCAGGCGCGGCGCCGACTCTGGCGCTGTCCCTGGACAGGGCTTCCCGTGACCGTGCCTCCCGGGACAGGGCGGCCAGGTCGGCCAGGACGGCCGGGTCGTCGCAGTTGAGGCGGCCGTCGCCGCGCAGGTGATAGCCGGCCTCGGTGACTGTGAGCGTGATCAGCGACGTGCGAGGGTCGCGGCACACCGCCCGCCAGGCGGCGATGTCGCCGCCTGGCCGGGCGTCCGCCAGCGCGGTGCCGACCGCCAGCTGGTCGCGGTCCGGGCCGCGCTGCACCACCGTGTAGAGGCAGTCCTGGGCCGCGAGCAGGGCTGGCAGCCGCACGTCGTGGCCGGTGAACGCGCGGATTCCCCAGTCGGCGCCGTCCGCCGCCCGCGCGATGTACATCGCCTGGTGGGCGCGGTGGAACGCGCCAAGGCCGAGGTGCGCGATCCGCACTGGGGGCCGCGGGCGCGCGCGAAGCAGCCGGGCGATGGCCTTAGCCCTCGCTCGCGGCGTGCTGGTCAACACCCTGAGGGGGCTGGACATCCTGGCCGTTCGTCACATAATGATGGTATGCAAGCGCTTGCACAGCTTCAAGAGAGGTGCGGGATGTGAAGAGCGCGTTCATCGTCACCGATCTCGAGGGCACCGCCGGGGTCACCTCGTTCACCGGCCAGACCCGCCCCGACGCACGCTACCTGGACCGGTCGCGGCGGCTGGCGACCGCGGAACTCAACGCCGCGGTCGAGGGCCTGGTGGAGCGCGGGGTCGAGGACATCCTCGTCCTGGACGGGCACGGCTGCGAGGGTCTGTGGTACGAGGACGTCCATCCGGCGGTGAAGCTGGTCCACGGCCGGCCGCACGCACCGCACAGCGTGCTCGACCCGATCGTGGACCGCTATGAGGTCGGCCTGATCATCGGCCAGCACGCGATGGCCGGCGTGCGGTCCGGCAACATGAACCACACGCAAAACAGCCAGCTCATCGACTACATCAAGATCAACGGCGAGGTGGTCGGCGAGATCGCCCAGTGGGCGCTGTACTACGGAGCGGCCGGCCTGCCGTTCATCTTCTTGTCCGGCGAGACCGACGCCTGCGCCGAGGCGGCCAAGCTGATCCCGCAGATCGAGACGGCCGCGGTGAAGCAGGGGCTCAGCCGCAACAGCGCGATCTCGCTTTCCCCGCAGGAGGCCCGGCGGCTAATTCGAGAGGGTGCGGGGCGGGCCGTGGACCGGCATCGCGAAGCGCCGGTCGGACCGACGGTATGGCCAGGACCGTTCGTCCTGGAGAAGCGGTTCTTCTACACCGACGCGGCCGACGCGGCGGCGGACGCCCCCGATGCCGAGCGGGTGGACGCCCAGACGGTCCGGTTCCGCTCCGCGGACGTCCGGCCGCTCGTCTACCGGTGAGCGCCGCGTGATAGCGCTCGCCATCGCCGGGCTGCGGCACCCGCACATTGAGACGATCATCGACGAGGCCCGGCTGCGCCAGGACGTCAAGCTCATCGCCATCGCCGACTCCGACCCGGACATCCGCGCCGGCTACGCGGCCAGCCTCGGCGTGCCGGCCTACCCCTCCCACCGGGAGATGCTGCAGGCCGAACAAGCGGACGTGGTCGGCGTCGGCGCGGAGTACGGCGCGCGGGGTGCCATCGTCAGGGACGCCCTGGCGGCCGGGGTGCACGTGCTGGCCGACAAGCCGCTGTGCACGACGCTGGCCGACCTGGAGGCGATAGAGGCAGCGTGGCGCGCCTCGGGCCGTCACCTGTCCGTCGCCTTCGAGAAGCGGTTCTACCCGCCGACCCTCGCCGCGGACCGGCTCGTCGCCGAGGGAGAACTTGGCGACCTCGTCACGATCGCCGCAAGCGCGCCGCACAAGCTGACCCGCGCCAGGCGCCCGGACTGGATGTTCGACCGCGATCAGTACGGCGGCATCCTCAACGACCTGGCCGTGCACGACATCGACCTGCTGCTGCACTTCACCGGCGCGACGCGCGGCTGGCTGCGGGGATTCGCCGGCAACCGGGCCAACGCCGACCGGCCGGGATTCGAGGACTACGGCCTGATCACGCTCCGCACCGACGACGGGGTGCTGGCGACCCTTGAGGTGAACTGGCTCAGCCCGGAGGCCGCCAGCTACCACGGGGACTACCGGATGCGGCTGACCGGGACGCTGGGGACGGCCGAGCTGTGCTGGAAAGACGACGCGGCGTCGGTCGCGACGCACCGGCGGTCGCCGCGCCTGGAGCCTCTGCCTAGGCGGCTGCGGCCAGCCGAGGACTTCTTCGACGCACTGACCGACGGGCGGCCGCCGGCGGTGACCGCGCAGGACGCCCTCGCGGCGACGCGGATCGCCCTGCTGGCCCAGCGCAGCGCCGATACGGGCCAGTCGATGCCCTGGAGCGTCGCCTGGCCCGGCCCTGGCACCGGCCCTGGTCTTGGTCCTGGAGAAGCTAGAGAAGGAGCCTGATCGTGATCGCCGACAGTAGTCAACGGCCTGCGCGGGAGTTCAGCGCCGGCCGAGTGCTTGTCCGCGTCTACCCGACCCGGGCTTCGATGGGCCAGGCGGCCGCGCACGACGTCGCGGAGGCCCTGCGCACGCGGCTGCGCACCCAGCGGTCCGTGCGGGCCGTCTTCGCCGCCGCGCCCTCGCAAGACGAGATGCTGGCCGCACTGGCGGCCGCCCCTGGCATCGACTGGGCGCGGGTCACCGCGCTGCACATGGACGAGTACGCGGGGATCGGCGAGTCGGCGCCGCAGCGGTTCGGCAACTACCTGGCGGAACGGCTCTTCGGCCTGGTTCATCCGGGGCGCGTCGAGCTGATCAGCCCGGGTGGTGATGCCGGGCTAGCGGCGGAGCGCTACGCGCGCGTGCTGGCGGAGGCGCCGGTCGACATCGTGTGCGCGGGCATCGGAGAGAACGGCCACCTGGCGTTCAACGACCCGGGCATCGCCGACTTCGCCGACGCCAAGCTGGTCCAGGTCGTGGCGCTCGACGAGCGGTCCCGACAGCAGCAGGTCAACGACGGCTGCTTCGGTGCGCTGGCGCAGGTGCCGGCCCACGCGATCACGCTCACCATCCCGGCGCTGATGTCGGCGAACGAGATCTTCTGCGTCGTTCCCGGCCCAAGCAAGGCGGCGGCGGTCAGGGAGGCGCTCTTCGGGCCGGTCAGCGCGGCGTGCCCGGCCAGCATCCTGCGGGACCATCCGCGCGCCACGCTCTACCTCGACGCGGGCTCGGCACCCGCCTAGCGGACAGGCAGGCTAGTTAAAGGCCGGTCGTCTCCCCGTCAAGGGCGGCACTTAAGTGGACGGCGCGGTCAGCACTGTCACGACCCGCAGCCGCTGGTCGCCCGGGGCGAAGTCGAAGGTCATGAGGTCCGCGGCGGTGCCGGGCGCAAGCACCCCGCGCCGCGGGCCGACCGCGCGTGTCGGGCCGGACCCTCGGGTCGGGCCGGACCCGCGTGTCGGGATGGTGGGGCCGAGCAGGCGGGCGGGGTTTCTGGTGGCGAGGGTGAGCGCCTGGGCTAGCGTCAGGCTGCCGAGGGCGGTCGCGATGGCGACGCACTCATCAAGGCCGCGGGCGGCGCCGGCCAGGTACGGGGAGCCGACGAGGCCGAGCCTGCCGTCCGGCGACAGCTCGACGGCATCGCCGACCGTCGTCACGTACCGGCCGGGCGGCATGCCCGCCAGTTCGGTGGCATCGGACACGAGGTGAACGCGATCGGGGCCCGCGGCGCGCACCATCGCCTTGAACGTGTCGGCGGGCAGGTGATGGCCGTCGGCGATCAGTCCGAGATGCAGGCTGTCGTCCGCGAGCTGGGCCCACAGGTAGTTGGGGTGGCGCGGCAGCGTCGCGTGCGCCCCGTTGCCGAGATGCGTGGACATGGTGGCGCCCGCCGCGACGGCCTGGTGCACCTGGTCGCTGGTGGCATGCGTGTGGCCGACGGCGACGCGGACGCCGAGCCCGGTCACGGCGCGGATGAACGCGTCGCTGCCGGGCCAGTGAGGGGAAACGGTGACCAGGCCGACAAGCCCGCCGCTCGCCCGATGCCACCGCCCCACCTCGGCGGGGTCGGGCGGCCGGATGTAGCGCGCGTCGTGAGCGCCGCGCGGGCCGTCCTGGTCGGACAGGAACGGCCCTTCGACATGGACATACGGGATCGCGTGCGCGAGGTGCCGCGAGGACCTCCGGGCGGCCGCGATCGTCGCCAGCGACGCCAGCAGCTGATCCTCCGGCGCGGTGATCAGGGTGGGCACGACCGTGGTCACGCCGACCGCCGCCAGGGCATGGACGAGCCCGGTGACCGTCTGCGGCCTCAGTTCCGGCTCGTTCAGGTCGAACCCGTGGTACCCGTTCACCTGCAGGTCGATGAGGCCGGGGGCGATCCAGCGGTCAGCGTCGGCATCAACCGCCGTGACGGCGGTGACGGCCGTGATGAGCCCGCGGTCGGTATCCACACGCAGGACCTGGCCGGTGGCCGGGTCCCGGCCGGTGAGGTGGCTCACGGGTTGGCTCACTGGGCGCCCGCTCGGCGCGCACGAGACGACCGAGACGACCGAGACGACGGAGCCGGGCCGGTCGTGGCCCGCACCACCAGGCGCGAGTCCAGGCTGTAGCGGTCGTCGCGGGCCCGCTCGCCGGCGCTGCTGCTCGCCAGGACGCGCAGCAGCAGTTCGACCGCCACCCGCCCGGCGTCCGCCGCCGGGGCGGCAATCGTCGTCAGCGGCGGGTAGGTGATGGCCCCGAGCGTGTCATCGCAGCCGACGACGCTGAACTGGCCTGGGACCGCCACACCGCGGCTGGCGAGGCCGGCCATGATGCCCTGCGCGACGAGGTCGTCGAACGCGACGGCCGCTGTGCACCCGCCCTCGAGGATCTTAACCACGGCCTTCTCCCCGACCGCATAGGTCGGCTCGCCCGCCGGCAGGACAAGCGGCTGTGTCCCGTGCTGCTCGGCGGCCTGGCGCACCGCCTTGCGCCGCTGCTGGCTGGACCACGAGCTCGCCGGCCCCGAGACGTAGGCGATCTTCTTGTGCCCAAGGCCCGCCAGGTGGGCGACGGCGTCCCGCATGGCGCCCGCCGTGTTGATGAGCACCCGCGGCACGCCGTCGACGTCACGGTTCACCAGCACGAGCGGCCGCCGCCTGGCCAGCGCGTGAATGCCGTCGGCGGGCGACCTGGAGGACGCCAGGACAAGCCCGTCGACCTGAGCCGCGAACTTGTCCGCGAGCGTCGCCTCGCGGGCGGGGCGCTCACCGCAGTCGCCGAGGAAGACGCAGAAGCCGGCCGCGTCCGCTGCCTGCTGCGCGGCCCGGATGAGCGGGGGGAAGAACGGGTTGGCGATGTCAGGAACGATCAGGGCGATGTTCCCGTGCCGCCCGGTGGACAGCGCCCGCGCCGCGGAGTTGGGGGTGTACCCGAGTTCCCTGGCCGCGCTCACGACCCGCTCGACGGTCGCCGGGCTCAGCAGCTCCGGGTGGCCGAACGCCCGTGACACCGTCGCCGGGGAGACGCCGACGACGCTGGCGATCTTCGCTATCGTCGGCGGGCCTTCGCCCGTACCACCGGTGTCGGACACGATGACCACGCCCCTTGTGCAAGCGCTTTCATCTTAGCCCTCCCCAGTGCTGTCCGCGTGCAGCGACCGCACGAGCCCGTGCACGCGCTCCCGGTCCCCGGCCGGGATGTTCGGGCCGAACGGGTCGTGCGCCGCTGAGGCGGAGATGATGCCCTCCGCCTCGGCCGCCCAGAGCATCCGCTGCACGTAGCCTTCGATCGGCTGGATGAACGTGGCCTCGGCGAACCGGTCCATCCGGTCGGAGGCGGCGACGAAGCCGTCATGCCCGGGGCCGCCGAACCAGCTGGCGAGCAAGTCGGTGGTCAGGTGACCGCAGGCGGCGGCGACGCCGACCAGGGCCGCCTGGGCACCCCACATGAGCGACGGGCCGAACATCCTGTCCTCCCCCGTGATGGCCAGCCGACCGGGGAACTCCATCCGTACGAGAGTGGTGACATCCTGGCAGGTCATCGCTGAGTCAAGGGTCGCGATCTTCACCCCGGCCACGTCGGGAAGGGACAGCAGGTCACGCAGCAGCGCGGGCGGATAGGCGTAGCCGCCGGCTGCGGCGTGCAGGATGAACAGGATCAGCGGCAGGCCGGTACGCGCGGCCAGCCGCTCGTGCAGGCGGAGCAGCGCCTTGTCCCGGTCAGGCCGTCCGGCGTAGGCCCGCGGCGGGAAGACCAGGAGCGCGTCGGCGCCGCCGGCCACCGCCTCGTCGGCGACTGCTAGTGCCTCCGTGACTGGATCCCCCTGGCTGCCCGCCGGCGGGGCGACGCCGGCGATGAGGGGCAGCGCAGTGGCGGCACGGAAGGTGGCGAGCACGCGACGCCGCTCGGCGATCGACAGGTAAGGACCGCGCCCGGTATGCACCCAGGCGGCGACGCCGCCGATGGGCTGCGCGGCGATGGCGCTCGCGTAGCCCTCCAGGTCGGCGAGGGCCAGGCGGCGGTCGGCGGTCATCGGGGTCAGTACCGCCGGGATGGCCGCCTGGTCAAGCGCGCGGACCAGCCGGGCGGCCCGGGGACTGATAGCGGTCACCCTGTCACCTCCGCGATAGACGCGACGAGTTCGACGCCGAGGCCAGGCCCGTCCGGAAGCACCGCGTGCCCGGGCCTGCTTGTGAACGGCGCGGAGTCAACGATGTCGCCGTCGACTAGCAGCGGGCCGACAAGGTCGGCCGGCACCGTGGCGACGGGCGTCGCCGCGGCGAAGTGCGCGGCCGCCATGGTGGCGATGCCAAGTTCTGGCATGGTCCCGACCTTGACCGCGATGCCGGCCGCCTCCGCGATCGCGGCCACCTGCCTGGCGCGGTAAAAGCCGCCGACCTTGAGCAGCTTTATGTTGAACACGTCGCACGCGCCGCGGCGAACCAGCCGCATTGCGTCGTGGACTGACTGGATCGACTCATCGGCCATGACGCGCAGGTCCAGTGCCTGCGTGAGCCGGGCCAGCCCAGCTACGTCCCATCCCGGTACCGGCTGCTCGGCCAGCACGAGCCCGGCCCGCTGCATCCGCTGGAGCATGGGCAGCGCCGTGCCCAGGTCATACGCCTCGTTGAAGTCGATCGCGAGTTCCGCCTCGGCGGGCAGGCTCCGGCACAGCTCCGTGACAAGCTCGATGTCGCGACGCGGGTCATGGCCGCCCTTGACTTTAATGTGCCGGTATCCCTCGGCCACCTTCGCCACCGCCTCGGCCACGGCGGGCTCGATCTCCGCGAGGCCGATCACCCACGCCATGTCGACCGTCTCGCGGACCCGGCCGCCCAGCAGGACCCCGGCGGGGACGCCGAGCGCGCGTCCCTGCGCGTCGATGGCCGCCATGTCGATCGCGGCCTTCGCCAGCGACCGCCCGCGCACCGCCGCGTCCATATGCTGATGCAGGCCGGCCAGGTCGAAGAGCGGCCGGCCGACGACGGCGGGGGCCAGGATCGACTGAATCGCGTCGATAAGGCCGGCCGTGGTCTCTCCCGAGTACGCGGTCATGGCGGTTGTCTCGCCGATGCCGACCGCGTCTTGCGCCGTGATCCTGACCAGCACGCTCTCTAGGGTTGGAGTGGACCCGCTGCTGATCTCGAACGGCGTCAAGTACGGCCGGCTTACCACTGTGGTCGACACCGCGGTGATCGTCTGGGCGCCGGCCGCTCCGACATCATTAGCCGCCGCCATCACATCCGCCACCACGACTTCAGCCACCTCACCTCTTGCGAAATTACGGTCAACACCGAAAACTGTAAGGGCACCCGCTATCGTTGGCAAGGGAGGACAACCGTGGGACCAGACGGCCCGGCGCTCGTCGCCGCGATCCCCGAGCGGCTGCGGCCGCTGTTCTTCCCCGCGGAGGTCGCGGACCGGCTGGTCGCGCTGGGCCCGCTGAGCTGGGTGGACCCAGCCCAGGACGGCACAGCGCTTGACGCCGCGCTATCGGACGCGGAGATCTTGGTGACCGCCTGGGGATTCCCCCGCCTCGACGCGCACCTGCTTGCGCGCGCGCCGAGGCTTCGCCTCGTGCTGCACACCGGGGCGTCCGTGCGGTTCCTGGTCTCCGACGCGCTTTTCGCGCGCGGGATTCACGTGTCCCAGGCCGGCGCGGCCATGGCCAGGCCGGTCGCCGAGGTGTCGCTCGCGTTCACGCTGACGCTGCTGCACCAGATCCACCGCTTCGACCACGCCCTGCGGACAGGCGAGGAGTGGTCACGGGCCAAGGTGGCCCGTCCCCGGCATGAGCTCGCCGGGTCGCGGATCGGGGTTATCGGAGCGTCAAGGACCGGGCGCGCCTACCTTCAGATGATCACCGCGCTCGGCGCTAAGGCCAGCGTGCACGACCCCTACCTGACCGGGCCGGACGCCGCCAGGCTCGGTGCCGACCTCCTAGCGCTGCCGGAACTGCTCGCGACGGCGCGGATCGTCGCCGTGCACGCGCCTGCCATAGCCGAGACCCGGCACCTGCTCGGGCGGCGCGAGCTGGCGCTGATGCCGGACGGCGCTGGCCTCGTGAACACGGCCAGGTCCTGGCTGGTGGACTCCGACGCCCTGCTCGCCGAGTTGCGCAGCGGCCGCCTCGACGCCGCACTGGACGTCTACGACGAGGAGCCGCTTCCCACGAGCAGCCCGTTTCGTGCCCAGCCGGGCGTCCTGCTCACCCCGCATGAGGCGGGCGGCACGATTGAGGCCCGTCGCCGAGCCGGCCAGCTCGTCGTCGATGAGATCCGCCGTTACACCCGCGGCGAGTCCCTGCAGCATGAGATCACGGCGGCGACACTGCCGCAGCTTGGATAGCTCTGCCTCCTGCCCCGCCTAAAGCTAAGGACCCATTTTCATGTTCAAGACCGAAGAGCAACTCGAAGACCGGCTGACGACGCCGTCGGCCGCGCTCGTCGACGACCTGCGCGGCGGGAACGGCGACCTCGTGGTGCTTGGCGCGGGCGGGAAGATGGGCCCGACGCTGTGCCGCCTGGCCCGGCGCGGTCTCGACGCGGCGGGCCGCGGTGCTCACCGGGTCCTCGCCGTGTCGCGCTGGTCGAACCCGGCCGCCGCGAGGATGCTCACCGATTACGGGATCGACGTCGTCCCGTTCGACCTGCTCGCCGACCGGGATCTCGCCGGGCTGCCGGACGCGCCGAACGTGATCTTCATGGTCGGCGCCAAGTTCGGCACCAGCGCTCACCCCGACCTGGCCTGGGCAGTCAACGTCGCACTGCCAGATCGCGTCGCCCGGCGCTACGCCGGCGCCAGGATCGTGGCGCTGTCGACCGGCAACATCTACCCGTACGTGCCTATGACCTCCGGCGGCTGCCAGGAGGACGAACACCCGGCCCCGGTCGGCGAGTACGCCATGACGTGCCTCGGCCGCGAGCGGATGCTGTCCCACGCCGCGGCGACGCGCGGCACCCCGGTGACGCTGCTGCGGCTGAACTACGCGATCGACCTGCGGTACGGCGTGCTGGCCGACATCGGCCAGCAGGTACTCGCCGGCGAGCCCGTGGACGTGCGGACGCCCGCGGTCAACGTGGTGTGGCAGGGCTACGCCAACGAGGTGATTCTCCGTGCCGTCGGGCACGCGGCGACCGAGCCGTTCGTGCTTAACCTCACCGGGCCGGAGACCGCCTACGTGCGTCGGATAGCGACCCAGTTCGGGGGGCGGTTCGGCGTGGAGCCGGCGTTCCAAGGCGAGGAAGGGCCGACCGCGCTGCTATCTGACGCCCAGCGCTGCCACCGCCTCTTCGGCTACCCCGACGTCCCGCTCGGCGCGCTGATCGACTGGCAGGCCGACTGGCTTGCTGCCGGTCTGCCCATGCTCGGCAAGCCCACCAAGTTCGCCTCCCGCGCGGGTGACTTCTAGTGCGACATTCCGCGGTCAGAGGTGAATCCGGTACAGCAGCCGTGGGCGGCCGCTATGACCGTCGCGCTGCGTGCTTACGACCTCCGCCAGGCCTGAGCGCTCCAGACGCTGGACCACGCGCCGTGCGGTGCGCTGCTGTACGCCCAGGTAATCGGCGATGTCCCTGGCCGTCAGCAGTTCTTCGTCCGCCTTTCGCTCGGCCGACAGTTCCTGGAGGCGGATCAGGGTGGAGCGGTTCAAACCGGCCCGGCGGGCCAGCAGGGACAGGTTGTCTGCCGGCAGGTCACCGTCCGGCACCAGGGTGCCGTTCACGACGACGTCGGTGTCATCGCCGAGCGCGACCACCAACGCGGTCGGCCCCACGGCGTGCGACCTGCCCAGGGCGCGGCGGGCGAGGGACTGCGCCTCGGCCGCGGTCCGGCCGACCCCGAAGCCGATGTGCACCCGCTCGTGCCTGGCGCTGAGCTGGCCAAGCAGCGGCAGTTCCTGATAGTGGCTGGTGGCCTGCTCCAGCAGCCCCACGGTAGAGACCACAATGTAGGAGTCGTCGAGCCGCGCGAGGGCCCCGCCCAGCGGGGATATGCCACGCTGCAACTCGCTGTCCAACGCGCCATCGAGGTCTATCAGTCCGATGGCCACCTGCGCGTCCCCCGTCCGCAGATTGCTCACGGTGAGGACCAGGTGGCGAAGCGCCTCCCGGATGGAGTGCCGCGACGGCGCCAGCCGTACCGCGTGCATCTCCTGCTCCAACACCCGGTACGCCGAGCCGAGGCAGGTAATCGCCAGCTTGGCCTGGCCCGCGTCGCGTGCTTCCCGGTGGAACGCCACCACCTCCTGCGAGGTGATCCCCGTTCGGTGTTCCAGCACCCGCACCCGGTCGGTTGGCAGCCTAGCTTCGGTCATCGTCTCGATGACCTGTGCCCGCGTCAGCGTGTCGATCGACAGCGCTGCCG
>Ga0210401_10006450_pt1 | contig 11894 bp, 9 predicted proteins | sample IncBWH32MmetaG_FD_150866 | JGI IMG/M metagenome (GOLD analysis project Ga0210401, IMG submission 150866) | Forest soil microbial communities from Barre Woods Harvard Forest LTER site, Petersham, Massachusetts, United States - Inc-BW-H-32-M | ecosystem: Environmental > Terrestrial > Soil >... | reverse complement strand
CGCGGTAGCGTGCCGGCCATGCGCCCGGCCAAAGAGGCTAGTTCGACGCTGCGCTTCATGCTTTTGCCGGATGCGGGCCGCCGCATTACGCACGCGCCGGGCCGGCGCGCGGCAAAGCGAGCACCGTCCGCAGTCCCGGGTGGTTATCTTCCAATTTCAGTTCGCCGCCGTGCAGGCGCGCCACCGCCGACGCGAGACTGAGCCCCAGGCCCGAGCCCGGCAGCGAGCGGCTTTGCTCAAGCCGCACGAAACGCTCGACCACGCGGCCGCGCTCGGCGTCGGGAATGCCTGGCCCGTGATCGGCGACAGACAACGAAATGCGGTCGCCCTGGGCGTCAGCACCCAGCACGATCTCGGCGGCCGCGCCATTGACCTTGCTCGCCTCCGGCCCGGCATATTTGATCGCGTTATCGACCAAATTCGCCAGCGCCTGGCTCACCAGCTCGCGATTGCCGCGCACCGGCGCCGTGAGCGGGGCTTGGACTTTGATCGAAAGGCCCTTCTCATCCGCCAGCGGTTCGTAGAGCTCGCAAACGTCGCGCGCGATTTCGGCGGCGTCGAACTCGATCATATTGTCGCGCGCCTGCCCGGATTCCGCGCGCGCGATCATCAACAGCGCATCGAAGGTGCGGATCAGCTCGTCGGACTCGGCGATGGTGGATTCGAGCGCGGCGCGGTAGTCGGCTTCGCCGTTGGCGGTGCGCAAAGCTTGCTCGCAGCGATTGCGCATGCGGGTGAGCGGCGTTTTCAGATCGTGGGCGATATTGTCCGAGACTTCTTTGAGCCCGCGCATCAACGCCTCGATGCGCTCGAGCATGGCGTTGACTTTTTCCGCGAGCCGATCGAGCTCGTCGCCGGTGCCGGCGATCGGCAGCCGCCCCGAAAGATCGCCGGCCATGATCGTGTTGGCCGTGCCGGTCATCGCGTCGATGCGCTTGAGCACGCGGCTGCTGACAAAGAATCCGCCGGCAAGCCCGAGGACGACGACCAGCGCAAACGACCAGCGGCCGGCATTGGCGATGATGCCGTAAATGCGCTCGCGCTCCTCCAGATCGCGCCCGACCAGGAGGCGGAAACCGCCGGGCAATTCCACCACTTGCACCAGCGCGCGATGATCGACGTCGTCGGTGGCTTCGATACGGCGGTAGGACGTTTCCATCCAGCCGGGATGGTCGAGCACGCCCGGCTCGAGCGAACCGACATTGCCCGCAAGCCCCTCCCCGCTCGGCGTGGTGACGAGATAAAGGCTCGATCCCGGGCGGCGCGAACGCAGATCGATGAACAGCACCAGGCCGCGGATGCCGGCTTGCGTGTATTGGTCGCGGAGACGGTTGATTTCACCGGTGACGGTGCGGGTGATCTGCTCGTTGATCAGCCTGCGCGTATTCAGCGCGAAATAGCCGAGCAGCGACGCAGCGAACACAACGAAGATGAAAAGATAAACGAGCGTCAGCTGGAACGCTGTCGTGCGCAGCAATTTTCCCAGCGCGGCCACTGCTTACACTCTCTCGTGCTGCGGTCGCAGCTCGTTCTCGGAGAAATCTTCCTCCCAGAATTCAAACACCGCGCGCTTGCCTTGATCGCGATTGGCCGCTTCCGCCCGACGCAACTCCACGCGCCGGATTTTGCCCGAAATCGTCTTCGGCAGATCGGCAAATTCCAGCCGCCGCACGCGCTTGAACGGCGCCAGCGCCTGCCGGCAATGACGGAAGATCGAGAGCGCCGTGTCGCGATTGGCCGCCTGTCCGCCGGCGAGCGCGACAAAGGCCTTTGGCACCGCAAGCCGCATCGGATCGGGCGACGGCACGATGGCTGCTTCGGCGACGGCCGGATGCTCGATCAACACGCTTTCGAGCTCAAACGGGCTGATCCGATAGTCGGAGGATTTGAACACGTCGTCGGCCCGGCCGACATAGGTCAGATAGCCGTCGTCATCGAGCGAAGCCACATCGCCGGTGCGATAGACCGTGCCGCCGATCGCAACGACTTCGCCGCCACCGCCCTGGTAGCCTTGCATCAACCCGGTCGGCCGCGGCGCGAGATCGAGACAAATCTCGCCCTCCCTGTGCGCCGCCCCGTCGGGATCCAGCAAAGCGACGCGATAGCCCGGGAGCGGCCGGCCCAACGAGCCTGGTTTGATTTTTTGGCCGGGCGTATTGCCGGCGAGCGCGGTAGTTTCGGTCTGGCCGTAGCCGTCGCGGATGGTAAGCCGCCACGCTGCCTTTACCTGCCCGATCACTTCCGGATTGAGCGGCTCGCCGGCGCTGATGATCTCCTTCAAGCGCACCGGCCACGCGGCGAGATCCTCCTGGATCAGCATGCGCCACACCGTCGGCGGTGCACAAAAGGTCGTCACCCCGCAGCGTACGATGGTGTCGAGCAATCCGCGCGCATTGAACCGCGGCTGATTGACGATGAACACCGTTGCGCCGGCATTCCACGGAGCAAAGAAACAGCTCCAGGCGTGCTTCGCCCAGCCCGGCGACGAAATGTTCAAATGCACATCGCCCGGCCGCAATCCGATCCAATACATGGTCGACAAATGCCCGACCGGGTAGCTTTGATGGCTGTGCAAAACGAGCTTCGGCGTCGCGGTCGTGCCGGAGGTGAAATAGAGAAGGAACGGATCGTCGGCGCGCGTCTCCCCATCCGGCGCGAACTGTGCCGACGCCTCGTAGCCTTCTTCATAGGCGAGCCAGCCCGGCACGTCCTTGCCGACGGCGATGCGGGTGTAGTCGCCCGGCAAATCCTCGAATTTGGCGGCGGCATCGGCGGCAGCAATCACATGGCGGACGCGGCCGCGCGCGAAACGATCGGCAAGATCGTTGCGAGCGAGCAGCATCGTCGCCGGCACAATCACCGCGCCGAGCTTCATTGCCGCCAGCATGGTTTCCCACAGCGGCGCCACATTGCCGAGCATGAGCAGAATGCGGTCGCCGCGGCGAACGCCGAGCGCGCGCAAGAAATTAGCGACGCGGTTCGAGCGTTCGCTCAATTGCGCGAAGGAAAGCTTGGTTTCGCCGGCGCCCTCGTCGACCAGCCACAGCGCCGGATGCGCATTGCCGCGCGCCATCGGATCGAAATAATCCAAGGCCCAATTGAAACGGTCGAGCCGCGGCCAGCGGAAATCGCGATGGGCGGTTGCATAGTCTTCGCGATGCCGGACCAGAAAATCGCGCGCCGCCAAGAAGGGTGCTGCGTTGTCCGATGTCATCTACGATCTCCGGCACGGCGAGGAAACAAGCTTTTCCTGTTGACAAGAAATACGGCGCGCACTCCTCTCTGCGCGATCTGTTGCCAGACTAGATAGCATAGTGCCAGTGAACAACCGGAAAGGTTGAGAAACCGCTTATGGGACCTCTTGCGGGTATCCGCATTGTTGAATTTGTCGGCATCGGCCCAGGCCCGATGGCCGCGATGCTGTTCGCCGATCTCGGCGCCGATGTCATCCGCGTGGACCGGGTGACCCCGAGCGGGCTCGGCATCGCCATGCCGAAACGTTTCGGCTTGTTGGGGCGCTCGCGGCCGTCGATCGCGCTCGATCTCAAAAACGCAGCGGGAATCGCACTTGCCGGCGATCTCATCGAAAGGGCCGATGGCCTGATCGAAGGTTTCCGCCCTGGCACAATGGAGCGGCTGGGGCTCGGCCCGGACATGGCGCTCAAGCGCAATCCGCGTCTGGTCTACGGACGGATGACCGGCTGGGGACAAAATGGCCCGCTCGCGGACGCCGCCGGCCACGACCTCAACTATCTTGCGCTCGCCGGCGCGTTGCATGCGATCGGGCGCAAGGGCGCCAAGCCCACACCACCGCTCAACCTCGCCGCGGATTTCGGCGGCGGGGCGCTTTATCTCGCCTTCGGCATGGCATGCGCGCTCATTGAAGCGCAGCGGTCGGGCAAAGGACAGGTGGTGGATGCAGCGATGGCCGAAGGGGCGGCGTCGCTGATGACTATGTTTTACGGCTTGTACGCAGCCGGGCTGCACAGCCTCGAACGCGGCACCAATCTGCTCGATTCCGGATCGGCGATTTACGACACCTACGAATGCGCCGACGGCCGCTACATTTCGATCGCGGCGATCGAGCTGAAATTCCGCGAAGAGTTGTTCGAACTGCTCGGCCTGCCCTACACCACCGACGACGGGCCGGAGCTGGTCAAGAAGCTCGAAGAGATTTTCAAGACGCGCAGCAGAGATGAATGGTGCAAGCTGCTGGAAGGCACAGACGCTTGTTTCGCGCCGGTTCTCACGATGGCTGAAGCGCCGCATCATCCGCACAATGTCGCGCGCCAATCGTTCGTCGAAGTCGACGGCGTGATGCAGCCGGCGCCGGCACCGCGCTTTAGCCGCACGCCGGCAGGCTGCCCGACGCCGCCGCGGGAATTGGGACAAGGCACGCGAGCGACGCTCGCCGATTGGGGCATTCTGCCCGAAAAGATCGCGACACTGTTCGCCGGTGGCGTTGTTGTTGAGGCTGCGCAGCAAAAGGTATCGGCGGAGTAACGCTCTTTCCGCTCGTCCGGAGGTAAACTCCGGCGGGAACCCGGCAACTGGATACCCGCTTTGGCGGGAATGAGCGGGGAAAATTACTTCCCCTCGTCGCGGATCATGTAACCGGCGCCACGTACGGTGTGCAGCAAGGGCTGGGCGAAGCCTTTGTCGATCTTGGAGCGCAGCCTGGAAATGTGCACGTCGATGACGTTGGTCTGCGGATCGAAGTGATAGTCCCACACATTCTCCAACAGCATCGTGCGGGTGACGACCTGGCCGGCATGCCGCATCAAATATTCCAGCAAGCGGAATTCACGCGGCTGGAGCTGCAAGTCCTGCCCTGCCCGGCTCACCTGATGTGACAGCCGGTTGAGCTCGAGATCGGCGACGCGATAGATGGTCTCCTCGCCGCGGCTGCCGCGCCGGCGCGCGAGCACTTCGGTGCGGGCGAGCAGTTCGGAGAAGGAATAAGGCTTGGCGAGATAATCGTCACCGCCAGAGCGCAAACCCTTGACGCGGTCATCGACCTGGCCGAGCGCGGAGAGAATGAGCACCGGCGTTTCCACCGACTTGCCGCGCAAGGCGCCGATGACCGACAGACCGTCGAGCTTCGGCAACATGCGATCGATAATCAGAACGTCGTATTGGCCGTCGAGCGCGAGCGCCAAGCCCTCTTCGCCGTCGGTTGCCCGATCGGCGATGTGGCCGACTTCGCGAAACGCCTTGACCAGGTAATCGGCGGCGTCGCGGTCGTCCTCGATGATGAGCAGGCGCATGGTGAATGGTCGCGTTTGGGTAGCCAAGGGAAGACCGGGCTGGGTGGTCTCGCGGCCCATGATATCGTGTTGCACGGTACCTCCTAAAAGAGAGTGAGGGGGCGGCGAGACCTGCTCGCCACCCCCTCGACCGAACTCTACACCGGCGGGGGCGACGTAAGCCGGGGGAGAGTTGGTGTTTTGAGAGGGGACGGACCTTGCAGCCCGTCCCCAGGGTACGCCCGCCAGCGGGGGCGACGGATGCCGGCGGATCGCCCCATTACTCTAGAGCCGCTTGAGGGTGATACGGGCCGGTGGCCACAAATCCCCCTACGCGGCTCCGTCTCATGCGTTGCCGAGCGGCAGAGCGACGAAACGGGTGCCCTCGCCCGACTTCACGCGGAACATGAGTGCGCGCTTACCTTCCTTGCGGGCGTCCGCGAGCTGCTTGCGGACATCCGACGGGTTGGCGACCGACTTGCCGCCGACATCCAGGATGACATCGCCCACCTGGAAGCCGTGGTCGGCAGCGACGCCACTCGGATCGACGGCGGTGACGACGACGCCACTGCCTTCCGCGCCGGACATCTTGTTGCTGGGCGCGAGCGTGAGCCCGAGCTTCGGCATGTCGTTATCGGGCGTGGCTCCGGACTTTTCCTGGTTGGCAGCCGCCTTCTCGTTCGGCAGCGTGCCGAGCGTGACGGTCACGGTCTTTTCCTGACCCTGATGCAGCACGCCGAGCTTGACCGAGGTGCCGGGCGCCATGGTGCCGATCCGGCGAGCAAGGTCGCGAGCGTCGTTGACCGCGTTGCCGTCGACCGAGATGATGACGTCACCGCTCTCGATGCCGGCCTTCGCCGCCGGGCTATTGGCCTGCGGCTCGGAGACGAGCGCGCCGGACGCCTTCTTCAGGCCCATGCCCTCGGCGATCTCGGAGGTCACCGGCTGAATCTGCACGCCGATCCACCCGCGGGTGACGGTGCCCTTGTCGCGCAATTGCGCGACGACGTTCTTCACCGTATCAGCCGGAATGTCGAAGGCGATGCCGACCGAACCACCCGACGGCGAGAAGATCGCCGTGTTGACGCCGATCACGTTGCCTTCGACGTCGAAGCTCGGGCCGCCGGAATTGCCTTTGTTGACCGGGGCGTCGATCTGGATGAAGTCGTCATACGGGCCGGCGCCGATGTCGCGGCCGCGGGCCGATACGATGCCGGCAGTCACGGTGCCACCGAGGCCGAACGGATTGCCGACCGCGAGCACCCAATCGCCGATGCGCGGGGCGTTGTCCGACAGCTTCACGAACGGGAAGTCCTTGCCGTCGACTTTGATGAGAGCAAGGTCGGTGCGCGAATCTGTGCCGATGACTTTGGCGGTGTAGGTCTTGCCATCGTCGGCCGTGACCTGCACGTTCTCGGCGTCCTGCACGACGTGATTGTTGGTGACCGCATAGCCGTCGGCGGTGATGAAGAAGCCGGAGCCCTGGCCGGTGACCATGTGATGGCCGCCATTGCCCTCACCGCCATTCGGCATGCCGAAGCGGCGGAAGAAGCGGTCCATCGGAGAGCCGGGCGGGAACGGTGCATCATCCTCGTTGAGCGAGACACCCGCCGGCTTGTCGATCTTCACGCGCACCGAGATCACCGCCGGTTTCACTTTGGCGACGATGTCGGCGAAGCCAGCGGGACGCTGCCCGAGCTTCTGCGCTTCCTGTGAAAGATTCTGCGCATGCGCCGGGCCGGCGAAGAATGCGCTATCCGGCGTCAGGCTGGGCGCGACAAAGAAAGCCGCGGCGCCGAGACCGGCGATCGTGGTCGCCAGAAGCCCAATACGCCGCACCGACAAAACGCGGCGGGGTGCAAGATTACCGTTCATTAGCTTCTCTCCAAACAGTTGCCCGTCCTTGGTGACGGAAGGTGCCCCCCTAGGCCCCGCTTTGTGTCGATGAATGTGAGATAGCCCGCCTTACGGCGCTCTGTCGGCGGGATTAAAAGTTCGTAATGTCCGCAGCGGCTGTGCAAAACAAAACCGCGCAAAAGAGCTTCGCGAATCCGCAACCGATGCGAGCGGCGCCGAGGGCGCTCAGCTGTCGCGCATAAGTTCCGTCAGGCGTGCTTCTTCGGCAGCACTGAGATTCGCCGCCTCAGCCGGAGGCGCGCGACGACGCCGCACCACGAGCACAATCGCGACAATGCCGATGAGCAAGGCAGCCGGCGGCAGCCCCCACAAGGCCGCGGTGTGCCACGCGAATTGCGGCCGCAGCAGCACGAACTCGCCGTAACGCGCAACAAGGAAGTTGATCACTTGCGCGTCGCTGTCGCCGGCCTGCAATCGCTCGCGCACCAGCACGCGCAGATCATGCGCCAGCGGCGCCTCGGAATCGTCGATCGATTGATTTTGACAGACCATGCAGCGCAGCTCTTTGGAGAGATTGCGCGCACGCGCCTCGAGCGCGGCGTCGGCCAGCATCTCCTTCGGCTCGACCGCACGCAGCGGAAGCGAGCCGAGCACCAGCACGCAAAAGAGCGCGCCGAGTAGAGTTCGCAGGCTGCGCGCGCGCACGGCGATCACTCCGCCGCCTCAATGCCGGCGCTTGCGTCTTGGCTGCGCTCGGCCGCGGAGCGCCGATGCGCAGCCGCCGATCCGACAGCGACAAGCCGCCGCCGATAAACATGATCACCGCGCCGAGCCAGATCAGAAGCACCAGCGGCTTGAAATACAGACGGACCGGAACGGTGCCGTCGGCGGCGGGGTCGCCCAGCGACAGATAGATCTGGCTGACACCGCGCCGCATCAGAGCAGCCTCAGTGGTCGCCATGTTGCGGGCCGGGAAGGTGCGGCGGCTCGGCTCCATGGAGCCGAGCAGCTCGCCATTGGTGCGGCGCACCGTGAAGTGGGCGACAACCTCGCGATAGTTCGGTCCCGAGCGATTGAACACGCCATCGAAGCTGAGACGATAGTGCGCGATGTCGACGCTGTCGCCCGGCCGTAGCGCCGCGATCCGCTCGGCGCCCCAAGCAGTGACGACGACAATGCCGAGCAGCGTCACCCCGATGCCGAAATGCGCGAACACCGTGCCCCAGGCGGAACGCGGCAAGCCTGCGGCACGCCGCAGCGCGCTGCCGAGCGGTATCCGCAAGATCATGGTGCGTTCGGCAAGGTCGATCAGCGCGCCGGCCATCACGAACAGCGCAAGCCCAACGCCGAACGGCGCCAGCACCGGGCCGCCATGCTGCACGGCGAAGGTTGCGGCAATCGCCACCGCCGCAACGAAAGCCGCGGCCAGAAGACGCTGCGCCGCGCCGAGAAGATCGCCACGCTTCCAGCCGAGCAACGGCCCGAACGGCATGATCAACAAGAGCGGCACGAACAGCGGACCGAAAGTCGCGTTGAAGAATGGCGGACCGACCGAGATCTTCTCGCCGGTCAGCGCTTCGAGCGCGAGCGGATAAAGCGTGCCGACAAAAACCGTAGCGCACGCACAGGTCAGAAACAGATTGTTGAGGACCAGCGCGCCCTCGCGCGAGATCGGCGCAAACAAGCCGCCCTGTTTGAGCAGCGGCGCGCGCCAGGCATAAAGCGCAAGCGCGCCACCAATGAAAGCTATGAGGATGGCGAGGATGAAAATGCCGCGGCGCGGATCGGTGGCGAACGCATGTACCGACGTGAGCACGCCGGATCGCACCAGGAAGGTTCCGATCAGCGACAGCGAGAAGGCAAGGATCGCCAGCAGGATCGTCCAGACTTTGAGCGCGCCGCGCTTTTCCATGACCACGGCGGAATGCAGAAGCGCGGTGCCGGCGAGCCACGGCATCAGCGAGGCATTTTCAACCGGATCCCAAAACCAATAGCCGCCCCAACCGAGCTCGTAATAGGCCCAATAGGAACCGCCGGCGATGCCGAGCGTCAGGCACATCCAAGCGGCAAGCACCCATGGCCGCACCCAGCGCGCCCAAGCCGCATCGATGCGGCCTTCCAGCAAAGCCGCGATCGCGAAGGAGAAGGCAATCGAGAAGCCGACATAACCGAGATAGAGGAGCGGCGGGTGAAACGCGAGGCCGGGATCCTGCAAGACCGGATTGAGATCACGGCCCTCGAAGGGCGCATCCGCGATGCGCAGAAATGGATTCGACGTCGTGAGAATGAAAAGCTCGAAGGCGGCCGCGATCCAGGCCTGCACGGCTAGCGCATTGGCCTTCAGTTTGGCCGGCAGGTTGCTGCCGAACGCCGCCACCAGCGCGCCGAACAGCGCCAGGATGGAGACCCACAGCATCATGGAGCCTTCGTGGTTTCCCCAGACGCTGGTGAAGCGATACAACAGCGGCATCGCCGAATTCGAATTCTCGTAGACGTTGTACACCGAGAAATCGGACGTGACGTAGCAAGTCGCGAGCGCACCGAACGCCAATGCCACAAAGAAGAATTGCGCAAGCGCAGCCGGCGCCGCGACGCTGATCAGCGTCGGGTCGTTGCTGCGCGTGCCGACGATCGGCATGATGCCCTGGATCAGCGCAAGCCCGAGCGCCAGCATCAGCGCGTAGTGGCCGAGTTCGGCGATCACTTGCCCCCTCCCCCGACCGGCATCGCCGCGCGCTGCCCGTAAGCGTCTTTCCAGTGCCCGGACTTTTTCAGCGCGTCGGCGACCTCTTTCGGCATGTAGGTCTCGTCGTGCTTGGCGAGGATCGTATCGGCGTTGAACTGGCCGGCGCCGTCCAGTGCGCCTTCGGCGACCACGCCTTGGCCCTCCCGGAACAAATCAGGCAACACGCCCTGATAGGCGACCACGATGTCGCGATTGCCGTCGGTCACATCGAAGCGGATTTTCAGATCGTCGCTGCGCGCGACACTTCCAGGCTTGACCAGGCCGCCGAGGCGGATGCGCGTCCCGGCCGGAATGTGCTTCTCCGCCACGTCGCTCGGCGAATTGAAGAACACGATCGAATCGCGAAAGGCGTTGAGCATGAGGCCAACCGCAACGGCGAGCACGCACAGCGCGCCGCCGATCAGGACGAGGCGTCGGCGCTTCCGCGTCATGGCTGTGGTTGTCCCGGCATGATGTGGCGTTAGCCTTCGAGTCCGAGGCCTTTGACAAGATCGTCGATGCGTCTGATGTCGTCGGGTCGCTCGCCCAGGGCGCGCTTGGCTTCGGCGGCGGCATCCTTGGCCTTCGTGCGATCGCCGAGCACGACATATGCTCGCACCAGCCGCAGCCATCCTTCGACGTCCCCGCCATTGTCGTGCAAACGATCGGCAAGCCGCGCGACCATGCCGCGGATCGTGTCGCGGCGCGCGTCCTCGCTCATGTTGGCGACTGCCGAGATGTCGGCAGTGCTTGGTTCCACAGTCGCGACGGGACCGCCGGACACGCGCGCCAGCGCCTGGCGGACGAAGGCGACCCACGGCGCACCCGTCGGCGCCTCGGCGACCATGGAGCGCCAGATCGAGGCCGCTTCGTCGTTCCTGCCGTCCTGCTCGGCGGCGAGACCAAGAAAATAGCGGGCCTTGGCCTCCTTCGGATCGCTCGCGACCGCCCGCTCGAACGCAGCCTTGGCTTCGGCGGTCACCACCCCATTGGCGGCGGCGGTTTCGGCCTCGCCCAGATCGGCCTCACGAGTCGCGGTCGCGCCGCTGAGCAGCAGCGCCTTCTTGCGCGCCTGCACCGCGTCATCGAAGCGTCCGAGCCGGGTGTAGACCGGGGCGAGCACTTCCCAACCCGCGCCGTCATTGGGATTGGTGGCCAAATGCGCCTCGACCTGGCTGACAAGACTCGCAATCGACTCGTGGCCTTTGGGCGTGGTGACGCGGGCAAAGGCCGGCTCGCCCGGAATGTTCGGCGAGCCGAGCGCGATGTAAAAGCCGAGCGGACCGAGCGTGAGAACGGCGAGCGCGACGACGGCAGCCACACGTCTGCGCTCAGCTTTGCTCGAGCCCGCCGCGGCGACGCTGGCGCCGGACGGCGCGTCTGCCGCGGCCAACAGACGGCGCGAGATTTCGAGCCGCGCCGCCTCCGCCTCGGCCTCGCCGATTAGGCCGCTGGCTCGATCGCTGTCGATTTCCTTGAGCTGGTCCTTATAGACCGCGAGGTCGCTGCCGCCCGCCGACGCCCGCGGGGGGCGCCCAAGCGGCCAGACAACGGCAAAAATCGCCGCCGCGGTCATCAATGCAAAAATGACCCATAGAATCATGGTCGCCATTCAATCCGCGGAGTGCCGGGAACATATTGATCCAAACCAATATAGCTTTCCGGGAAACCCGCCGCAGGACGGCGCGCCCTTGCGCCGCGGCGCTACATCAACACGGCCCCAATGCCGCGGCAATGGGAGCCTGGGCGCGGCAATTGCGCACGATGACGCACGCCGCCGCCCTCAGGCCCGCGCGGATTTGCGGTCGAAACCGGTGGTCTGAACGGCAATTTCGGCCGCTTTCCCCAATAGACCGGCGTAGTCGGCACCGAACACGCAGCGGCAGAAGCGAATCGCCGCATCCATCTGAGACTGGCGGAATGGACGGTCGGCATCGCCGGCTTGCCGCAGCCCGTCGAGCAGCACTTTGGTTCCGCTCTCCAGATAATTCTGCAGCTCGGTATAGCTGCGCATGGTCATTTCGTTGACCGCAAGCTCATGGGCATAGGTGCGGCAAGCGCCGACG
>Ga0210401_10006449_pt1 | contig 11894 bp, 16 predicted proteins | sample IncBWH32MmetaG_FD_150866 | JGI IMG/M metagenome (GOLD analysis project Ga0210401, IMG submission 150866) | Forest soil microbial communities from Barre Woods Harvard Forest LTER site, Petersham, Massachusetts, United States - Inc-BW-H-32-M | ecosystem: Environmental > Terrestrial > Soil >... | reverse complement strand
TTCGCAGCGAATCTCATTCTACCTAAATCGCCCTCGAAACTGGCGGCAAGGAGGGGCCCACCCCGGCAAAAAACGCAGGGGTAGGCCACCCAAGAGGTATTCGGAATTTAAGGCTGTGCCACCCGCCCGCTCGCCCAACTCTCTTTGGGCTTAAGTTCCCAAATGTTAAACCAGTTGTTCGCCCAGGCCGTTGGTTTACCCAGATCTACCTTCCTAACATTTTCAATTAATCGAACCAATTCCTGCCTCGTCCCCGAGCGCCGGGAAGTGCGCTGCAATCCCCCGTTCCACACGAAAGCCACGGCGCCGACGAGGAGGTCTGCTATCTGCAGTAAATTGTGTTCTCTGTGATCCAAGGGTTTGACGCAGCAATATTCAAGACATGCCTCCGGCCCCCGCTTTTTCACGAAGCGCTTCACTACAGTCTCCTCCAAGAGCCTATGGTCGCAATCCGGGCGCACAGCGTATTGGTCCAAACGCACGTCGAAGAAATATTTCGCATACCGAGATAGAAGCCCGTCGGAAAGGAACACGCAGTAAAACTTCAGATAACCCACCAGCGGGTCGCCACCCCAACGGTCGCGATTCCCCAACGGATATTTTGAAGTATCCACAATCATGCACTTGAAATTTATGAATCTTGATTCCAAGAAAACCTTCAGAAATGACTTGTATCCATCAAAATACTGCCCCCGACTTGTAGGGACCTTTACCCACTTTATGGTGTCGGTTAGAGAATGCTTAGTTTTTGCGTCTTCTAGGTATTTTTCAAGCCGCTGAACGCTTTTCTCGATTTCCGCAGTCTCCTTCAGCGCGAAGAACACTGCCCCCACAACGAAATAGCGATGCCCGTTTTGCGAGGACTCGTCACAGTTCACCACTATGGTCCGGGGAAATCTCTTGCGGACTGATATTTTCGGGGACATGTTCGCTACCCTTCGTGCAAGCGGAGGCCTCTAATTTCTCGATTCCCGGACGACTCGGATGTAGTGCCTCTCTCCTTGAAATCGGAACGCTGGCGCGCCGCAAGGGGATTGCGTAACCCGCCAGGACTTGGCCGCTCGCGGGTCTCAACTGACCCGCGCCTCCGCTGAAAGATTCCTTCCAGCGACGGGATACCTAGAAATCTTCGCTGTTCACTACTAAGAGTGTGCCCTCTTCCGAGTAACCCGTTCGCCCTCAGGTAGTTGGCCAACTGCTCGCGGATTTGAAGGTCGAGACTGTGAAATATTTCCAAAGAGTCGTACATGTGATAGGCATTTGCCCATCCGTCGATTCTGTTTTTCAACGAAGTTAGCGTTTTCAAGAGATTCTGCCCCTGTCGATGGTCGGTAATGGCCGAAATTTTCTCTCTGAATTTCTTGATCGAGCTTGAGCCTGGTGTTGTTCGACCGCCTTGGAAGTGGAGCCCAAGAAAAGTGAACCCCTTGGAATAGAGCGTGATTCTCGTCTTTGAGTTGTGATCTCCAAGTGTGTGGAGTTTGAGGCGTAGGTCGGTCTCCAAAATTTTCTTTGCAAGATCGTATGCTGACCGAGCCTGGTCTTCGGACTTGCACATTACGACGAAATCATCCGCATATCGAACTAGGTTGAATCCCGCGTCCGACATCCCCTTGTCGAAGGGGTAGAGATAAAAGTTCGCGAGCATCGGCGATAGGACTCCGCCTTGCGGAATTCCAGAATCTGCAAGAGGAAACATTTCTCGCTCGTCGGGCCTAAAAAAATCGAGATTGCCAACTTCTACCCTAAGCGCACGGCGGATCAGGCCTTCAAGGCTCCGGATTCTGATCTGCCTGATGAATCTATCCATGAGGAGGGACTGGTCAACCGTATCAAAGAACTTGGACATATCTGCTTCAAGCACCCAGACATTTCCAGCCGCAGCGAGATTCTTCACGCGCTCAACCGCATCGGCGACGCTGACGCCAGGAATGTAACCATAGCTGCAAGGCAGGTTGTATTTGTCGAACCTGTGAGAGATCAGCAGTTGAATGGCTTTGGCGACAACACGATCACGGACTGCCGGGACCTTTATCGGCCGCTTTCCGCCGCCCGGTTTCTCTTGAAGGCAACCCAGCAGGGGGGTGAACTCAAACGTACCTAAGCGCAATTCAATGCTAATTTGACGAATGTTCTGCTCCAGATGCTGTTTGAATTCCTCAATCGTCTCTTCGTCAAAACCTCGCGAATGTTTCTTTTTTGAGAGTTTCTTCCAGGCACTGAGGAGAATTTCTGGAGCGGATAACTGGCGAAGATAATTTCGCATGTGTGATGCCGCCGCCCGTGGAGTCGAAGGGTCGGGCAGCAGCGGCTACTCCTTTTGCACAATGCCCGTTTAAGGCAAGACAAGCTTCTTCATCCCAAACCAGCGATGATGATGGACTGCTTACGCGGTTCTCCGGAATAGCAATCGCCATTCGGCCAACCACGGAGCTTCTCCATCGAAGCCCGCCTGCTCACAACTCGCTCTTTGGCTGTGCCATCGAACGAGCCGGAGACGCTAAACGTACCAAGATTAGGTTACCATAACTCAAAAACGAAGGTAAAGCGAAACTTGGTCAGGGGTACTCCGGCTCCAGGAGAATCTGCCGCACCTACGGCGCTTCGGATTTCTTGTGGGGGATGCAACCCAGCGCTTACGCGCTGGGCTAATATGTGGCGCACCTCCGGTGCTAGGAAAAGAAGATTTGAGCAACGGTTCGGCCTATCCAGCGAGAGAGTCGGAGGGGAACCCAAGAGGCTGGCCCCGTAGAATCATTCGGGGTGCAACGGCGGCACATAAAAGCCAACCCAAGAGGCCGCCGCTGGCGCGGCGGGCTGGCTTGAAAGCCAGCGCTACATGGAAGAATGCGGAGACACCGAAGCGCACAGGCAAGAGTGCCTGAGCCACTGGATCGGCGTAAGATTTGGAAATTTGGAGGGCGGCGATGGAACTCTATATTTTTGGACGATTCCTGGTGCTGGATGGGAAGGGGAGCGCGTTCGAGGAGGCGCTGGGGGAGGTGGTGTTGGCGACGCGGGAGGAGGCGGGGTGTTTGGAGGTGCATGGGTACCGGGGGGTGCGGAATGCGCGGGTGTACTATCTGCATTCGCGGTGGAGGGATGTGGAGGTGTTTGAGTTGCACGCGAAGCTGCCGCATACGGAGAGGTTTTTGGAGAGGGTGGAGAAGTTGTTGGAGGAGACTCGGGATGTGAAGCGGTGCGTGAGGATTTGTTGAGGCAGTCTACAGTCTACAGTTAACGGCTCTAAGAGGGGATTTAACGCAGAGGGCGCTGAGACGCAGAGGACGCTGAGGGCGGAGAAGAGAAGGGCAGTCAACAGTCGATAGGTTACAGTCTACAGTTAACGGAGAAGAGTTCGGAGGGGAGACGCCTCGGAGCGGAATTTTACCTCAGAGACGCAGAGAGCGGAGTGGGGAAGAGAGGAAAACCCAAGACGTCGCTTACGTGGCGGGCTGGCTTGAAAGCCAGCGCTACAGTGAGGAAGGCGGAATAAGGCAAGGCCCACTCTTTGCGACGAGTGGGCCCTTCACCCAAGAGCACAGCCAGGAATGGCTGTGCCACAAGGGATTGGAATTACTTGGCTGCGGGAGTGGTGGAGGGCTGGCTGGCGGCGTTCTGGCCGACTTCGATCGAGAAGCGCTTGCCGTTGGGATAGATCGCGGTGAGATTGCGGGCGCCGTCGGTGCCGGGTGCGGAGCCGTAGGCGTCTTCGTTATTTTTCGTGGTCTGCTCGGCGAGATGAGCGGGGAAGGTGGCAACGGTCTGCTTGCCCTGGAGAACGGTGACCTGCACGTCGGGTCCGGAGCCTTCCCAGGTGACGGTGTAGTGGCCGGGGTTGAGTTCCTTGCCTTCGACGCTGACCTTTTCAAACAGCTGGAGCGAGCCCTTGTTGGGATCGCCGGCGAGGGCGGCCGAAGCGAACAGCAGCGCCGAGCCGAAAAGCATGAGCGAGAGTTTCGAGAGTTTCATGATGGTCCTTATAGTCCTTTCAAAGTTGCCGGGAATACGCCGGCCAAGCTGCTACGGGCGCGGTCCGCGGAAGAGTTTTCATTTCCTTGGCTACTAATTGGACGCTGGCAAAAATGCTGAGTTACGCGGTGAGCTATCCAAAAAACGGTAAAGAATGAATCGCTTGCAACGAATATTTGAATGTTGCCATTTGGAGAATTGGTGCATCGGCAACGAAATGGAAATTAGAAAATAGAAATTCGAAAAGCGGGCGGAAATTTGAGGATCGTTGAAAGGGCGATTATTTGTGGATGCCGGTTAGGCGGACTACCAGGACAAGGGCGTCGTCGGTGGCGGTGTGGAACTTTTGGAGGATCCTGCCGGCGGCGCGCTGGGGATTTTCGCGCGCGGAAAGCGTTTCAATAAAGTGGCCTTTAACGCCGTCGGTGGAGAAGAAGAGTGTGTCTCCCTCGAAGACGGGTAGCACGGCGGCCTGAAGCGCGGGCAACTGCGAGCCGACAACGCCCGCGCGCAGGAGAAGCATTTCCGGAAAATTCGTGCCGCGGGGAATGACGCGCGCCAGAGCGCCGACAACATTGCCGACACCGAGCCAGGTCATCATGCCGTGCGCGAGATCGATGGAAGCGACGCTGAGAACGACGCCGCGCGTGGAACGCAGAGCGAGGTGGCATTCCTCGACGAGCGAGATGATGGGCTGATCTCCGCCCTCGGTGAGAATGGCGGCGGCGGTGCGGGCGGCTTCGGCGGCCTCCTGGCCGTGGCCGATGCCGTCGATGGCGGCGACGAGCAGGCCGCCGGGCCGTTCACAGAGGACGTGGCAATCGCCGGAAGTGCCTTCACCGGGGAGGGCGAAATTGGCGACGCCGAATTCGACGGATGGGGCGTTCATGATTTCCATTTTGTCACCGTCACAATCGTTCCGCGACCTGGTTCGGAGTCAATGGCGAACTCGTCCATCAAGCGGCGCGCGCCGGGCAAACCGATGCCCAGGCTGCCCGAAGTGGAGAAACCATCGCGCAAGGCCAGCGGGAGATCGGGAATCCCGGGGCCACGATCGGACGCGATGATCAGGATACCCGTTCGATCGGAATTGCGCACGACCTCCATGGAGATTTCGCCGCTCCCTGCATAAGAAATGATATTCCGGGCGAGTTCGGAGATGGCGGTGGCGATCAGCGTGGCGTTGCCGAGAGAAAATCCGAGATCGGTGGCCATGGTGCGGCCTTTCTGGCGAGCCACGACGATGTCGCGCTCGGATTTGATCGCCACCTTGCTAGCGGACTCCATCAGCGTGGTTCACCTGCGGCGCGGCGCCGGGTCAAGGCGGCGGAGGTTTTGGGTTTGCGCTGATGCAACACGAATGAGAGCTCCCACAGGTGGCCAGAGCGGACGATGAGCGTCGGTGGCCGGGGCGGTTTCCCGGGACAACGCGAGCCTCAACGGCCGATGCCGGGAACACCTGAAATGTGTAAAGAAATAACAGGAAATTCCTGCGGCCTCAATCGAGGGCGCGCCTTATTCAGATGTCAGGTAAATACCGGAGGCGGGGGTGAGCAAGCGGCAGAAAATAGAAAATGGAAATTGGAAATTGGGGCGAAATTACGGATGGAGTTGGGTTGGGCACGACGTGGGGAGTACGAGAATTTGGCCGGGGCGGAGGTGGTTGACATGATGAAGTTGCGGATTGGCCTGGGCGATGCAGGGCCAGGCGGCGCCGCTGCCTAACCGGGAGGCGGCGAGCTTCCAAAGAGAATCGCCGCTGCGGATGGTGATGCTTGAGGGCTGCACGCGAGGACGAAGATCGGATGCGGGGACAACCAGCACGGTGCCGGGTTGGATGTGGTTCGGATCGGAGATGCCGGGATTCGAGGCGAGGAGATCACTCCAGCGGGAGCCGTTGCCGAGATGGCGGCGCGCGAGCCTCCAGAGAGAATCACCGGGCTGAACTTGGATTTGTCTGGCGCCGCTGATCTTATTCTCGATGGGAGCGACCGGAACGGCGCGAGGTACAAGGGATGGCGCCGCGGGTAGTGGTTTGCCGGGGAGCAACAATTTTGCAGCGGCGGCGGGCGGCGCGGCGCGGACGGCGGGAGCGTGTGGGGCCGCGTCAGAGAATGAGATGGCCGGCTTCGGCGGAGCGGACAAATTTGGCGAGAGAGGCGCGCGTTCGCCGGGGAGCAGCGGCGAAAATATTTGATGAGAGAACGGGTCGCGCCGCGAAGGAGCATTTCGCGGCAGCGGCTTCACAGTTTGGCGCGGATGCGAACCCGGCGCCACGATTGGCGCGACGGGTTTGGCCGGAGCGGCGTAGGAAGGTTGCGAAAGTTCCATGGGGAAGCGCGATTGCGGCAGACGCTTCGCGGCTTCGGCGGCTTGAGAATTTTCGAGCTGCTGGCGGCGGTAACGGCGCGCGACTTCTCCCAAACTTTCGGGAGCGGAATTTTTTTCCGCGTTGACGGCCGGCGCGGCCGGCTTACCGGGCGCGGCGGTGGGATTATTTTTGCGGGCCTCGACGCGGGAGCGATCCTGCGGAGTGAGAATTTGCGATTGCTTTAGATCTTCGTTGGTATAGACGTGGGAATCTTTTTTCTGCTGGGCGGCCTGGCGCGCTTTTTCCTGGCGGGCAGCTTCGGCAACAGGCTGCGAATTCTGCTGCGCGCCTTGCGCCCGGGAGGGCAAGGTCAGCAAAGAGGCGGACGCGCAGAAATACAACAAGGCGCAGAGGCCTGCTGGCCGAGTAGGGGCCCATCGAACTAGGGGCGTGCGGCTCATCAAGTTTTAAGAAACCGCCCTGGGGGACTCCAGAGCCGAGGCAACCTTAATTTCTGGGGCGATTGTACCCCTTATTGCCGGTGGTAGGGCAATAGAATTGTGCGGAAGAGGCATCCCCCGAAAGTACTGGAGCGAGCGGCCAGTTGCGGGGGAGGCGGCGGGATGCTGGGGAGTTGAAGCGGCTCAGCGTATCTACGAAGCATCGAGGTACAATGCATTCTCATCAACAGTTTGTTGCAAGGTTTTGAGCAAGACGCCGGTTCCATGCAGATATTTGGGACCGCGAAAGGCGCCCGCCTCAGAAGGCGGCCGCTACGGGAGGTTGTATTGGCGAATTATTATTTGTTGAAGACGGAGCCTTCGGAATATTCGTTTGCGGAATTGATGAAGGATGGGGTGACTCAGTGGGATGGAGTGAAGAATCCTACGGCGGTGATGCACATGCGGGCGATGAAGGCGGGCGACGGGCTGGTGATTTATGAAACGGGGAATGTGAAGACCGCGGTGGGGAGGGCGACGGTGGTGTCGGCGAATGCGAAAGATCCGAAGAATCCAGTAGTGAAGATCAAGGCGGGTGCGGTGCTGGAGAAAGCGATTTCGCTGGAGGAGATCAAGAAGGAGAAGATTTTTAGGGAGTCGCCGTTGATCAAGATTGGGAGATTGTCGGTGGTGCCGCTGACGAAAGAGCAGTTTGAGTTTTTGGTGGGGAAACAGTAAGAGAAGAGTTCACACAGAGGGCACAGAGGCAGGAGCCCAGAGGGCGCGGAGAGTTGGGTGGCGAGGTTTAATTTGCAAAAGCGGGAGCGTTACTCCCGCATTCAAAAGTTGAGCCCCACCGCGATTCAATCACGGTGGGGCTTTGTGTTTGGAGGGATCAGGCGCCGGCGGATTTTGCGGCTTCGACTTCGAGGAGCTTGCCGGAACGGACGTCGTAGAGGTAGCCGTGGACGGGAATGGATTTGGGAACGAGCGGGTGATTGCGGATGCGGGCGACGTCGTCGAGGACGGCCTGTTTCTGGTTTTTGATGGCGAGCCACTCGATGTATTCGCCGGCGCGGGAGCCGGGGCCCTTGCCGACGTCGCGGAAGCCGTTGGGAGTGAGCTCGGCGGTTTCCAGACTGGAATTCAAAAGATCGCGCATGACGTCGTTGGTGAAGAATTCCATGCCGCAATCGGTGTGGTGAATCACGAAAAATTCGTGGGTGCCGAGCAGTTTGTAGCTGATGACGAGAGAACGGATGGCGTCGTCACTGGCGCGGCCGCCGGCGTTGCGGATCACGTGGGCGTCGCCTTCGGAGAGGCCCGCAAATTTGGCGGGGTCGAGGCGGGCGTCCATGCAAGTGAGAATGGCAAAGCGGCGGGCCGGGGGAAGAGCGAGCTTGCCCTTTTCGCCGAAATTGGCGGAGTAATTGGCGTTGGCATGAAGAACTTCGGAAAGAATCTTGCTCATGGTGTGCGCTCCTTGGATTCGACGTTTTGAACTGATTGATGTTTCGCCGCCCGATCATTCGTTCGCTGCCGCACCCTGAAAACAAAAATGCCCACGAAGGGAATCGTGGGCGACGGAAGATCGAGTTTCGGAATCAGGGAAAACTAAGCGCTCGAAGCCTCCGTCCCACCGCGGGGACAACACGTACAGGCGCAAGAATAGGGTTGAGAGGAGAAAAGCGAGCGAACATGGGAGCTGCGAGACATCGAAATCAGGCTACGCGGCGGGGAGACGTGTGTCAATCGCCGGCAGCGGGTGGTTCGGCTGGGGCGGTGGGTTCGAGGAGATCCCACTTGTTGCCGTAGAGGTCTTCGAAGACGGCTACGGTGCCGTAGGATTCCTGGCGGGGAGATTCGAGGAAACGGACGCCACGGGACTGGTAAGTCTTGTAATCGCGCCAGAAGTCGTCGGTGTGGAGGAAGAGGAAGACGCGGCCGCCGGTTTGATTGCCGATGGCGAGGGATTGCTGGGCCGAGTCGGCTTGGGCGAGGAGAAGCGCGGCGCCGCGAGAATTGGGAGGAGCGACGAGGAGCCAACGTTTGTTGCCAGGGAGGGGAGTGTCCTGGAGGAGGTGGAAGCCTAGTTTTTGAGTGTAGAACTCCAGGGCTTCGTCATAGTTCCGCACCAGCAGGGTCAAATGAGTGATGGATTGGGACATGGGTGGAGATTATGGCACTGGCAGATGAGAATTGGGAATGGTCCGGAGTCAAAACTTCCAGCTCGAAAGGCCATGTCTGGTTCAACTTGATGTCAGCTGAGGGTAAACCCGCCTCGCTGAGGCGGAAGCAAACGGAGCGCACCCTTAACAGCGAAGGTTGCGACACCCGGCTAATACCAAAAGTGTTCCAAATAGGATAGATTTACGCCAATGTGTTATCGGAGCATGAAGAAGGAACTGAGTACAAAACAGTTGCTCTCCGACCCTTGCCGTTCGCGTGGTGTAGCTTCAGGGCAGCGCAATGTGCTGCATTCAGGTGACCTTGATTCAGAACCACACTTGGAGCGGAAGCTTTCCGCCATTGAGGCCATTGAGATGCGGCATCCGTCATCGCAGCGGAATCTGAGGGCCAAGTAACCCATGAAATCGAACATAGAGGCCCTGCCCAAAATTTCATTCGATTTGGGCGGAGTGGCCACACTGAATAAAAGCTTCGCAACCGGAGAGACTATTTTCGCTCACGGCGATCCAGCCAGGACGCTTATGTACATTCAAAAAGGCCGCGTGAAACTCTCGGTGGCGTCCAAAACTGACAAGGAGGCAATTGTAGCGATTCTGGGGCCACGCGAATTTCTTGGAGAAATGTGCCTTGGCCGTCAGAAAGTGCGTGTGAGGTCCGCTACCGCGATCGCACCCACGACTCTACAAGTCATTGAGAGAGACGAAATGATTCGAGCGCTGCAGGCTGACAATGCGCTCTCGTATTCGTTCCTCTCTTATCTGCTTTCGCGGAATATCCGGCTTGAGGAGGATTTAGTCGACCAGGTTTCTCATAACAGCGAGAGGCGACTTGCCCGCGCACTTCTGCTGCTCGCAGGGCCCGGGAATCGGAGCAAGCTGCACAGATTCAGCGGAATATCGCAAGAGACCCTGGCAACGATGATCGGCACGACCCGCCCGCGCGTTAACTTCTTTATGAATAAGTTCAGAATGCTTGGATTCATTAAATATCGCGGCTCTCTCGACGCGCACGGCGGGATACAGATCAACACCTCCCTTTTGGCCAAGGCACTCTGCAGCTAACTCCAGTTCACGCCTAGGGGTCCGAAAGTCTGGAACGATTTCAACCGACTCGTGAGTGATCTGACTACTGGCGATCCTTTGCGGCTCCCGGATGCTCGGCACAAACATGAGACGCGAACTTCTTGTCGCGTTCTTCTCCGAACTTGGCTTTCATCTCGTCAAGAGTTGTGCCAACAAGCGGCCATGTCGCATTAAACACCCATGCGCATTCCGTGCAAGCCCATCCCTGAAAATTCGGTCTTTCGACCCAGACTAGTTTGCGATGCATCGGCGCCATGGCCACCTCGCGATCTGGTGCGGTTATGTGCTTGTAAATGACTGTGTAGAAGCAGGCTTCCGCGCCACTGCGAGGACAAAAACGCGCCCTTCCTTGCGATAAGCGAGGTTCCACGCGAGTCACCATTTCTTGAACACACATCAATATCGAGCTGAATGCACGAGGCCCAAACTTAGCGATAGGAGGGGGTTGCTGTCTGTGGGGTACCCAACACTGGCAAGAACTGTTATCTCAGTCCGAGGTCATCCTCGAACTGTTGAATGACGTCGTAGCACTCACAGGCCGATTTTTCGAGTTTCCTGCGGTTCACAATCTTCACCGCTCCCCGCACGTAATCTATTATTCCCTTTTTTTGCAGAACGGACGCCGCCAGGCTCACCGTTGACCGGTCGGTACCCATCATGGTCGCAATGAAATCGTGGGTGATCGGAAGCACCCCGGAATGCACGCGATCCTGAGTCATCAGCAACCAGCGCGAGAGGCGCTGCTGGATGTCGTGAAGCCGATTGCACGCCGCGGTTTGTGCGACTTGCATTCCTTGAAGGCCCGTATGCCTGTTCAATATGGCCTGTAACTGCGGAGCTGACCGCAGAATGCGTTCGAGGGCATTGCCCATCATTCGGAAGCCATCGCCGGCGATTTGGATGATTTCGCGGACTGAACTTCTGCTCAAGCCGGCTGCAAGTCCCGCTCCAGCGTAACCTTCGTTCCCCACTACACCCACTTCCACGGTCCGGCCGTCTTTAGTCACCACAACTTGAGAAACCATTCCGCGGTTCGGGAAATAGACGAACTCGATCTTTTGCGTCGGCTCGTGAAGGCTGAGATGATGCGGCAGGTCGATGTATGTCAAGTCGGCACGCATCAACTCGTACTCAGAGTCAGGAGCTGCCAGCAGCACTTTATTGCTGACTTGTTTTCCCTCGCCGTTGGTCCGCTGGTCTGCTTTTAAGTCTCGAAGGTTTTTCCCGCTCATGTCCGTCCTGAACGGCGCCGGAGCGCCTTGTATCCGTTGCGTGAGACTTCATGGGCTCTGAGATTTCACATCAATTCAACCAAAAGAGGGGTCTAACAAGCTGTGCGAAATGAGACAACGCTCAAATTCAAAGCGGAGCGGACCATGCTGCAGATCAACTCGCGTCGGCCAGGGAATCCGGTGCCGGAAAGTGGAAGAGCTCCAGATCACTGTCGGCAAGGGGCTTGCCACCGCACATCTCGGATGATTAGCCGGGGGTCCTGCTCAAGGAATTTGCAGTGCGCCAGCGTTGCCAAAAGCGTTCGCCGAGCAAATGCGGGATAAGTGGGCGATCGGAATCTGTCCAGTTCCGTTTTACGAGGGCTGCTTGTCGGGGTTGCGGGAGACCGCCTATAATTGAGTGTTGGCGAGATAGGTTGGAGAAGCGCCTTCTTCAGGGCGCTGAGGCCCGTTCAAGTTAGGGGGGCTTAACGCCGGGGTGAAGTCCCGGCCTCCGAAGGAAATTGCAAGAGCACAGCCAGGAATGGGTGTGCCACGAAGGAGAAAATTATGGCGACTGCCGAAGCGAAATTGCACGTGCCGGAATTTACGAACGAGCCGTTTATTGATTTTTCGAATGCGGAGAACCGCAAGCGGATGGAAGCGGCATTGGCGAAAGTGAAAGCCG
>Ga0210401_10006447_pt1 | contig 11896 bp, 10 predicted proteins | sample IncBWH32MmetaG_FD_150866 | JGI IMG/M metagenome (GOLD analysis project Ga0210401, IMG submission 150866) | Forest soil microbial communities from Barre Woods Harvard Forest LTER site, Petersham, Massachusetts, United States - Inc-BW-H-32-M | ecosystem: Environmental > Terrestrial > Soil >... | reverse complement strand
CTTTTGCAGCGACTCGGGGCCGTGCATGAATGTTCCGCCGGGTGCCTCGGGTTCCGGTTTTTGGTACCCGGGTCTTGGGGCACCTAGGCTCTTCCCTTTTTCTGGACTTCCAACCCTTAACTCTTGATTTCCAACTTCTGATCCCCGACCGTTACTTTTTCAGCGCAAAATCGTCCCAGTACTACAGAATACTATCGCTCAGTTGTTACTAACGCGAGAGAATCGGGAATGTTCGCGCGGGGATGGAACTATCAGTACTTGGTAATGCTTGTTCTGGTAGGTACCATAACCTCGAAAGTCTTTCCTCTGCCTGAAAAAACTGCTCGGAATATTCTGCACGCTTTGCTAAGTCTCACCGTGTCCGTCGTTTGCATACCATTCGCGTTGGCTCATCAATTGCTCCTATTCACAGTGTCCAGTCACTTTCAACTATCGAGGTGACTCGTGATTCGAAAGGATGTTGCTAGACTTGCTCTTGTAATTCTCGCCGGGATTCTCCCGCTAGCAGGTGTGGCGCTTGCTCAAAACCCACGAACTCAACAGGATCGGCCCCAATCGCCACAGATGCAAACTCCTCCGCAAGAAAATAATGAGGATCTGAGAACCTACTCGGGGAAAATTTCCAGTAGTAGTGGCAAGTATGTCTTGGAAGGTGCCTCTCCGAGAGGCCCGTATCTCCTGGACGATCAAAAATCAGCCAAGAAATATGAGGGTAAGAATGTGCTCGTGACTGGCTTGCTCGACCGCTCAAGTAACACAATTCATGTTCAAAAGATCCAGGAGGCTGCTCCCGCCTGAGTGGGCAAGCCGAAAAGGGGCAGGGCCCAAGTAGGCCCCCGTCCTACCTATCTGAATATCCGATTTCGAACGTGAGCGTTCAGCGCGATTCGCCGCCGCCCAACGTTGGCAGATTGACCGAGGAACTATGACTAAGATCTTGGTGGTCGACGACAACTCAAACGAACGGAACGGCCTGTGCCGGATACTCGAACGGGCGGGCTATGATGCGCGCTCCGCGGCCGACGGAGAGCAAGCGCTCCAGAAAATCCGGGACGACAAATACGACTTGTTGTTGGTCGATATTTGGATGCCGCGAATGAACGGTCTTGAGCTTTTGGCACAGCTCCCTGAAGACTCCAGGCCGAAGGCACTCGTGATCACGGGAGATGAATCGCCAGACACTCTGCTGCGCTTTCTCCGCGAGAAGGCCTATCTCCTTGTCGCCAAGCCGCTCCAGCTAGAGGTTCTATTACAGGTCATTAAAACCACACTCGAATCTCCACCCGGTCCGGATCCGATCGAAGTATTATCGGCGGAACCCAACTGGGTGGAGCTCCGGTTCCCTTGTGAACTGAAAACTGCAAGCCGCATTGAAAATGTTGTTGATCAGCTGAATTACAGCCTGCCTCCTAAAGTTAGACAATCGGTGAGAGTCGCATTCCACGAATTATTGATGAACGCCATTGAATGGGGTGGAGAGTTGAATCCCGAGGCACAAGCGCAGATAGATTACCTGCGGACACGCAAATTTGTGATGTGCCGCATTGCGGATCCTGGAATGGGATTCGACCCTGCAGGAGTAGAGCATGCGGCCGTCACCAGCCAGGCTGAGGACCCAATCGCGCATAGTGGAGCTCGTGAAGAGAAAGGCTTGCGACCTGGAGGTTACGGAATCCGACTCGCCAAGTCCCTGGTGGATGAGTTGGTTTACAACGAGGCACACAACGAAGTCGCGATGGTTAAGTATCTGCACTGATCCACAGTTGTCATGCTTGTCACGAAGAATCGCTACCTCACGTTTGGCGGGGCCTTGTATGCTGCATTCAGGTGCTCCGCGCCGGTCGCCTCGGCTCTTCCCTTTTTCTGGATTTCCAACCCTTAACTCTTGATTCTCAACTTCTGATCCCCGACCGTTACTTTTTCAGCGCAAAATCGTTCCAGTACTAAAGAATACTATTGTATAGTTGTTACTAACGCGAGAGAATAGGCCGTGCTTGCGCGGGGATGGCTTTCTCTATACACCCCGCCCTTTCCCGGTCGAAAATGTTTCGCAGCTAAGTCCCGTATTTCCATCAGTTCAAAACTGATAGAAAACAAACAGCTTCAAGTCCCGTATCCGGTCACTTACGAAAAACGGCGGGGAGGGAGAGTTACCGGTTAGTACAGCCCGCCGGGCGCCGCATCCATTTCCAGATTTTATCAAGGTGCGGTACTAGCCGCTTACAGGGAATGGATGATGCGGGAGAGAGTCCCCCGCTCCGGTGGCCCAGTCAGGAGTTTCTAGTGCGGAATCTACAGACGGCAAACTTTTGTTCAGCGGACCAGGTGACAGGAGTGGGTTTTGATTACTAGCCAGACGAGGAGGCCGGGAGAGAGGTCGAGGGCGCGGACGGCGCCGGGGGTGACGTGGACTTGAAAGTCTGTGCCGGCTTTTACGCGGAGGGCGACCATGGTGCCGCGGCTTTCGAGAGATGTGATGGTGCCGGGAAGAATGTTGCGGGCGCTGAGGAAGTGCGGCGGTTCGGTGGCGACCAGGATGTCGCCGGCGCGAATAGCGACGCGAACTTCGCTCCCGGGTTCAGCATCGCCGAGAGGGATTTCGATTTCGCAGGCGGCGTGATCGAGCGAGACGCGCATTACGCCGTCGGCGGGACGGTGTTCGACCACGATTGCGGGGAGAACATTTTCGAAGCCGGCGGCGTGGGCCAGTTCTACGCTGCGCGGCGCGTCGAGGACAGCCCGCGGCGCGCCGGTTTCCTGGACGCGGCCGTTGACGAGCGTGACGACGCGTTCGCCGATAGCGTCGACTTCCTCGCGATTGTGCGTGACGTAAAGAATCGGAATGCGGTTGGCGTCGTTCCAGGCGCACAGGTCTTCGAGGATAGAGCGGCGCAGGGCGGAATCGAGGCCGGTGAGTGGCTCGTCGAGGAGCAGGACGCGCGGGCGGGTGATGAGGGCGCGGGCTAGAGCGACGCGCTGCTTTTCGCCGCCGGAAAGTTCGGCAGGGCGGCGGGAGAGAAGATTCTCGATGCGAAACGATTTTGCGATGCTGTTCGTGCGTTCGGTTTGTTCGGAGACGGGGAGCTTATCGAGACCGTAGCGGATATTTTGTTCCACGGAAAGATGCGGGAAGAGGGCCAGCGATTGAAAAACGTAGGCGAGTTCGCGGCGCTGCGGCGGGAGGGAGAGATTACGGGCCGCGTCGAAGAAAAGCTTTTCGCCGAGGCGGATTTCGCCGGAGTCGGGTCGCTGCAGTCCGGAGATGCAATCGAGAAGTGTGGATTTTCCCGCACCGGAAGGACCGAATAGAACGGTGAAGCCGGGCGCGAAAGTTGCCGCGACTTCAAGAACGAAGCTCTGCGCGCCATTCGAGCGAAATTGCTTGCGGATTTGAACGTTCAACATTGCGAAATTTATTTCGCCGGCCAGGGCGACCAGACGCGGCGGTTCACGCCGTAGACGATCGAAAGCACCACAAACGAAACGAGGAGAAGCAGCAGCGCGGTCTGGTGCGCGGCGGCGTAGTCGAGCGCCTGGACGCGGTCGTAGATGTCGATGGAGACGGTGCGGGTGATGCCGGGCAGATTGCCGCCTACCATGAGGACCACGCCGAATTCGCCGAGTGTGTGAGCGAAGCTGAGTACCAGCGCGGTGAGAACGCCGGGCCAGGCGAGCGGCAGGATGACGCGAAAAAAAGTGCGCGCGCGATCGGTGCCAAGAACGGCGGAGGCGTCGATCAGGCGGCGATCAAGCGATTCAAAGGAAGCGACGAGCGGCTGCACGGCGAAAGGCAGGCTGTACAAGATGGAGGCGAGCACGAGTCCGGCGAAGGTGAAGGCGAGAGGATGGCCAAAGAGTGATTGCCAGATTTTCCCGAGCGGGCCGCGGGGGCCCATGGCGACGAGCGCATAGAAACCGAGGACCGTGGGAGGCAGCACGAGCGGCAGCGCAACAACCGATTCCAGAAGAAATTTTCCGCGCCAGGTGCTGAAGGCGAGGCCGTAGGCGAGCGGAAGAGCGAGCACGAGAAGAAGGATGGAGACAGTTGCGGCGAGTCGCACCGAGAGGAATAGCGCTTCAACGTTCATGGTTTTGGGGCGCCATATGGAAATTCGTCCGGGGATGAGAACCCGTAATGGGTCAGGATTTTCCGCGCTGCCGAGGTTTTTAGAAAGGAGAGGAACGAGGCGGCTGCTTGTTTGTTACCAGAGGACTCGAGCACAACCCCAGCTTGCATAAGCTGCTCATCCTGATGCGGGGTAGCGACTCCCATGCAATTGCCGCCTGCCATTGCGGGAGACAATGCAAGGGAAAAGGCGATCAAGCCCGCCTGAGCATTGCCGGATTGAACGAACTGCGCGGCTTGGGAAACGTTTTCACCAAAAACGAGTTTCGATTTGAGTTGGTCGTAGAGGCCGGCACCCCTCAAGACGGCGACAGCGACGCGGCCGTAAGGAGCGTGTTCTGGATTGGCGATAGCGATCTTCTGAACGCGCGGATCAAGAAGTGACTTTAGTACGCCGTCCGAAAAGCTGACTGGGGAACCCTTTGGATACCAGAGAACGAGGTGACCAACCGCATAGGGACGCAGAGAATCGGGAACGGCGAGACCTGCATCGATCAGTTTCCGGGGATATTCCATGTCAGCAGAGAGGAAGAGATCGAAGGGAGCACCATTCTGGATTTGAGCGAAGAAATTGCCACTGGAGCCGAAAGTGGTGGCCAGTTTTAGGCCGGTTTGTTTTTCGTATTGGGCGGCGAGATCGGGGAGTGCGTATTGGAGATCAGCAGCGGCGGCGATGCGGAGAGTTTGGGAATGGACGGAGGAGACGAAGAGCGACAAGAGAAGAGCAGAGAATAGCACCCGCCGCAGGCGGCGGCCGCTACAAAGGCGACTTGGATTGTCGTTCGGCTTGCGCATCGGAGTCAGACGCGGAGGATCATGACTTCGGTGGATTTGACTAGGGCAGCTACGCGTTCACCGGGCTTGAGGCGCATTTCCTTGGCGGCGTCGGCGGTGATGATGGAGGTGATGTGCTGCTCGCCGATGGCGAGGGTGATTTGCGCGAGGAGGCCGCTGAATTTGATGGCGGTGACGCGGCCGATGAGCTGGTTGCGGCCGCTGATTTTGCGGAAATTGCCGCGGCGGGAAGAGGGTTCGCCGCGGTTGAGGGATGCGGGGATGAGGCGGTCGATTTCGGATTCGGGGACGCGATGGTGGCCGCCGGGGGTCTTGGCGGTTTTGAGCTTGCCGCGATAGATCCATTGTTTCAGCGTGGGGTAACTGATGCCGAGGATGTTGGCGGCTTCGCGGGGGGCGAGGAGTCTTTGCATAAAGATGAGGATAGACGATTTTAGACGAGAGGACAATACGGATTTAGGCGGTTATCGGGACGGGATTGTTCACCACAGAGGACACGACGGAGAGCACAGAGGAAGAGCAAAGCAAAGATAACGCAGAGGCGCGGAGGGCGCTGAGGATTCGCAGAGAAGAGGCGGCGCCATTAATTGCGCAACGGTTTGCCGGTTTTCAGGGTGTGGGCAATGCGTTCCTGGGTTTTCTTTTCGCCGCAGAGGGAGACGAAGGCTTCGCGCTCGAGGTCGAGGACGTATTGTTCGCTGACGAGTTGCGGCGAAGAGAGCGCACCGCCGGCGAGGATGTTGGCGAGCTTGCGGGCGACATGCGCGTCGTAATCGGAGGCGTAGCCGCCGCGGGTCATCAGGTGGATTGCCATCTTGGCGGCGGCGAGAAAGGATTCGCCGAGAACTTTGATTTGCGTGGATTGCGCGCCTTCCTGCCAGGAAGAAGCCGCGGGCTTCCAGCCGCCGCGGACGAGCGCGAGAGCGGTTTGCTTGGCGTCGAAGACGAGACGCTCGCGATTCATGGAATAGGTGTCCGTGCGGCGGAGGTAGCCGAGGTCGCGGCATTCTTCGGAGCTGGTGCCGACTTTGGCGGTGGCGATGTTTTCGAAGAACGGCCGGAGAGTGTGGAAGAGGTCGAGATCGTCGCCGGAAGCGGCGTTTTCGTTGGCACGGATGAGCATTTCTTTTGTGCCGCCGCCACCGGGGATGAGGCCGACACCGACTTCGACGAGGCCGATGTAGGCTTCGGCGGCGGAATGAATTTTTGCGGCGTGCAGACCGATTTCGCAGCCGCCGCCGAGGGCCATGCCTTGTGGCGCGGCGACGACGGGCTTCGGCGCGTACTTGATGGCGAGATTGACGTTTTGGAACTGCTTCACGGCCATGTGAAGTTCGTCCCACTCCTGCTCTTGCGCGCCGACGAGGACGAGCATGAGGTTGGCGCCAACGGAAAAGTTGGTGGCCTGATTGGCGATGACCATAGCGTCAAAATCAGTTTCCAGGCGTTTAAGACCTTTGTGGATCATGGCGATCAGGTCGGCGCCGATCGCGTTCATCTTGGAATGGAATTCGCAGCAGACGACGCCGTCACCGAGGTCAATGAGGCTGGCGCCGGAGTTGCGCTCGACTTCGCGACCCGCGTCCTTGAGATTCTTGAGGATAAGAATGCCGGCGGGTTCTTCGACCTTTTTGGTTTTGCCGGTGGCTAGATCAAAGACGGAGGTTTCGCCCTTGCTGGATTCGTAGAAGCTGGTGCGACCCGCAACCAGAGCCTTTTCAAAAACGGCTGGAAGCGCGCGGTTTTCTTTTTTGATTTGCGCGGCGAAGGCGGCGAGGCCAATGGCGTCAACCATCTCGAAGGGCCCGAGTTCCCAGGCGAAGCCCCAGCGCATGGCGCGGTCCACGTCCACGATGTTGTCGGCAATTTCGGGCATGCGGCGTCCGGCGTAGAGGCACATTTCGGAAAGGCCGCCCCAGATGAACTGCTGAGCCTTGTCCGTTTTCTGGCCTTCAAAGAGCGGAGTGAGCAGGGCGCGCAGGCGCGCGCGAGTGTCTTCGATGGCCTTGCCGGCTTCGATGGAGGCGAAGCGGGCTTTCTGCTTTTCGCGATATTCCATCGTGTTGAGATCGAGAGTGAGGATTTCTTTTTCGCCCTGACCGCCCTTCACGCGTTTGTAGAAGCCCTGGCCGGTTTTGTCGCCTAGCCATTTGCGCTTGGCCATTTCTTCGAGGAAGGAGGGAATTCTGTAGGTCTCGCGGGATTGGTCGTTGGGAGCGGTTTCGTAAATATTTTTAACGACGTGGGCGAGGACGTCGAGGCCAACGATATCCGCGGTGCGGAAGGTGGCGGACTTGGGCCAGCCGACGGCAGGGCCGGTGCAGGCATCCACTTCTTCGATGGTCATGCCGAGCGATTGCATCAGGCGAAGAGCGTTGAGCATGGAGAAGGTACCGATACGATTGGCGATGAAGTTTGGCGTGTCCTTGGCGAGGACGACGCCTTTGCCAAGCTGCCGATCGCAAAAATCGGAGAGTGTATTCAGGACTTCGGACGAAGTCTTCGGGCCGGGGATGACTTCGACGAGCTTCATGTAGCGCGGCGGATTGAAAAAGTGCGTGCCGGCCCAGTGCTGCTGAAACTCTTCCGGCAACCCTTCGGCAATGAGGTGGACGGGCAGGCCGGAGGTATTGGTGGTGACGATAGAGCCGGGCTTGCGGAATTGGGCGACTTTGGCGAGCAGGCCACGCTTGATTTCGAGATTTTCAGCGACGACTTCGATGATCCAATCGGCGTCGGCAATGCGAGCGAGGTCGTCTTCAAAATTGCCGACGGAAACTTTGGAAGCGAGCGCGGGCGTAAAAAAAGCGGCGGGCTTGGCTTTTTTGGCGGCGTCGAGGCCGGCGAGAACAATTTTGTTGCGGTCGGCGGGGGCGGCGTCTTTCGGAACGATGTCGAGCAGCAGGCAGGGGAGGCCGGCGTTGGCGAAATGCGCGGCGATGCGTGCGCCCATGGTGCCGGCGCCGAGGACGACTGCTTTTTGTATGCGATGAGTCATGACCAGGCCTTGAGCAGCAGGATTAGGACGGCAGAACAGGTTACAAAATGGGAAGCCACGGGTCAAACAGGTGTTTGGTAACGGGCGAGAGAAGACTAAAATCAGGGTATGGCAAATGGGAAGGAAGCAAACGCGCAGACTTTGCTGCGGAGCGCGAAGGAATGGTTTCGCGCGTTCAGCAACGGCTATGCGGCGGCGGGCGAGCGGCGGCCGAAGGTGGGACTGGCGCTGGCGGGCGGATTTGCACGCGGGATCACGCACATCGGCGTGCTGCGGGTGTTTCGCGAAGCGGGGATTCCGATTGATATGGTGGCGGGAACGAGCGTTGGCGCGCTGATTGGGGCGAGCTACTGTGCGGGAGCTTCCCTGGAATTGATGGAGCGGGTGGCGTGCGAAACAAAGTTCACGGATTTCGGGCGATGGACTCCATCGTGGATGGGATTGGCGACGAACCAGCGGCTGGAGCAGTTTCTGGCTCGCTTTTCGACGATCAAGAATTTTGAGGAGCTGAAAACTCCGCTGGCGATTGCGGCGACGGATATCAACGCGGGCCTGCCGGTTTATTACTACCAGAAGGGGCCGATTTTGCCGGCGCTGCGGGCTTCGTGCGCGTACCCGGGATTGTTTGTGCCGATTCAGCACGAAGGTCGAACCCTAGTGGACGGGTTTTTGACAGCGCTGGTGCCGTATGAAGGATTGCTGCTGATGGGCGCGGAGGTGGTGATTGCCGTGTACCTGGAGCCGGGGTTGAACGGAGAGCCGCGGACGTTTACGGATGTGCTGAGCCGGTCGTTCACGATTATTCAGAAGCACGCGGACCTGGAATGGCGGCAGCATGTGGACGTGATTCTCGAGCCGGACGTGACGCGGTTTGTTTGGGACGATTTTACGAAGACGCCGGAGATGGTGCGGGCGGGCGAAGAAGCGGCGATGAAGGCGCTGCCGGCGATCCGGGCGGCGATTGAGGCGAAGAAGAAGGCGGAGGAGTAGGGGTAGCGGCGGCATCCTGCTTGCCCTGAGGAAGGAAGGGCCGGCAAGCGTCCTTCTGGACAACCTGAAGGTCGCCGCTACGCGTGGACTTACAGAATTTTCACTTCTACTTGGACGGGTTGGCCTTCGCCTTTGCCGCGTTGGGTTAGCCAGGCTGAGAGGCCATCGGCGAAACGCTCGGGGGTCAGGCGGAAGCTAGCTTCCAGGCGACCGTCGGCGAGGGGGAGGGTGTCGTCGAAATCGGCGGAGTTGGTGAAATTGCGCATGGAGAATTGATCGAGCCATTCGAGGGGACAGGGGCGGCGCTCGCCGCGGATGAGTACGTCGACCTGGAATTTTTGGGCGTACATGTTGGCATGATAGCACCAGAGGGCCGAAGGCTTGGGTGACGGGATGCGAGCCAATTTTCGGTTGCCGGTAAGGTGGCCCATAGTACTCGCATGGAAGCTTTCGAGTCGTCGAGACAGTCAACATCACTGCAACAGTCCGTCGAGCTCGCCGATCAATCTGCAGGAGACCGGCGTTAATTTGCCGGCGAACGTGCTGATTCGATCGATGGGGTCAGCGCAGTCGAGTAAATTGTCTGTCGATGACTTTCTTGCCGAAACAACGTTGATAGTCACGTAGTAGTCTTTGCTTGAGAGGTCATTCCAGTTGCTTTGGGAAATTTTCATATCGGAAAAGGTCGCAATGTTGTTAGTACCCACCAGTTTCTCGTCACTTCCCAAGACAACGCCCCTCACAGGTGAGTTGTCTTTTCCTTTGCCGGGTAAAGGATCTCCATCGAAATAGGCGATCACCAACACCGATTCATGCATAGATAGTTTTACCGCGATGGAGAACTCTGGTACCTGAACTTGGGAAGTTGGGCAGGCAACAATAAGTCCGCCCACGATTACCAATGCCAACGTTTACACACAGGATCGCAGCACAACCAAGAGAATAGCACCGGTCTTCCTACAAATTGTGTCAAGTCCTGATTAACGAGTAACCAGGCACAATTGCTAGTTTGGTAACCCGGTTTAAAGGGTTTGATGCCGCCCCGAGTCCTCCCACGTTCTTGATAGCCCCTAGACTTCCGGTCCCCAAAAAGGACTATAATCGGGCTGTTGTGAGGAAATTGGCATGGCGAAAGTAGGCAGGCAAATTCACCGGCTTTTCATGAGGTTATTGAATTTTACGCCAGAGTTGCTCGCCAAAACTCAAGAGGAAGCCGAACTTCAGCGCGCCAGCATTGATGTGCTCATCCGCGACGCACTGGAAAAACACTTAAAAGACCTAAGGGTAGCACGCGAGAAAGATAAGGAAGCGGAGACGAGAGAGTATGCGCGTTTGCTATTGAGGGCCCATTTCGCGGAAGATCGCAACGAATTTCTGACCGAAAACGCCATCCGTTGGATTGGCAAACATGAGCGTTAGCCCTAAGCAAAAGGTAATTCGCAACAACCACCGCAATTTCCAGAAACCCTAACGCCTGAATAAGCCGCAATCAGAAAACTAGCCCGCCATGTGACGGGTAAACTTGCCTCAGGGGTTGGCGGTAACATACACTGGGCAGGTTTGAAGAGCGTACGTGAGTGTCCCGCCAGTCTCAGATACAAGTCCACGCGATCAGGACGGGCCGGATCAGGCGCATCCACACGTTTTTCCGATGCAGCCTACTAATCACTTGGGGGTAATACAGTGGCGACGCCAATGGAAGCCTGGGTGGAGGAAGCAGCCCGGCTGACCAAGCCAGACAAGATTGTTTTTTGCGACGGATCCGAAGCCGAGAACCAGGCCATCCTGCAGGAAATGCTGAAAAAGGGCGATTCTTTCCGCCTGAACGAGAAGACCTACCCGAACAGTTATCTGCACCGCAGCGACCCGAGCGACGTGGCTCGCACGGAACACCTGACGTTCATCTGCACGCCGGACAAAGAAGAAGTCGGACCCACCAACAACTGGATGGACCCCCAAGGCGCGAAGTTCAAGATCGGGAAGCTGCTGGACGGGGCGATGCGCGGCCGGACGATGTATGTGGTGCCCTACATCATGGGGCCGGCGAATTCGCCGATCAGCAAGATTGGCGTGGAAGTGACGGACAGCCCATACGTGGTGGCCAACATGCGGATCATGTGCCGGATGGGCAAGGTGGCGCAGGAGAAGCTGGGCAGCTCGAAGGATTTTGTGCCGGGACTCCACTCGATAGGAGACCTGGACCCGCTGCGGCGGCTCATCGCGCATTTTCCGGAAGAGAAGCTGATCTGGAGCGTGGGCTCAGGGTACGGCGGGAACGCGCTGCTCGGGAAGAAATGCTTTGCGCTGCGGATTGCGAGCTACATGGCGCGGCAGCAGGGCTGGATGGCCGAGCACATGCTGATTCTGGGGCTGGAATCGCCGGGCGGGAAAGTGACGTACATGGCCGCGGCGTTTCCGAGCGCTTGCGGGAAGACGAACCTGGCGATGATGGTGTCCACGCTTGAGAGCCAGGGATATAAGGTTTGGACGGTTGGCGACGACATTGCGTGGATGAAGATCGGCGCGGACGGGTATCTGCATGCGATCAATCCCGAGTCTGGATTTTTTGGCGTGGCACCGGGGACGGGCCGGAAGACGAATCCGAACGTGATGGAAGCGCTGAACCGCAACACGATTTTCACGAACACGGGCGTGACAGCGGAGAATGACCCGTGGTGGGAAGGGATTGGCGGAGAGCCGCCCGCGGGGTTGATTACCTGGCGCGGGGAAAAGTGGGACCCCTCGAAGGGCGCGGCGGCGCATCCGAACGCGCGGTATACGGTGCCGGCGAACCAGTCGCCGAGCATTTCGCCCAAGTGGGAAGCGCCGGAGGGCGTGCCGATTTCGGCGTTTATTTTTGGCGGCAGGCGGGCGCGGCTGGCGCCGCTGGTCTATCAAGCGTTCAACTGGCAGCACGGCGTATTCGTCGGGGCGACGATGGCTTCGGAGACGACGGCGGCGACGACGGGCGATGTGGGAGTCACGCG
>Ga0210401_10006445_pt1 | contig 11897 bp, 10 predicted proteins | sample IncBWH32MmetaG_FD_150866 | JGI IMG/M metagenome (GOLD analysis project Ga0210401, IMG submission 150866) | Forest soil microbial communities from Barre Woods Harvard Forest LTER site, Petersham, Massachusetts, United States - Inc-BW-H-32-M | ecosystem: Environmental > Terrestrial > Soil >... | reverse complement strand
CTCTGCCGGGGTCGATAGCTGGTACCACGAGAAGGAGTCCGCGTGGCTGTACCGGCAGGTGGCAGCCGCCGAGGCGGACCCCGCCAAGAGCGCCCTGTTCCTGAAGCTAGCGGCGGCCGCAGAAGAGCAGGCGGAGAAGTGGCAGCTTGCGGCGCAGCGCGATGCCGCCGGCGCGAGTGCGCGGCGGCAGTTCGTTCCGTCCTTACGGGCGCGCATCGTCGCACGGCTGCTCGCGCGCTTCGATCCACGCTCGCTCCGCCCGGTGCTGGCCGCGATGAAGCTGCGGGGGCTGTCCATCTATAGCGCACCGCCGGCCACCGCGGGCCATGCCATGCCGACCTCGCTTGCGCAGGTGGGTGCGCGTCACCGCAGCGCGCTCGGCGGCGGCTTGCGAGCCGCAGTGTTCGGAGTGAACGATGGACTCGTGTCCAACGTGAGTCTCGTGCTTGGTGTCGCCGGCGCCGGGGCAGCCGGCGGGTATGTGCTCACCGCGGGGGTCGCGGGACTCCTCGCGGGCGCCCTCTCCATGGCCGCGGGCGAGTACGTGTCGGTGCGCTCGCAGCGCGAGATGTACGAGTACCAGATCGCGCTCGAGCGTGAAGAGCTCGCCGAGTACCCTGAGGAAGAAGCGGAGGAGCTCGCGCTCATCTACCAGGCACGCGGTGTCGCGCTGGATCAGGCGCGCGAGGTGAGTCGTGCGCTGCTCGCGAATCCGCAGGCAGCGCTCGATGTGTTGGCACGTGAGGAGCTTGGCCTCAATCCCGATGATCTCGGATCGCCGTGGCTGGCGGCCGCGTCCTCATTCGTCGCGTTCGCGCTCGGCGCCGCCGTGCCGCTCGTGCCGTTCCTCGGCGGCCTGAGCGGCGCCCATGCGATTGGCACTGCGGTCGTCATCACGCTGATCGGGCTCTTCGCGGTCGGGCTCGGGCTGTCACTCTTCACCGGGCGCGCCGCGCTGCGCAGCGCCTTGCGAATGGTGCTGATTGGGGGTGGCGCGGGCGCGGTGAGCTACCTCGTCGGACACGCCGTGGGAGTGGCGATCGGCTGAGTCGCTGGAGCGGCGCCAGGGGCGCCTTGCACTTGAAAATGCCCCCACCCACCCCATGCTGGCAGGCATACCGCCGTAACGGTACAGTGCCGCCCGGCGAGTGTCCCGCATCCCTCCGTTACAGCAGGCTTTCCCCATGAAACGCATCGTGTTGTTCATCGCTACCAACCTCGCCGTGCTGCTCGTGCTGACGGCCGTGGCGCGACTGCTCGGGCTCGACACCTGGCTCGCCAGCCGTGGCGAGAGCTTCGAAGGAATCCTGGTGTGGGCGGCGCTGTTCGGTTTCGGCGGCGCTTTCATCTCCCTCGCCATGTCGAAGTTGCAGGCCAAGATGTTCATGGGCGTGCAGGTGATCGGCGACTCGCCCGACCCGACCGCGCAGTGGCTGGTGTCGGTCGTCGAGCGCTACGCGCGCAGCCTCGGTCTCGGAATGCCCGAGGTGGGTATTTTCGATTCCCCGGCACCAAATGCGTTTGCCACGGGCGCGAGCCGTAACTCGGCGCTGGTCGCGGTGAGCACCGGGCTTCTGCACCAGATGAATCGCCAGGAGATCGAGGCGGTGATTGGTCACGAGATGACCCACGTCGCGAACGGCGACATGGTAACGCTCACCCTCATCCAGGGCGTCGTCAACACCTTCGTACTCTTCCTCGCGCGGGTCGTCGGTAACATCATCGACCGCGCGGTGTTCCGCTCGGAGGATGGCCGCGGCATCGCCTCCTTTCTCACTTTCTACGTTCTGCAGATCGCGTTCGGGCTGCTCGCCACCCCGATCGTCATGTGGTTCTCGCGCCAGCGCGAATTCCGCGCCGATCGCGGCGGGGCACAGCTCGCCGGCACCGGCAACATGATCGCCGCGCTCGAGGACCTCAAGCGCGGTCACGAGCCGCTGCCCGCGCAGCAGTTCCAGGCCTTTGGCATCGCCGACGGCGGCGTTCGCAGCGGCCTGGCGCGGCTGTTCATGAGCCATCCGCCGCTCGATGAACGCATCGCGGCGCTGCGCACGCTCGGCACACATTGACCGCGGAAGCGAGCGCCCTGCAGGAGCGGCTGCGCGCGCTGCTCGGCGCGGATTGTGTCCTGACCGATCCGCAGGACTGCGCTCCCTTCCTGGTTGACCACCTCGGGCGCTGCCGGGGGCGCGCGCTCGCGGTGGTGCAGCCGCGCTCGGTCGCGCAGGTCGCACAGGTGCTCGCCTTGTGCGATGCCGAGCGCATCGGCGTCGTTCCGCACGGCGGCAACACCAGCTACTGCGGTGGCGCCATCCCGGATGAGTCCGGCCGTGAGCTCGTCCTCTCACTGCGGCGGCTCAATCGCATCCGCAGCGTCGATCCCGACAACTATTCGCTCGTTGCGGAAGCTGGCTGCGTCCTCGCCCGGGTGCAGGCGGCCGCGGACGCGGTGGATCGTTTCTTCCCGCTCAGCATCGGCTCGCAGGGCAGCTGCCAGATCGGCGGTAATCTCTCCACCAATGCCGGCGGCGTCAACGTGCTGCGCTATGGCATGGCGCGCGATCTGGTGCTCGGCCTCGAAGTAGTGCTGCCCGGCGGCCGCGTGCTCGATGCACTGACCACGCTGCGCAAGGACAACACCGGTTACGACATCAAGTCGCTCTTTCTCGGCGCCGAGGGCACACTCGGAGTCATCACCGCGGCGAGCTTCAGACTCTTCCCGCAGCTTCGCGTGCGCGCCACCGCGCTCGCGGCAGTTCCCGACGTGCGCGCCGCGGTAACGCTGCTCGGTGAGCTGCGCGCAGCGAGCGGCGAGCGGGTCAGCTCCTTCGAGCTGATTCCGCGTATCGGCATCGAGCTCACTACCCGGCACGTTGCTGGAGTGAGCGATCCCCTGACCACGGCCTATGAGTGGTACGTGCTCTGCGAGCTCTCCTCCTCACGCGCCGCCGAGCCGCTCGATGCGGTGCTCGAAGAGGCGCTGGCGGCGGCCCTCACCCGCGGAACCGTGCTCGATGCGGCGCTGGTGCGCAGCGAGCGCGAGCGCGGCGCGCTGTGGAAGCTGCGTGAGACCATCCCCGAGGCCCAGCGGCACGAGGGCGCGAGCCTCAAGCACGACATCTCACTGCCCGTCGCGGCACTGCCGGAGTTCGTGGCGCGAGCCGCGTCGTGGGTCGGCGAGCACGTGCCCGAGGGGTGCCTGGTCGCCTATGGACACGTCGGCGATGGCAACCTCCACTTCAACATCAGCCAGCTTCCCGCGGCCGATCGCGAGCGGTTCCTCGCGCGCGCAGAGGAGATACGCCGTGCGATCCACGACCTGGTGCGCGAGTTTGGCGGCAGCTTCAGCGCCGAGCACGGTGTCGGCCGGCTCAAGGTCGCAGAGCTCGAGCGCTACGCCTCGAAGGTGGAGCTCGAGCTGATGCGCGCCGTGAAACTCGCGTTCGACCCCCACGGCATCATGAATCCGGGCAAGGTGCTGCGCGAGCCATGAAGGGCTCAATGCGGCGCTGCCGCCCGATGGTGCTCGGCTTACTGCTGCTCGCGGCCGGCTGTGGCCGGCATGACGCAGGCAAGGGCTCCGCCCCGAGCGGGCCGCCGCCGGCGAGCGGTACGGCGAGCTCCGGCTCCGCCGCCGACCAGAGCTCCGGTGACGGTCCGCGCATCACGCTTTCCCCGGACAACGTGCACATCGAGTACCGCGTCTACGGGCATGGAAACCCTGCGGTGCTGCTGGTGCATGGCTGGGCGTGCGATGAAAACTACTGGCACGCGCAGCTCGATGCCCTCAAGGCGCGCTACACGGTGGTGACGCTCAACCTCGCCGGACACGGCGCGTCCGGCGCCAACCGCACCGATTGGTCGATCGCGAACTACGCACAGGATGTCGCCGCCGTGGCCCGCCAGCTGCCCAATCCGCAGCTCGTGCTCGTCGGGCACTCGATGGGTGCGGCGGTGACGCTCGCGGCGACACCGCTGATCGGTGAGCGGGTTATCGGCGTCGTCGCCGTCGAGGCACTGCGCTCGGTCGGCGAGCCGCCGCTCACGCCACGCGACATCGAGCGGCGCGTGGCGCCCTTCGATGCCGACTTCGTCGGGGCGACGCGCAACCTGGTGAGCTCCTCGCTCTTCGAGCCCGGCGCCGACGCGGCGCTGGTGCAGAAGGTGGCCTACAACATGTCACTGCGACCGCCGGCGGTTGCGGTTCCGAGCCTCCGCTCGCTCCTCTCGATGGATCTCGCCGGGCTGCTGCCCGCCATAAAGGTGCCCGTCTACGCCATCAACTCCGACCTGCTGCCGACCGATGCCGCGCGCATCCGCCGCTCATTGCCGGATTTCCACCTCGATGTGCTGAATCACACCGGCCACTTCCTCATGCTGGAGGACCCGCCACGTTTCAACGCGCTGCTGTTGCAGGACCTCACCGCCATCACGCAGCGCGCGGCTCACTGAGCGAGCTCATCGGAATCGGGTGCCATCGAGCCGCAACGCACCTCGAGCCAATCGAGCCCGAGCGTGATCTGCTGCGCGTCCATCTGCGCCCAGGCGGTGGCGAGCGGACTGATCGCCCCCTGCTCCTGCAGCAACAGCAACAACGCATCGCGATCGACGGCGAATGGCCAGTCGTGACCGTGCAGCGTCAGCTCGAATGAGCGGCCATCGGGTGTCGAGAAGCGCCCGTGACCACCCGCCTCGTACAGATCGAGTGTCACGAGCGGCCGCAAGTCGTGGGGCTTGCCGCTCGCCGACCAGGCGATGCGGCAGGTATAGAGGCGCGCCTCGTTGGGCTCGAAGCGGTTGAAGCCGATCACCTCCTCCTGCAGCTCCCCATCGCTCTGCCGCAGCAGGCGGCGGCGATACCAGTACAGGTCCTCGCTGATCACCAGCTGGTAGTCGAGGTAACGGGAGCTCCCGGAGCCGAAGTCCAGGCAACGCCTTCCGACCGTGCCGCCGCGAAACTGATCGCCTGCACGCGTCACTAGCAGCTCGCAGCCGGCCGAAGCACGTACATCCTCCCGGCCGAGCGACGCCACGAGCGGCGGCCGGTAGTTGAGATGGGTCCAGCGTGCCGGATCGGTAAACGTATACAGGTGCACCCGCACGGCGTGCGGTGGATCGGCGGCTGGCTCGAGCTGCAACAGCAGCTGCCTGCGCGGTTGCTGCGGGTCGTCCTCGATGAACTCCTCGAGATAGAGCACATGCGCGCCGAGCCAGCCGACATTGACCGGTGCGATGATGGTGCGGACGCGACGCTCAATCGATTGGGGCCACCTCGCCGCGCCCCGGTCGAGGCTCATCACCACCTGCTCGCTCGAGTCGCGCACCCCGGACCAGAGGCGCTCGAGCGCGGCGACATCGCCGACGTCCGCAGCGCCCCCGGCCGCGACCATCAATGCTGCAGGAAGCGCAAGCATGTGGCTTCAGCCCCCCGCGCGCGTCTCCTTCAGGAGTGGTTCTTGCTGCGCACCAGGCCTTCCTGGGCGGCGCTCGCGACCACGCGCCCATCGCGCGCGAACACACTGGCACGGGCGAAGCCGCGCGCGCCCGAAGCGCTCGGGCTGTCCACCGCGTACAGCAGCCAGTCATCCACGCGCAGCGTGCGGTGAAACCACATGGCATGGTCGATGCTCGCCATCACGAGCGTCGGCCGCAGGAGCGACGCACCGTGCGGAAGTGTCGCGGTATCCAGCAGGAAGAAATCCGACACGTACGCGAGCAGCCGCCGGTGCAGCATCTCGTCGTCGGGGAGCGGTCCGACCGCACGGAACCAGATCTCGCGCGCCGGCGCTTCATGGCGCGGCTGCAGGTATTCGATTGGCCGCACCATGCGAAATTCGAACGGGCGGGGTTGCTGGAAGAAGCGCCGCACCCGCTCGGGCAGCTGCGCGAGCATATGCGGCGGCGGGCTGTCAGTAGAGGGCAGACTCTCGGGTGGCGGCACCTCGGGCATGACGATCTGGTGGTCGAAGCCGCTCTCGGCCGTCTGAAAGGAAGCGGTCATGGTGAAAATCTGCTGCCCGTGCTGTATGGCCACCACGCGCCGGTTGGAAAAGCTGTGACCGTCGAGGCTGCGGTCGACTTCGTAGACGATCGGCGCGTTGTAATCGCCGCGCCGCAGGAAATAGGCATGCAGCGAGTGCACCACACGCGTCTCGACCGTCGCGGCCGCCGCCGACAGCGCCTGTCCGAGCACCTGGCCGCCGAAGACCTGCGGGCTGCCGATGTCGCGGCTCTCGCCGCGGAACAGGTTGAGCTCGAGCCGCTCGAGCTCGAGCAGCTGCAGCAGGTCCGCGAGGCGCTGATCCATGGGCGCGCCGATCAGCCGAACTTGAACGTGCCGCGCATCAGTGCATTGTGGCCCGGAAAGGTGCACAGGTAGCGGTAGTCGCCGCCGGCCTTGAGCACCGAGGTTGGGAAGGTGATGCTGGTCGTCTGCCCGCCGCCGATGGTCTTGGTGTGCGCCAGCACCCGTTTGTCACCCGGCTGGACATAATCGTTGGCGAGGCCGGCACCCATGCCGGAGTTCGCCACGGTGTTGAAGTCCGCAGCGTTCACCAGCACCCAGTTGTGTCCCATGGCTTCGCGCGGCAGCTTACCGGTGTGATGCAGCGTCAGGGTCACCTGGGTGCAGCTCGCCGGAACCGTGAGCACCTGCTGGTCGTATTGCATCTGGTCGTTGCCGCTGATCTCGAGCTGACACGGGTCGGCGGCGTGCGCGAAACGTGGTAGAGCGAACGCGGCCAACAGCACTACGGCAAGGGCAGTATTGCGCGTGACAGTCATGTGGCATTCCTCCGATGTTGGCCGATCAGTCCGGCACCCCGAGACGCTGATGCATGATGGGACTCGTGGTGGTGTATTGCAGGAACTGCTTCTTCTGCGGATACAAGTGGTGCTGGATGGCGAATGCCGCCAGCGCCGCCTCGTGAAAGCCCGAGAGGATGAGCTTCTTCTTGCCCGGGTAGGTATTGATGTCGCCGACGGCGAATACACCCGGGATGCTCGTCTGGAACTTCTCGGCATCGACCTTCAGCGCCTTCTTCTCCAGCGCGAGTCCCCATTCGGCAATCGGCCCGAGCTTCGGGTGCAGGCCGAAGAACACCAGCAGCTGCTCGGCGGCAAGCGGCGTGATGGCCCCGTCGGCACCGCGGACGTTGACGCCGCGCAGCGTGCCGTCCGCGACGATCAGCGAGTGCGGCAGCGCCTCTAGGCAGCGCATCCTGCCGGCGGCAACCATCTCGCGCATGCGCGCGACCGAGGCCGGCGCGGCACGAAACTCGCTGCGGCGATGCACGAGCGTCAGGCTCGCGGCCCTCGCGAGCAGCTCGAGCGTCCAATCGAGCGCCGAGTCGCCACCGCCAAATATAACGAGATGCTGGCCGGCGAGCTCGGCGGCGCTGCGTACCCGGTACTGGATGGCAGCGCCTTCGAAGGCCTCCGCGCCCTCGATGCCGATGCGCCGCGGTTGGAACGAGCCCAGGCCCGCAGCGATCACTACCGTGCCCGCATCGAACCTGACACCGCCTGCAGTCGCCAGCAGAAAGCGCCCATCCGCGCGTCGCGCGAACTCCACCACCTCGTGACCGAGGTGCAGCTGCGCCTTGAAGGGCTTGATCTGCTGCAGCAGCCGGTCGACCAGCTCCTGCGCCCCGCACACCGGCAGCGCCGGGATGTCGTAGATCGGCTTGTCCGGGTAGAGCTCCGCGCATTGACCGCCGGGGTGCCGGAGCGAATCGACCACGTGGGCGCCGATGCCGAGCAGACCCAGCTCGAACACCTGGAAAAGGCCGCAGGGACCCGCGCCGACGATGACGGCTTCGGTGGTGATTGGCGCAGAAGTGGCGGGAGCGTCGGCAGTGTGGCTCAAGGGACGACTTTCGCGGACTTCCGGGGTGCGACACCGCATTGTAGAGGCTCCGCGGCGGCGGTGCTCGCGCCGCCGCAGCGCAGCGTGCAGATGCACGGCGCGCGGGCGCAGCCGTATAGTACGCATGAGCCGCGGACCGCGGGCCGGGGAACCGATGATCACACTCAACCTCAACGGCAGGAACACCAGGCTCGATGTCGATGAGGACATGCCGCTGCTGTGGGTGCTGCGCGACATCGTGGGGCTTACCGGCACAAAATACGGCTGTGGCATGGCACTTTGCGGTGCCTGCACCGTGCACCTCGAGGGAGCGCCGGTGCGCTCCTGCGTGACGCCGGTGAGTGCCGCGAGTGGCAAGCGCGTCACCACCATCGAGGGTCTCTCGACCGACAACAGCCACCCGGTACAGCGCGCGTGGCTCGAGCTCGACGTTCCCCAGTGCGGCTACTGTCAGTCGGGACAGATCATGTCGGCGGCCGCACTGCTCGCACAAACCCCCCAGCCCACCGATGCCGACATCGATGCCGCCATGGCAGGCAATATCTGCCGCTGCGGCACCTATCAGCGCATTCGCGCCGCCATTTACCGCGCCGCCAACCTCAAGAGCGGCAGCTGACGCGCAGCGCGCGCCATCACCCGGAGGACGCTCACTTGACATCCAACAACGAACTGCACGCCCGTCGCCAGCAAGCCGTGCCACGTGGCATCACCAACTCGCTCGCGGTGTACGCCGAGCGTGCCGTCAACGCCGAGCTGTGGGATGTCGAGGGTCGCCGCTATATCGACTTCGCGAGCGGCATCTCGGTGCTCAACACCGGTCACGTGCACCCGAAGGTGCGGGCGGCAATAGCGCGGCAGCTCGAGAAGCTGACGCATAGCTGTTTCCAGGTGACACCGTACGAGAGTTATATCGAGCTCGCCGAGGCGCTCAACGCGCTCGCGCCGGGAACTGGCCCCAAGAAGACCATCTTCCTCACTACCGGTGCGGAGGCGGTCGAGAACGCGCTCAAGATCGCGCGCTTCCACACGCGCCGCTCGGCCGTCATCGCCTTTGCCGGTAGTTTCCACGGCCGCACGCTCGCCTGCATCAGCCTCACCGGCAAAGTGCAGCCCTACAAGGCGGGCTTCGGACCGATGCTGCCGGAGATCTATCACCTGCCCTACCCCATGCCCTATCACGGGGTGACGGTCGAGCATTCGCTCGAGGCGCTCGAGCAGCTGTTCAAGGCGGACGTGGATCCGGCACGAGTCGCCGCCATCATCATCGAGCCGGTGCTCGGTGAAGGAGGTTTCTACGCGGCGCCGCCGGAACTGCTGCGGCGACTGCGCAGCGTCTGTGACGCCCACGGAATCGTGCTGATCGCGGATGAGATCCAGTCGGGCTTCGGGCGCACGGGACGCATGTTTGCCATCGAGCACAGCGGCGTCGCGCCCGATCTCATCACCATCGCCAAGAGCGTGGCGGGCGGTGTGCCGTTGTCGGCGGTCACGGGCAAGGCCGACATCATGGACGCCCCGGGACCGGGCGGACTCGGCGGTACCTTTGCCGGCTCGCCGCTCGCCTGTGCGGCAGGACTCGCGGTGCTCGAAGTGATGCGCGAAGAGCAGCTGCTCGCGCGCGCGCAGGAAATCGGCCGCTTCATGAGCTCGCGCCTCAAGGGACTCGCGGTCAGCTTCCCCTGCATCGGCGACGTGCGTGCGCTCGGGGCCATGGTGGCGCTCGAGCTGGTGAAGAACGGGCGGGCGGACGCACCGGATGCGGAGCTGACGCGCGCCCTGGTGCAGGCGGCGGGACGTCACGGGCTCATCATCCTCTCCTGCGGGGTGTACTCGAACGTCATCCGCTTCCTCGCCCCGCTCACGATTCCGGACGCCGTGTTGAAGGAAGGCTTCCGCCTGTTCGAGCTCGCGCTCGCTGAAGTCGCGGGAAGCGGCCTCAAGGTGCAGGCGGCCGGCTGAATCGCCGACCGTGACGAGCGCAATCTCTCGGGGTGGTTAGGCTCGACCGGCGTTGGCGTCGGTCGGCGTGTGGAAGTACTCGCTCTCGGAAGCGAGTTGCCCGATCAGACGGTTGAGCTCAGCCATGCGACCCTGCGCGGTGCTGATCGGCATGCAGTCCTGACAACGCGGGTCTCCGCACGGCTGCCGTGAGTACAGCCAGTACTGTATTGCGCCGGCGAGCAGTCCGTCGGCGATGTCCCACAGATCGGCGTCCTTGTCCTTGTCCGCGATCCGGTTTCCCAGATCGACGGCTTTGGAAAATGCCGCATCAAACGTATCCGCGAGCTCGCTCATGCGTTCGGCCGCCCCTCATCGTTGAGCGCTAGTATAGGGCAAAGCGACCGCGGTCTTGTCTACCCGGTCCCCTCTACCCCGGGCCCCGCAGCTGCCGCTGCCGGTGCCTCTGCCGCGCCTGCGGCGCATCGCGCGGCGCCTTCCCCGAAGGAAGCCTGGCCGATATGCGATGCCCACCTCGGAAGGGCGGCGTGCGACGAGTGATGATTTCACATCGACCCGCGCAGGCCGCCCAACTGGGCTTATGTTGCATGCCCGATGCCCTGGCTGAAACTGCCCGCCCGCCCCCCAGCGCTGCCGCGCCGGCGCCGCGGCGCGCCTGGCCTTGGGGAGGCCGGCCCCGCTTAGGCATCGGCTGGCGGCTGATCTTGGGTCTCACGGCCGTCGCCGCGGTGCTCATCGCCGGCGAGGTGCTCGCCACGCGCACTACGCGTGAGGCGCTCGATGCAGTCCGCAGCATGCAGAACGAGCACGAACCGCTCGCGAGCGCGGCCAACCTCGTGCTCGAGAAGCTCGTCGCCTACGACCGTGCGGTGGGCGAGCACGTGCAGGCGCGCAGCGCCGCGGATTTCACTGCGATCAATGTCGCGGGCGCTGCTCTGGAGAGCGCCGTGGCGGCGTACTTCCGCAACGCGCCGCCCTCGTCGGTGCCGCCGGCCGCCGCGGGCCTGCGCGCGCAGTTGATCCGCCACATCGCGGTAGCGCGTCAGCTCGCCAGCCGCGCCGCGCAGCGCCTGCAGTGGATCGATGAGCGGCAAGCGGCCCTCACCCGCGTGTACGAGCGCATCGCTTCCGCCGGCGGCTCGGGACTCGCCATCAACGGCACGCAGGTCGTCGCGCGCCGCTCGCTCTCGGAGCTCGAGTCCGCGATCAACTCCGTGCGCGGAAATTTCGACACCTCGCCGGTCATCGCACGGCGCGAGCGCGATTTCATGGCGGTGCTGGACGCGCACGCAGCCGAGTTCGAGAACTCACCGGGACATGCGTGGCTCACCCTCGTGCGACACGACTTCCGGGCTGCCGCCCGACTGCGGTTGCAGATCGAGCGCTACGACGAGCAAAGCGGTGCGGAATGGCACAGCCTGCTCGAGGACAGCGCCGCGCTCACCGAGGGTGTGCAGGAACAGCTGCAGAGGCCCGCGCGCGCGGGGCTGCTGCAGGCCGCCCAGCACGCAGCGATTGCCGCGGAGGGAGCGGAGCACACGCTACGTGATACCGGCGCCGCAGTGCTCGTGCTGCTGGCAGTCGTGTCCGTGCTGCTCGTCGGCAGCATCAGCCTGCCGGTGCGCCGGCTGACCGCGGCGACGCGCCAGTTTGCCGGCGGCGATCGTGCAACGCGTGCGCGCCGGGGCGGCTCCGCGGAGATCGATGAGCTGGCCGAGTCATTCAACACCATGGCGGACCGCATCGCCTCGGCCGAGGCGGAGCTGCGCGCACACCAGGCGGAGCTCGAGCGTCACGTGGCCGAGCGCACGCGCCAGCTCCATCATCTCGCGCATCACGACCCGCTGACGCAGCTCCCCAACCGCCGCAAGCTCTCGGCGCATCTCGAGGATGCACTCGCACGTGCCGGCAGCCGCCGGCGTCTGGCGCTGCTGTTCGTCGATGTGGACAACTTCAAGTCGATCAACGACACCCTCGGCCACAGCTTCGGCGACCGCGTACTGCAGCACATCGCGCAGCGCCTGCACGCCGCGAGCCGCAGCACGGGGCTTCTCGCTCGCCTCGGCGGCGA
>Ga0210401_10006444_pt1 | contig 11898 bp, 9 predicted proteins | sample IncBWH32MmetaG_FD_150866 | JGI IMG/M metagenome (GOLD analysis project Ga0210401, IMG submission 150866) | Forest soil microbial communities from Barre Woods Harvard Forest LTER site, Petersham, Massachusetts, United States - Inc-BW-H-32-M | ecosystem: Environmental > Terrestrial > Soil >... | reverse complement strand
TCATGGAGTGTGCAGGCAGGAGGAAGCTAGTTCGCTGCGGCAGCCTGCTCGGGAAGCGGGAGCACGTTGATCACGCGGCCGTGCTTGCCACGATCGGCAAATTGCACGATGCCGTCGATGCGCGCAAAAAGCGAATCGTCCTTGGCGCGCCCGACGTTCTTGCCGGCTTTGTAGCGCGTGCCGCGCTGCCGGATGAGAATGCTGCCGCAGGTGACCACTTGTCCGCCGAAGCGCTTGATGCCCAGCCGCTGTCCGTGCGAGTCGCGCCCGTTTACCGATGACCCGCCGCCCTTCTTATGTGCCATGACAAAAACTCCCCAAAGATTTTTTAAGTTGCAGGCCGCGCGATTGGCGCAGCTGAATCAGGAAAGGGCGATGTCGCCGATTTCCACGGTGGTGTAATTCTGGCGGTGACCGGTCTGAATCTTGTATTGGCGTGTCTTTTTGAACTTGAGGACCTTGAGTTTGGGTCCCCGCGTGTGACCGACAATCTTGCCCGTCACGGTGGCCTTGGCCACGTTTGCGCCGGCGACGACTTTCTTTTCGTCTGTCCGGACCGCGATGACGTTGTCAAAAGTGACTTTGCCGCCGACCTCGCCCTTCAGGCGCTCAACGCGGATCTTTTCGCCCGGCACGGCGCGGTATTGCTTGCCCCCACTACGAATTACGGCGTACATGCTGCCTCCGAAACCCAGTGAAAAATATCGCTAATTGGCAAACCCCAATTGTAGCGGGTGATCGGCGGGGGGTCAACGGACAGTTGCGGAGAATCGGCGGTAAGGGGCTCGCTGGGCGCCCTCAGCGGGGGGCGTTTTGACTTGTGGGCCGGAAGGCGTAGAATCAGATTGGTGGCATCAGTGAAATCAAGGCACGATCTGCAGACGGTTCGTTGGGATGGAGTCGGAGTTAAGACCATTCGATCCCGTGCACTCATCCTTTTGATTTTGGCCGCGCTTGTGGGACTGTCTGTGTCGGTGCGCGCCCAGCAGGTCCATTGCGCCCTGCACGGGACAAGCGAACTGACGATGGGCACGAAAGCCAACGTGCGCGCACAGGCGGACGTGGATGTCCGCCCCGCTTTGCAATTCGCCAGCTACGTCGTCGCACTGCCCAGAGTCACCGAACGCATTTATCCGATCCCGCAGGTTGAACCGGCGTCGAGCGATAACGCGCCGTGGTATTCTGTCACCGTTAAGCACCGCCCTCCCCCGCAGTCCCTCGCTTAAACAATCGCCTGATTTTCCGTTGATTCGCTTGGTTTAGCGATACTCCATCTTTTTTTCGTCAGGTCGGACCATGAATACGAAACCGCTGGAACCCTGGCAGCTCGAACAGCTGCGCAGTATCGGCACTTGCGTCGTGGCCAGCACGATCGAATTTTTCGGCGTGCGTCTTCAGAACACTGGATTCACCAAGTCCAACATCCGGTGCATGTTTCCGGAGCGGCCGTCGATCGCCGGCTACGCGGCCACGGCGCGAATTCGCAGCGCCGACCCGCCCATAGAAGGCCGGAACTACTACCGGCGTACGGACTGGTGGAACCACATCCTCACGATCCCGGAGCCGCGCGTGGTTGTGATTGAAGATGTGGACGACCCGCCGGGCCTCGGCGCGTTCGTCGGAGAAGTGAATGCGCACATTCTGATGGCGCTCGGCTCGACCGCGCTGATCACGAACGGGGCCGTGCGCGATCTGCGCCAGGTGCAGGCGACCGGCTTTCAGATGTTCGCCGGAAATGTCTCGGCATCGCATGCGTATGCGCACGTTTTCGATTTCGGCGGCGAAGTCGAACTCGGCGGGACAAAAATCACGCCGGGGAGCCTCTTGCACGGCGACCTTCACGGAGTAGTTACGGTTCCGTTGGAAATCGCGTCCAAAATTCCGGCAGCGGCCCACGAAATCATAAAACGACGGCAGCATCTGATCGGTCTTTGCCGATCCCCGGAGTTTTCGATCGAACAGTTGCGGCGCGCTATTGACGAAACGGCGATCAAGGCGTAAAGCGCAGAGTTATCGATATCGGTCCATCTGGATTTGGGAATGATCGAGCGAAATTGAAAGTGAGAGTTTCGATGAGAGCAGCCAAAAAGAGGTATCGAAATCGAAGTTTTGGACACGCGGGAATTGCCGCGACATCCATGTTGCTTGGCGCAGTTTGCTTCGGCTGCGGTGGCAGCAACCAAGCCAACGCAAGCAACTCGGCAAACGCGCCGCATGTGGCCGTAGTCCAAGCGAAGAAGCAGGACATATCGAGCACGCTCGAGATCGCGTCCGAGTTTCAGCCCTATCAGGAGATCAGTGTGTACGCCAAGGTTTCCGGCTACGTGAAAAAACTCAACGTGGACTGGGGCACACACGTGAAGCAGGGTCAATTGCTCGCGGTACTCGAAGTACCCGAATTGCAGCAGCAGCTCGAGGTTGACCAGGCGACCGTGCAGCGGAGCGAGCAGGACGTCGCCCGGGCGCACGAAGAATTGAACAGCTCGGAATCGGCATACAACGTGGCGCATTTGACATTCACACGGCTTGCGAACGTGCAGAAGACACAACCAAATCTTGTGGCGCAAGAAGAAGTGGACCAGGCCCAGGGAAAGGACATGCAGACCAGCGCGGGCGTTTCTGCGGCCCGGGATTCACTCGCTGCGTCCGAACAGGCGCTTGCGGCCGCCAAGGCTTCGCTCGAAAAGGACAAGTCGATGTTTGACTATTCGCAGATCGTTTCGCCGTTCGATGGCGTTGTGACCGAAATCGACGCTTACACAGGAGCTCTGCTCCCTGCGGGCACTTCGTCGAACAAGGGCGACTCTCCCCTGTGTCATCTGGCGCAGAACGACATGCTGCGCCTGGTGATTCCCGTTCCCGAGCGGGCCGTATCGGGAGTTCTTTTGGGCCGACCCGTTTCGGTGCGTGTGACGACGATCAACAAAACATTTCAGGGAAAGATCGCGCGCATTTCCGACCAGATTGATACCGACACGCGGACCATGCACACCGAAGTGAATGTGCCGAATCCGGACTATGTGCTGGTGCCGGGAATGTACGCGACCGTCGAAATACCGCTCGAAACAGCCCGAGGTGTGCTCGCGGTGCCTTTGCAAACCGTGCAGGCGTCTGGTGAAGGGCACGGATCGGTGCTGGTGGTAGGCAGCGACAACAAGATCGAGAAGCGCGATGTCACCACAGGTCTTGAAAGCGCAACCAGCGTCGAGATTTTATCCGGAGTGAACGAGAACGAGTACGTCGTCATGGGAGAACAGTCTTCATACAAAGCGGGAGAGCTGGTCACACCGCAAGTCACCAAGCCCGCGACCATCGAGTAGGAGTTTATATGTCGTCATTTTCTTTGAAGCACCCTTATTTCATTTTGGTCGTTTGCCTGTTCGTGTGCGTGCTCGGACTTACGGCCGTGGTGAGCATGCCGGTCGATATGTTTCCGCCGATCAATATCCCGGTGGTGGAAGTCGCAACGTTTTACAGCGGCATGCCTCCGCAGCAGATCGAAGCCGATATTACCGATACATTTGAACGGTTTTTTACACTCGGTAGCGGCATCGATCATATGGAGTCAAGGTCGATGTCCGGCGTCAGCCTGATCAAAATCTATTTCCAGCCGGGAACCGACGCGAACGCCGACGTGACCCAGATTTCGAATCTGGCGATGGCCGACCTGCGCCGTTTGCCACAAGGAACACTTCCGCCGGTGGTGATGAGCATGGACGCGTCGAATCTTCCCGTTTGTCTGCTGACGGTGGACGGGGAAGGGCTCACCGAGACGCAGCTCCACGATTACCTGCAGTACCAGATTCGAAATCAGATCGCGGGCGTGCCCGGCGCGACGGTGCCTCCGCCCTACGGCGGGCGCACGCGCCAGATCATGGTCTACGTCGACCCGCTGAAATTGCAGGCGCACGGAATGAGTCCGATGGACGTGGCGCGGGCTACCGATGATTCGAACCTGATCGTTCCGGCCGGCGATGTTCGCATCGGTCCGACCGATTACAACCTGTATACAAACGCGCAAGTGGCCGACGCGAAGGCGCTCAACGATGTGCCGCTCAAGACCGAAGGCGACAAGTCGGTCTTCGTTTCCGACGTCGGAAAAGCCGTGGATGGCTCGGCTTTGCAGTACAACATCGTGCGCGTGAACGGGCAGCGCTCGGTGTACGTGCCGATTCTCAAGCAGGGCGGCAATACCAACACGATTGCGGTCGTAAACGGAATCCAAAACGCGATCCCGACTTTGCGCGATATCCCTGCGCAGCTCAAAACACACGTCGTCTTCGATCAGTCTCTGTTTGTGAAGCAGGCTATTTCGACGGTCGTGAAGGAAGGCACGATCGGCCTGATTCTTACCGCGATTTTGATTCTCGTGTTTCTTGGCAGCCCGCGCGCGACAGCCGCCGTTTTTCTTTCCATTCCACTCTCGGTCATGGCGACGTTTTTCGTGCTGCACGCAGGAAACGCGACGATCAACAGCATGGTCTTGAGCGGATTGGCCCTGGCGTTTTCGCGACTGATCGATAATTCGGTGGTCGTGCTCGAGAATATTTTTCGGCACATCGAGAATGGCGAAACCCCTCCCGTTGCCGCCGAACGAGGCACGAACGAGGTCAGTCTCGCCGTGCTTGCGATCACAATCGTGACGGTGGTCGTGTTCTTTCCGGTTACTTTGCTCTTTGGCGTCAGCAAGTTCCTGTTCACGGCACTGGCTCTGGCCGTGGTGATCTCACTTTTTGCCTCCTATTTCGTTGCGGTTTCGGTCGTGCCTCTCTATTGCGCGAACGTTTTGCGCGGCATCGCGCGCCACGAAGCGCCGGTGGAAGGCGAAGAGCACGCGGCCAACAAGGGATCGTGGCTCGAACGATTCCACGCCGCGTTCAACCGTAAATTCGACGCGATGCTGGCTCATTACGACCGCTGGGTGCAAAGAACGCTCGACCGGCCCAAGGCCGTGGTATGGGGATTCCTTGGAGTTTTCGCGCTGAGTTTGCTGCTCTACCCGCTTGTGGGCGTTTCTTTCTTCCCGCGCACCGATGCGGGGCAATTCGTGATCAACGTAAAAGCGCCCACCGGGACTCGGCTCGAACTGACCGAAAAATACGTCGAGCAGGTCGAAGACATCGTGCGGCAGGTTGTTCATCCCGATGACCTTGGAGCGATCGTTTCAAACATTGGAGTCACGCCCGATCTCTCGGCGCTCTCGACACCGAATTCGGCGATGCATACCGGTTTCATCGAAGTCGGGCTGAAAGAGGAGCACAAGGTCGGAAGCTACGTTTACATGGACCAAGTTCGCAAGCGCGTGGCTGACCAGATACCGGAGCTGCGCACTTATTTTCAGTCCGGCGGCCTTGTCGACTCGGTGCTCAATCAAGGGATGCCTGCGCCGATTGACGTTCAGGTGAGCGGATCGGATTTGCAGTCTGCCGATCAGATCGCGCTCGATCTTTCGCGCCAATTCCAGGCGCTGCCGGGAGTTTCCGACGTTTACATTCCGCAGGACATGGATTATCCGGCGCTGCAACTGAACGTGAATCGCGAGCGCACAGCAGAACTTGGCCTCAATCCGAAGGAGGTGATCGACAACCTGATCACCTCGCTCACGTCGGACGCGATGATCGCGCCAAGTTACTGGGTCGATCCAAAGAGCGGAAACAACTATTTCGTTACCGTGCAGTATCCGGAAAACCAGGTGAAGTCGCTCGAAGATCTGAAGACGATGCCGTTGCGCGCCCCCAACCTTCATATGCCGACCTACTTGAATCAAGTCGCCGACGTCACGCCGATCCTCACGCCGACCGAAGTCGACCATTACCAGATTCAGCGTTCGATCGACGTCTACGTGGCGCCGTCGGGGGAAGATCTGGGCAAGCCGTTCAAGGAAGTAAGCAAGATCGTCGGGGCAACGCCGCTTCCACCGAACATTCGCATCAATCTGCGCGGCTTGGTGAACACGATGAACTCTTCGTTCCAAAGCTTCGGAATCGGGCTGCTGCTTTCGGTGTTGCTGGTGTATCTCGCACTGGTGGCGCAGTTTTCCTCGTTCGTTGATCCGTTTCTCATCGTCCTGGCGATTCCGACAGGCCTGGTCGGAGTCATGCTGACGCTCGCTTTCACCGACACAACGCTCAACATTCAATCGCTGATGGGCATCATCATGCTGACCGGCATGGTGGTTTCAAACAGCATCCTGATCGTCGATTTCGCGAACAAACTTCGGGAGGAAGGGCGCGGAGTGCGAGAAGCCGTAGCGCATTCATGTCGAATCCGTTTGCGCCCGATTTTGATGACTTCTCTCGCGACGATGGTCGGTCTGCTGCCGATGGCACTGAAACTCGAATCGGGCAGCGAAGCCTACGCGCCACTGGCGCGCGTGATCATCGGAGGACTGTTTGCTTCCGTGCTCCTCACGATTTTCGTTGTGCCTGCGGCGTATCTACTGATCTACGAGCGGAGAACCGGGCCACAGCCTGCGGCGGCCGCGGAGGTAGCGCAATGAAGTTTGTTCGCAATTTTGCAGCGCTCGTCGTGTGTTGTGGAATCGGCTGCTGGCCACTACCGGCACAGCAAGGGACTGCGCCATCCATGTCGGCGCAGGCTTCGCAGGCCCCCGCGCAGCCCGGCCAGATCGAGGAATTGACTCTTCAAGACGCCGAAAAGATTGCGGTGGCAAATCATCCGCTGGTGCAGGGCGCGCAGGCTCTGGCCAATGCCGCCAAGGCGCAGGTGACCGAAGCGCGGTCGTCTTACTACCCGACAGTTTATGGGAGCGCAACGGGCGCCGATTCGGAAAATAACAGCCGCATCGCCGCCGGTGCACTGAACAATCCGATCATTTATGAACGCTACGCGAACGGGCTCACCGTCAATCAACTCGTGACCGATTTCGGTCGCACGCACGAACTGGTGAAAAGCTCGGATCTGCATTCGAAAGCTGAACAGGAGAACGTCGCGACGACACGCGCGGACGTGCTGCTCGGTGTCGATCAGGCGTATTACGCACTGCTTCGGGCGAATTCGGTGCTCACCGTGGCGCAGGAAACGGTGAAGGATCGGCAGCTGGTCTCCGATCAGATTACCGCGCTGGAGAAGAATCAACTTCGCTCCGGGCTCGACGTGAGCTTTGCGAACGTGAACCTTGCCGAGGCACAGCTGCTTTTGATCCAGGCGCAAAACGATGTGGACGCCGCACAAGCACAGCTTTCGGCCGCGCTCGGATACAGCGATCAGCACACTTTTCATCTGCAGGATCAGCCCGCGCCGGGTGAGCCGCCAGCAGAGTTTGCCGCGCTGCTCGAGCAAGCCCTGAGAGACCGTCCCGAGTTGATCGGACTTCGCTTTGACGCGGCATCGGCGCACGCCTTCGCAACGGCGCAGCGCGATCTCTGGTTCCCGACGCTTTCTGCTGCCGGCAGCGCCGGTCTGACTCCTTACGGCGCCACGCAGCTCGCGCCGCGGTACGCCGCGGCCGGATTCAATCTGAACATACCAATTTTCAACGGCCACCTTTTTGGCGCGTTACAAAGCGAAGCCAATTCAAAAGCGCAGGCGCAGGACGACTATCTTCGCAACGAAGCGGATCAAATTGCGCGTGATGTCCGCACAGCATGGCTCAACGCAAATTCGGCGTACCAGCGCTTGTCGGTCACGACTCAACTACTCGATCAAGCCAATCAGTCAGTCAGCCTCGCCCAATCCCGCTACAATCTGGGACTCAGCTCCATCATCGAGCTGAGCCAGGCGCAATTGAATCTGACCGAGGCCGAAATCGCGCAGGCCAGCGCAAAGTACGACTACCAAGCGCAAATATCGGCGTTGAATTTCCAGATCGGGGCTCTGCACTAAGAGAAAGCAGATCTGGCCGACCCACAACGTAGATCGCCCGAACCCAAGCAACAAGCGAGCCGCAAAGACGGCATGTGCCGCAAGGACGATCTTCGCGCGTTGCACCAGCGAATTTGGAATCGCGCAGTGTAGCCAAAGGCTCTCTTTGTAGTGTTTGACCTTCGGCAAGATGCTGCTATCCTTCCGGAAGAGTGTCTCGGGCGGATTTGGATCGACGCCGCTGGGGAGAGCCTATTGTGCGACACCGGGCGACACTGTATCTCCACTTTCCGTGCTTCGATGGGTTGGTCTCAGGCGTACTGGCCTCGGATCTGTTGGAACAGCAGGGCTGGTCCTTCAAGAGATTCCGTCCGGTCAACTACGATTTGCGCGCGCGCTGGGCTTCCGAGCGGTTGGATCCTCAATCTGCCGTCGTCGATTTCCTTTATCACCCGGATGCACAGTTTTGGGCCGACCACCATTCAACAACCTTCCTGTCTGATCGGTTGCGCCTCGATTACGAGCGCCGCCCGAATCGGTTTCTCTTCTACGACGGCTCTGCCAGCTCCTGCGCTCTGCTCCTTTGGCAAAACTTCTCGTCCTCTTTTATCTCAAACAAGGATCGCTATCGCGAGATGGTCGAGTGGGCCGACAAAATCGACTCGGCCCGTTACGGCAACGTCGAGGAAGCCATCCTGGGAGATTCGCCCGCATTGGCCATCAATCGCAGCCTCGCAATTCGTGCCGACGCTGCTTACTGCGAATTTCTGATCCGCGCTCTTCGAAAAGACCGTCTGGAAGACGTGGCCCGGCTTCGCAAAGTGCGCAACCGAGCAAACGAATCCCGGGCCTTGACTGAGGCAGGGCTTGCGCGACTTCGCGGCTCGATCCATCTCGAGGACGGTGATATTGCCTTCTTCTCGGTAAGGCCTGACCGGAATGAGATGGTGAGCCGCTATGCTCCGTTTTATTTCTTTCCGCGGGCTCGCTACTCTCTGGGCCTGGTTCGCAACCAGGACAGCGCCAAAATCACCGCCATGCGGAACCCTTGGGTGGAATTCGAGAGCATCCCCCTCGGCCGGATGTTTGAGCACTTCGGCGGCGGCGGCCATTTTCGTGTGGGTTCAACCATCTTGACAGGCACACGCGCGGCCCAGGCCGAAAGCACTGCGCGAGAGATACTCACCGAGATTCAAAAGCAAGACGCTCTGCACGCGCGACCTCTCCGCCGCGCTCTCGCGTGATCGAGCGATTTAATTTCTACGACGTCTACGGCTATTTTGTACCCGGTTGCGGTCTGTTCGCGTTGCTTTGGCTTCCCTACGGAATTGCGACGCGCTCCTGGCCTTCGACTGAACTCGGGTCGGCGCTGGCCGCAATCATATTCGCTTACATCGTCGGACATTTCCTTCAGATACTCAGTACGAACGCCCTTCCTTCTAAGATTGAGGACAAATCTGGAAACATCCGTTATCCCTCGCAAGTCTTTTTGGATTCCGAGAACACGGCATTTTCGACCGAGTTCAAAGAACGCCTCGCACAACTCGTGCAAAGTGATTTCGGGCTTGATCTTGCGGTCGGCAAAAGTCCAAACGGTCAAAACGACGAAGAATTTGTTCCCATCGATCGGCGCCGGCAGAATGCATTCTTTCTCTGCCGTGGGACCCTCATACGGGAGAAGATTGCGGCTTATCCCGAGCAATTCGAGGGAATGTACACGCTCCTGCGAGGCTTGGCGACCGCCTGCCTTTTGGCGGCTGCGTACTGCCTCGGTTGGTCGTCCGCCATTTGTCGAGCGAGGTGGACTACCCGGGTCGCTGTGGGAATTCTGATTTTCGGGCTCTGCTATTGCCTCGTATGTGCGTTGATCATCGTTTTGCGGAAACCGCGCAAGTTGCCTCTTTGGGTCGATCGAGCCTTTCTTGTTGCCTTCTCTCTCCCCTTCGTCGGGTCTGGGCACCTGCTCGGCTTGGCCTACATCCACTCCCGACACCTAGCGCAGCTGTTTGCAGGAATTGCCGTTTTGTTGCTGGTCCTCGCTCTGAAATTCTTCATCGCCTACAAGACGTTTGCCGAGAATTTCGCAAAGGCCGTTTGGCAGGACTATGTGGGCAGGGGCAAGGCCTCGGCGTAACCGTCGAAGACTGATGTACTCATCTTCTCTTTGTTCGGCAATCCTCTGCATGTAATCTCATACCGCTTTTAGAGCTTTGTGTTTCAGAACGACGGTTTTAAGGAGCGAGGTGTTTCGCATGAGACGACCAGTGGCACTTAATACGAAAGTACCCAGGTTGATCGGTGTTGTCTTGGCGGCTGGCTTCGCAGTGTTCTCGATCGCGGCGCAAACCACTGCGCTGCCCGCGGCGACATCCCGGCCCAAAGAGTGGCGGGATTATGCGGGAAGTCCGGAAGGCAACCGCTACGTCGACTTCAACCAGATAACAAAAGCCAATGTGGCCAAGCTGGGGGTCGCATGGACTTATCCGTACGCCGCCACGGGAACCAATGCCATCGTCGCCGACGGCGTTATCTACACCCATGCCCGCAACGACGCGATCGTTGCACTCGACGGCGCCACTGGCAAAGAGATTTGGATCCATGACGGCCTAACGGGCGTGACCCGTCGCGGACTGAACTATTGGGAGAGCAAGGACGGAAAGGACAAGCGCCTCATATTCGCCGTTGCCGACTACCTGCAGGAGATCGATGCGACAACCGGCAAATCGATCCGCAGTTTCGGCACGAGTGGCGCCGTCGATCTGCACGATGGATTGCGCCGCGATCCCAACTTTCGCTCATTTGGGCAATCGGTGGGGAAGGTCTTTGAAGATTTGATCATTCTCGGCTCGTCCGACGGCGAGGCTTATTTCGCGCCTCCCGGCGATTTGCGAGCTTTCAACGTTGTGACCGGCAAACTCGTCTGGCAGTTCCACACCGTGCCCCACCCCGGCGAACCTGGTTACGAAACATGGCCGAAGGACGCGTGGAAATACAGCGGTGGGGCTAACGACTGGGGTGAGTTCTCGATCGATTCCGAGCGTGGGATCGCCTATTTTGTGACAGCTTCTGCGAAGGACGAATTCTACGGCGCTGACCGCGTGGGCAACGATCTTTACGCGGATTGCCTGCTCGCACTCAACGCGCGCACCGGCAAACTGCTCTGGTACTTCCAGAGTGTGCACCACGATATCTGGGACTACGACAACGTGGCGGCGCCGATGCTCACGACCATCACCAGAGAGGGCACGAAAATGGACGTGGTCGCCATGGCCGGCAAGACCGGTTATCTGTACGTCTTCGATCGCCTGACTGGCAAGCCTGTCTGGCCGATCCCGGAAACGCCCGTTCCGCATAGATCTTCAGCGCCGGGCGAAGTCGTGTCCCCGACCCAGCCAATTCCCGTGTTGCCTCCTCCTTTCACCAGTCATAGCTTCACAGTCGCAGACATAAACCCGTTCATTCTGACCGACGTGCAGCGTGCTGGCATGATAGATCGCGTTAGCGAGGCCCGTTTTCAGGGACCGTTTACTCCAATTGGATTCGATGAAGCGATCCATATGCCTGGCAACCAAGGCGGGACGAACTGGGGTATGACCTCGGCGAATCCCGACGATGGATCGGTCTACGTAATGGCCCTCAATTACCCCACGTTGATTAAATTGCTGCCTGCGGGACAATCGCGCCCGGGTCGCGGCATATCAGGCCCACAGATTTACTCCCAGAACTGCTCCGTCTGTCACGGCAATGATCGCGCTGGAACAGGAACTGCTCCTCCTCTTACAGGAATCGCCGACCGCATCACGCGAGAGGAAATACAGACGACGATCCAGGACGGCAGGGGTCGCATGCCCAGCTTCCAACAACTCAGCAATGCCGATCTGAATGCGCTCATTACCTACCTCAGCACAGCAAACCCTGCTCCCGGGCGCGGTGCTCGCGCTGCTGACCCCGCCCTGACGTTCCCTCCGGGGCCGATCGTGGAAACTGGTCCAACGGCTACGCGGACCACCCCGGTTGGGATGGGCGCTATGACGGATTATCCGCAAGGTGTATCGCATCCCGCAGACCGCCTTA
>Ga0210401_10006443_pt1 | contig 11899 bp, 7 predicted proteins | sample IncBWH32MmetaG_FD_150866 | JGI IMG/M metagenome (GOLD analysis project Ga0210401, IMG submission 150866) | Forest soil microbial communities from Barre Woods Harvard Forest LTER site, Petersham, Massachusetts, United States - Inc-BW-H-32-M | ecosystem: Environmental > Terrestrial > Soil >... | reverse complement strand
GTGGGTGCCCGTATGCGACCTGAAGAAACGATTGTACACATCGTCAGCAACGATCCCATTGAGACGAAGAGGCTTACCAAATTGTTTCTATCGAAACGGTTGAACGTTGCCTGTTTCAGAAACGCCGCCGAATATATTGTGGCCCAACGGGACGATAGGCCGGCGTGCTTAATCCTTGATCTGATCCTTCCCGATCTTGACGGGCTAGAAATTCAAAGCAGGTTAGTTGGCAGCGGAGCTCCTCCCATCATCTTCGTAACGACGCACGGCGATCCCATTTCTGTGGTGCGCGCGATGAAGAATGGGGCGATCGACTTCCTCATCGAGCCAATCGATTGCAACCAACTGATGGCTGCCGTCGAATTCGCCTTCGTTGAAGACCTGAATAAGCGCAAAGAGAATCTCGAGCGTACATCCTTGCTCGTACGGTGGCGGTCTTTGACGCCCCGAGAAACAGAAGTCTTTCACCACACCGTGGCGGGCCTCCTGAACAAGCAGGCTGCGTCAGAGCTGGGTGTCGCAGAGAACACCTACCAGGTTCATCGTGGCCGGGTGATGAGGAAGATGAAGGCAGGTTCTCTGGCAGACCTCGTGCGCATGTCCACGAAACTGGAGCCGATCCTCCAGAAGCCTCGCGAAGGAGATTCTGCGAAGCGACAGCTCGCGAGAGAGGACGCGAACATGAAATCTGCCCGCGACCGTACATACCGACTTCCAGAGATAGGCGGAAAGCAGGCAGTAGCGGTGAGAGCGTACTAGGGAGGCACACTTATGAAACGCTCACGAGATCCGCGACAGGAAACAACAAGCAGCGTTCCCATGATCGATGGCAAATCGATGAATGCCGCTATCGCAGAACGAGTGCTCGTGGCAAGAAGCAAAGCCGGAGATCACGCTGCGTTCGTGGAACTGATCCAGAAGGGTTCCCCTTTGGCGCGACGGGCAATCCGCTCCATTGCATTCAACCCCGCAGATGTCGATGACGTGATGCAAGATACTTTGATGGACGCCTTCAAGGGAGTGCGCTCCTTTAATGGGCGATCCAAATTCTCGACTTGGCTAACACGCATAGCAATCAACAACGCATTGATGTTGCTCCGACGCCGAAGAAACCGGATTGAAATCAGTTTTGATGCTGACGTCGAGGCGACTCATGATGGATTTCTGCAGCTCGCGGACAACACGATTAGTCCAGAACAATTTCTGATTCGAGAGGAATTTATCCAGAGCATCAGAAGGGCCGTCCGCGCGCTGCCTCCCACCTTGCGCGCGTATGCTGAACTACGTTGTCTTAAGGAGCTACCGCATAGCGAAGTGGCGTCGGCTTTGGGCATATCCTTGGGGGCAGGGAAAGCCCGTTCATTTCAAGCCCGCCAGCAATTGAAGAGGTCATCGATTTCCCTGCGGGACCGCGCAGCGTAAAGTTGGTTCGTCTTATCGGACAGTTTGACAATCGCAGTTAGGTTTAGATTGCCGAGATTTCTCGTTAAATCGCGCTTTGGAATATACCGCGCACTACGCGCCCAGTAGGCATCGGTAGCTAAAGCACCGATCGATATGACGGAACCATCCCTTCTCCTCCAGACGTTAACTAAAGTCTGATGAAAACAAGTTGTGTGAGCCGCGCTCTGTGCGTGGCCGGCGTACTCATCAGTATTCCGATACGCAATGGACGGTAAACCCCGCTTAGAAATCCTCCACCTCGTTCTTGTGCATAGGAGGTCCAACTTTCGTCGATGGGCTCGTGTAATAGGAAGATGGAATTGGAACTGTTTCGACGGCTTCCTAAAATGACCTCGGCGCAAGATTGAAAGCTATTGGCGTAAGCGCAAGGTCCGGCGCGATGCGAGTCGAAGCAAAGCACGAACAGAGCCTCGACGTAAACCCGGTTGACAGAGGCCAGGCAATGAGAAAATCAGCGCTCTTCGAACCCATCCGTATTCGCAATCTCGAGCTCGCCAACCGCATCGTGATCGCACCCATGTGCCAGTACTCGGCCCAAGAGGGCTGCATGAATGATTGGCACCTGATCCATCTTGGCCAATTGGCGGTCTCGGGCGCGGCCCTTCTAATCATCGAAGCTACCGCAGTCGTTGCTGATGGCCGGATCACTCATGCTGACGTGGGTCCCTACGACGACGAGACGGAATCGGCCATGGGACGAGTTCTTGAGAGCATTCGTCACTGGTCAAAGATGCCTGTCGGCATACAGCTGTCCCATGCTGGGCGAAAGGCCTCTACCGAAGTCCCATGGAAAGGGGGCGGGCCCTTGTCTCCCGCAGATCCATTGGGATGGCAGACCGTTGGCCCGTCTGCGATTCCATTCACGCCCGAATATATCCGTCCCCAGGCGCTCGATCGACAAGGCATGCACGAGATTCGGCACGCATTCGCTTGCGCCGCGAGACGCGCTGATCGCCTTGGTCTGAACCTCATCCAATTGCACGCTGCTCATGGATATCTTCTGCATCAATTCCTGTCGCCGCTTTCGAACCAACGAACGGATGAATACAGCGGTAGCTTGGAGAACCGGATGAAGTTCCCCTTGGAAGTGTTCGAAACGGTGCGTCAAGCATTTCCCGCCGAGAAGCCTGTGAGCGTTCGGGTTTCGGGTACCGACTGGATTCCAGGTGCATGGGACCTTGATCAAACGGCGATCTTCGCTCGGGCTTTGGAAAGACTCGGATGTGACGCGATTCATGTTTCGAGCGGCGGCAATGGCCTTCAGCAGAAAATCCCGGTGGGTCCAAGTTACCAGGTGCCACTCGCAAGGGCAGTCAAAACCGCGGTTGAAGTGCCGGTGGTGGCAGTGGGTCTAATCACGGGATTCGAGCAAGCAGAGGGGATCATTCAGACCGGGGATGCGGATCTGATTGGGCTGGCGCGAACGATCCTCTATGACTCGAGATGGCCATGGCACGCTGCAGCAAGATTCGGAGCGCCCGTCCGAGTCCCCAGCCAGTACCTGAGGTGCCAGCCCGAACGTTTCCCCAATTTGCTGGTGGGCGAATAGGCCTTTGCAGCAGAGGACATCGCGTGCCTCTTAGGATAGAAGGGCGGATCGGACACAGGCAAACAAACATGCACAGCCGGTGGCCCATATGCCTCTTGTTGACAGCCGGCGTCCTCTTTGTCCCTGAGCTTCGTGCGCAAAAAACGCCTCCCACCGCAAATCTGCCGTGGCACTCCAAGGAAGAGCGAGAAGTTGCGAAACAACTCGCAGCAGATCACCAGCCTTCCTGGATCATTGATCCCGAGAAGATCTATACGCTTCCCGAACTTATCGATTTGGCAGAGCTGCACAATCCAGAGACACAGGCCGCTTGGCAGCGTGCCCGGGTGCGCGCCAACGAATTAGGCATTGCTCGATCAGCTTATTACCCCACCATCGAAGCATCCGTCTTCGCTGCCAGCATTCGTCAGGCAGCACTCATCGGAGAATTCTTCCATCGACAGACATTTGGTCTCGTGAGTCCGACGCTGCACGTGGAGTACCTGCTCTTCGATGTCGGCGGTCGGTCGGGGGGAGTGGACGTCGCCAAAGCTAATCTCCTTATCCAGAATCTGGAGTTCAACGACACCCATAGGCGACTGATCTATCAAATTGCCTCTGCTTATTTTCAACTACTCAACGCCAGGGGGCAGAGAGAAGCAGCGGAGATCAGCCTCAAGAACGCAGAAACCGTCGAGTCGGACGCTGAAAATCGCTTGAAGAACGGCTTGGCAACTCGAACGGATTTCCTCGAGGCCAGCGCCGCGAAAGCCCAGGCCGATTATGACCTACAGGCCACGCTGGGCGCTGAGCAGATTGCTCAAGGTCAGTTGGCGACCTCAATGGGGCTTCCTGCCGATACCCAATTTAACGTCCAGAGCATTTCCGACATCGCAATCCCGACTTCGCTGGCTGATTCCCTTAGCGAAGAACTCGAACGAGCATTCTGCCAGCGGCCGGAGTTGTTGGCGGACATGGCGCGAATCCGCGGCGCTCAGGGCGAATTGAAGCAGGCGAGGTCTTCGTATTTTCCGACCATCCACTTCGCGGGCGACGGCGGACTCATTCGTGGGTACGGTCAACAAGACCTTTTGCCTGGTCACTACGCGGAAGGAGAGACATGGTCGGCCGGCATGGAATTGAGATGGACGATCTTCGATGGAGCCCGAAGAGAGAAGCAGGTGGCGGCCGCCCAGGCAAAGAGGAGCGCTGCAGACGCTGATCTCCACGCTTTGCGCGATCAGATCGAACAGGAGGTGTTCGTCTCGTACACGAACATGCGAACCGGTCTCAGGCAGCAGCAGGCGGCGACCGCGTTGCTGGCAGCTTCAACACAATCGTATGAGGCCGCGCTGCAGTCCTACGACTTGGGCTTGCGGAGTCAGCTTGACGTTATTTCGGCCCAAAAGAACCTCGCGCAAGCGCGGTCCGAAGACGTGGCGGCGCGTTCGGGACTCTTGTTGGATGTGGCGAACCTCGCCTTTCGGACGGGAGACATGATCCAAATACAAGCTCAGGCGACGAAGCCCTAAAGGAGAGGAAGTGATGCGGATATCCCTTAAGTCTCATGTGCAAGCAGGCGGAGTACTAGCGACTCTCTTCATGACCGGATGTGGGCGCGCGCCATCTTTCGACATCTTGGGGTCGTACTTTCCCGCCTGGCTCATCTGCATTCTCACGGGCATTGCCGGGGCTTCTCTCGTCAGCTTAGTTCTTACGCGAACTCACAGGGCGCAGCTGATTCGATGGACGATCGTGGTCTACCCGTGCCTCGCGGCTTCCATCGCCTTCACTCTGTGGTTGCTCATCTTTTCCTAGGGGGAAGTGAACATGGCTGAAGAAATGGCGAGGCCATCTACCGGAAGGGTAAGCGTTCTTTGCAGTGCGGCTATCATCGCGTACACGTTCTGCTCCGGGATGTGTGTTCTGTGGAAAACTGTCGTTAACCCGCGAACCGATGATGCCGAGATATTTGCCAATTTCATCGGGATCGCTCCGGTGGTCAATGGCCCGATCACCAAACTACATATCGCAGACAATCAGTTGATCAAGGAAGGAGACACTCTCTTCGAGATCGACGACAGACCTTACCGATATGCTTTGGCTCAAGCCCAATCGGAGTTCAAATCACTGAACGGTCAAATCGAGAACCAGCGCCGCACCATCGCCTCGCTGAACAGCGGCGTCGATGTAGCCAAATCCGTGGCAGTGAGCTCGGAAGCAGGTCTCAGCCGGGCCTCGGCATCAGTGGAACAAGCGAAGGCCGACGTCTCGAATGCGAGGGCCGCTGTCGATAAAGCGGATGCGGAACTAACGTACGCCAAGAACAATCTGGCCCGGCTGGAGCCGCTGCTGCAACGTCAGTTCGTGACAGTTGACCAGGTGGACCAAGCCAGGACAACTGTCGACACGCACTCACAGGCGGCGCGGCAGGCACGCTCCCAGTTGGCATTGTCCGAAGCCGGGCTCACCGCCACAGAAGCGCAGTACCGGCAAGCGCAAGCGACACTAACGCAGACTCGACACCAAGTGTCGCAAGCGTCCTACAGCGTCACCACATTAGAACCACTCCAAGGGCAAGTTTCAGGCAAGCAGGCCGCGATCGACGTCGCTCAATACAATCTTGACCATTGCAAGGTCGTGGCGCCGTTCGACGCTCGTGTGACGAACCTCACGATTTCTCATGGAGCCTACGCACACGCCGGTGAGCAGGTCTTCACGCTCATCGATACACACGTCTGGTGGGCAATCGCGAACTTTCGTGAGACGCAGCTACAGCACATCGGAACCGGAATGGAAGCAGACATTTATATATTGTCCCGTCCGAACGTCCAATTCAGGGGCGTGGTTGATAGCGTCGGATTTGGAGTCACACCGGACGCGGATTTGATCGGTAGGTTGACCCCTGGACTTCCCGATGTGCAGAGAACTCTGAATTGGGTCCATCTCGCATCACGTTTCCCTGTCCGCGTCCGTCTGCTGGATACCGATCAGGAATTCTTTCGTCTTGGCGAATCAGCTGTTGTCGTAATTCATGGCCAGCGCTCTCTTCCGGCAGGCAGGTAGCTGTGGAATTCTCCGCCCGGCGAGAATCCGAACAGATGCTTCGGGAGTGGCTCCCCGAATTCCTCCTCCATGAACTCACGCCATACCCGGGGAGATGGTCTGTCGTAGCTCGGATGACTATTGCCGCAGTATTGACCATGCTGGTCATCGTTACCTTCAGGATCCCTTATGGGGCCATAGGCGTAAATTGCGCCTTCATTCTGTCTCGCGAGAACCTTCGTTCGACGGCGAAATCCGGTTTCTATTTCATTCTCGCTTTTGCGGCCTGGGCTGTGCTGATACCTGTGGGAGCGCGGATGTTCGCTTCGGTGCCCCTCACGCACTTTCTCTGGGAGGCAGTGACCGTATTCGTGTGCTTCTTCCTCTTGAAGACCCTCGCATACTTTCCTCTCGCCACTGGAGTCGTGGTAGTTGGAACTGCTACTTTGACCATTTGGTATCTTCCTGGTCCAGCGGAACTGAACACAGAGCTGACACTCTGGCAGATTCTGGCAACAGCTATAGGCGCCATGATCACACTCCTTGTTGAGGTCGTATCTCGTTACTTCGCGCCTGGGAATCATCTGTTAGAGGGGATTACGGATCGACTCCGAAGCATCGAAGCAATACTCAGCACTTTAGGCGCAGACTCCACGAACGGAGTGAGCGCGGCCCGCTCGATTATGCAATACGCCATGGCAGGAACGAGCATGCTTCGCCAAGAGGTTGCTCGAAGTCACCTCAGTGCACTCGAACGGTCGAAGATGAGCGCTTTGATCGCTCTTGTGAGCCGCAGTATCGACATCTCTTCGGCGGTCGTAGCCGACGGTAGACGATCGGAACCCATTTCCCGCGAACGCTTGAAAGCCCTCGAAGTTCGTGTCTCGGCCGTCCGACAGAGCATCCAAAATCGCGGCTTATTCAAGCGACCGCAAGGTGCGCCGCCTGCGGACCAGGATTCACCACGGTTCTCTGAATTGGAGGCGAGTGTCCACCTCATGGAGTCTGTCCTCGAGACGAATGCGTCAGTGGGATCGCACTCAGATCCCTCCCAGGAGAATGGTTCACCAGACCTGCTTTTCGTGAGCGATGCCTTCTCCAATCCGGAATACTTGAGGTTCGCGCTCGCCGGGACGGCTGCGTCGATGCTCTGTTACGTGATTTACGTGGGCCTGAACTGGCCGGGGATTTCAACTGCAGTCACGACGTGCGCTCTGACGGCCCTTAGCGATGTCGGCTCCTCGCGCCAGAAACAGCTCTTGCGCATAACTGGAGCGGCCATCGGCGGATTTGTATTCGGCCTAGGATCGCAAATTTTCATCTTGCCGTACATAGATTCGGTCGTGGGTTTGGCGATTCTCTTCGCCTGCGTTACCGCCATGGCCGCATATGTCGCGACTTCAAGTCCCCGGCTTTCGTATGCGGGGCTGCAGATGGGATTCGCCTTTTATCTGATAAACGTCACGAGCTTCGATATCTCGCTGGACCTGACCATCGGCCGCGACCGGGCCATTGGAGTGCTGCTGGGAATCGCCTCAATGTGGTTTGTCTTCGAGCGCCTTTATCCAAGGCCTGCGGCCGTTCAAATGGTCCGGCTGTTTGCGCGGTCGGCTCGCCTCGTCGCAACCTTGAATTCTGTTGGTCCAAGCGAGTCTGGGATCGTTCGAATCCGCACACTGCGTGATGAGATCAACACCGTCTTTGCGAGTGTGAATAGCGAAGCCGACGCTGTTCTTTTTGAGAGCGGCGAACAACGTCCCGCATTCCTGGCTGGACGTGACCGCGTTCGACGGTGGCTGTCGAGTCTACGTACCCTGTATCTTCTGGAATTGCCGCTTCTGCCATTCAAACCGTCCGGAGAAGGTAAGGAGCGATCTGCACTTGATCGGCCAGGTGACGCGCGGCTGCTTCTTTGTCTGTCAAGTCCTCTGACCCGAATCGCGGAGCACTTGGAGAGTGAGGTCGGAGACGATTCGCACGGTCATCCGAACCAAGAATCCGCGCAGGGTGAGTGCGCTCAATATGCCACTGAGGACGATGTTTCGTTATCGAAAGACGACGACAGTTTCACTCCGTCGCAGAGTATGTTAGTCAAAATGGCGCTCGAACTGGAGCGCGATGTGCTGACAGAGCCCGTTTTCAAACCACGGCAACTCCATTCGGCCGCTTTTTCAGAGTGTCCCGCCAAGCTGCAATAACTCGAGGTCGATTTCATGAACTCGCACGTCTCTCCACATCCGTGCAACTAACCTACCAGTGGCAACTGTGGAAGGCATTGGCGTTGGTGGTTTTTTGTGCGTAGCAGAAACATGGAATAGAGATTCGCTGCTGGTCTCGTCAATATAGTCGCGCAAGCTGCCCGGAGAAGCTCGACAAATGGATTGTGGTCGGGCTGAACGGCAGGTCATATGGAGGTCAGCCTTGCCGGAAAACTCAACCCAAGACGTGTCGCTCTGGATCGATGGGCGAGAAGTTAAAGCGGCCAAAGGCTCGCAACTTTTGGAGGCCGTCCTTGCCGCCATCGAGATTCCACATATCTGCTACCACTCGGACTTGATGGGGCCGATCAGGAGCTGCGATACGTGCCTTGTGGAAGTAGACGGAAAGCTGGTTCGCTCTTGTGCAGAGCAAGTCACGGAAGGCGCACATGTCAGCGCGCTCTCCGAGCGCGCCAAGGCGGCGCGGGCGGCGGCTTACGACACTATTCTCGGCAACCACATGCTGTACTGCACAGTGTGTGACAACAACAACGGGAACTGTCGTGTGCACAATACGGCTATCGAATTGAAAGTCGAACACCAACACCATCCGTTCAAACCGAAACCGTATCCGGTTGACATGTCGAACCCGTTTTATCGATATGACCCGAGCCAATGCATTTTGTGCGGGCAGTGCGTCCAGGCGTGCCAAACGGTGGAGGTCAACGAAACACTCACGATCGATTGGGAGCGTGAGCACCCCCGTGTTCTTTGGGATGGCGGTGAACAGATCGCCGGGTCGAGCTGCGTGTCTTGCGGACATTGCGTAACGGTGTGCCCTTGCAACGCGCTGATGGAAAAGTCGATGCTGGGTGCGGCCGGCTATCTCAGCGGCATGTCTCATGCGGCTTTAGGAAAGATGATCAACGTTGTCAAAGCCGTAGAACCGGAGATGGGCTATGGCGCAATCATTCAGGTATCCCAGCTCGAATCACAGATGCGGGAGGATCGCACCAAGCGCACTAAGACTGTGTGCACATTCTGCGGTGTCGGCTGCAGCTATGACGTCTGGACCAAAGACCGGCACATTTTGAAGATCGTGCCGATGCACGGAGCCGCCAATCAGATCTCCACTTGCGTGAAGGGAAAGTTTGGCTGGGAGTTTGCGAACAACGCCGATCGCCTTCAGCGTCCGCTCATCCGTGATGGCAATACATTTCGCGAAACGACCTGGGACGAGGCGTTGACGTATGTCAGCGAAAAGCTGCGGAAAATTAAGCAGGAGAGTGGGCCGGACGCGATCGGAGTGATCATTTCGTCGAAGACGAGCAATGAAGAGGGATACCTGATGCAGAAGTTCGGCCGGGCGGTCATCGGCACGAACAATATCGATAATTGCTCAAGGTATTGCCAGGCCCCCGCGACCGAAGGGCTTTTCCGGACCGTGGGATACGCGGGCGATTGGGGCAGCATCGAGGATATCCATCACGCTTCACTTGTCGTCATCGCCGGAGCGAACACGGCGGAAGCACACCCCGTAGTAGCCACTCGAATCAAGCGAGCACACAAGTTTCACGGCCAACGACTAATCGTTGCCGACATCAGACGTCACGAAATGGCCGAGCGCGCGGACATCTTCTTCCGGCCGCGACCTGGCACGGACCTCGTATGGCTGTCCGCGGTCGCGAAATACGCGTTCGATCACGGCCTTGAGAAGGAAGAGTTCTTATCACGGTGGGTCAATGGCGTGGAAGAGTACCGGAAGAGCTTGGAGCCTTTCACATTGGAATACGCTTCCCGCATCTGCGAAGTACCGATCGAGACGCTAGAAGCCGTGGCAAAGGAGATAGTCATGGCGGAAAGTGTATGCATCCTTTGGGCGATGGGAATCACTCAGCATTCGCGTGGCTCGGACGGGTCGACTGCGATCGCAAATCTCCTACTTGTTACTGGAAATTGCATGAAGCCGAATGCGGGCGCCTACCCGCTGCGCGGCCACAACAACGTGCAGGGTGCTGGCGACATCGGCGCGATGCCCGACGAGTACCCAGGATATCAGTCGGTCCGCGTCACGGAGAATCGCCAGAAATTCGAGAAGGTCTGGGGCGTCGGGTTACCCGAAGCAGCGGGCATGAACAATCACGAAATGGTGGAAGCCATGCACGCGGGCAAGCTGCGCGCACTCTACGTGGCTGGCGAAGACATGATCTCCGCCGACTCGAATGCGAACAACGTTGCCGCCGCATTCGGCAAGCTGGATTTGTTCATCGTACAGGACATCTTTTTTTCCGAGACGTGCCGGTATGCGGACGTTGTTCTTCCGGCTTCGCCGGCTCTCGAAAAGGATGGTACGTTTACGAGCACCGAACGCCGAATCCAGAGGTTTTATCAGGCGCTTCCCGAACTCGGGGACAGCAAGGCCGATTGGAAGATCACTCAGATGATCGCGAACAGTCTGGGCGCCGGTTGGAATTACAGTCATCCTTCCGAGATCATGGCGGAACTGGCTTCGCTGTCCCCAATTCACGCCGGCGTCAGCTACGAAAGACTCGCGGAATACAACACGCTGCAGTGGCCGGTCGCAGCCGATGGCACCGGAGAGCCTTTGCTCTACGCCAAAGGATTTCCGTTTCCGGATGGCAAGGCGAGACTCTGGCCGCTCGAATTCCATGAGCCGGCCGAGGCTCCGGATTCTACCTACGATCTGCTTTTGAATAACGGCAGGGAAATTGAACATTTCCACGAGGGGAACATGACGAGCCGCGTGGCCGGGATTCATCAGGAAACACCGGAGCGGTTCCTTGAGATTTCTCCTGAACTCGCAGAGAAGCGTGGAATCGCGACAGGACAATGGCTGCGCGTCGAGAGTAGATGGGGTTCCCTGAAGGTAAAAGCTCTCGTCACGGACCGAGTGTCGTCGAATCAGGTTTTTCTTCCGCTGACCTCGCAAGAGGGCCCGGTCAATATCCTCACAGGACCGCACCTCGATGCGGATACCTTCACGCCCGCCTACAAAGAAACCGCGGTTCGCATCCAGGTACTGCCCGAAAAAGGCACAGATCCGCTCACAAAGATCAGCTTTCGCTATTCAGGAAAGCGCACACCTCAGCCCGGCGTCGAGATTGAACGGAAATGGAAGCGCCCCGACTACCGCTTTCCTGATCCACTGGGCCTTGTCCAGATCTCCGTTTCGACTTTCCCTGAAGAGAACAGGAGTTGATCCATGGCTCAAGCAGTGAGCTTCCGAAAGTTCACGCCGGAGAACTCGCGGGAAGATTTGGCACGTCGGATTCGTGAAGTTCCCGTCGAGCATGCGGACGCCATACTCGCGGTCTTTGCACTGCTGCAGAAGCTCCATGATTGCGGGCTTCTGTCGCTCGCGAGTGGCGCCATCAGCGCCGGAAATACAATCATCGATCGTGTGGCGGACGTCGCCGATTCCCCGCAGGCTGTAACCGCGCTTCGGTCGACGCTCATCCTGGGGAGCATATTGAACACACTCGATGCGGATGAATTGCATAAGGCGATGCAGGTCGAAGAAGGAGACGCATCGCTCTGGAAGATTCTCAAGGGGCTGACGACGAAGGAAGCGCGACAAGTTGCGATGGTCGGTGTAAACCTAATGAACGTGATTGGCAAAGCGCTCTCGAAACGCCCCGCTCTC
>Ga0210401_10006442_pt1 | contig 11899 bp, 11 predicted proteins | sample IncBWH32MmetaG_FD_150866 | JGI IMG/M metagenome (GOLD analysis project Ga0210401, IMG submission 150866) | Forest soil microbial communities from Barre Woods Harvard Forest LTER site, Petersham, Massachusetts, United States - Inc-BW-H-32-M | ecosystem: Environmental > Terrestrial > Soil >... | reverse complement strand
GAGTGACACCGGGTGGCGCGCCACGATGCTGAGGCGCCGCTCGGAACCGTCGGTGGCGTTTGCGAACGAGTCGATCGCAGAGACCTCCAAGGGCAGCTCGATCCCGCCGACCCCGGCCAGGTCGATGGCCAGGCGCAAGAGGTCGGGGCCGCTCGGCAGCGGCGGGAGCGCCCAGGTGAAGGTCAGCGGGAAGTGGAACTCGTCGGGCGGCTCCTCTTCATCGGAAAGGAGCACGACTGCGTCCTCGAAGGAGAGGAGCACCCGGGGGTCGACGTCGAGGGCGAGATGCAGGTCGAGCGGCCCGCCGCACCCCTCTTCCGGGTGCAGGTCGACCTCCCAGACCTGGCGCAGCGAGTACGTCTCGACAAAGTGCCGCTCGTCGTGCACGTGAAACCCGTGGTCGACCGAGTGATCCTTCAGGTCGGCCACGTAGCCGGCGACGTCGATGGCAGCCACAGCGTGCTGAGCCTAGGGCGCCGGGGCAGGCATCCACACACGGGCGTAGGCACACTTCGGCACACACACCGGCATCGGGACGCCCTGGGCGCGGCCCTCTATGGTGAGCGAATGGACGAGGTCCGCCTGTTCGAAGTCCTGGACGACGCCGTCGTCGCCGTACGTGCGGCGCTCGACGAGCTCGAGGACTGGGGTCCCGCCGGCACGAGGCCCGGCCAGTACCGCCTCGATGTGGCGGCCGACGAAGCCGCGCTCCCGATCCTGCACGGCGCCGGACTGGCGGTGCTGTCGGAGGAGTCGGGCCTGACGGGTGACGGCCCCTCGGGGCTCCTCGCGGTGATCGACCCGGTCGACGGCTCGACGAACGCGCACCGAGGCGTGCCGTTCTATTCGACGAGCATCTGTGTGCTCGACGCCGAAGGGCCGCTCGCGGGCCTCGTGGTGAACCAGGACATCGGCACTCGGTATGCCGCCATGCGGCGCGGCGGGGCCGAACGTGACGGCCGGCCGGTCAAACCGTCGGGCTGTGAAGAGCTCGGCCAGGCGATCGTCGGGATCTCGGGCTTTCCTGGCCACTACCCGGGCTGGGCGCAGTTCCGGGCGCTCGGTGCGGCATCCCTCGAGTGCTGCGCCGTCGCGGAGGGCGTCCTCGATGCCTATCTGACCGTCGGGCGCAGCACCCTCTACGGCTGGGACTACCTGGCCGGGCTCCTCATCTGCCAAGAGGCGGGCGCCGTCGCTACAGAACGCGACGGCCGAGACCTCATCGTGTGTGACGACTCGAGCCGGCGCCCGATCGTCGCCGCGACCGCTGCGCTCGCCACGCAACTCGCGCAGGATGGAATCCTGTGAGCGACGACGGCGCGCCGACCGCAGCAGCGCTCGTCGCGCACAAGACATGGCGAACGGTCGAGCCGCTGCACGGGATGATCTACTTCGTCCCCGAGGCTGCAGAGGCATACGCCCGCTTCGGCATCACGGGCACCGCCGGTTACTTCGCGTCGCGTGCGGCGCCGATGGGTGCAGTCAGCGCGGACGTGGTCATCGCTACCTTCTTCAACTTCAACCCGGAGCTCGTACGCAGCGCCATCCCCGACGCGTGGGACCGCGCCACGCCCGCGGACCTGATAGCCGCCCGCTTCTCTGCCGTCGATGCCGCGTGCCGGCGCATCCTCGGCCCCGAAGTCGTCGAGTCGTCGGACATGGTCCGCGCTGCAGCTCTGGCCCGTACCGCCGCCGAGGAGGCGGCGCGCCACGTCGAGGGTCGCCCGCTGGCCGCGGGGCATGCAGATGTCGCCTGGCCTTCCGAGCCCCACCTCCAGCTCTGGCACGCGCAGTCGATCTTGCGCGAGTTCCGGGGCGATGGGCACGTCGCACTCCTCGTCATCCACGGGCTCTCGGGGTTGGAGGCCCTTGTGACCCACGCCGCCGCGGGCGATGTGCCCGCGCGCATCCTCCTCGCCACGCGGGCCTGGTCCGAGGACGCTTGGGAACGCGCGGCAGACGACCTCCGGCACCGCGGGTGGCTCGAGCCCGGCGACGAACTCCGCTTCAGCGCGTCCGGCGCGCGACGCCGGCGGGAGATCGAGGACGGCACCGACGCCTTGTCATCGGTGCCGTACCAAGCTTTGGGCGAAGACGGTTGTACCGAGTTGCGCGCCCTGGTCCGGCCGTGGAGCAAAGTCTTCGCCGAGCACCTGCGGTAAGACCGAGCTTTGCCGCGCCCGTCCCCTCTATCGGGCAGGCGCTGTCCAATACGTCCAACTCCACGGCGCGTTTGAATGGCGCGAATGCGCCAGTCCGCTGATCGGAATGCGCAGACCGAGTCGGGCGACATCCTCGCGTTACCGCCGGGTTGTATCCCGAGGGCTAGCGTTGTACACGGCCGTCCGTTGGCCGCCATCCGCTGTGCCGGCGCCACGGGGCACTCGGGCGCTTAGCTCAGTTGGTTAGAGCAGCTGGCTTACAACCAGCAGGCCGGGGGTTCGAGTCCCTCAGCGCCCACTCATAGCGGCTCATCGGATTCTGGCGGGGTCGCGCCCCTGACCAGGATCACCTCGAGCGCGACGAAGGTGCTTCAAGCTTGAGGTGTGACCCAACAACCAAGAAGCACCTTCGTTCTTCGCGACCATAGCGAGATACTCGAAGCCCTCGTCGGACTCAAAGACGTGGTGGTCCTGCACTACGAGCGACGCGGACCCGACGTCGAGCTGGCGATCGAACAGCTGATCAGGGATCCCGTGCGCTGCCCGTCGTGTGGCGAAGAGGCCGTGGTCAAGGAACGACCGGTGATCCACTACGTCGACTTGCCCGTCTATGGGACGCCGATGTCACTGGCCTGGAAGAAGCACCGGATGCGCTGTGTGAACGAGCGCTGCGCGAAGAAGACCTGGATGCTCGGCGACCACCGCATTGCGGCCAAGAAGTGCCTGCTGACGACTCGGGCGGCCAAATGGGCGACGCGCCAGGTCGGAGACGGTCGCACGGTCAAAGAGGTGGCCGCCGAGTTGGCCTGTGACTGGCACACGGTCAACGAGGCCACGATCACCTATGGCGGGGCCCTGCTCGAGGCCGATCGCAAGCGCTTGAACCAGCCGACGGCCATCGGTCTCGACGAGACCTCCTTCGTGCGCTTGGCCGGGAACCGGACCGACTACGCCACGACTGTGGCCGATGTCGAGCACCACCAGATCATCGACATCTTGCCCAGCCGCAACTACGTGGAGGTGGCCGCCTGGCTGGACAAACAGCCCAAGTCCTGGAAGGAGCGCATCGAATACGGCGCCCTCGACATGTCGGCCACCTACGCGGCGGTCTACTCGGTGCTTCTTCCCAAGGCGGCCCAGGTGGTCGACCCCTTCCACGTGATCAGCCTGGCGAATCGATCCCTCGACGCCATCCGCCGGCGCGTGCAAATCGAACAACTCGGCCACCGCGGTCGCAGAGACGATCCCCTCTATCGAGCCCGACGCCTGTTGCTCTTGGGCGAGGAGAAGCTGAGCGACGAGGCGACCGAGCGCCTGGCCTCGCTGCTCGAACTGGGCGACCCCGGTGCCGAGGTGGCCATCGCCTATCGCGTGAAGGAGCGCCTACGCGACTTCTATCGCACCCGCGATCCCGACGAGGCCAAGGCGATGCTCGCCGAGCTCCAAGCGCACTGCACGAAGAAGGCCATGCCGCCCGAGATCCAGCGCCTCGGGCGCACCATCAAACACTGGTTCGACAAGATCACCAACTACCACTTGGCCCGGGTCTCCAATGGCCCCACCGAAGCGCTCAACAACCTGATCAAACGGATCAAGCGCATCGGCTTCGGGTTCCGCAACTTTGAGAACTACCGGATCCGGGCGCTGCTCTACGCCGGCAAGCCGAACTGGCGCGTGCTCGGCTCGATCGTCGTCCGCTGAGCAGGCAGACCCCGCCAGAATCCGATGGTCCCTCATAGCCCTGGACCCCATTCGGTGGACCACGGTTATGACAACGTGGCCTGGGGTTGGGTTGAGTGTAGATCTTCGAATTCTCCTGGTGTCAGGTAGTGCAGCGAGCTGTGGTGCCGGATCGGGTTGCAGAAGTTCTCTATGAAGTCGGCGATTGCTGCGGATGGACCCTTACCCAGCGAGCGGGGACAGTGTTGCGGTGCGCAAAGTCGCGGGACCGACCTCCTCCCTACTCAGTTCGACCAGGGCGTCCTCAAGAGATAGGCGGCGTTGCCTCCGAAGAAGCCGGCAGAGCCCTCCTCCGGGACGAGCCCCGAGGCTTTGTAGTCCTCCATGGCGGTAAACGTCCCCTCCGTATGGGGATAGTCGCTGCACGCCATGAAGATGTCGCCGGAGTGCGCCATCAGTCGGTGAGGCTGCTCATACGAGAAAGCTGCAACCCGCACCTGACGTCGGAAGTATTCGCTTGGCATGAGAGAGAGTTCCGTAGATTCCCCATTGAAGCGGGCCGTGTGGCGGTACCCACCATCCATCATCTGCAGGTGCTGGGGCACCCAGGTCGCTGATAGTTCCATGATGCCCATCCGAAGATCTGGATAGCGCTCCAGAACACCGTTCAGGATCAGGTCGGTCATCGCGAGCGCTGCGGCCGTGTATATGAAGACAACGCTGAGCGGCGTGATCCCTCCCTCCATATCCTCTCCGTACCACGCCTCATCGAATGGGCGAGGTTGATTGGCGACGTGGAACACCGGAGTGATCCCATGATCCACGAATGCAGCCCAAGCTTGATCGAGTTCGGGGTGCGACAAGGGCCGCCCATCCACCAATGAAGGCGCGATCAAGGCCAGACGGATGCCGCCGTCGGCCAGCGTCGCCAACTGAGCTTCAAGCCATGCCAGATCCCGAAGACTCAAGTGGGCGACCGGGAAGAGCCGCCCCCGACCCTTGGCGGCGATATCCACGATCCAACGGTTCCACGCGGTCATGTTGGCCAGCGTGGCGCGCAAATCATGCTGGAGAGGTCGCTCCCAACCGATCCCGTAGTTCGGAAACATGATCGAGGCGTCGAAACCAGCTCGATCTAGCTGAAGAAGGCGAGCCTCTGGGTCGGAGTAACTCGCCGTGAATTCTTCAAGGTCGAATTCGGCGGGCAAGCGATCCAATAAGCGCTGCCGAAAAACGCCGATACCGTCGACGTCACCCGGTCGGTGGGGGCCGCCCAAGCTCAGACGACGATCACCGAACATCAACCAGCTATAACCAAGGTCGTCCTTAGCCATGTGCAGTGCAACGTCGCGATCCGCCGGGTCGACGTACTCCTGCCACATTCCAGGCGGCTCAAAGAGGTGGGTGTCGGAGTCGATGAGCAGGTTCACTGTGCCCCCTATCCGAACGTTCCAAATGAACCAGAACGTTCGTCTAGACCCTACCGCCGGATTTCGATAGAGCCGAAGAGAATCCCAGGACCTGCGTGGCGGAGTGGTCCTTCTCATCCGAGCGGGATCGGACGACGATCTGCCGCACTCGAGGGGTCCTCCAGCCGCCGTACGGGGTCGCTCTGCCCCGTCCGAAACTAGGCCTGGACTTCAACTTCGTGAACGGCGCATCCGATGATGGGCGGACCCCCGTCCGGAGTCAGTGGACCGATCGCTTTCTGGGCATGCAGTTCCGAATCAAAGACAACGACACACGTGCCGGTGCCAGTGCCATCGTTCATCCATATTCCCTTCTCGAACCCAGGTAGCGCTTTTGCTTCAGGAAGTACGAAGTCATTGAGTATTGAGTGTCGGTGCTCCCGATCAGAGTCAGGGTCAATCTTCACTTGGATTACAACAGCGTGAGCCATCCAGCGTCACCTCCAGCGCGACATTTCGTCCGATGAGCGTTGTGGCGGTTCGAACCGAGGGAACGATCGTCCATCGTCACTCCACCATCAGCCGGCGCGGAGTCGGGGAGGACGCCACTTCTACTGGGTTGAGTTGCCGGACCTTTTATTCGTAGTCGCAGCTGCTCCACGGTAGGTCCGCAGATGCAACTCTGCGTACTGGTCTGCCGCTACTTCGTCTGGGAACGTCTGTGGATAGGGACCATCGGACTTGTCATGGACTGAGCACCGGACTTCCCAACGTCCATCGGGTCGCAAAATCTTGGTCTGCCTGTGCTCCATGCCCACAGCCTACCTGCCTGCTCAAGCGAGCCAGCGGCCACAAGTGAGAGATCCAGGCACTCACCGCAGCTGTTTTCGCAGTGCCTCACCAGGCTGGCGGCGGGTACTGGGCTATTTACCTCGAGACGATCTACGCCCAGATCTGTGGTTCTTTCGACCGGGGAATTCCCAAGTGACCTAAGTAAACTGCCTGGCGGTGTGCTCGGCCTGCTCGATCGTCGCAGCACCCGCTTCGTTGTCATGAGTTGCAGGACGTCCCGAGGAGGTCATGATGGCAGATTCTGCAGAAGACGAGGTGCGGTCAACCTTCGACGAGCTCGTCTCGGCGATCAACTCAGGCGATGTGGAGGCTTTGGGATCGCTCATGGTGAAGGGTAGAGATCACATCCACATTGGGAGTGAGGATTCGGAATGGTGGACTGCCGACCAGTTCCTTGAGAACTTCAGCAACGTCAACGTGGACCAGGGAGTCACAGCAGAAGCGGGTGAGGTCACCGTCCATGTGCGAGGAGACGTCGCTTGGGTCGAGAGCCAGGGTTATTTCAAGAACGCGAGCGGTGGTGAAAGAGGAATCCGCCTCACTGGCGTCTTCGTCCGAGTGGACAACGGACGGTGGAAGTCGGTGCAGTCACACGTCTCCATACCTGTACCAAACGATCAAATCTTCGTTTAAGAAGGTGAGCACCAGCGAGGTGCTTTGCGGCCGCTGGTCGACTCGCACCTGCTAGCTACTCGCTATAGCCAGCAAACAGGGTTGTCCGCCCGGGGCTCTAAGCCCTGCCAAAAGGGCATCAACTCTTGGACATAGAGGGTCGTGAACGGGCCTCATTTGTGCCGCAGACCGGTGAACGGGATATTTAGCCGGGGACCCGTCCTGCGTCACCAGTAACCGCCGGTTTGTCGACCCATGACGGCGAATAGTTTCCAGATCCCTGCTCGACCCTTGAAGTCGTACTCGCCTCCTTCCGCGAACTCGATGCCGGATCCGATGACCGGGTCCTTGAGTGCGCTCGAGACGAAGATCTCTCGTGAGGTCGCGAATGCAGCGATCCGGGCTGCGATATGGACCCGCCAAGCCGCCGACACCATCGTCACGAACCTGCACCGGCTCGCCAACGGATCGCCTCGACACCCGGATTTTCGACAAGCAAAACGCTGAGAACGAGGTCTCATGCCTGGAGGAAGGGCAATTGAGGACTTCGCAAGTTGACTTCAGTTGCCCTGGTGAAATGCCGATAGAAGACCCAGATGGGACGAGTTGGCTAAAGGGCGGTAATCGTGCGGGAACCCCATCAAGAAAGAGGTGGCGAGAGCTCTCTCGATCAATCGTGGGACCAGCCCGGCCACGGATCCGAGGGGATGCGCCCACGGCGAGGCCCTGTTCTCCTGGCGTATGCGAGCGGACCACCCGCCCTGGTGGTGCTTGTCGTCCTCGAGCATTTTCACGTTGTCGCGAGCCATCCGTTGTGGATCTGGCTGGCTCTGTTCATCACCATTCCGATCGCCAGCATTGCCGCCGACCGGGCCTATCAGAAGCAGCGAACCCCATTTCGGCGCCAATACCGGCTGGCGACACACAGCGCGGCGGTCACCGCCGTCATCTATCTCACCGGTTGGGGTCCCGTCCTCATTGCAGGTTACGCGATTGGCGCGCTCGAAACCCTCTCGATCGATGGATCGCGAGTATGGAAGTCCACGCTTGGTTGGAGCCTCCTCGGCATAGGGATTGGTCAGACCCTGATCGCTCTGCATCTTGCCCCGACCTTTCTGAGCCCGCTTGACGCTCAAGCCGTTGCCGTGATGAGCACTTTCCTCTTGTGCTTCGTCATCCGCATGGCGTCCGCGATCGTCGCAAAGCGCGAGGGAGCAGAGAGTTCCCTCCGAGGGAGCCAGCGGTCACTCCGTCAGAGTGAAGAACGGTTCCGATCACTCGTCCAGAACTCCACGGACACGACCTTCGTCGTGGGCGCCGACGGCTCCATCACGTACGCCAGCCCAGCGGCCCATGGCCTCTTGGGATGGTTGCCCGACGAGCTCGTTGGCAAGCAGATGATGTCCTTCGTCCATGCCGATGATGCCGAGCGAGCAACAACCCAGCTGAACGCCGACCTCGAAATCGCACCAGTCTCGCGGCAGGTCGAGGTCACGATGATTGGACGCAACGGCGAAACACCGACCGTCGAGGCCGTGGTCACGGATCTCAACAACCAGCCCGCAGTCCAGGGATGGGTCGTCAACATCCGAAATATCACGGATCGCAAGAAGGCGGAGGATCTGCTTGTGTTCCAAGCGCGGCACGACGGATTGACGGGATTGCCCAACCGCACTTCCATCCTCGAGCGCGCCGAAGTGATGTTGAAGCACTGCAGGACAACTCACCATCGATTAGCCGTGTTCTTCCTCGATATCGACAACTTCAAGGACGTCAACGACACACTCGGCCACGAGGCCGGCGACGAGGCGCTCGAGGTCGTGGCCAAGCGGCTTGCGAATCGTCTGCGAAAGGATGAGGTGATCGGCCGCATGGGTGGTGACGAGTTCGTCGTCCTGGCGGAGGTCACACTCAGCGACGATGCAATCGCAAGTGTCGCTCGACGGTTGCGGGACGCGTTCACCGAGCCCATTCGAGTTCTGGGACGAAGTGGGCCGTTGGTCCAACTGAGTTTGAGTGTCGGTGTCGCGCACGGCGTGCCAAAAACCGCGAACGAGCTGCTTCGAGAAGCCGACCTGGCCCTCTATCAAGCAAAGACCGCAGGCCGCGATGCATGGGTGTCCTTCGTCCCCGAAATGAAGTCGGCAGCACTTCGCAGGCTGCAGCTCGAATCAGATCTGGCCCAGGCCCTTGAGGGGCAACAGTTCAGGCTGCTCTTCCAGCCGATCTTCGACCTTACCGAGGGCCGGCTGACAGGCGCTGAGGCATTGCTCCGCTGGGAGCACCCTGTGCGGGGCACGGTGCTGCCTGAGCACTTCATACCGGTGTTGGAGCAGACGGGGCGCATTGTCGAAGTCGGACGTTGGGTCATTGAAGAAGCCTGCCGCTGGGCCGAGCGCTGGTGGTCCGACGGCCATGAGATCGGCGTGACGGTCAACGTGTCCGCCCAGCAACTTGAAGATCCAGACTTCGTCGATGACGTCATGCGAGCGCTGAGTCCTGACATGCATCCGAGTGCACTAGTCCTTGAGATAACGGAGAGCGGACTGGTGCAACCCACAGATACGGCCAATCGCAACCTTGTGCTGCTCAAGCAACATGGTGTGGAGGTCGCCATAGACGACTTTGGCACCGGGTATTCCTCCCTTGCGTACTTACTGCAGTTCGACGTCGGTGTACTGAAGATCGATCGCTCGTTCGTCGCAGCTACCGGCAGCTCTGCGCACGCGAGGGCGGTTGTGATAGCAGTGCTCAATCTCGGCAAGACGCTTGATCTTCACGTCGTGGCGGAAGGTATCGAAGATTTCGAACAGCTGGCGCTCTTGCGCGCCGAGGGCTGCCGATGGGGTCAGGGGCATTTGTTCTCATCTGCAGTCCCCGCATCGTCGATTTCCGACATGCTGGCGCGCAACTACTCACCTTTCGCGTTCGAAAGCTGGTCAGGAGAGCGGTCCGAAGTCTCTCTCTAGCGTTTCGCGCTGTCCCTCGGCCAGGATGACACCTGCCAATGCATCACGGTCGGTCAGGAATTCCAGCTCTTGTGGACGAACTCGAGGCGATTGCCATCGAAGTCGGCAACGTTCGCGGCGTAGTAGCCCGGAGCAAAGTACGTGCGTTCCGCGGGTTGACCTTCGTCGCTGCCGCCGGCTTTCAAAGCCGCTTTGTAAGCAGCATCAACAGCGTCCCGACTGTCACACACAATGCCAAGGTAGAGTCCCGTCTCGCCCGGCGCCCGTTCACGGAGCCAGATACTTGATCCGACGCCTTCACCGGACACGTAGGCCTGGTCGCCGAGCCCGTACAGATTAGGAACGCCGTCTGGGCCCGACGAAGAGTCGTATTGTCCGAACCAGCGCCACCCGAGTGGTTCCAATGCCTTTGTATAGAAGTTGACCGACTTATCTATGTTCGTCACTGAGATGTAGACGTGATCAATCATGACGTTCCCGAGGTAATCAGTTAGCTCTCCGCTTGCCACGCAGCGGCTGGTCTGTCTCCGACCGTACCAACATGCACCGTCGTGAAGTTCCGTCTTGCGATCTGCCATCCGAGACGATCCGAGTAGACCAGCCGATCGTCGTAAAACCCGATCGCACGAACGCCGTCCCGATTGTCCGGATCCATGATCACCGCGTCGACGTAGCTACTGGCGTGAGCTCCTTCGGGGAGACGCTCCACGGCGACGTTGGAGATCCGATGGAGGGTGTACCCACAGTCTTCGTGCACGGCAACCATGAACGCCGTGATCTCGTCGACCCCGTTCCATGCCCCTATCTCCCCGTAGTCGATCGTGCAGTCGGGGGTGAAGCACGATCTGAACAGATCCCAATCGCGCCGGTCGATGCCTGATGCGTAACGCACGAGCACTGCGCTGACCCCGAGGTGCACGGACGAATCGGATTGCTCATCGCTCACGGGGAGTCTCCTTCGAAATTCCTTGTGATCATCAAGCCTGCCATGGCCTTCGCGTCTCCGCCTGCCCTCGGCGCGTCACACGGTGCAGCCTCGCCGGTGTGGGAACCTGACCTCGCAGCCGCGTTCGTCGCCTGCGAATACGCTGCACGCGTGCCCTCAGAAATCGGAGGCACCGAAAGGACTCCTCGATGTTCCTGATGCGATTCGATATGCGTGCACCGAGTTGGGGTGCTCCCGCGCCGGAGCTGTACGCCGCCGCCCTCGACATGGCCGAATGGGCAGAGAGCCGCGGCGCGCTGGCTGCGGTGGTGTGCGAGCACCATGGGGTGAGCGATGGCTATCTGCCGTCGCCGATGGTTCTGGCCACGGCCATGGCTGCCCGCACGACAACGCTGCCCATCACGGTGGCGGTGGTCGTCCTGCCGCTCTATCAACCGGTTCGCCTGGCCGAGGACATGGCGGTACTCGACATCATCAGTCGTGGTCGTGTGAACTACGTGGCCGCCATCGGTTACGTGCCCGCCGAATACGAGCAGCACGGGGTCGACTTTCACCGGCGCGGGCGGATCGCGGAGGAGTCGTTGGACGTGCTCCTCAAGGCGAAGGGGGGAGAGCCCTTCGACCATGAGGGCCGCCGCATCCACGTGACACCGCAGCCGGTGACGCCAGGCGGTCCCCAGATTGCCTGGGGTGGCGGGAGTGCTCCCGCCGCGGCCCGGGCGGGCCGGTTCGGACTGGACTTCATGGCGCAGGGTGGTGATCCGTCCCTGTCCGAGGTGTACGAAGGTGCGGCGCGCGCCAACGGGCACCAGCCCGGCTTCTGCATGATTCCGCCTCTCGATATGGCAACGACCGTCTTTGTCGCCGAGGACGTCGATCGAGCGTGGGACGAGCTCGGTCGTCACATACTCCACGATGTCACCAGCTACGCCAGCATCAATGTCGGGAGACACGCGTATACGGCCAGCATCTCCGAGGCCCAGACGGTGGACGAGCTCCGTGCCGAGAACCGGACCCACCGGATCATCTCGATCGACGAGGCGGTGGAGACGGTCCGATCGGGCATGCCGCTGCAGCTGCACCCGCTCATCGGCGGACTCCCTCCCGAAGTTGCGTGGCGTTACCTGCGCACAGTGACCGACGAGGTGATGCCCGAGGTCACGGGCGCGACGTAGTCCGGCCCGTGGCCGCCTCGCGTTCTACCCCGACGACTCGAGCGCGGCGGCCAGACGCTCGAGGGTCCCACCCATGGTCTGGAGATTGCGGTCG
>Ga0210401_10006435_pt1 | contig 11903 bp, 7 predicted proteins | sample IncBWH32MmetaG_FD_150866 | JGI IMG/M metagenome (GOLD analysis project Ga0210401, IMG submission 150866) | Forest soil microbial communities from Barre Woods Harvard Forest LTER site, Petersham, Massachusetts, United States - Inc-BW-H-32-M | ecosystem: Environmental > Terrestrial > Soil >... | reverse complement strand
GTGCGCGATCCGGTAGTGCTGACGGCGACGCTGCCGCGTTTCTTGCTGCCGGGCGACCGCTCGTCGGTGCATCTCGACCTCGACAATGTCGAAGGGGCGGCCGGCGACTACACCATCGTGGTGACCAGCGCCGACGCGCTTTCGGCCACGTCGAACCTGAAGCTCGCCTTGCGCGCGAAGGAGCGTGGCGCCGCCAATGTGCCGCTCACCGCCGCGGCCGCCGGCAACGGCACGGTGCGGATCAGCGTCAGCGGCCCGGGCGGCTTTGCCTTGCAGCGCAATTTTGCGCTGACAGTGCGCCCGCCCGGACGCGTCATGGCGCGCCGGACGGTCAAGCCATTAGCCAAGGGCGAAAGCCTCACGGTCTCGAGCGACATGTTCGCCGATCTCGTGCCGGGTACCGGGGCGGTCTCGCTCTCGATCGGCTCGCTGGCGTCGTTCGATGCGGCGGGGCTGCTCGCCGCGCTCGACCGCTATCCGTTTCGCTGCTCGGAACAGATCACGAGCCGCTCGCTGCCGCTTCTCTATCTCAGCGATCTTGCCAAGGACTCGCCGATCGCGGCCGATCCGGCCACCGATCAGAAGCTGCGCGAGGCGATCGAGACGCTGCTGACACGGCAGGATTCGAACGGCTCGTTCGGCTTGTGGAGCGTCGGCGGGGATGACGTCTGGCTCGATTCCTACGTGACGGACTTCCTCACCCGCGCGCGCGAACGCAAGATCGCGGTGCCGGAGGCAGCCTTCAGGCTCGCGCTCGACCGGCTGCGCAACACGGTCGCCAACACCACGGACGTGAGCAAGAACGGCGGCACCGATCTCGCCTATGCGCTCTACGTGCTGGCGCGGAATGGCGCCGCCCCGATCGGCGATCTTCGCTACATCGCCGATTCCAAGCTCGATGCGCTGACCACGCCGATCGCCAAGGCGCAAGTTGCCGCGGCGCTCGCCATGGCGGGCGACCGCACACGCGCCGAACGCGTTTTCGCGGCCGCGCTCGAGGCGCTGGCGCCGGCCGCGAAGCCGGACCTGATCGGCCGCGAAGACTACGGCTCGACCCTGAGGGATGCGGCAGCGCTGGTGGCGCTCGCGAGCGAGGGCGGCGCGCCGCGCGCGACAGTGCAGGCGGCCGTGCAGAGCGTCGAGTCGGCGCGCGCCACGTTGCGCCCGACCTCGACGCAGGAAGATGCGTGGCTGCTGCTCGCGGCGAGCGCGCTGGCGAAGGATGGCGGCAAGGTGTCGCTCGATGTCGGCGGCACGGCGATGCAACGCGCGCTTTACCGCACTATCAAGTCCGGTGATCTGAAAGAGCCGCTGCGCATCACCAACACCGGCGAGGATCAGGTCCAGGCGGTGGTGACGGTCACCGGCGCGCCGACGACGCCCGAGCCCGCCGCCGAAAAGGGCTTCAAGATCGAGCGCAAGACCTACACGCTCGCAGGCGATCCGGTCGATGCCAAGGAGGTCAAGCAGAACACCCGCATGGTGGTGGTGCTGAAGATCACAGAATCGCAGCCACAATTCGGCCGCGTGGTGCTCGCCGACTATCTGCCTGCCGGCTTCGAGATCGACAATCCGCATCTCGTCTCGTCAGGCGATACCGGCACGCTCGACTGGATCATCGACGCCGCCGATCCGGTAGACACCGAATTCCGCGACGACCGCTTCACTGCCGCGTTCGAGCGCAAGGCGGACGACGCGCCGGTCTTCACGGTCGCTTATGTCGTGCGCGCGGTGGCGCCCGGCAAATATGTGCGTCCGCAAGCCGTGGTCGAGGACATGTATCGCCCCGACCGCTACGGCCGCACGCCGACCGAGAGCGTGGAAGTGACGCCGGCGAAATGAGCGACACTTCGAACGCCGATCATTTCGCTCATTCCCGCGAAAGCGGGAATTCAGGAGCGGAATGCACGGCTTCGCCAGCGACCGGGTCCCCGCATTCGCGCGGACCAGCGGACGACAATGTTCGGTTCCGTTGGCGAAGGGCTTTGCTCATTGTTTGTTTCGGCTGTCTCTCGGTCCTCGCAGCTGGCGCCTGGTGGATCGCCACGCTCGGCCCGCCGCCGCTTGGCAAGGACGTTGCGTTCTCGACCCGCGTCGTCGGTCGCGACGGCCGCTTGCTGCGCGCTTACGCTACGCCAGAGGGTCGCTGGCGCCTGCCGGCGAGTGTGGCGGATGTCGATCCGCGCTTCTTCGCCATGTTGTTTGCTTATGAAGATAAGCGCTTCCGCGCCCATCGCGGCGTCGATCCGCTCGCGCTTGTGCGCGCGACACTGCAACTCGTCAGCAGCGGACGCATTCAATCCGGCGGTTCGACATTGACGATGCAGGTGGCGCGGCTTCTGGAGCCGCGCAGCAATCGCAACCTTGCCGCCAAGCTCCGCCAGATCGTGCGCGCCGTCGAGATCGAACGGACGCTGAGCAAAGACGATATCCTTTCGCTCTATCTCGATCTCGCGCCCTATGGCGGCAATATCGAGGGCATCCGCGCCGCCTCGCTCACCTATTTCGGCAAGGAGCCGCGGCGGCTGACACTTGCCGAAGCTGCTCTGCTCGTGGCGCTGCCGCAATCGCCCGAGGCGCGAAGACCGGACCGCTCGATGGCGGCGGCACGCGCCGCGCGCGATCGCGTGCTCGACCGCTTCGCCGAATCCGGAAGCGTGCCGGCGGATGAGGTCGCGCTCGCCAAAGCCGAACCGGTGCCGGCCGGGCGCCGGCCCATGCCAATGCTGGCGCCGCACGCGGCGGATCACGCCGTTGCCGATGCGGGCGTGGGGCAGGGCAGCGAAGTACGGCTCACGATCGATGCCGAGTTGCAGAAGAACCTGGAAGAACTTGCGCGCGGGCGTACGCGCTCGCTTACCGCAACGCTCGGCCCCGATATCTCGCTCGCGATGCTGGTCGTTGATAACGCGACCGGCGAAGTGCGCGCGCATGTCGGCTCGCCGGATTATTTCGATCAGCGGCGAGCCGGCCAGGTCGATCTGACGCAAGCGCTGCGCTCGCCCGGCTCTACGCTCAAGCCATTCATCTATGGCCTTGGTTTCGAGGATGGCTTTATTCATCCCGAAACACTGGTTGATGATCGGCCGACGCGTTATGGCGGCTATAAGCCGCAGAATTTCGATTTCACCTTTCAGGGCACGGTGACGGTGCGCCGCGCGTTGCAGATGTCTCTCAATCTGCCGGCGCTCGCGGTGCTCGATCAGGTGGGCGCGAGCCGCCTGACCGCGCGGCTCGCGCAAGCCGGGGCAACCCTCGTGTTGCCGGAAGGCGAGGCGCCCGGCCTTGCGATCGGCCTTGGCGGGGTCGGCACCAAGCTCTCCGATCTGGTGATGCTCTATGCTGGCATCGCGCGGCTTGGCACGGTCTTGCCGCTGACTGAGAAAGCTTCGGAGCGCCCACCGGCCGCTGGCAATAAGGCGGATGTGAACAGGCTCATGGAGCCGGTCGCCGCCTGGTATGTCAGCAATGTTCTGATCGGTACGCCGCCGCCGGAAAACGGCGTTCCCGGCCGCGTCGCGTTCAAGACCGGCACCAGCTATGGCTATCGCGACGCCTGGTCGTTGGGCTTCGATGGCCGATACACGATCGGCGTCTGGGTCGGGCGGCCCGATGGCGCGCCGGTGCCGGGCCTGGTCGGACGGATGGCAGCGGCGCCGATCGTATTCGACGCGTTCGCCCGGCTGCCGACGCAGCCCTCATCCTCGCCGCGAGCACCTTCCGGTGTTTTGTTAGCGACCGGAGCTAAACTGCCACCGCCGCTGAAGTTTTTCCAACCTGGCGAGCGCGGCGGGGCAGGGGAGGCGAAGCTCCATATCCTGTTTCCGCCGGATGGCGCACGGCTCGATTTGACCGCGGCCGCGGACGAGAAGCCGGCGCTGGTGCCGCTCAAAATCACCGGCGGCATCGCCCCGCTCACGATCCTGGTGAATGGCGTGCCGGCTTCGGCGCAGACCCGGGGCAGGCTTTTCTTTCAGCCGCCGGGCCCGGGCTTCGCGCGGGTGACAGTGATCGACGGCTCCGGCGCGGCCGACAGTGTGATGGTACGACTGGATGATGGCGCAGCGGCTACAGCGTCGGCTGGCGCGATCCATTCGGCATGCGCGCCCAGCACCTGTGCCCGTCCCTGACCGCGGCTTCCACCCTCAAGCCGTATTCACTATGGTCGGCGCGCTTTTGTGAACAAGGAGCGGCATGACTACGAGCAATAGTGCGGCGCCGCCGACGCTGCGAAGCCCAGCCGGGCTGGCTGTGCTTCCGGCGCTGGTGCTGCACATTCCGGTGAACGTTGTGCGCTGGATCGCTGTGCTGGTGAGGTCGCCGCGCGCGCGGCCGCCACGCGTCGGTCCTGGCGCCGTTGCCGTCTTCGCCGTAGTGCTCGCGGTCATCATTGCCTCGATGTTTTGGTTTGACACCAAGGCGATCGAATTGGCTCGGCGCGAACCGCTGTGGCTGCACGACTTCGCCGACGAGATCACCAATTACGGGCGATCGAGCACGTTCGTCTATCCCTTCGGAATTGTGCTTCTTGCGCTCGCCGCCGTGTTGTCGCCATGGCTGACCAAAATGAGTCAGGGCGTCCTGGCCGCGCTCGCCGTTCGCTTCGGCTTCCTGTTCGTGGCGATCGGTCTGCCGAGCCTGTTCGCGACCGTCATCAAGCGGCTGATCGGCCGTGCGCGGCCCTATGTCGGCGGCCACGACGATCCGTTCGCCTACATGCCGTTCATCTGGAAGCCCGAATACGCCAGCATGCCCTCCGGTCATGCGACGACTGCGGCGGCGGCGGCAATCGCCATCGGCGCGGTCTGGCCGCGGCTCCGGCCGTTGATGTGGATCTATGCGCTCGTCATCATGGCGAGCCGCATCCTGATCTTTGTGCATCATCCAAGCGACGTGCTCGGCGGCGCGGTGGTCGGCGTGATCGGTGCGCTGTTGGTGCGCCGCTGGTTCGCGGCCCGTCGTCTTGGTTTCTCGCCCGCAGACCTGCAGCCTTATGCGTGGCCGTCATGGGCGCGGCTGAAGGCGACCGCGCGCGAGATCGTGCGTGGGCGACCGACGTAGCCCGCTAGCAAGTCCTCAATCGAGTGGAATGACTGGATTCCCGTTTTCGTGGGAATGAGCGGCGAGAGGGCGGCTGGCCTTACGAGCGTGCCGCTCGAGCGAGCGCAACAAAACCCTGCTCGAGGTCGGCAATCAGATCTTCGACCGCTTCGAGCCCGATGTGAAAGCGCACGGTCGGGCCGCCTGGCGCCCAGCGAGTCGCGGTGCGCAGACTGGTGCAATCGAACGGAATCGCGAGGCTCTCGTAGCCGCCCCACGAGGCGCCGATGCCGAACAGTTCGAGCGCATCGAGGAAAGCAAACACGGCCGGCTGCGGTACCGGCTTGAGCACCATGCTGAATAGGCCTGACGCGCCGCCGAAGTCGCGCTTCCACAGCGCGTGACCCGGATGGCTCGGCATCGCTGGATGCAAGAGACGCAAGACTTCCGGCCGTTGTTCGAGCCAGCGCGCGACCGCAAGCCCGGATTCGTAATGCCGGTCGAGCCGCACACCGAGCGTGCGCAGACCGCGTTGACTCAGGTAAGCGTCGTCTGGGGCGAGGTGCAGTCCGTTCAGGCGCACGAAATTGCGCAGGTCGGCGATCGTCGTGCCGTTGGCCGCGACGGTGCCGAGCATCACGTCGGAATGGCCGCCGAAATATTTGGTGCCGGCGTGAATCGACAGGTCGACGCCGAAATCGAGCGCGCGAAAATAGAGCGGCGTCGCCCAGGTATTGTCCATCAGCACCAGCGCGCCCTTGGCATGCGCGGCCTCGGCGATGGCGGGGATGTCCTGCATCTCGAAACTGAGCGAGCCGGGTGATTCGGTGAACACCACACGCGTGTTCGGCCGCATCAGCTGGGTGATGCCGCCGCCGACGAGCGGATCGTAATAAGTGGTCGTCACGCCGAGCCGGGTCAGGATCTGGTCGCAGAAAGCGCGCGTCGGTCCATAGGCGCTGTCGGTGACGAGCACATGCTCGCCCGCGCGCACGACCGAAAGAATTGCGGCCGAAATTGCCGCGAGCCCGGAGGAAAGGAGCGCCACGCCCGCACATTGCGGCCCCTCGAGCTCCTGCACTGCTTGTTCGAGCGCTTCCGTTGTCGGGGTGCCGCGCCGCCCATATTGGTAGCGCGCGCGATGGGCGAGAAAATCCTCGGCGCTCGGATAGAGCACTGTCGAGGCGTGATAGACCGGCGGATTGACAAAGCCATGGTAGGAGTCCGGGTCCCGACCCGCCGTCACCAGGCTTGTGGCAGGGCGCCACTTTTGGCCGGCTTTTTGCGGCGCCTTTATTCCCTCATGGCCGGTCTTTTCGCCGCCATCTTTTTCACCTTTATTCTTGGCCATTGTCCTGCCTAGCCATCGTCTCGCCCATGTAATGTAAATTGTGCCATTACTTCGGCATCGGCCGCTTGCGTCAACCCTTGACCTTGCGGTGCGATCGTCCTCAGATGCCGCCCGGCAGGGGATCCGTGAACGTTCCATCGACGGCTTTGGCGCGGCCGTACATCCTGAAAGGCCCGACTATGAAACGCCTCGCTACGGCATTGGCATTGGTAACGGCGCTTGCATCCGGCGTGCAGGCGGTCCGCGCAGAAACGCTCGCGTCCATCAAGGAACGCGGCGAATTGATCTGCGGCGGCAACGGTACGCTGGCAGGTTTCGGCTTGCCCGACCCGCAGGGCAACTGGACCGGCTTCGACGTCGATTTCTGCCGCGCCATGGCGGCCGCCATTTTCAACGATCCCAAGAAGGTCAAATTCGTGCCGCTGACGGCGAAAGACCGCTTTACGGCCTTGCAGTCGGGAGAGATCGATGTGCTGGTGCGCAACACCACCTGGACCTTGTCGCGCGACACCTCGCTCGGGCTCGATTTCCCGGCCATTACTTATTATGACGGCCAGGGTTTCATGGTGCGCAGAGCGCTCAAGGTGAGCTCGGCACTCGAACTCAACGACGCTTCGATCTGTGTGCAGCAGGGCACGACCAGCGAGCTCAACCTCGCCGATTTCTTCCGCACCAATCATATGGGGCTCAAGACCGTGACCTTCGCCACCGGCGAAGACGCGCTCAAAGCCTACGAATCGGGACGCTGCGATGCCTACACCACCGATTCGTCCGGTCTCTACGGCGAGCGGCAAAAACTCACCGAGCCAAGCGGCAGTATCGTCCTGCCGGAGATCATCTCCAAGGAGCCGCTCAGCCCGGCCGTGCGGCACGGCGACAATCAATGGACCGACATCGTGCGGTGGACCCACTACGTCATGCTCGATGCGGAAGAGCTCGGCATCAACAAAGCCAATGTCGACGAGAAAATGAAATCCGACGATCCGGAAACGCGGCGCCTGCTCGGCGTCGAGGGACAATATGGCGAAGCGATGGGGCTGACCAACGATTGGGCGTACCGCATCATCAAGCATGTCGGCAACTACGGCGAGATCTTCGAGCGCAATCTCGGACAGGGCTCGCCCTTGAAGATCGTCCGCGGCCTCAACGCGCTGTGGACCAAGGGCGGGCTGCAATACGGGCCGCCGATTCGTTAACCGCGTGTCCGCCACTTTGCCGCGAAAGGGCCGATGGCTGAGCAGGTCCGAGCCGCATCGCAACAGCCTTTGCGCCGGCACACGCGCCGCCTCGGGAATGTCGCGATCCAGCTCGCCACGCTCGCCATCATCGCCGGCTTGGCTGATGGGGCGATTTTCGAGGCGGTGCAGAACCTCACCCGTGCGCACATCGCGTCGGGCTTCGGTTTCTGGAACAACACTGCCGGCTTCGATATCAGCCAGGCGCTGATCGCCTATTCGCCGAGCACCTCGACCTTCGGCCGTGCTTTTTGGGTCGGCCTCCTTAACACGCTGCTCGTCGCCGCCATCGGCATCGTGCTGGCGACAGTGCTCGGCTTTGCTGTCGGCATTGCGCGGCTGTCGCACAATTGGTTGGTGGCTAAGCTCGCGGCCGGCTATGTCGAGATAACCCGCAATGTGCCGCTCTTGCTGCAGCTTCTGTTCTGGTACAATGCGGTTCTCAAATCGTTGCCGGAATTGCGCGGCAGCGTAGCGCTCCCCGGCGGCGCCATTCTCAACAATCGCGGGCTGTTCCTGCCGCGGCCGGAATTCGCGCCGCCATTTTCGATCACGTTGATAGTGCTCACGATCGGGATCGCGGCGACGATCGCGCTCAAGAGCTATGCCAACCGCCGCCATGACCGCACCGGCGAAGAAGTGCCCGTGCTGTGGCCCGCGCTCGGCTTGATTGTCGTCTTGCCGCTTGCCGCCTTTGCGCTTTCGGGCTTTCCGCTGACGTTCAGCATTCCGCACATGGGGCGCTTCAATGTCAGCGGCGGCGTTGAGATTCTTCCCGAGTTCGCCGCGCTCCTTCTGGCGCTGTCGGTCTATACAGCGGGATTTATCGCCGAGGTGGTGCGCGCGGGGATGCTGTCGGTCTCGCACGGTCAGGTCGAAGCAGCGCAGGCGCTCGGCCTTCGCTCCGGACTGACGCTGCGGCTGATCGTTCTGCCGCAAGCCATGCGAGTGATCATTCCGCCGCTGACCAGCCAGTATCTCAATCTGATCAAGAACTCGTCGCTGGCGGTGGCGATCGGTTATCCTGATCTGGTGCAGGTTTTCGCCGGCACGGTGCTCAACATTACGGGCCAGGCGGTCGAGGTGATCGCCATCACTATGGCGGTTTATCTGTTCATCAGCTTGTTCGTGTCGCTGTTGATGAATTTCTACGCGCGGACGGCCGCGATTGCGGAGCGCTGAGGCGATGAGCGTAATCGGCGACCAGACATTCCTGCGGCAGGGGCGGCTCGAGCCGCTGCCGCCACCGTCGGCGCGGGCCGGCGCGTTCGGCTGGATGCGCGCCAATCTGTTCTCCGGTCCCGCCAACATCGTGCTGACGGTGCTTTGCGTCGCGCTGATCGCCTGGGCGGTGCCGCCGCTCGTGCGCTTTTTTCTCATCGACGCGACTTGGACCGGCGCCGATGGCTCGGCCTGTCTCGCTTCGCCCGCGCGACCCAATCCCGGCGCCTGCTGGGCGTTCATCCGCGTCTGGTTTTCGTATTTCGTGTATGGCTTCTATCCGCACGACGAGCGCTGGCGGGTCGACGTGTTCTTTGTCGCGCTCGTCTTCGGCTTTGTCTGGTTGTTGCGGCTGGAAATGCCGCGGCGCGATCTCGGCGCGCTCTATTTCTTCATCGCACTGCCGATCCTGTCGTACTTACTGCTGCACGGCGCGCCGCTGATCGGACTGACCGTCGTGCCGACCTCACTGTGGGGCGGCATCCTGGTCACCGTCGTGGTCGCCGCCATCGGCATGGTGTTCTCGCTGCCGCTCGGCATTCTGCTCGCGCTCGGGCGCCGCTCCGAGCTACCGGTGATCAAGGCGGCCTCTATCACTTTCATCGAATTCGTGCGCGGCGTGCCGGTGATCACCGTTCTGTTCATGGCAAGCGTGATGCTGCCGCTGTTCGTTCCCGAGCGCTTCGCGCCGGACAAGCTCGTGCGCGCCTTGATCGGCGTGGCGCTGTTCGCCTCCGCCTATATGGCGGAAGTGGTGCGGGGCGGGCTTGCCGCCGTGCCGCGCGGGCAATACGAGGCGGCGAGCGCCTTGGGTTTCGGTTACTGGCGCATGATGGCGCTCGTGATTTTGCCGCAAGCGTTGCGCGTCACGTTGCCGAACATCGTCAATACCTTCATCGGCCTGTTCAAGGATACGACGCTCGTCTTCGTGGTCGGCATTTTCGACTTCATGCGCACGATCGAGGCCGCGCGCGCCGATCCGAAATGGGCCGGGCCAAATACCACGGTGACCGGATATGCCTTCGCCGCGCTCTTTTACTTCGCCTGCTGCTATGGCATGTCGCGCTACGCACGGCGGATGGAAATGCGGCTTGCGCGCAGCGTGCTGCGATAGGGACCAGAAATGACGGAACGCGCCGATACCTCGCGCACGGAGCCGCTGCCCGACATCGCCGTCGAGGTGGCCGCGCTCAACAAGTGGTACGGCGAGTTCCACGTGCTGCGCGACATCAACCTGAAAGTCTCGCGCGGCGAGCGCATCGTGATTTGTGGGCCGTCCGGCGGCGGCAAGTCGACACTGCTGCGCTGCATCAACCGGCTCGAGGACTGGCAGCAGGGCCGCATTATCGTCGACGGCATCGAGCTGACCGAGGATCCCAAGCAGATCGTCGCCGTGCGGCGCGACGTCGGCATGGTGTTCCAGCACTTTAATCTGTTTCCGCATCTCACCGTGCTGGAAAACTGCACACTGGCGCCGATCTGGGTGCGGCATATGCCGAAGAAGGACGCCGAGGCGCTGGCGATGAGTTATCTGGCGCGCGTCAAGATCCCCGATCAGGCCGGCAAATATCCGGCGCGGCTGTCGGGCGGACAGCAGCAGCGGGTGGCGATCGCGCGGGCGCTTTGCATGAATCCGAACATCATGCTGTTCGACGAGCCGACCTCGGCGCTCGATCCCGAAATGGTGAAGGAGGTGCTCGACACCATGGTCGAGCTCGCCAGCGACGGCATCACCATGCTGGTCGTCTCGCACGAGATGGGATTCGCCCGTCAGGTCGCCGACCGCGTCATTCTCATGGACGACGGGCAGATCGTCGAGACCAGCCCGCCCAAGGATTTCTTTGGCAACCCGCGGCACGAGCGCACGCGGCTTTTTCTGCAGCAGATCATTCATTGAGCGGCAGTCGTCTCAAGCTGCCTGCCTGAAAGAAACAGCGGCGGGACTTTCGCCCCGCCGCCTTTGTAGACCCGCCAGAAGGGTACTTTGCAGGCCTGCTCCAGAACTTACGGGAATAATTTGAGCACGGATTGATTCGCCTGGTTGGCGATCGACAGCGCGGAAATCTCGAGCTGTTGTTGCGTCTGCAGGGTCAGGAGGTTGGCGCTTTCCTGATTCTGGTCGGCCAGAACGAGGTTGCTGGCGCCGGTCTGCAGCGTGTTGATCATGTTCTTCTCGAAATCCTGGCGGGTTTGGATCGTCGAGGAGTTGGTGCCGAAGGTCTCAGTCTGGGCGCGTACGTTGCCGATCGCGCTATTGATCGCGGTCTCTGTCGCCGTGATGGTTGTGCCGCTCTGGAACCCGCCGGCGGCGATTGTCGAAAGGCCAAGGCCCGTGCTGTTGAAGTTAACGCCGGCGATGTTCAGCGAGCTCGTGCCGTTCTCGTTGAAGAGCACTTGCAGATTATTTCCGGCGAGCAGGTTGACACCGTTGTAGGAAGCGTCTCCAGCCAGTTGATCGATCTGCGAGAGCAGGGCGTTGTAATTGCCTTGCAGCGTGTTGCGCGTAGTGCTTGTTCCGGTGACGGCGGTCGCGGCGAGGCCGAACGCCGATTGATCGGCGCCGGAGAGCGTGAAGCTGGTGTTGGGGTTGCCGGCGGTGAGCACCAGATGACCGCTGCCGTCGTCGGTTGCCGACACGGCGCCCGAGCTGCCGAGGCCGGAGGTGCCGTTGATGGCCGCCTCGATCGAGCTTAGTGAGGCGCTTGCCGCGATCGACACAGTGTAAGTCACGCCGCTCGCCGCGATCAAAAGGTTGCCGGCAGCAAGCGTATTGCCGGTCAGGTTGACCGTGCCGGTGGTCGAGCCGGCGGTGTCGTTTTGGGCCTGTTGGGCCTGCTGCACGGCGGACAGGGCTTGCTCGAGCAAGCTGGTCAAGCCGGTGAGGCCGTTGTTGGCGGCATCGAGCGTTTGCGCACCCTGTCCAATCTGATCGAGCAATGCGCTCAGATCGTTGGCGCGATTGTTCAACGATTGCGACTGGAAATAACTGGTGGGATTGTCGAAGGCGGTGTTGATCTTCCTGCCGGTCGCAAGATGCTCTTGCGTCGTTGTGAGAT
>Ga0210401_10006433_pt1 | contig 11904 bp, 9 predicted proteins | sample IncBWH32MmetaG_FD_150866 | JGI IMG/M metagenome (GOLD analysis project Ga0210401, IMG submission 150866) | Forest soil microbial communities from Barre Woods Harvard Forest LTER site, Petersham, Massachusetts, United States - Inc-BW-H-32-M | ecosystem: Environmental > Terrestrial > Soil >... | reverse complement strand
ACTATCATGTCGCGGTTAAGACCCAACGCGCAACTGTCCAGTCCGTCTATCCCGGCGGATATCCCGGCGTGGCGTGCGGACCTTATGGCTGCTGGTCCGGCTGGGGCTGGGGACCGCCGGAAGTCGCCTATCAGAATGTGCGCTGGCACGAAGGCACCTTCGTCTTAGACATCGCCTTGCGCGAACCGAAAAAATTGGCGTACCGCGCCATTAGCCATCGAGAGTTGAGCAAGCCGCAAATTTCCCCTTATCAGGCGGACGAAGCAGTGAAGCACTTGCTGAAGGGCCTAAAAACTTAGGAAAGAAGAACGCCGCCCTGGCAATAAGCGGCGACTGGCCAATTCCATCGGTTGGAGCACACGCCTCCCTGCTGGTATTGTGTGAAAGCTATGCTCCTCCTCAAAGATAAAGTTGCCCTCATCACCGGCAGTGGCCGCGGCATCGGCGCCGCGATGGCAAAATTGTTCGCCCAGCAGGGCGCCAGCGTTTTTCTGACCGCGCGCAGCGAGACCGAGTTGCAATTGACCGCGGAAGCAATCATTGCGCAGGGCGGCAAGGCCGAATTCGTCACCGCCAATCTAATGCGTGAAGGCGATTGCCAGCGTATCGTGCAAGCCGCGCGTGCGGCGTTTGACCGCGTCGATATTCTGGTCAATAACGCTGGCAATTATGGCCCGGTCGCGGCGGTGGAAGAGTATCCGCTCGCCGACTTCGACAAGGTCGTCAGCGTGCACCTTCGCGCTTCCTTTATCCTCAGCAAACTGGTGCTGCCGGAAATGTATTCGCGCCGGTCTGGCGTAATTCTGAATATCTCCAGTTTGTCCGCTAAATCCGCCTTCGGCCTGGGCTCTGCCTATGCCGCCGCCAAAGCTGGCTTGCTGGGGCTCACGCGCGTAATGGCCGCCGAAGCTGCGCGCCAAGGTGTCCGCGTGAATGCGATTTGCCCCGGGCCTGTGACGGAAACCATCATGTCCAAACAACTAGGCAACGAGCTCGCCGAAAGACTGGGTGTCAGCCCAGAAGAACAACTCAAAGGATTTCTGAATTCATTGCTGCAAGGACGCGGTCAAACAGCCATGGAGATCGCCCAGGCCGCACTCTTCATGTGCTCCGAAATGTCCAGCGCCATGGTAGGCCAATCAATCAACGTAGACGGTGGCGCCGCGTTTTACTAGATCAGGTACGATCCCGAAGAATCATCTTCGACTCTTGAGCGTCGAATTTTTCTGGAAAAACAGTGTCGACGCTGTACTCCGCGCCCTCCAAGTTGGCAAATCGAAGGTCCGCTCCTTTGAGAATTGCGCCTTGAAGTTGAGTTGAACCGCCTACATTGTCACGACCCAGATTCGCATTACGCAGGTTTGCATTTGTGAGCTTGGCTTCTTTCAAGTCGGCGCCCTGGAGTTGCGCACCTTGCAAGTCAGCATCACTGAGATTGGCCATAAAGAAATCGCCCCAGTAGAAGTCAGCGCCTCGCAGATTCGCTCCTTGAAGGTTGGCGCCGTCAAAATGAGCGCCCTGTAACGTCATACCTTCCAATACAGCTTCGCGCAGATCTAGGTCGTCAAAGCTTTGCGCCAAATTTCCGCTAAAAATCAATTGACCCTGCTTGTTTCTAATTTCCATCGGAACCTTCAGCGAAAATCGTTTCGGAAAATTATGCCAGATTTCAGGACGAATTTTACCTTTTCCAGTTCGGTGATGTCCTTTAAAGGATCGCCCTGAACCGCAACCAGGTCGGCCCACTTGCCAGCTTCAATTGTCCCGATTTTGTCAGACCAGCCCAACAGTTCCGCGGCAGTAGTTGTGCCTGTATGAATGGCTTGCATAGGAGTCATGCCGTACTCGACGTAGTATTCAAATTCCTTTGCCTCATTCAATTCCTTCCAGTCGAATCCCCCCGCATCAGTTCCCAAAACGATCTTCACGCCTTTCTTCAGCGCTAATTGAAACGCCGCCTTCTCCGTAGCGACCATCTTGGGCCAATTCCCCTGCCTGCCCGGAGCGACATAGGCTCCCACCATGATCGTTGGCACCCAATAAATATTTCGTCGCACCATCTCGTCGATTTCCGCTTCGGTCAGACCGTCACCATGTTCAATCGAGTCCACACCCGCTCTCAGCGCGGCGGCGATACCATCGCTTCCAATCGCATGCGCTGCAACTTTGTGTCCCAGACGATGCGTTTCGTCGACGATGGCCTTGGCTTCTTCGTCGGAAAAGTTCACGTGACTATGCAGCACCCCGTCCGGCCCGTAGAAATACCCGTGGTCCGAGTAATATTTAATCCAATCCGCCCCAAAACTGATTTGTTCGCGCACCGCCTTACGAATTTCGTCGACCCCGTCGACGATCTGCACGCCCTTCGGAACTTTCAGTTCCCACGAATAACCCATCAGCGGATAAGCACCCGTGGGAGCCATCGCGCGCGTGGAGACCTGCATATGCGGCCCGGGGATCTCGCCTTTGTTGATCGCAGTTTTCACGTCGACGTCCGCATACATCGCCCCTTCCGTTTCCACATCGCGAAGCGCAGTGAAGCCGTGTGAGAGCGCAATCTGCGCATTACGTGCCGCCAGAATCGCTCGGTACGGAATCGATTGTTTCAGCAACTGCTCGTCGTAATCGGTGTCCGTAATGTCGCCTTGCAGCAACACATGCGTGTGCGCGTCGACAAAGCCGGGGAGCACGGTAGCCTTGGACAGATCAATAAGCTCAACCCCAGCCGGAGCCGAGCCGCCCGTCGTGACGCTCACGATTTTGTCGCCTTCAATCAGGATGAGTGCGTTCGCGATGGGTGTGTCGCTCTTCCCGTCAATCAGGTAACCAGCACGTATGGCCAAACGCTTGAAAGGCGGCGCAGAAGTCTGTTGCTGGGCTCGAGCGCCCGGCACCAACTGCAATAGGAATAGAGCAAGGGTGGCAAATTTGCTAGCGGTGCGCCGATGTCTTTTCATGAGGCCTCCGGGAAGCGGCACAGCGTAACAAAGCTAAGGGAAATTAAAAAGCAGGGAAGATAATGGCAGCAGTCAGGAAGCTCATCCACGAAGCCCGCTTCCCAAAAGAAAAAGGCCAGCCGCTCTCTCAGGACGGCTGGCCCGACTGGCTTCATTTCTAATCAGAACCAGGCTTCACCGGACGTATGTCGTGCAGCTTGATTCTGCGTGCTCTGCCATTAACCGAAGCAGAAAATCGTTACGCGCTCGTAGGCTGCGAACCAGGCCGGCGCAGCGGCCGGCGGGCATAGTCTTCGACCGAAGAAACTGCGCGGCGCGCGGTGATCAGCCAAGGATGGCGACTCTTCACCAACCGCAATACACCTGCTTCCCAAACCTTGTGGAACATGTACACGGTCGCGATCACCGAGCCAAAAGCGGCAAACACCAGGATGAACAACGCAAAGGCAGCCAGCAGTTCCCGGACAAAGTACAGCTGGAACGCTGCAATGGCTCCCAGAAAATACCACAACCACTTACGGTTGACGTCTTTCTTGCTCTTGCTCATCGCCTGAATGCTCCCTCTCCCTGAGGACCTGGTCCATGGCTGGTGAACCGGTTGGGCCCAATTACTTGCTGCCTCTTGCTACTTGAATCGACCTAAATGCCTTGCTGGACTGACTGCTTAGATGCCTGACCCTGACCGAAGGGCGGAAGCATCTGACCTGTCCTATTGAACAGCAGGGGGCAAAGAATGGCCATGGTACAGAAGCATCAAAGTTCAGGGTAAACGACTTTCCTAGTACCCGCATCGTCGCACTTAACACTGTTTAGTAATCTCATTACACAGCCTTTATAAATCACTAAAACGGCCTGAGGAAATGTGCATTTTCTTCGCCCTCGAATCCCGTTCCAGACCTGTCCTTTGGTACAGGCCCCGCGAACACTGCCAATGCCAGTAACCACAAGGGTTGAGGTACAGGTTCCGCCTCTTTTCACGGACCGGTTGCTCAGCTATCGTCTTGCTTAAGAGTAGATGGAGGTTGACCCTTGTTTCCCGCCCTCTGGCCTCTAATTGCGGTCGCTGCCTTCGTCTTGGCCCTGCTGGCCTGGAACGAAGCCCAAGCCCTGCGGCGTGAAAAGAGGAAGGGAGCGGCAACATCTGAGTTGCCGAACTTGGTAGCCGAACTGACCCGCCGGGTATACTCCCTAGAAAAAAAGGTCGAAGAGCTGACAGGGATTCGCGCTAGCGAACATGTCAGTAAGTCTGAAATTCCCGACACTACGGCCAAGGCACCGCCACCACCCACGTCGACGTTAACGTCCGACAAGCCGAAGGCGTCCCCCGAACCTGCCTCCGGTCCTCCCGCAAGCAAGCCTCACGAGCCCACGCAGCCAACTATCCCGGCATCCCCCGCGCCACGCGTTCCGCCCGTACCTCGCCCGGCGCCTGCAGCCCATTCCATTCCCATCCCTTATCCCGCAACGCCTCTAACCTTTGCCCATACGCCGCCGGACCCGGACGCCGATCTGGAATCGCGAATCGGTGGCCGCCTCGCAAACCGCATTGGCATCATCCTCTTAATCTTCGGTGTGTCGTTTTTTCTGAAACTGGCTTTCGACAATAACTGGATCGGCCCGGCCGGGCGAATCACCATCGGCATCCTGATTGGCATCGCGCTGTTACCTTGGAGCGATCATCTGAGGAAGAAAGGTTACACCTATTTCTCCGAAGGAATCGCGGGACTTGGGGCAGCCACCTTATACCTCTCGACCTGGGCCGGTTGGCATTACTACGCGCTGTTCACCAGGGAACTCGCGTTCATCGCGATGATTGCCGTCACCGCCGTGCTGGCGCTCATCTCCTTGCGGCGCGACTCGCTGCGACTGGCGATGCTCTGCCTGGTTGGCGGGTTCCTCACCCCGATTTTGCTGAGCAATGGCACGAACAGTGAGGGATCGCTCTTCAGCTATCTGCTGGTCCTTGATGCCGGACTGCTGTGGATGGCGGTGCGCAAGGAATGGAAAGGACTGGGCGGAGTAAGCCTGATTCTCACCCAACTGTACTTCTGGGGTTGGTACCTTACCTATTACCGGCCGCTAGAAATGGGCATCACCTTGTTTTTCTCGACTCTGTTCTTTGTGGTGTACGCCGCCGTGCCGCCTGCTCGCGTGCGAATTTGGAAGAAAGTTCTGGAAGAAGATTACCTGCTGCTTTTTGGCGCTTCGCTGTTTTATTTCGGTTCGCTCTTTTCGATGTTGTGGAACCGCGACCGTGATCTGCTCACATTTTTGACTCTATTGTTGGCGGCGGTCCATCTGGGCCTGGCATGGCTCGTTGCTCGCGATGCGAAGGAAGAAGCCTTCGAACTTCGCACCGCCTACTTCGGACTCGCCATCCTGTTCGCAACTGCTACCATACCCATCAAGCTTTCCGGCAACTGGATCGCCATCGCCTTTGCAATAGAAGCCGCGACGCTGCTTTGGGTCGGTTTTCAGCGCGACAAAAGATTGCTGCGCGCCTATGGCTACGCTCTCTTTGCAGCGACGGTCGCCCGGAATCTGGCAGTCCCACCCCGTGGCGGCGCTTTATTCCTGAACGAACGATTCCTGACCTACCTGATCGTCGTAGCGTGTCTTGCCGTTGCCGCATACGCTGGCACAAAGTTTGGCGAAGCGCTCTTGGACTGGGAAGGTCCGCTCGTCTCGCTGCTGAACATCACGGCGAATGTCTATGCCTTGGCGGCAATTTCCTTCGAAGTTACCGACAATGTCCGCGGAGACTATTTCCAGGGCTTATGGCTGATAGGCATCTGGAGCATCTACGCCGCAGCCCTGTTTGCGTTTGGAGCCGAAAGGAAATCGCCGCTGCTACGGTGGCAAGGCTTGGTGTTGTTTGCTTTTGTATTTTTCGCCACATTTTTGCTGCCATTGTTTGAAACCAATTCCCACGCGCTAAGTCCATTTCTAAACCAACGCTTTCTCACCTACATGATTCTGGTCGGCTCGCTCGCCGCAGTGTTGTGGTTCGGCTTTCAGAGACGCGAAAACCTGGGAGATGTCGAAACTAAGATTGTGGCGCTGTTTTCCGTCTTGATCCATTTGTACGCCATTTACGCGCTCTCCGTAGAAGTGTGGAACTTGTTTGCCAATGGCCCCGGCGGATTCCACCAATCGAGCCTGGCACAACATTTGGCGCTCACCGTTCTATGGACGACTTACGCGGGCGCGCTATTTGCGGTTGGAGTTAAAAAACAGAATGCATGGCTGCGCTGGCAAGCGCTGGTGCTACTGGGCGTGGTAGTAGTGAAAGTCCTTTTCTACGACATTTCCTATCTGGAAAAGTTCTACAGGGTTTTATCGTTCTTGCTGCTGGGTATTGTGCTGGTGATTGTTTCGTTCCTCTACGAACGAAAGTTTTCGCGAGAGCGTTAAGCGAAAAAAAACGATTCCCGCTAATCCTTGGAAGCTTTAAATATCACGCACTAACTGTCGCCCGTTTACGGTGATAGCGCGCCAGCCCCAGCCACGACAGATGAAACGAACCCGTAAAATTATAGTGTGCAATCTCGTCCGGCGGCAGTGACTGCGCCGCATCCGCGGCAACTTCTTGTCCAAAAGCATGCATAGCTGCCTCTTCGTCCATCTTCTCGCCGAGTATCCGCGCTGTGAAATCACTCCAATGGTGGAGACGCTCGCGATAATTCGCGATGTGCCTTGCCGGATCATCCGAATATCCGAAGTGCGTCAAAAACAGCCGCTGCGGATGCAGGTTGCCAATCGCGTCCAGTGAATTGTCCCAGAGCTCAATGTCTATGTCCGGCGGAGGAGTAGCCGGAAGTACAAAGGGATGACCCTGTATGCAGATGCCTGCCGTGTCGCCGACAAAGGCCAACTGTTCGGACGGATCAAAATAGGTTACGTGGTGCGATGCGTGCCCCGGCGTATATAGGACCTGAAGGGTTCGTGATCCCACCGTAATTGTTTCACCTCCGTTAAGAGCCAGAAGATTCGCAGCGGGAACCGGCAGAAAATCACCGAACAGCGTTTGCATATCCCCGCCGTAGAGCCGTCCCGCGCTGTTCAGCAACTTTGAGGGATTGACCATGTGCGGCAACCCACGCGTGTGCACATAGACGCGGAGTTGCGGGTTTTCCTGTATCAGCGAACCCGTGGCGCCGGCATGATCCAGGTGAATATGTGTTAACAGTATCGCGTGAAGATCTTTGACCGTTAATCCTTGAACCGCCAGTTGCTCCCGAAGGCCCGAGAGAGTGGATGACGGGCCGGGGTCAATCAGGACTGCGGTGTCACCAGCGCGCAGAAGACCCGAGGCAATAGAGCGAGCATGTCCTGCCCAATTCAGATCCAAGGCGATAGTAGGAGTCATAGAAAAAGGAGTGTAACGCAAAATCGTTCCGCGAAGTCTCAATGACAATAATTGAATCCGAGGCAGACGCCCGTGCATCTGTATGAGCAGCAAACTCGAAGGGGGCTGGTACGACCTAAGGAATTGCTTGCAGATTGATGAAGTTATGGAATATGCTTTGTGCGGACAGCGACTTGTTTCCATCCGTGTCCTCGCTCAACGCGAGTAAATCGGTTGCATATCCGCCCAAGAAAAGTTTACGAAACAAGCTGAATGCTGCGTGAATACACCGGCAGCCGTCCATCACAGCAGGCGGGCTCGAAGGGAACACACGCAGCAAATCAGGGGAATCCTAGGAAGTGTTAGGGGAGGAAACTATGCGTAGGTGGTGTGTAACGGTGGTTCTGGGAGCGTTGTTGGCCCTGCCACTCTGTGCTCAGCAAAAAGATGCGAGTGCAGCCAATAATGATAACGACTCGGCAGTATCCAGTTCTAAAGCCCCAGCCACAACAGGCGAATACAATGTCGCCCCGGCCTCGCGTACTCTCTTCGCGATGCCTGCCGCTGCTGTTCCTATGCCAGCGGATATTTTTTCGGACTGGGCAAACAATGCATGGAACCGCCATGCATGGGGACGGCTGACACCGCGGTGGGAAATCGCGGGTATGTACAGCTATGTGAATTTCAATCCTGGTGATGGCTTCAACAACTTTAACAACCAAGGCGCTACCGGATCGTTTGCCTTCAATCCGAACAGCTGGTTGGGTCTTGTTGCTGAAATTGGCGGTTACCATTTCAGCCGTCAGATCTTGCAGTCAAGTGGCGGGTCGTTTTCGAATCTCAGCATAAGCGGAGGATGGCAGACCTACCTGTTTGGTCCGCGCATCAACTTCCGCAAGTTTGACCATTTTGTGCCCTTCGTCGAATTCATGGCTGGTGGCGCACATGGTGGCTCGCAGCTTACCGGCGACACCGGGAAGAGCACTTTCGCTCTGGAAGGTGGCGGCGGCATCGACGTCATCCTCATGAAGAACCTGGCGTGGCGCTTCGTGGAAGCCGACTATCTGATGACCAATTTCAATGGGCCCTTTTTGAATGCCACTGGTCGACAGAACAACTTCAAAATCGGCACGGGACTTGTCCTGCGTTGGGGCTACCCTCCAATCCCGCCGAAACCCAATCATCCTCCAGTCGCTGCTTGCGCCGCGGATAAACCGTCGGTCTACCAGGGCTCGACTGATCCAGTCACTATCCACGTGAACGCCAGTGATGCTGACAACGATCCGTTGACCTACAGCTACACAGCAACCGGCGGCACCGTTGAAGGCTCCGGCCCCGACGCGCGCTTCAATCCCTCCGGCCTCGCGATTGGTACCTACACCGTGAACGCCAAGGTTGACGATGGCAAGGGCGGTACTGCAACCTGCGCGGCTGATGTGGCCGTGGCAAAGCGTCCGAACCGTCCACCGACGATTTCCTGCGCACCCGAACGCAACCCGATCATTGCCGGCGAGCGCGTCGCAATCAACTCGACCGCCAGCGATCCGGATGGCGATCCGATTACCTACGGCTACGCAGCGACTGGCGGCCAGGTCTCTGGCACCGGCGCGACCGCGCAGTTTGACTCCACCGGACTCTCGGCAGGCAGCTACACGGTCACTTGCACCGCAGACGATGGACAGGGCGGCCGGACTAGCGCCACTACCACCGTTGACGTGCAGCAGCCGGCACCGCCTCCACAAGCAGCGAAGGTTGGCGATTGCGGTTACACCAAGCCTGGTGCAGCTCGCTTCGACAACGCTTGCAAGCGCGTGGGCGATGACGTTGCTCTGCGCCTGACGAGCGACCCGAACGCCAAGCTGGTTATCGTCGGGTTCGCAGACAAGAAGGAACCAAAGGCCGCGAAGCTAGCGGAGCAACGTGCCGAACTTGCCAAGAAGTACCTGGGCGAGAAGGGCATCGATGCATCCCGCATCAGCACCCGCGTTGGCGAAGCGTCAGCGGAAAAGGGCCAAGAGAAGGAAAACCGTCGCGTTGACTTCGTGCTGGTACCTGAAGGCGCGACTTACTAAAAACCGTGATCGCCGCGAGTTGCTTGCAGCTCGTGACGAGACGCGAATTAAATTAACCATCGGGCTCTCCGGGATAACTCGGGGAGCCCGATTTTTTATAGGAACGCGACGGGAGAAATAGCTTTTGCGACGAAGACTGCACCTCTTGATATTTTTGCTGGCGGCCTTGGCGGGAACGACGCATGCGCAAACTTGGGAGCGCCTGGGGCCAGAAGGTGGACTGGTTATTTCGTTAGGATCAAATTCAGGCGGAGCGCTATTTCTAGGAACGGCCGACGGCCACGTGTTTGTCAAAGAAAGTGGCGCCGCAAAGTGGGAGTTGCGTGGACGCATCGGGACACGAACTGATGCGGTCATTACCCGGCTGCTCACTCTTCCCGGAGACGCGACGAATGTCTACGCCGCAGTCTGGTATCAGCAGCCGCAAGCAGGGGGCGGGGTATTTCGCAGTGAAGATGGCGCAAGAACTTGGAAGCTGATTGGCTTACAAGGAGAAGCGGTCCGCGCACTAGAGGCTGCACCGAGCCGACCTGAAGAATTTATTGCCGGAACGCGAACCGGCGTATTTCGTTCACAAGATGCCGGAAAGAATTGGCAAAGAATTTCGCCCGCCGGCGATGAAGAAATCCGTAATCTCGACTCCGTCGCCGTTGACCCTAAAGACCCCAACACAATTTACGCGGGTACCTATCATTTGCCGTGGAAGACCGTCGATGGCGGCAAATCCTGGAAGCCGGTAGTAGCTGGGCTCATCGACGATTCAGATATTATGAGTTTGCGCGTGGATGCCTCTGATCCCGCGCGCGTGTACTTGAGTGCTTGTTCCGGCATCTATCGCAGCGAGAATCGCGGTGATGCCTGGACAAAACTACAAGGCATTCCTTACGCTGCCCGCCGAACCCAAGCCATCGTCCAGGACCCGGAGGCAGCAAAAACTCTCTTCGCCGCGACTACCGAAGGACTTTGGGTAACCAACGACGGCGGTGAGAGTTGGAAACTGACCTCGCCCCAAGGTTGGGTAGTGAACGCCGTAGTGGTTCTCCCGAATGCCCCCGGAAAACACACTTTGCTAGTGATTGGAACGGAATCTCAGGGAATTCTAGTCAGTACGGACGAAGCAGCAACTTTCACGTCCGCCAACGAAGGGTTTACACACACCGTTGTCAAGCAGTTGGTAGGAGCATGGGAAAACCCCAGCCGCTTGGCAATCGTCCTGGAGCGTAATGGGCAAGAGATTTTGCAGAGCCAAGATGCCGGCGCTACATGGGCACCGCTCCACATACTGATTGCTGCTGGCAAAGGAAAAGATAAGGAGTTGAGCTCTGCGGAAGTCTCTCAGCTCTACGGAATTCCATCGGGTTGGTTGCTGCGCTCCCACGATGGGCGGCTTTGGTCGCAGCAAGACGGGAGGGATCGATGGACAGAGTGGAAATTACTGTTGCCGCCGGCAAAGGTGAAACCCAGGCAGGCCGCGGGCGCCGCGGGCGCAGCAACCAAAGTGCCTGCAACACGTTTGGACAACGGGCCAATCACGTTTGAGAGCAACAATCTTTGGACAACCGTGCAGGGGAACATTGTGAGATGTGCACCGAGAACGAGTTGTGCTCGCCTGCCAGCCTTTGAGCATGTCACTGGAGTGACTGCGCTGCTGGTGACCAATGGAGGAGCAATCATTTACGTGGCTGCTGGAAGCAAACTCGGCATTTCGATGGATTCGGGCGAAACAGCCGTCTGGCGGGACTTGCCCGGCGCCGTCCAGAACGTGAATGGCATTTTTGTTGACCAACGCCAGCGCTCCATTCTTCTAACCACAGACCGCGGGCTGTTTGCCTCAAGCGACGAGGGAAGTAGTTGGCAAAGGCCAGGCAGCGGGCTGCCGGCGGGTAACGTCGATGAATTTCTACAGGCGACTGGATTACTGGTTGTCACACTGGCCGACGGCGGAGTTTATGTTTCGCGGGATCAAGGCGGCACCTGGCAACGCGTCGATCATGATGCCGAACGAGGCCACTTCACGGGTTTGGCAGACGTCGGCCCGGGCAAGGTAATAGCGGGATCGCAAAGCGAGGGACTGCTGCGTCTCACCCTCGCTCCATAGCACAAAAATAAAGAGCTGCGGAACAGTGCTCAAAGTCTCGCGGTTCATTCTGGCACGGTCCATCGTAGTTCTCATAATTACCTACTTGACAATACATAAGTCTTGCACTAAAACGGGAGTAGCTACATTCCCGGAATGACACGGCAGATCCCTCGCGCTTCCGACTTTCTTCCGCTGTCAAAACTACCGTCTTAAGGAAATTGCGTCCATGGCAGACACCCAGACCAGCCGAGTGTTCGGCGCCCACCTGCAAGGAACTCCACAGATCTTTGAACTCGCCGAGAATTTGCGAGCGCAAAGAGCACTCTCGCCCGTGCACCTTTTGGTAGTTGATGACGATGAACAGGTTCGCGAAGTCTGCCGCGCCGTCGCGGAAGAGTGTGGATTAAAGGTCGTCGATGTGGGCACCGGTGAAGAAGCCCTGGAAGT
>Ga0210401_10006432_pt1 | contig 11904 bp, 13 predicted proteins | sample IncBWH32MmetaG_FD_150866 | JGI IMG/M metagenome (GOLD analysis project Ga0210401, IMG submission 150866) | Forest soil microbial communities from Barre Woods Harvard Forest LTER site, Petersham, Massachusetts, United States - Inc-BW-H-32-M | ecosystem: Environmental > Terrestrial > Soil >... | reverse complement strand
CCACGCGCCCTGAAAATTCCTCAGCCTTGAAAATCGGCGGCGAACAAGCCCGCCCCGTGCAAACAAACGCTGCCGCGCGGCTCAACTGCGGATACTGCACATCCGGATTCGGCAATCGTCCCTCGCGCGCGTCCCACCATTCCACGCGTTTGTAACTCGAGGGATACCGCAAGGCAGCCTGGAAAAGATTCTGCGCCACCGCATCATCCTTCCTTCCCACAATCGTCAAATGCAGCGGCGCGCTTCCTAGTTCAAGATCCGCCAGCAACGCGCTCGACGCCGGCAGCCTGTAAACAACCGGCGCCGCCGCAAGATACCGCATCGCCTGCTTCGCGAAATCCTCGTACGCCGTATCCCCCGAATAGTACAAGAGCAGATTCGCCGTCCGCGCCACCATCACGTTTTCATCCCGCTGAGGATGCGGCGTATAACTCTTATCCGTCGGTGTCTTCGAAGTAAGAAAGCCCGCACCCTGCGCGTCGCGAAAATTCTTAGCGATGAACTTCATCGCGGCTTCCGCCCGCGCGAGCCACTCGCGGTCACCGGTCGCGCCGTAAAGCGCAAGAAACGCGCGAGCCATCGCCACGGAGTCCCCCAAATAAGGCCCGGCCGCATCCTTGCTCGAATGCCGGAACCCGCCGCCAGGTAAAGCCCGGTCCGCGATGACCCATCGTGCGCTGCGCGTCGCGTCTTTCAGTACCTCCGTGTCGCCCGTCGCGTCATACAGCGCCACAAGTCCCGCGATGGCCCAGCCGTTTTCGCGCGCATATTCGTGCTTATCCACGCGCGGCACGCCCTGCTTTCGCCGCTCCGCATCGCTCAACGCGAAATACTCCGCGCTGTGATGGCCTTCGATCAAATCCGCATCCTGGCTCGTGTAGAACGCCCCCTGCGGCGAAGTGAGAAACGTTTTCAGATAACGGCGAATTTCCTGCGCCGCGTGCAAATAGGAAGGATCGCCCCATTGCGCGTAAGCCAGCGAATAGATCCGCAGATTTTCCGCCTGCATCTGCATGATTTTTTCGAAGTGCGGCGAATTCCAGTCGTATCCCATCGAATATTGGTACACGCCGCCCCACGCTGGATCGAGCAGATGAAGCTGCTCGGTCAAAGTCTGCCGCGCCATATGCTCGGCCTGCGTGTCGCCCTTTATGCGCGCGAGAGCCATCGAATATTCCACCGAGTCCCAGTCGAGGTATTTCTGATTCGTGCCCCAGCTTCCCTGCGCCGCGTCATAGCCGGCGAGATAATTTGTCTTTAATTGCGCGCGTAGCCCATCCGTTAGCAGGGGGCTCGAAGGCAACTGAAGTTTCGCTTCCCCCTCCACCGACGGCCCCGGCGTGGGATCGTCAATAATCGCCTGCAACATCGACGCCATCTCGTCCGGCGCGAGGTAACCTTGCCTCTTCACGATTTCGTGGCCTTCCGCATCGAACACCACCGTCGCCGGCCATCCGTAATCTTCATAGCGGTTCGAAAGATCAGGCCGCGAATCCTGATCGGCCTTCACAGTGATGTAACGCGACTCGAGCAGCTTGATCACCGCCGCATCGGAGTACGTGTTCGCGTCCATCACGTGGCACCAGTGGCACCACACCGCTTCGAGATCGAGAAGCACAAAACGCTTCTCGCGCTTCGCATCCGCGAACACAGCGTCAGACCATGGCCGCCACTTTAATCGCCCGTCGTGTTGTGCGTCGTGTTGTGCATCGTGTTGTTGCACGGGTTGACGTGGAACCTGTGCTCCCTCGGTTTGAGCAAATACCGCGTGAGCAGCGAACATCACGAACAGGCTGGCTTTAAGAATTTTTTTCATAGGCTCTACGACGTGTACGCAAATCCGCCCAAATCGGATTCGAGCAGAGTTCGCCTCACCGCTACAATCGAAGCGGTCTCTCCGAAAACCCCACATCCCAATAACGCCCGAATTTGCGCCCCGCTTCGCTGAAAACGGCAACCTGCTTGAATCCGAATCGCACATGCAACGCCAGTGTGGCCGCATTCGGCAGCGTGTAGCCGCCAATGATGCGGTGGATGTCCTCGCCGGCGATCGCTTCAAAAAGCGCGGCGTAGAGACGGCTGCCGATGCCGCGCCCGACCACGTCATGGCTGCAGTAAACAGTGGTCTCAACGCTAGTCTCATATGCCGCTTTATTGCGAAATCGCGTAGTGCCCGCATAGCCCACCACGATGCCGTTTTCTTCAGCCACAAGCAGGCGATGACGGCCAGTCGTGGCGAACTGCTCAAACCAGGGCACGCGCGCCTCCACCGTATGCGGCACGAGGTCAAATGTGATCGGCGTATGGATTACGTAGTGGTTGTAAATCTCGGTAAGTCGCGGGAGATCGCTCCGAAGAGCAGCCCGAATATGGATGTCGCGCATAGCGGATGGTAGCCGCAATCAAAAATCAGAATAGAGCCAAAGTGGACTGGCGGTCCTACGCGCTCGGGGGGAAACCGTTGACACCCTCCATCCGTCAACGTAGCCTCGAAGTGACTGAAAAATATATGAAAGACCGCTCGCCGAAAACAATTCGCAGCCGCTCAAAACGAACCTTCGCCGGCTTGCCGTTGGTCGACGTCGCCCTCGGACCAGATCCCGATCTCGACGAGCCTCACGGCAAAGCCCACGGCATCATCGCGATTGGTGACGAAGCGCGCGGCTGGCTTGCGCTGGGCGGCTCGGCTCGTGGATACATCGCTCTCGGTGGTAGCGCTCGCGGCATCCTGGCCCTCGGCGGCAAAGCAATGGGAGTTGTCGCACTAGGTGGAATCTCGATTGGTTTGATCGCCATGGGCGGCTTAGCGCTGGGCGCAATCGCCATGGGCGGCCTGGCTGCGGGCGGAATTGCCGTGGGCGGCCTGTCAGCAGGCGCGTTGTCTGTTGACGGCCGCGAACGCCGCAAGAAAATCTGAAAACCTCGCCGCTGAAGTCCCCATGCGAATGTCTCTAGCGCGCTCCCTTTTGAAAGCTTAACGGCTTCGTTGACATCCTGGGTACCGGTGAGCTCTGCGCTCGGCCTGGCCCATTTGGAGTGCAACTTGTCCTGAGCGGAGTCGAGGGCCGGCTTGCCTTGAGCGGAGCCGATGGGGTGGCTCGCCGCCGCTTTCCTAAGCCCCCAATTGGCAGCCGCGCCATTATGAATTCTCACGCGGCGAAACCACTGGCGCCGCCGAGCAAGCATCTTAACTTAAAGCAGGATTGCAGGGGATGGGTCGCGACCGGAGTTTTAATACACGGTTCCGCGATTAAAAATCACGGCAAGCCTTGAAGACTCAGCAATTTGAAGAATTCTAATCGGCGGTAAAAGGGGGGCGGCGCAAATGCCAGTTGACTGGCTAGCTGAAAAGCGCGGGCTGGCGGCGCGGCTCATCGAAGCCGAAATGCTTGTAAGCCAGCGCTGTCGCAACGCGGCCACGCGGAGTGCGGTCAAGCAGCCCAAGCTGCATCAAGTAAGGCTCGTAGATTTCCTCGATGGCGTCTTCTTCCTCGCTGAGCGACGCGGCAATAGTATTCAACCCGACGGGGCCGCCTGAATACTTCTGAATAATCGTGAGCATCAAGTTGCGGTCCACTTCGTCGAGGCCGTGCTCGTCGACGCCGAGCATTGCGAGCGCATCGCGCGCGACGCTGAGCGTGATGTCCCCATTCGCGCGCACTTCGGCGAAATCGCGGACGCGCCGGAGCAAACGATTCGCGACACGGGGAGTGCCGCGGCTGCGGCGCGCGATTTCGGCGGCGCCTTCGCGATCCATCGTGATGCCGAGAATTTTTGCGGAGCGCTCCACGATGCGCTGCAAATCTTCCGGTGAATAAAATTCCAGCCGGTGGACGATGCCGAAACGCGAGCGCAGCGGCGCCATGATCAAGCCCGCGCGCGTGGTGGCGCCGATCAGCGTAAAGCGATTCAGCTGATACGGATGAACCCGCGCGCCGGGACCCTGGCCGATGATCAGGTCAATGCGGAAATCCTCCATCGCGGGGTAGAGAATTTCTTCGAGTGCCGGTTGCAGCCGATGAATCTCGTCGAGAAAGAAAAAATCGCGCAAATCAAGAGAAGTGAGGACGGCGGTGAGATCACCTTTTTTTTCGAGCAGCGGGCCCGAGCTGATTTTGATGGCCGAACCCATTTCGTTGGCGAGAATTTGCGCGAGCGTGGTCTTGCCGAGCCCGGGCGGCCCGTAGAGCAGCACGTGATCGAGCGCATCACCGCGATTGCGCGCGGCGTCCACGGCGATTTTAAGATTTTCTTTTATGCGCGACTGGCCGATGAAGTCTTCGATCTTCTGCGGACGCACGGTTGCGTCAAGGCGCGCGTCTTCCTCGAGCGCTTTGCCGGAAATGATTCGGCTGCGGTTGTCGGTCATTCGTCGCGACCTGCCCGGGCCGATTTTTGCATCGCGGAGCTGCCGAGAATCTGGAGCGATGAACGCAGCAGTTTTTCGAAGTCGTTGCCGCTTGCCGCGCGTGATTTCTCAACGGCATGCTCAACCGACTTCGTATCGTAACCAAGATTCATAAGAGCAGATGCCACGTCGTCCTCGAGCTGAGAGCGCGTGCTCGGCTTGCCCGCTTGCGGAACATCAATTACGACGAGCTTGTCGCGCAACTCGACGACGATTCGTTCGGCTGTCTTGCGGCCCACGCCCGGAATTTTCACGAGCTGTGCGAGATCGCTTTTGCGGATCGCGGGAACCAGCTCTTCGATGCTCATCCCCGACAAAATCTTCAACGCGAGCGAAGGACCCACGCCAGAAGCGGAAATCAGCAGCTCAAAACACTGCTTTTCGCGAGCCGTCACAAAGCCGTACAGCGTGATCTGGTCTTCGCGCACATGGGTGTGAATCAAAAGGTTCGTCTCGGCGTGGAGCGCAGCGAGGCTCGCGAACGTGGAGAGCGGAATCTGCACCTGGTAGCCCACGCCGTTAACATCGACGAGGAGCTGATTGGGGCGTTTTTCAATGAGCTTGCCGCGAAGCGAACCGATCATGTCGAGCGATTATTCCTGAGCGTGGTCAGGGTGTCAATGTGAGCCCCGCAGGCCACAAAAAGCGTGTGCACCAAAAAGGTGCATCCGAACTGAAAGTAGAAAGTCCGAATTGATGAATATTGTCTTAATTTTCTATCGCGCCGGAACTAATCGCCGCAGCGTTGCGTATACAAGAAGAGACCGGCGAAAAAGCAGCTCGATGCGTTCGACATTCTCCGAAAATTCGGAGAGTGTTGATTTTTTACTCATCGTTTTCTCGTTGGCCTGAGCAAGCTGTTCGGTTTCGCACGCACGGTGTCCGCATGTGGGGCGATTTAGCTGTAACGATTGCTGCAAGGCTTTTTTTATGAATCTTTTGAAATGGCGCTCTCGGTGCAGAAGTCATCGCGTCTAAGAATTTGCAAGGGGCGAGTGAGAACAAGGAGAAATAAAAATGGAACATCGTCGAATGAATTTTGTAGTGACAATCCTGGCGGCGCTTGCTCTGGTGATTCCAATCGCAGCTCGCGCCGACGACGCAAAGACAGTGAAGCCGGTTTCCCGTGTCGCTGTCGATCTGCATAGCGCGGCAACTCTGGCCGGAAAAGATCTCAAGCCTGGGACGTATCAAGTGTCCGCAGACGGATCGAAAATGACGATCTCACGCGACGGAAAGGTAGTGGCGGAAGCTCCGATTGAGTGGAAAGACGGACAGAGCAAAGCCTCGTACACATCCGTTGTGACTGACGGCAACCAGATCACTGAGGTGCATTTTGACGGCAAGGCAAAATACATTTCTGTGACCGGCGGTACGGTAGCTGGAAAGTAAAGAACTGACGCAGCGCGGAATTTCTTGGTGGTCGCGGAATAGGCAGCGTTCGATGCAGCGAGCGCTGCCTTTTTTTTGGTGAATTGTTTCGACGCAATCAAGTAACAGGTTTCGGAACACGTCGACACGGCGTGCTGTACCTGGAAGATCGGATATGGGTGGCGCGGTGGGGTGGGGTGGGCTCTACTGCGGCGGGGATTGAGGTTACTTTATGTTTTCGATTAGGGTGACCTCGTCGATTATGCCGATTACAGCAGTATCGATTGGAGAATTGGGGCGGCCAACGGCGGTCATTGCGGAAAAACCTTCGGCGGAAAGCAGCACGCGCTCGCCAACTCCAGCATCAACAGCATCGAGAGCGATAACAGCTTCGCCACGATCGGAGCCGTCGAGATTTAGAGGCTGCACGAGCAGGATTTTGCGGGCGTGGTGCGACGGATCTTTTTGAGTAGCGACCACGTCACCGACGACTCGCGCGATCAGCATTCAGGAATTTCCGGATTCTGCTGGGATGTTGATCTCATCCACAATTCCGACGATCGTTGCTTCCGTGGGAACCTCGACGGGAAGAAACGGAAAGCTGGCTTCCTTGCCTCGGCACCAGTAGACGGTTTCTCCTGCTCCGGCGCCCACCGAGTCAAGCGCGACGATCGCTTTGCCTTTATCGCGGCCATGACGATCGATAGGCTGCACGATGAGCAGGCGCTGGCCGACGAGTGTGTCGTTTTTCATGGTGGCGACGACTTTGCCGATGACGCGGCCGAGAATCATTGGTCGACCCTTGCCGTTTTCATGCCGAGGATCCCGTTTGGACCCGCTTCAGCTCTTTGATCATTTCTTCGCGTTCTTGTTTCCTTTTGTCGATTCCCCGGACTTTGGAATTGAGGTGGCGATGACCTCTGATCGGAGTATTTTGCAGGAATTCTGCCCAGGCGCGAAGTTGGCGTGGGATTTCTTCCGCCGCTGATTTCAAATTTGAAATTTCAAATTTCAAATGACTGAAAGAGGGCAACCGTTCGATCAAATTGAGCATTGAGCGCACTTCGCCGGCGGAACCTCGTGCGATGTAGATGAACGTCAGCAATTCTTGTGTTGTGCCGCGCTCGAAGCCTTCCGCGATATTGTTTGAAATTGAGACGGCTGCTCGCTCGAGTTGGTCGCGCAAGCTGCGCTGGCGCAGGAAGCTGCGATCTTGCGTGACTTTGTAGATTCGCAGGGCTAGTTCGATTGAGGCATTCCAGACCGGCAATTCTTCGAAGCGCGAATACTTCATTTGATATTCCTTCACGCTTTCGCGGCGACGACTTTGCCGATGACGCGGCCGAGAATCATGTTTCAGCCCTACCGTAATCTTGCGTCATTTCTTTCGGGCTGCGGCGAGTTCGGCTTCATGATGAGCATCTAGCTGGATCGTGTCGACGATGCCGATGATGGCGGCGTCGACTGGGCGGTCTTTGCATTCAGCGGCCATGCGGGCCGAGCTGCCGGAGACGACTAGAACTGTTTCGCGGAAGCCGGCGTCAACGGTATCGACGGCGATCAGGTAGCCGGATTCGTCGCCGCCTTCGGGGTTGATGGGTTTTACGATGAGGAGTTTCTTGCCTTCGAGGCGCGGGTCTTTGCGAGTGGAAACGACGGTGCCGACGATGCGAGCGAGAAGCATTCAAGTTTTCGAAATCGAATCAAAACCCGATAACGGCGAAGATGATTCTGCGCTTGTGCGCCGAGCACGGGCGCTTTGCCGCTTAAGCGACAGCTACTTCGCGGCTACCATCGGGGTCTTGCCGATGGGCAACACGTCCTCGAGCGACTGATGCGGCCGCGGGATGACGTGCACGGCGATCAATTCGCCTACGCGGCGCGCTGCGGCGGCACCGGCATCCGTGGCTGCTTTCACGGCAGCCACATCGCCGCGGACCATCGCGGTAACGTAGCCTGAACCGATCTTCTCCCAGCCGACGAGCGTGACCTTGGCCGCTTTCACCATCGCGTCCGAGGCCTCGATCATCGCAACCATGCCGCGCGTTTCGATCATACCGAGTGCTTCGCCCATTCTGGATCCTCCGGCAACCACTTCTGAACGTAGTCTGGTGTCCGTCCGAAAACAGGCCTGACTTATTTCAGGGACTTGCGCTATCGGCGCGATCGCTCTTTCTGTACCGCTTCATCCACGAGCGCTTCGAGTTCGCGACGCGTCAGCGTGATTCGCTCGGAATCGGCGGCATCTGCCGTGACTGGGCAGTCGGGGCCGATTGACGAAGCTGTTTGAACGCCGTAACGGGCGCGCGCCGCGAGCAATTTTTCCACATCTCCGCTGGAAAGCAAGACTTGTTTGCCGATTAGTTCGGTAACAAGCGAGACGCGAGCGAAGTGCTCGGTGGTCTCCATGCGGAAAAAAGCGGAGAGAAGATCTTGCCCGTAGCAAACGACGCCGTGATTGGCCATCAGAATTGCTTCGTAGCTCTGGACGAGGGGCTCGAGCGCTTCGGTGAGTTCGCTGGTTCCGGGCGTGCCATAGCGCGCGACCGGAATGCAACCGAGGGAGAGAACGAGTTCGCAGAGGATCGCTTTGTTCAGGGGAACACCAGCAGCCGCGTAACCGGTGGCGGCAGGTGGATGAGCGTGGCAGACGGCATTGATGTCCGGGCGGCGGCTGTAAATCAGGAGATGCATGCCGAGTTCGGAGCTGGCATTGCGGCGGCCGCTCAGTTTGTGGCCTTGGAGATCGGTGACGACGAGATCGTCGGGCGTCATCATGCCTTTGCTGATGCCGGTGGGCGAGGTGAGAATGCGGCGAGGGTCGAGGCGAAGCGAGATGTTGCCGTCGGTGGAAGCGACATAACCGCGGTCGTGAATCCAGCGGCCGACGGCGCAGATGTCGCGGCGGTGTTCGTCCTCAGTTTTCAGAGCGCCGGGCGAAATGGATTCAGGATACAGATTGTCCCCCAGACAAAAGCCTAGTCCCGCCACAGATCACGCATAAATTCCGCGCAATTTGAGTGCGCGGGCCACGCGATCAATCGCCACAATGTATGCAGCGATACGATTATTCACCCCGTGGGTTTCCGCGTAAAGTACAACTTGATCGAAACTTTGTTCCATCACGTCCTGCAGGCGTTCATTCACTTCGCTCTCGCGCCAGAAAAAGCCCTGGCGGTCCTGCACCCACTCGAAATAGCTGACCGTGACGCCACCTGCATTGCCGAGAATATCCGGGATGATGAAGATTCCCTTTTTCTCGATAATCGGGTCAGCGTGCGACGTGGTGGGACCGTTGGCGCCCTCGCATAGGATTTTGCAATCCACGCGGTGAGCGTTTTTCGTGGTGATTTGATTTTCGGTGGCTGCGGGAACCAGAATCTCGCAGGGATGGAAAAGCACTTCCTGCGCGCTCATCTTTTCGCCACCAGCCGGGAAATCGGGAAGCGGTTTGTGCTGGCCGTAGACCCACTCGATCAGCTTGGGGATGTCGAAGCCGCCTTCGTTGTAGAGACCACCATGGATGTCCGCAACGCCGATGATTTTGTAGCCCGCTTTGTGCATCAGATCGGCGGCCTGCGAGCCGACGTTGCCAAAGCCCTGAATGATGACGCGAGCGCCGCGACGCTGCATCCCGAGTTTCTGAACGGCTTTGTCGCAACAAATCATCAAACCGCGGCCGGTAGCTTCGGTGCGGCCTTGCGAGCCGCCGAGTTCGAGCGGCTTGCCGGTGACGACGGCGGTAGTGGCTTGGCGGACATGCATTGCGTAGGTGTCCATCACCCAGGCCATTGTTTGGGCGTTGGTGCCGATGTCGGGCGCGGGAACATCGCGCTCCGGTCCAAACCATTCGCTCAGCTCGGCCGTGTAACGGCGGGTGATGCGCTCGATCTCGGTCTTCGAGAGCTTGCTCGGATCGCAGATTACGCCGCCCTTCGCGCCGCCGAAGGGAATATTTACGACGGCGCATTTCCACGTCATCCAGGCGGCGAGGGCGCGCACTTCGTCGAGGCTGACGTCCGGGGCAAAGCGAATGCCGCCTTTACCCGGCCCTCGGATCGTGGAATGCAGCACGCGGTAACCGGTGAAAACTTCGAGTTTGCCGTTGTCGAGCGGGACTGGAATGTAAACCGTGATTTCCTTGCTGGGATATTTCAGGTAGCGATAAAGACCTTCTTCCAAATTCAGCTTATGCGCGGCGATTTCGAAGCGCGCTTCCGCAGACTGATAAACGTTCAATTCATCCTGCGCAGCCGCAGACATGAACCCTCCTGAAGGAATCTAATGAGCGTGAATGAAAGCATTGGGAATTCGACAGTGTCATAAGCAATCACAAAAAAGCGAACAATATAGCTTATCAAGAGTGCGGGCAAGTATACGAACAGGCGTAACGCGGCGCAAGAAAAGGCTTTTTGAAAGTGGTCTTTAGACTGACACAAAACGGAACAGTATTCAGTTGTAGGAATTTTGGGTGACGAATTCGCGAAGAAGAAGGTTGGCCAGGCGGACGGTATCGTGGCGGATCTTGCCGCGCTGTTGCAAGAGATCGGAGGTGATATAGGGCAAGCCCATCCGCTTCAGTTCACTGAGCGAAGGCTTCACAATCTCGGCGCCCTGGGCGCGATAGCGGCGCAACATTTGCGGGGAGGCCGGGGTGCGATTGATCACCGCGGAGTCGAATATGCGAACGCGGGTGTGTTCGTAAATGGCGCGGACGTGATCGGCGACGGAGTAATGCTCGGTCTCGCCGGGTTGCGTCATGAGATTGGCAATGTAAACGCACTTGGCACTGGAGCGGGCAATCGCACTTGTTACGCCTTGCACAAGCAGATTCGGAATGAGGCTCGTGTAGAGAGAGCCCGGACCGACCAGAATCAGGTCCGCGTCGCGAAGGGCTGCGAGGACTTCGGAGATCGGGCGTACGCGGCGCGGGACGAGATGAATGCGGCGGATTCGCTGCTTCGAGCTGGAAATTTTTGTTTCACCGGCAACGATGGAACCATCTTCGAGTTCGGCTTCGAGGGTGACGTTCTCCGTCGTTGAAGGAAAGATGCGCCCGCGAATGGCGAGCACTCGCGACGAAACGTGAACGGCTTCCGGGAAATCGCCGGTGATATTCGTGAGCGCGGTGAGAAATAGATTGCCGAAGCTGTGGCCGGCGAGGCCTCGACCGGTGGAAAAACGGTATTGAAACAGCTTTCCGAGGAGATCCTCGTCCTTCGAAAGCGCCACCATGCAATTGCGAATGTCGCCTGGTGGAAGGACACGATAATCGCGGCGAAGGCGGCCGGAACTTCCGCCGTCGTCGGTGACGGTGACGACCGCAGCGAGATCCGAAATGGGCCTTTGAATCCCGCGTTTGGGATCGCCGATATGCTGTTTGAGTCCGCGGAGGACTGTGGAGAGTCCGGTGCCGCCGCCGAGTGCCACGATGCGAACTGGGCGGACGCGAGGGTGCGAACTATTTTTCACGGAAGAAAATCGAGGCTAGGCGCTCGAACCGTCTCGCTCGGGGTAGAGCAATTCGGTGAATCGAGGGTCTTCCTGCAGGAATGCGAAGTCCTCGTCATTACGGGCGTGGTAGCGATTCTCGGGGCGAAGTTGGATGGCTATTTTCAGATTCTGCATGGCAGAATCGGCTTCGCCGGTGAGGCAATCGAGGGCGGCCATCGCGTATACGATGTGGTCGGCTTTGGGAGCGGATTTGCGGGCGCGATCGAGATGTTCGCGCGCTTCGTCCCAGCGGCCCAGATTCATGAGCGCGACGCCCTGCGTGTAGTGATCCTCGGCGGATTTAGGCGAGGGGGCGGGCAGGCGCGAGATGCGCTGTTCGCAGATGCGAACATGAACTTGGGCGCGATCGCGGAGTTCCTTGCTGGGGCCTTCCAAGGCTCGCTCGAGGGACTGTTTGGCGCGCTGAAACTTCTGTTGTTGAAAGTACTTAAGCGCCTCTTCGTAGAATTTGAGCTGAACCAGTTTGGCGGCGGCGTCAGGGTCTGGGGGCATCATTTTCGCCTTGGCACCCGTCTTCAAGCTCTTTGTTTTCAGCATCTTCTGGCTGCTTCGCGGCGAACGAGAAGTGCGGGCTACACGATGCTTCACGTGGTGGCTCCGATTACTGTCGA
>Ga0210401_10006431_pt1 | contig 11905 bp, 9 predicted proteins | sample IncBWH32MmetaG_FD_150866 | JGI IMG/M metagenome (GOLD analysis project Ga0210401, IMG submission 150866) | Forest soil microbial communities from Barre Woods Harvard Forest LTER site, Petersham, Massachusetts, United States - Inc-BW-H-32-M | ecosystem: Environmental > Terrestrial > Soil >... | reverse complement strand
ACAGGGATGCCGTAAGCATCGCAAACCAGCTTGCCTTCGGGCGCCGTCAGACTTGTGCGATTATCCGCCTTGACCGTATCGAGTACTTTGCGGACCGCATCTTTCGAATTCGACATTAGTTTCCTCCTTGGCGTCTGTTCTTGGGTCGCAGGCAACGCATGCTGGATCAGCATCATGATTTGCCTGCGCGAACTCAATCGGTCTTCATGGTGATTGCAAACGCGACTTGCGCGTCCGCTGCGGCGGTGTTCAAGCCGCGGAGAAGTTGGTGCATGGCATTTGGTATGCCAGGAACGAACTTGTCAAGTCACGGAAGTGCTGAAATTATGGGTAACTTGACATTCTGGCATGTGGTATGCCAAAAATAATCGAGTTGTGGTACTGGTAAAACAGAGCCGCTACGGAAGCGATCAAGCGTGATCACGCGGAAACAAAACAAGGCGCTGTCGAGCATGGCCGAGGCAGAAATTGCGGTTGTCCGGATCGTGCCGGAGACGAGCTTCAAGAACAAGGCCTATGAGGCCTTGAAGGAAGCTATCCTCAAGATGGACATCTATGCGACGCCGGAACCGGTCATGCTCGACGAACGGGCGCTGTCGGAACGCCTCGGTGTCAGCCGGACGCCGATCCGCGAAGCGATCGCGATGCTGGAGCAGGACGGCTTCGTCAAGACCGTGCCGCGCCGCGGCATTGTCGTCGTCCGTCGTACCAAGAACGAGATCGTCGACATGATCCGTGCATGGGCCGCGCTGGAAAGCATGGCGGCACGATTGATCACGACCACCGCGCGCAAGAAGGACATTTCCGCGCTGCGCGAGTTCTTTAAGAATTTTGGCAAGGACCGCCTGCCGCAGGATCACATCGAAGAATACTCGAAAGCCAACATCGTATTTCACCAGGCGCTGATTTCGCTCAGCGAGTCGCCGGTGCTGGTCGATATGACCAATGACATCCTCCTGCACGTGCGCGGCTACCGGCAATTGACGATCGGGCGCGTTGACCGCATCGCACAATCGCTGCCCGAGCACATGGCAATCATTGACGCCCTCGAACAGCGTGATACCGAGCTTGCGGAACGGCTCGCACGAGACCACACGCTTGGCCTTGCCGCTTACGTCGAAGCGCATGGCCAGGAACTGTTTTAGCGCTCCAACATCCTGGCTTGGCGCGACCCATTGGAGGACGACCCGTCCTCATCAAGAAACGATCAGGGAGAAGCGGAATGTCCGCATCGGTACAGAGCATCGAGACGAAAACGGCTGGCGCAGAGCAGGAGCTCACGGACGGCTTTAACCTCATCATCGACGCGCTCAAGCTCAACGGGCTGACCACCATTTACGGCGTGCCCGGCATCCCGATCACCGATTTCGGTCGCATGGCGCAAGCCGCGGGCATCCGCGTCATTTCGTTTCGTCACGAGCAGAACGCGGGCAACGCGGCGTCGATCGCGGGATTCCTGACCAAGAAGCCTGGCGTTTGCCTCACGGTGTCGGCGCCCGGCTTCCTCAACGGCCTTACCGCGCTCGCCCATGCCACCACCAATTGCTTCCCGATGATCCTGATCTCCGGCTCCTCGGAGCGCGAGATCGTCGACCTGCAGCAGGGCGACTATGAAGAGATGGACCAGCTTGCGATCGCCAAACCGCTCTGCAAGGCGGCATTCCGCGTGCTGCATGCCGCCGATATCGGCATCGGTATCGCGCGCGCGATTCGCGCCGCGGTGTCGGGACGGCCGGGCGGCGTCTATCTGGATCTTCCGGCCAAGCTTTTCGGCCAGGTGATGAACGCCGAGGCCGGCAAGAAATCGCTGGTCAAGGTCGTTGACGCGGCGCCGGCCCAGATTCCCGCCGCTGCCGCGGTCAAGCGCGCGCTCGATGTTCTCAGAAGCGCAAAGCGTCCGCTGATCATTCTCGGCAAGGGCGCGGCCTATGCACAAGCCGACGACGACATCCGTGCGCTGGTCGAGAAAAGCGGCGTTCCGTTCCTGCCCATGAGCATGGCCAAAGGTCTTTTGCCAGATCTGCATCCCTTGTGCGCGGGCGCGGCTCGCTCGACGGTGCTGAAGGAAGCCGATGTTGTGATGTTGATCGGCGCCCGCCTCAACTGGCTGTTGTCGCACGGCAAGGGCAAGACCTGGGGCGATGCGCCGAAGAAATTCATCCAGATCGATATTGAGCCGAAGGAAATGGACTCCAACATCGAGATCGTCGCTCCGATTGTCGGCGACATCGGCTCCTGCGTATCCGCGCTGCTCGCCGCGATGGGCGGCAGCTGGCCTGGCGCGCCGGCCGATTGGGTCAAGACCGTCAGCTCGAAGCGGGAAGAAAACGTCGCCAAGATGGCGCCGCGGCTGATGAACAACAACTCGCCGATGGACTATCACGGCGCGCTCGGAGTGCTTCGCACCGTCATCAAGGAGCGGCCCGACGCTATCCTCGTCAATGAGGGCGCCAACACGCTCGATCTCGCGCGCGGCGTCATCGATATGTATCAGCCGCGCAAGCGACTGGACGTCGGCACCTGGGGCGTCATGGGCATCGGCATGGGTTATGCCATTGCGGCCGCGATCGAGACCGGTAAGCCGGTGCTGGCCGTTGAAGGCGACTCGGCCTTCGGGTTCTCCGGCATGGAGGTCGAAACGATCTGCCGCTACAAGCTGCCGGTTTGCGTCGTCATCTTCAACAATGACGGAATCTATCGCGGCACCGACGTCAATTCCGTCGGTTCGGATCCCGCGCCGACCGTCTTCGTCAAGGGCTCACGCTACGACAAGATGATGGAAGCGTTTGGCGGCGTCGGCGTGAACGCGACGACACCCGACGAACTGAAACGCGCGGTGAACGCGGCGATGGATTCCGGCAAACCGACCCTGATCAACGCCGTGATTGATCCTGCCGCAGGCTCGGAAAGTGGCCGGATCGGCAACCTCAATCCGCAAAGCGCGCTGCGTAAGAAATAACCTCAGCAGATTCACGCGCTCCTGCGCACGCTGGAGCGATTTTAGACGGAGCAAGACGATGACAAAGGCGCTCAAGGGCGTTCGAATTCTCGATTTCACCCACGTTCAATCGGGGCCGACCTGCACGCAATTGCTGGCCTGGTTCGGCGCCGACGTGATCAAGGTCGAGCGGCCTGGCGTCGGCGACATCACCCGCGGTCAATTGCAGGACGTCCCGAAGGTCGACAGCCTTTATTTCACCATGCTCAACCACAACAAGCGTTCGATCACGCTCGACACCAAGAACCCGAAGGGCAAGGAAGTCCTCACCGCGCTGATCAAGAGCTGCGACGTGCTGGTTGAAAATTTCGGCCCCGGCGTGCTCGACCGGATGGGCTTCCCCTGGGAAAAGATCCACAGCCTCAACCCGAAGATGATCGTGGCATCGATCAAGGGTTTCGGCCCAGGTCCCTATGAAGACTGCAAGGTGTATGAGAACGTCGCGCAATGCACCGGCGGCTCCGCATCGACCACCGGCTTCCGTGATGGCCTGCCGCTCGTGACCGGCGCGCAGATCGGCGACAGCGGCACCGGGCTGCACCTTGGGCTCGGCATCGTCGCCGCACTCTACCAGCGCACCATGACCGGACAAGGTCAGCGCGTCACCGTGGCGATGCAGGACGGGGTGCTGAACCTGGCACGTGTCAAGTTGCGCGATCAGCAGCGCCTCGCCCATGGTCCGCTCACGGAATACAGCCAGTTCGGCGAAGGGATTCCGTTCGGTGACGCCGTGCCGCGCGCCGGCAACGATTCCGGCGGCGGCCAACCCGGGCGTATCCTGAAGTGCAAGGGCTGGGAGACCGATCCCAACGCCTATATCTATTTCATCACCCAGGCGCCGGTGTGGGAGAAGATCTGCGACGTGATCGGCGAACCCGGTTGGAAGACCCATCCCGACTACGCCAAGCCCCCGGCCCGGCTCAAGCGCCTCAACGAAATCTTCGGGCGCATCGAGCAATGGACCATGACCAAGACCAAGTTCGAGGCGATGGACATTCTCAACAAGGACGACATTCCCTGCGGTCCGATCCTGTCGATGAAGGAATTGGCCGAGGATCCGTCGTTGCGCGCCACCGGCACGGTCGTCGAAGTGGATCATCCGGAGCGCGGCAAATACCTGTCGGTCGGTAACCCGATCAAGCTGTCGGATAGCCCGAGCGAGGTGAAGCGCTCGCCGCTGCTGGGCGAGCATACCGACGAGATCCTGCGTCAGGTTCTCGGCTTCTCCGACCATCAGGTAAAGGAGATCCACGATTCCGGCGCCCTCGACCCGCCGCAAAAGGTGGCCGCCGAATAAGGAAACCTTGCGAACTGATTTTAGGGCCGCCGGACCACGGCGGCCTTTTTGTCTCGGCTTTGCGCCCTGCGCCACATTGCGCGGCCGCTGACTATCGGAGACCGACCGTCTTTATGACGAACGCGAGCGGCGCGCTCCGCAGCGGCGACCTGCCCCATTTCGGACTTTGACAGGGAAATTGATGGTCGCGCGGGACGGCCCCGCGACGACTTTCTCCGCGGAAAAGGCCCCGGTTTTCCGGGGCCTTTTTGTTCGCCTTTGCACGAGGCTCCGCTGCGGCATATTGGACGATTGCCAACCCGAATAATGACTTGCGCTCTGGCATATCACATACCAATATGCGCCAGCCGGTAGCGCTCAGTGCCAAAACAAAAGCGTACCAGGGGAGGAATCATGACAGCCACAGCACAGACCTCAGCAGCGCAACTTGATGCGCGCCCGCTCGCAATCGGCACGAAGCGATGGGTGATACTCACCTTTGCCGTGATCTGCATGGTGATGATCGCTAACCTGCAATATGGATGGACGCTTTTCGTCAATCCCATTGCGACAAGGCATGGCTGGTCCATCGCGGCGATCCAGTTCGCCTTCAGCATTTTCATTGCCTTAGAGACCTGGCTGACGCCGATCGAGGGCTGGATTGTCGACCAGCTTGGTCCGCGCGGGGCGAAGGTCGTCGTCGCATTCGGTGGGATCATGGTCGCGATTGGCTGGGTCATCAACGCGTATGCGGACACATTGACGATGTTGTACATCGGCGCTGTTGTCGGCGGGACCGGAGGCGGCGCGGTTTATGCCACCTGCGTCGGCCTCGCCGTGAAATGGTTTCCCGATCGACGCGGTCTTGCAGTCGGCCTTACCGCCGCGGGTTATGGCGCCGGTGCCGCTCTTACCGTCATTCCCATTCGCTACGTAATAGACACCAGCGGCTACGAAGCAGCCTTTTTGTGGTTTGGGCTGTTTCAAGGCGGGGTGGTCTTCGTCCTGGCTTGGATTTTGCGGGCGCCGGAGCCCGGCGAGTTGGCTGCCGCGCCCGCCGCGAAGGTCGCGCAGTCTTCGCGCAACTATTCGCCGACGGAGGTATTGGCCTCACCGGTATTTTGGCTTCTCTACGTCATGTTCGTGATGGTTTCCGCCAGCGGCCTGATGGCAACAGCCCAGATCGCGCCGATCGCGAAGGATTTCAACGTCGGAAATACGATCATATTCTTCGGAACGTCGACTCTCACGGCCGCCCTAATCATCGACAGCGTCGCGAACGGAACGGCTCGCCCGCTGTTCGGTTGGATTTCGGACCTAATCGGCCGCGAATACACGATGGCACTCGCGTTCGGTTTGGGAGCCGCGGCTTACTGGTTGCTCGGAACGCTTGGCACCGCGCCGTGGGCATTCGTGCTTTTCGCAGCGCTGATCTTCCTGACCTGGGGCGAGATATTCAGCCTGTTTCCCTCAACCTGCACCGATACCTTCGGACCAAAATTCGCGACGGTGAATCTCAGCCTGCTTTATACGGCGAAAGGCACTTCTGCCTTCCTGGTTCCGGTTGCCAACATGATCAAAGCGTCAACGGGAAGTTGGCATCTTGTTTTCCTGCTGACCGCCATCATGAACATCGTGGTCGTGGCGCTAGCACTGTTCATCCTTAAACCGATGCGCTCGCGGATGATGGCCCGTTGAATCATCACGTTAAATCGACGGTGCCTACCTGCCGATCTTGAGATACGGCGAAAGGTACCACGTCCCTGCTCGTGCCGGTCGCGGATCCTTGACCCCCGCGGCCGCGAATGTTGCGACTGCGGTCCGGGGCCAGGGCTGCTTGGGCTCTCTCCAACTGCTAGTCATCGCGACGCGGATTTGGATGACGACGGCACCGAACCCCACTTGAACGTCCATGAACGCATCACGTTGCGGGTCTGACACGCTTCGGTTGCCGGTCAACGCTAGATGGGCGGTTCGACCGCAACCCGTAAGACCTAGTCTTCTTCAGCCACACTATTCCGATTTTTAACCATGCAATTACAAACCCTCCGACGAAAGCTTCCGCTGGGCGGTCGGTAAGCCCCTCATTAACAGAGCCAAGATACTTTTTTCACCTGCGACCGGGGTGACTCCGGCCAAATTCACAGGGGCAAGGGTGTAGGCGATGCACAACGCAAGCAAGATGCTCTATTCCAGCGGGAACAGTCTGTTCCAAACCGCGATATTCAGCATTGCCGGCCTCTCCGCGACAATGATGCTGACGGTGGTTGGTGGCTTTCGGGCTGTGTATCCGTGGTTCTGAACCGTCGGGCAGCCTCGGCTGTCTGATAACACGCCCTTCCTGAATCGAGAGGAGGCCCCCATCCCAACGGATGAGGGAGGCGCGCCAGGCGCGCTCTTTTTTTGTTCCGTTTTCTGGAATACAAAATACAACAAATTATTCTTTCTTCTGCTGAATAACCGGTCCACAATCAGAAAGAGTCCATAAACGTCAATATTGCTGCCGCTTTAGGGTCATCGATTTCTGTGGAGACCGAATTGACAATTGGCATAATGTATACCAAGATTTCGCCATCCACACGCTGACCCAGGGCGGCTGACCTGAAGGAGCTTGCGATGAAAGTCGGAGACATCCTGCGCAAAAAGACCGCGCGTATTGCAACCATTCGAATGAACGAAACGGTGGGAATTGCAGCCCAATTGATGCGCGCCAGCAATGTCAGCGCGCTTGTGGTCAAGGACGTTGTCCGGACCGAGGGCAATACCGCCGTCGGCATGTTCACCGAGCGCGACGTTGTCCGTGCCATCGCCGACCATGGCGCGGCCGGAATCAACATGAAGGTTTCGCAGCTGATCTCGGTTCAGCAACTGGTTTCCTGCACTTCGAACGACACGCTCGAAGATGTTCGGCATCTGATGAACAAGCACCACATCCGTCATTTGCCGGTCATCGACGACTACAGCCTGTGCGGCGTGATCAGCATTCGCGATATTTCGACCGCGTTCGACGATGAGACAATGGCTGCGCACGCCCTTTCGGCCTGACGCCCACCTTTCTCGATCAAGGGCTATTCGCTCCGGCTCAGAGATGCGTTTCTGAGCCAGGTGGTTACTCGTGCCGCCATCCAGCGGTTCCCAGGAAGCTTCATGAAAATCTGCATCTACGGCGCCGGCGCGATCGGCACGCGCCGCGCACGGCCGTGGACATTTGCTGATCGCGACGGCATCCTGTCCTCTTCGAAAAAACCAAAAAAGATCAGGGCGCGGCATCCGTGCCTTGAGGAAACGGTTCAGAGGCAGGCGATGATCAAGACGCGATTTACCGAACTCGTCGGCGTCCAGCATCCGATCGTCCAGGGCGGGATGCAATGGGTCGGCCGGGCAGAACTGGTCGCCGCCGTCGCCAACGCCGGTGCGCTCGGCTTCATTACCGCGCTGACGCAGCCGACGCCGGAGGATCTGACAAGAGAAATCGCACGCTGCCGCGGCCTGACCGACAAGCCGTTCGGCGTCAACCTGACCATCCTGCCGTCGATCAAGCCGCCGCCTTACGCGGAATACCGCCAGGCCATCGTCGAGAGCGGCGTCAAGATCGTCGAGACCGCCGGCAACAAGCCGCAGGAGCATGTTAGCGAATTCAAGAAACACGGCGTCGTGGTCGTGCACAAATGCACGAGCGTCCGGCATGCGCTGTCGGCCGAGCGCATGGGGGTCGACGCGATTTCGATCGACGGTTTTGAATGCGCGGGCCATCCCGGCGAAGACGATACGCCCGGACTCATTCTCGTTCCGGTCGCTGCCGACAAGGTGAAGATTCCGATGATCGCATCCGGCGGTTTCGGCGATGGCCGCGGACTGGTGGCCGCCCTTGCACTCGGCGCTGAAGGCATCAACATGGGCACGCGCTTCATGTGCACCAAAGAAAGCCCGATCCATCAACGGATCAAGGAAAGAATCGTTGCCAATGACGAGCGCGAGACCGAGCTGATCTTCCGCACCATGCGGAACACGTCTCGTGTTGCCAAAAACGCGATCTCCACGAAAGTGGTTGCCATGGAGAGGGAAGGCGCGACTTTCGATCAGGTCCGCGATCTCGTCGCCGGCGCGCGCGGCAAGATGGTTTACGCCACCGGTGACGCCGACGAAGGCATCTGGTCGGCAGGACAGGTTCAGGGATTGATCCATGATATTCCGAGCTGCGCCGAGCTCGTGTCCCGCATCATGCGCGAGGCGGAAACCATCATCCAGGGACGGCTCGAAGGCATGATATCCGGCAACCGCCGTCAAGCCGCCGAATAAGCGCTGCCTCCTCAACACCAACCAGGAATGATCGCATGAAGGCCTACGTCTATGGCGCCAACGGCGCTGCAATCACCGAAGTCGCCAAGCCCTCTCCGAAAGGCACGGAAGTGCTGGTCCGCGTGCGCGCATGCGGCCTCAATCGCGCTGACCTCGGCATGACCAAGGGGCACGCACATGGCAGCGCCGGTGGCGCCGGCACGGTGCTGGGCATGGAATGGGCGGGCGAGATCGCCGAGGTCGGCCCGCAAGCCAAAGGGTTGAAGGTCGGCGACAAGGTCATGGGTTCGGGCACAGCCGCCTTCGCGGAATATACCTTGGCCGATCACGGCCGGTTGTTTCCCGCCCCCTCGAACATGAACTTCGAGGAAGCCTGTACCCTTCCGGTCGCACTCGCCACCATGCACAACGCGGTCGTGACCGTCGGCGGCCTGCAGCCCGGACAAGCCGTGATGGTTCAAGGCGCCAGTTCCGGTGTCGGCCTGATGGCGATGCAGATCGCCAAGTTCAAGGGCGCAAGGCTCGTCGTCGGTTCATCGACCGATCCGGGGCGGCGCGCCCGGCTGAAGGAATTCGGCGCCGATCTCGCGGTAGACTCCAGCGATCCCGGTTGGGTCGATTCTGTGCTTCAGGCGAACTCCGGCGAAGGCGTCGACCTGATCGTCGATCAGATTTCAGGCAAGGTCGCCAGCGAGAACCTGAAAGCGACCAGGATCAAGGGCCGTATCGTCAATGTCGGCCGGCTCGGCGGCGCCCACGCCGATTTCAACTTCGACCTGCACGCCGCCCGCCGTATCGACTATGTCGGGGTCACTTTCCGCACCCGCACGATGGAGGAGATCCGCGAGATTTTCGACCAAGTGCGCAAAGACATCTGGCCGGCGGTAGAATCGCGCAAATTGCAATTGCCGATCGACAAGGTTTTTCCCTTCGACGATATCGGCAAGGCATTCGAACGCATGGAGGCCAACAAACATCTTGGCAAGATCGTCGTGACGCTTTGAAATTGGCTGGAAACCACCTGTTATCGCTGTTGCAACTGAGTTGCGATTGCGTCTCAGCGCCGTCTTTAATGTTCGATGACTGGCTGCTAAACCCGCGCCTATGGGTCACGCTGACCACAGCACCAAATCACGCGTCGCGGCGATTTCGATTTTCGCCAGCGCCGGCATGGCTACAGCCAAACTAATCGTCGGCATCGGCATCGGCAGTCTGGCCTTGATCTCCGAAGCGCTGCATTCCTCCGTCGATGTGGCCGCGACCGTCGTCACCTGGATGGTGGTGCGCTTTTCCGATCGCCCGGCAGATGAGGAACATCACTACGGCCACGGCAAGCTCGAGAGCGTGTCGGCGCTCGGCATCATCGCGATGCTCTACGTGCTCGCGGGCGGAATTCTGGTCGAATCCTACAGTCGCCTGCGCGAAGGCGCACCGCCGCCGACATTGTCGGCGATACCGTTTGTCGTTCTGCTCCTCGACATTGCCGTGAATTTCTGGCGTGCCCGGGCGTTGCACCGCGCAGCACTCGACACCAAGAGCCAGGCACTGGCCGCCGACGCGCTGCATTTTGCATCCGACGTGCTCGGTTCGGTTGCCGTCATCATCGGACTTGCGCTTTCCGGGCTCGGCTATGCCTGGGGCGATGCCGCGGCCGCCGTGGGCGTGGCGGTCATGATCGCGATGCTTGGCCTGCGGCTGGCGCGCTCCACCGTCGAGACCCTCCTCGATCGTGCGCCCGAGGGCGCGGCAGAAGAAGCCACCGCCGCAATCAGGGCGGTGCCGGGCGTGGTCGATGTCGAACGGCTGCGGGTGCGCATGGTGGGTTCGACGCACTTCATCGACGCCATCGTGCAGGTACCTCGGACCTACCCCATCGATCGCGTCGATGAGATCAAACGAAAGGCGCAAGCGGCGGTCGCCAACGCACTCGAAGACGCCGACCTGACCTTTACCGCCGTCCCGGTCGCCCGCGACAATGAAAGCATCCGGGAGCGCATCATGGTGATCGCCCGAAATTCGGGTCTCGCCGTCCACCACGTCACCGTTCATGACCTCGGCGGCAACCTCACCGTCAGCATCGACCTTGAGGTCGACGGCGACATGGCGCTGACGGCGGCCCATGATATCGCCCAGGGGCTGGAGCGGAACATTCGCGACGAATTCGGCGAAGACGTCGAGGTCGACACCCACATCGAGCCGCTGGAGCCGGAATTACCCCACGGTACCGATGCCGCGCCGAATCGGGTCGAAGCCATCAAGGCAGCGCTCGCGCACTTCGCCGCCGGCGGGGCGATCCACGACATCCACAGCGTACGCGTGCGCGATACCGACGCCGGCGAAATCGTGAATTTTCATTGCCGCGCCGCGCCATCGATGAGCGTGATCAAGGTTCACGAGAGTGTCGACGAGATCGAGCGGGCCTTGCGGCGTGCGTTCCCGACGGTCAAGCGCGTGATCAGTCACGCCGAGCCGCCCAACGCGTAGCCGGCGGCCGAAGCGGCGCGTTCTCCTTTCGGACTCACCTGACGGGTATTTTTGCGGGAATTCGGCGGACCTGATTCTTCGTGGACAAGATTTATTTGTCTTAACGAATCGTTGACTCTCGACAGGCCGCAAAAACTGGATTCAAATGAATCTGATTCGGGAGCAACCGGGGGTTCTTCCGAACGGGGTAGAAAAAAGTTTCCAAGGGGGCCAACGGCATGGCGCGCGCACACGCGGCGAGCGGGTGCGTCCAATCTGATTCGATCAAGGGATTGGCGCAATCGATCGCAAAACCAGCCTACCACAGGCTGTTGCTTGCGGAGCCTGCGCTGCGTCGTGCCGTTCCCACTCTCATCATCGCGTTCCTGATCACCATTTGCCTCGGCGCCTTCGTGCAGGTGATCGATCAGAACCGCCAGAAGCGTGCGGCGATCAAGCGCGACCTCGCAGCCGTCGCCGATCTGCTCGCGGAGCGTCTCGACCGCATCGCTTCGGTTCGACAGGACCGCGCGACGTCATTCGATCGGCTGCAACTGCTGCTGCCGGGGCTCATTCCCTCATGGGCGATCGCGGCCGGCAGGCACGTCATCGTCACCGGTATGGACCAGCGCATCCTCGCGCGCGTCCCGATTGAATCGGGAATCGGCGATACCAACCACATCCTCGATGTCATCGGCGCGATCCTGCCGCTGGGCGCATCCGGCCAGCCCGCCGGCGTAACCGACATTACGTTGCCGAACGGCGGTGAAGCCCTGGCAGTTCGGCACGTCGTCAAGGCCCTGCCCGGCCAGGTGATCGTCATCCAGGAAAAGACGGATTCGATCTGGCGGTCGGATGCGGCCCTGTCG